>Ga0302314_10005164_pt1 | contig 23850 bp, 14 predicted proteins | sample III_Palsa_N2_3_FD_200533 | JGI IMG/M metagenome (GOLD analysis project Ga0302314, IMG submission 200533) | Peat permafrost microbial communities from Stordalen Mire near Abisko, Sweden - III_Palsa_N2_3 | ecosystem: Environmental > Terrestrial > Soil > Palsa > Peat permafrost | place: Sweden... | reverse complement strand
GAAGCGCAACCCCGGCATCACCGAACTCCAGGAGATCCCCGGCCGCGGCCACTCGCTGGTGTTCGACAGCGGCTGGCAGGAGGTCGCGCAGATCGCATTGACCTTCGCCAAGCAGCACGCCTGACCCGACGGGCGGCCTGCTCGCGCGGTGTCGGCCAGGTGTCAGCGAAGAGGTATCACCAGTGCCGACCGACGAAGAGATCGGATCGGCGGCATCTTGCACGAGGACCAACACTGACCAACATGGACGGGGGTTATGACACGTTGCGGCGCGGTCAGAGTTGTTCGGGCAGGAGGTCGAGGTCGAATCGCTACTGGAGGGCGGCCATGTCCTTGCGGTCGTCATCGTCGAGCGTGTGCCGGTGTGGCACAGCACCTGGCCCTCTGCAGTCAGGCAGCGCACCGCTTGGCCCAGGATGGTTCCGGCGCCCTGGAGGCTCGCCTGCCGGGCGGCCTCCAGCACATTCGCGGTGCCCAGCACGTTCGTCTGGAACACCGTCCAGGCGTCTGCGGCGTTCGGCGGTGCCAGGCCCGGTAGGGGACCCCGGAGCTCACCAGGCGTCGGTGGAATTCTCCGTCGGCCTGCCAGAAGGGGGGTGAGCGGCTGGGCCGCTCACCCCCGCTCACCCTTTCCCGCTCGGCCGGTGGGTTGTGGCGTCCGTGGGTTCGGTGGGGTGCCCGGGTTACAGCTCCGCGTGGTTCCAGTCGCCGGTGGGGCTGACGATGTTCGGGGCGATTCCCAGGGCAAGGCGGGCTTGCACAGCGGTGAAGTTGGTGATCTGGTCCACGTGGGGCCCGACGTACAGGGGCGCCGGGTAGGTCCCGTTCGACACGCTGATGGCGTACTGGGTCATCTGCGCCCAGTTGTTCTCTAGCTCCTGCTGGGCGGCCGGAAGGCCGTTGTAGACCTGGTTGCTGTTGCCCATGATGTCGTTCATCACGCCGAACACGTCGTAGAACCTGGCCGACTCGGAAGTGAACTGGATCATGAACATCAGGTCGCTAGCGATGGCCTGGTTGCTGGCCTGGTCCTGGTCGGCGTACGCGAGCTGGTAGAGCGTGTTCCACATCCCCTGGTAGGAGATGGTCATGTTCTGCCGACCCTGGTTCGCCGCGTTCGTGAGGCTGTTGTAGTCCGAGCCGAACGGCAGGACGTAGTAGGCCCCCTGTCCCCAGGCCGCGGCAGGCAGCATGCCGCTGTTGCCGAACCCGCTGGCCGGCTGCATGGCGCCCCGAAGGTCGAAGTCGTTGAAGGAGTAGGTCGCGCCGCTGGCTGTGGTGAAGCCGCGCAGGTAGAGATTGTCCGGCGTGAACCACAGCTGGACAACGGCACCGCTCGGGGTGGACAGATCCATGCGGATCAGTGCGTGCGAAGCCGGGACCTGGGCGATCATGATCCCGTTGCGCCACTGGTGGCCCGCCGCGTTGCGCAGGCTCGCGACCAGCTGGCCGTACGACCCCTGCTGCGCCGAGTTGCCCACACCGCTCATGGTCATGTAAATGTGCGACACCCAGTACGAAGGCGTGTCGGCTGATGCACTGCCGGCCCCGCCAAGGCAGGCCATCACGGAGAAAGCAAGAGCCGATATCAGGGAGAGAACGCGGATGCGAAGCGTTCGACCGCCGGCACGGGCGGTGTTCTTCCAGGCTGCGGAGAGCAATGGGAACTCCTGGGTTGTGTGTGGCATGTGCGGCGGACCAGTGGTCATCGGCCGTACGCGCCTGTTGGTTGATGAGGTTCTGTGACGGGTGGCCGGTGACCGCTCACGGTGCGCGCGCCAGGCGGTCCCCTGCCGAGGTCCTGGTCGAACGGCGGCCGCGTTGAAGGCGGAGAACCGCCTATGTCGCCTGTGCCCGCAGGAGAGCGAGCCTGCGGACGGCCTTGCCCGAGGCCCCGAGGACGTTCGCGAGTTCGGGGCCTCGTCCCGCGAGGCTGTCGAGTACGGTGTCCATCGGTCCGCTGAGCTGTGGCTGGGCGCCCGTGGCTACGGACACGTACAGGTCGTCGCCCGCATGCCCGATGCGGTACGTGTGGTCTGGAGAGCCGGTCAGCCCCAGTGCCAGATCGATGTGGTCGTTTTCGCGGGCGGCCGGCCCGGCGGCGGCTAGCAGGGAGTACATGATCATCAGGCGCATCTCCGCGTCTCCTGGAGTCTGGGTCAGCCCCAGGGGGACGGCGATGTCCCGCTCGTGCATCCAGGCGTCCCAGAGGGAGTGGGTGACTGCGACGGACCAGTGCACCTCGCGGCGCAGTTGCCCTGGAACCAGGAGCAGTTGCTGGCGGCCTGCCTGCTGGGAGAAGAGCGCGTCTTCGCATTGCAGGAGTGAGGCCAGCTGGTCCACGGTGTTCCCAGGAGTCTCGCCTTCGGAACGGGCCAGCCACTGGGCGGGCGACGTCCTGGGGTCGAAGAGGTTCCTGCCGAAGGGATTGCCGTCTCCCTGCAGGCGCGCTACCTGGATCCGTGCCACGTCGCGGACATGACGTACGACCTGGTGGACCGTCCATTGCGAGCAGCGCGAGGGTGTGTGCCAGGCTGTGGCCGGGATGCTCCGCACAAGGTTCATCAGCGCACACCGCCGAGCAGCGAGAATGCCGTGGATCACCTCTTCCCCGGCGTTCAGTCCGCCCTTCTCGGACAGCATCCAGGGTTCGGTGGGGTTCATCGATGCCGTCGTTGCTGTCTGGGTGGGGCCGGGGCGGTCGTGGGTTGATCGGGCGGGGTGGCTCATGTGAGAGTGTGGCCGGCGCCGAACATGCCGGCGGGGTCGAGGCGGTGCTTGACTGCCAGGAGTCGGGCACGGTCCTGCTCGTTCCACAGGCCCGCGACCCGTTCGGGCGTGGCGGGGCCGATGAGGTTGAACAGGTCCGAGGTGGTGCGCCAGGGGGTGAGGGCCGTGACGATGCTGTCGATGAGGCCGGGGACGACCGGGGCCGTCTCCTCGGTCATGAGGCCGACCGCGGACAGGCAGTAGGCGGCGCTGCGGCCGGTCACGGCGTTGGGGATCGCGGGCGGGCGGGCCACTGCGCCGCCCTGCAGCCGCACTTCGACCAGGGGGACGGGGATGTCCAGGTGCGGCCCGGCGGCTTCCAGGAGAGCGTCGACGGCGGCGGGCGGCAATGCGGTCAGACCGGCACCGCCGTCCCAGAACGGCATCGGGTCGGTGGGGTCCTGGTGGATGGAGTCGACGGCGGTGTAGGGCATGTCCCGGACGGTGTCGAGCAGCGGTGGGGTCAGGGTCCGCATCGGTGCCAGGATGTCGGCGCCGGGGCCGGCGCCGTCGAGGTGGGCGTAGCGCAGCTGCACCACGCACTGGCCGCGCAGCGGTTCGGGGATCTCGGGCAGCGGCGGCAGGCGCAGCAGTGCCACCGAGGTCGTCGACACGCGTTCGGGCAGGTCCGCCGACCAGGTGGCGAAGGCATGCAGGACGTCGTGGGCGGCGGCGCCCGGATAGAAGACCGACCCGCCGTAGAGGCCGGTCACGGGCAGCAGGTCGATCTCCAGCTCGGTGACGATCCCGAAGTTGCCCTTGCCGCCGCGCAGCGCCCAGAACAGCTCAGGGTCGCTTTCGGCGTCGACGTCGTGCACAGTGCCCTGGCCGTCGACCAGGCGGGCGCGCCGAACGTGGTCGGCGGCGAACCCGTAGGTGCGCGACAACGGGCCGATCCCGCCGCCCAGGGTGAAACCGACGGCGCCGACCGCGCTGGAGGAGCCGTTGACCGGGGCCAGACCGTGTACGGCGGCGCCCTGCACGACCTGGGCCCACCTGGTCCCGGCCTGGACTGTCGCCGTACGCGCGACCGGGTCGACCTTCACGTCGGTCATCCGCTCGGTGGTGATCAGCACACCGCCCTCGACGCTGGCGTTGAGGCCGTGGCCCGTGGCCATCACCGCCACCCGCAGACTGTGCCGCGCGGCCCAGGCCACTGCGGCCACGACGTCCTCGCCGTGCGCGGCCGAGATCAGGGCGACGGGGCGAAGCGCGAAGGCCGGGTTGAACGGCCGGAATTCCGGCTCGGTCAGCAGCGGGCCCTCCAGCACGGCCGACAGCTCGCCGGTCCTTGAAATGATCATCGCAGGTTCTTCCGCTCGATGCCGGCACCCCGTGGTTCGGGCACTGGTCACGGGCTCCACCCTCGGGCACCGCCCCGGGACCGCAGAAGACCAGAACCGTGGCGGACGACGACCCCAGAATCCTGGGGGTACACACCCGGCTGGCATACTGCGGCCCATGCCGACGACACACGCCGACCGGATCCACGCGCACCTCGCGCAACTGGCGGCCGCCGGCTTGAACGCCCAGGCATTCGCCGACGCCGCCCTGGGCCTGATGGTCCGCGCCGTCCCGTTCGGATCAGCTTGCATGGCCACCGCCGACCCGGCCACCCTCATCCTTACCGGCACCACCAAGTGGGGCGAACTGGGCAACGCCTCCGACACCGAATGGGCCCGCTTCGAATACGAGGTACCCGACGTCTACGACTTCCGGGACGTCGCTGACCGGCCCGGCCAGGTCACCTCCCTGCGAGTGGAGACCGCCGACCACCCCGAACGCTCCGCCCGCTTCACCCGCTTCCTGCAACCAACATGGGGCTTCAACGACGAACTGCGCGCCGCCCTGCGCGCCGACGACGGCAACATCTGGGGCTACCTGGCCCTCTACCGCAGCGACACGACCCCCTTCAGCCTCGCCGACCAGCACTTCATCAGCACCCTCGCACCCCTGCTCGCGGTCGGACTGCGCGCCGGCCTCGTCACCGCAGCCGCCAGCAGCGGACCACTGGACACCACGGTCGTCCTGATCATCGACACCGACGGCCAGATCAGCCAGTCCAGCCCCGGCACCGAAGAGCTCGCCGCAGACCTGGGCGCAGGACCACTGGACCGGTCCCTGCTCCCCGTCGCACTGCGCTCCCTTGTCGACGCCGCCCGCACGGCCCACACCAGCGGACAAGCCGCCGTCCCCCGCGCCCGGCTGCGCACTGCTTCCGGGCGGTGGCTGGTCGCCCATGCGGCACCGCTGCGTTCACGCGACGGCGCAGGTAGCGACGTCGTGGTGACCGTCGAGGAGGCCCGCCCAGCGGAGATCGTCCCCCTGGTCGTCGCGGCCTTCGGCCTCACACCACGCGAACAGGACGTCGTCCGGCTCGTTCTGCAGGGCGTGGGCACCGCCCAGATCGCCAGCACGCTGCACCTGTCCGCCTACACCGTCCAGGACCACCTCAAGACCGTGTTCGACAAGACCGGAGTCCGCAGCCGCCGCGAACTCACCGCCAAGGTCTTCTACGACCAGTACGCCCCACGCATCGGCAGTCCCCTCGCCCCCTCCGGCTGGTTCGCACCCGCCGCAACCCCTGAGCACCTGACAACAGCCGGGGTCCCCGAGGGATATCGGGGACAAGTGGCATGTGCTCACGGGTCAGCGGGCGCTCGGGCAGGCCCCACTGTTCCCAACCGCTCGGGCTGAAGTAGTGCAGGATCACGGATCGAACCTCGCGTGGGGCACGAGGCAGTGCAAGAGTTAACACTCGAACGAGGGACGGAACTTCACCCCTTCGAGACACAAGGAACAAGCAGAGCTAACGCACGGGTGTTCACCAGCGGACAGAAGATCGACCGCCAGATCGACGCCCTCACCGCGGCCGGCTGCCGGAAGATCTTCGCGGACAAAAAGTCCGGCAGCGCGAGATCGGCTTCACCTCGCTGCACGAGAACCTGGACACCACCACCCCCGGCGGCCGACTCGTCTTCCACGTCTTCGCCGCCCTGGCCGAGTTCATCCGCGAACTCATCGTCTCCGGCACCCGCGAGGGCCCGGCCGCCGCCCGAGCCCGCGGCAAGGTCGGAGGCCGCCCCACCGTCGTCGACGACAAGATCCTGCGAATGGCCCGCGACCTGCTGCCCAACCCCGAGCACTCCATCACCTCAATCGCCACCATGCTCGGTGTCAGCCCCGGCACTCTCTACAACCACATCCCCGACCTGCGCGAACTGCGCGCCAGCAGCGCCGACATCCCCACCCAGCTCGAAGCGGGCACCCAGTGATCCCGGGCGAGCACCGGCTCAAGGGCGGCGCCCCATTGCTCGGCACCGAGGTCCACGGCCAGCCCCGCCCCTTCGGCACCTGGACCGATTAACACGACCAGGAGCCGGCCGAGCCCAAGGCCAACACCCCGGCCGCCGAGCCGTGGCGCTGACCGCGCCGGTGTGAACGAACCTCCGCCACGGCACCCACCGTGGCGGTTCGTTCACCCTGCCGCTGACGGCGAGGCCCGGAACGAGCCGAGCAAGCGCCCTGTAAGAGGCGATGAACTACTTTGCGGTCGGGGTCAGAGGTAGGAGTCCGGGGCCGTGGAATCGACACGGTTTTCAACCCCCCTACAGCATCCGGGCTGGTTGGGGCCTCGCGCGGTGATTGGTCCCGAGCCGGCCTCTCTACTGCCGGACACGGTTCAGCAACAGCACGAGCCGGTGGACGATCACCGTGGCAGGGTTCCCGGTCGTGTCTCGCCGATCAGATTACTCAGAACTCACTGCCGCAGACGCCCAGTTGCGTGCTGAGATCCGCCGACTCCGGAGCGAACTCGAGCAGGTCCGGGCTGACCACGAGATCCTGCGGGAAGCTGCGGCCGCTCTGATCCACCTCGCGCCGGCCCACGAACGCTTCGCGTTCATTCACGCCCACCGCGAACGGTTCAACGTAAGGCGACTGTTACGCGTACTGATCACCGACCGCAGCAACTTCCGCACCTGGGTCGATGCCCAAGTGGCCCGCGAGGAACGAGCCCGCCAGGAAGACGAACTCCTGGCGCGGATTCGGGAAGTCCATACCGCGCACCCCGCCTACGGTGCCGAACGCGTCACCCGCGAACTCAAGCGCCAGGGCGTCGACGTAGGGCGGCGACGTGTCGCCCGGCTGATGCGCCGTAACAGCCTGTCCGGGATCACCCGACGCAAGCGGCGGAACCTCACCCGCCCCGACCAGGCCGCCGCCGTCATCACCGACCTGATCCAGCGCCAGTTCACCGCGCCTATGCCCAGCCTCAAACTCACGGGGGACATAACCTGCTTCCCGACCAGCGACGGCCGGCTGTACCTCGCGACCGTCCTTGACCTCGGCAGCAAGGAACTGATCGGGTACGCGATCGCGCCGCACATGCGCGCGAGCCTCGCCGTCGACGCGATCACCATGGCCCACCGCACCGGACTCGTCGCCGGCAACGCCATCATGCACACCGACAGAGGGACCCAGGGCGGATTCAATTGATCGTCGCAACACCTCATCGACGGAGGTGGAGTGATGGGTGTCGGCCCTGCCCTTGCCGATTACCTCATCCATGCAGGTGGGATGGCCCTTCGATGTCGAGTGCAGGGGTGCTCAAGTAGGCGCCGTCGCACGGTGGCGGCAAGTGCGGCATGATGATCGGTCGTGCTGCTGAAACTGGCGTACCTGGGCATGACGAACACGTTCGCGCTGCTGCGGCTGCTGCCGATGAGCGACCGCGAGAAGGACATCGAGATCCTGGCCCTGCGCCATCAGATCACCGTCCTGGAAAGACAGCTGAACGGACAACAGGTCCGGCTCCACGCCATCGACCGGGCCTTGCTCGCATCGCTGCTCCAGGGCCTGCCGCGGGAGGCGCTGCGCCGGATGCGGCTGCTGGTGCGACCCGATACCGTACTGCGCTGGCACCGCGACCTGGTCGCCCGCCGACACGCCGCCCGGTCCAGGCCCAAGCGCGGAGGCCGGCCCCGCACCGTGCACTCGATCCGCGCCCTCATCCTGCGCCTAGCCAGGGAGAACCCGAACTGGGGCTACCGGCGCCTGCACGGCGAACTGCTCGTGCTCGGGGTGAAAGTGGCCGCATCCACCGTCTGGGAAATCCTCAAAGAAGCTGGCATCGAACCGTCCCCCGAGCGCGCATCGAGCACCTGGGCGGACTTCCTGCGCTCCCAGGCCGACGCGCTCCTGGCATGCGACTTCTTCGAGACCGTCACCCTGTCCGGCGCCCGCCTCTACGTCTTCGCCGTGATCGAGCACGCCAACCGCCGGATCCGGATCCTGGGCGCCACCCCACACCCGACCGGGTCCTAGGTGGTCCAGGCCGCGAAGAACCTCGTCATGGATCTCGAGGACTCCGGCTGCCGGGCGCGCTACTTGATCAGGGACCGGGACGGGAAGTTCCCCCAACTGTTCGACGACGTGCTCAAGAACGCAGAAATCGAGGTCGTGCTCAGCGGTGTTCGGATGCCGAGAATGAACTCGATCATGGAACGATGGGTCCAGACCTGCAGACGAGAGCTGCTGGACCGCACGCTGATCTGGGACCAGCGCCACCTCCTGCACGCCCTGCGCGAGTTCGAGACGTTCTACAACGGGCACCGGCCGCACCAAGGCATCACCAACGCCCGGCCACTCCACGCACTGCCCGCTCCGATCGAAGACCCGGGCCGAATCGCCCATCTGGACATACGACGACGAGCACGACTCGGCGGCATCCTCCGCGAGTACCAACATGCCGCTTGACCAGCCTGGATGAGGTATTCGGCAAGGGCAACGTCGACCGGCAGCTGGACGGAGGCACCACCTACACGTACCAGGTCCAGGCCTTCGACGGATCAGGGAACGCCTCCGGCCTGAGTACGACCGTCTCTGCCACAACCCCTGCTCTTCCGGCGTCCCCGGTCAACTACGCCCGATGCGGCGCAGTGGCCGGACAGCCCGGATGCCCGTACACCACCGATGTCCCGGCCGATCCGAGCTACCCCGACACCGGGGGTACCTCGCTGACCGACGGCGTCTACGGCGCCAACCTGTACGGCCCCCAGTGGCAGGGGCGCAACGCGCCTGGGACCTACAGCTTCACCATCGATCTCGGTACCCAGCGCACCGTCACCGAGATCGACAGCAACTGGTTCCAAGTCCTTCCGGACGATGTCTTCCTGCCGCCGGAAGTAAGATATTACGTGTCCACTGACGGGGTGAACTACCAACTGGTGTCCGTCATAGACAAGCCTGCCATCAGCGCCGACCTCCAGTCCAAGACGTACCGGGCGATCAATCTCGCAGCGACCGGTCGCTACGTAAAGATCGAGGTGGACGGGGGCACCGCTTGGACCATGACCAATGAAGCCGAGGTGCGTGGATCGTAATGCTTCCTCAAGACACCACAACCACCACCACTGGCGGTTGGGGGTGGACACGGTCGACCGGGGTGGCCCTGGCCGTGTGCGCCCTGGCGGTCCTCGGGCTCACGGCCTGCGAGCCCAGTTCCCAACTCACCATCCACAACGAACTGAAGGAGCAGGCCCAGATCAGCCACCTTGCTGTCGGAAGGCCCGGGGCAACTGCCGTCAAGGAGAACCCTGGCGTTGTACTCCCGGGGGCGACGAACCCGTGGGCGATCAACCTCGGCATCTCCGGTGGATGCCACGATGACATCGAGTACATCGCGACGACGCCGTCCGGGAAGACCTACACGTACGGCCCGCCGGTGTGCGTGGGCGGGACCTGGACCATCAAGGACGGCTCGGGTTCGCCCGGAGGATAGCTGACCGTGCCCCACCCCTGCAGCGGGGCCGCCCCCCGCGGGCCCGCTGCAGGGCTTCCGGGGAGTCGGTGGCCAAGCCACCGCGACGTGGCTCCCAGTGGTCGAACCGGGATCAGTTCGCACCAGCACCCGATGGCTTGAATCCGAGGACACCGTTCGGGGCTGCTTGCACGGCGTCGCCGACCGCCGCCGTGAGCAGGTATGCCGGTTCTGGTAGAGGCCCCTGGCCGGCTCGGCGCACTGAGTCAACGGCACCCAGGTGTCCAGCGAGTTCGAGGCCGGCTGCTCGATCCCCCACCGCACCGGTCCGAGCCCGACGGTGCTCGGTGCCCGCATCCTGTGGCTGTGCCGCCCGGAGTAGAGCTTTGTACTGTCCCAACGCCCTGGTGGCTGCCGAAGCATAATTCCTTGATCTGGTGGGTTGGTTGGGTCCTAGGATCAAGGTTTGATGGACGAGAAAGCGGCGGTGCTCGGTGAGTTGCTCGCCCGGTTGCTGCCGCAGCTTGATGAGCGGCAGCGGCGGTTGACGTTGGGTGCTGCGGCGCGGGTGCTGGGCTTCGGCGGTGTGCGCCGAGTCGCACGCCTGGCAGAGGTTGCGGAGTCGACTGTGGCGCGCGGGGCCCGGGAGCTGGAATCGGACCTGGGGTCCGGCAGCCGGGTCCGTGAGTCCGGGAGCGGGCGCAAGTCGCTGCGCGAGAGCGACCCGGGCCTGGTGGCGGCGTTGCTGGCGATGGTGGAGCCGAATCAGCGCGGGGACCCCGGGTCGCCGTTGCGATGGACGGTGAAGTCCACGCGGAACCTGGCGGCCGAGCTGACCCGCCAGGGCCACCGGGTCGGCTCGGATACGGTCGGTGCCTTGTTGAAGGCCGAGGGCTTCTCCTTGCAGGGCACCTCGCGGACCACCGAAGGCGCCCGGCATCCGGACCGCGATGCCCAGTTCGGCTACATCAACGCGCAGGTCAAGGAGCACACCGCGGCCGGGCAGCCGGTCATCAGCGTCGATGCTGCTGCCGACACGCGGCAGGGCAGTCTGAGATGATAGCGACGATGGCGGTCGGCCCCACTAACGCTGGGGCCGACCGCCGTACCGTTGCCCGGCCGGGCGTCCGGGCGGTGCCGCTGTCAGACCAGGTGGTCGAAGGCGCCGGCCTTCGCGCCCGAGAGCATGGCCCTGATCTCGTCGCGGGTGTAGACCAGCGGGGTCTGCTCGGGCCGCTTGGAGTCGCGGATCGCGACGAGGCCGCTGATCTCGCCGAACTCCACGCAATTGTCGTTGCCCCCGCTGGCCGGGCTCTTCTCCCAGGTGACACCGGAGAAGTCCAGCTCAGCAGGGTTGGGCTTGGCGGTGCTCACGCTTAGGGCTTGCCGGCAATCAACATGCTGGTTTGACCTTGGCCTGGGTGGTGTCGGGTGCCAGGAACGCAGCGATGTCGCCGGGGGTGCGGAAGCGGGCGGTGGAGGTGGGGATGCGGTAGCCGTGGGGTTCCAGGAGTGGGCGTACTTCCTGGTTGGCGCGGCTGATGGTCATGGCGGTGACGCCGAAGAGTTGGCCCAGGAGTTGTGTGGTGGCGAGTTTGCGCTGGTGGAGCACGGTGGCGAGGATCCGCTCGGATGGGGTGAGCTTGGCCTTCGCGCCGGCACCGGGGGCCAGGAGGCGTGGGCGGCCCCGGCGTGTGTGGAGTGTCTGCTCGCGTTGCCGCTCCAGCGCGGGCGTCAGCGTGTCGATCATTTCGCTGAGCTGCTGGCAGGTCATGCCGGTCAGTTCGGGATTCCGCAGGGCGCATAGTGCCGGGACCTGGGGTTCGTCACGGGCAGGGGGCTGGTCCGCGGTGTCGTCGGCGGCTGGGGTGTGGCGGGCCGGTCGGGGGTGGACGGTGTAGTTCCAGTCGCCGTGGAAGCGGTGGCGGTGGATGGGCAGGTCGGCGATCTCCTGGTCGGTGACCTGGATGCCGGTGGGGTAGGTGTCGGTGTCGAGCTGGGCGTGGACGGTCAGTCCGGTGCGGGTGGTTGTTGCGGCGATGCTCTGGACGATGACGTCGTGGCTGGTCAGGGGTCTGCCGCGCCAGTTCATGGTGATGTGGGAGAAGAGCCGGTGCTCGATCCGGTTCCATTTGGATGTTCCCGGAGGTAGGTGCGACACGGTGATCTGCAGGCCGGTCTCGGCGGCGAGTTGGGCGAGCTGGGTCTTCCAGGTGCGGGTGCGGTAGCCGTTGGATCCGCCGGCGTCAGCGGTGATCAGCAGGCGCTCCGCGTCCGGGTAGGTGGTCTGACCGGTGCAGTGCCACCAGCGGCGGATCGACTCGACGGCGAAGGCGGCGGTGTCGTGGTCGGTGCCGACGTTGACCCAGCCGGTGTTCGCTGCCACGTCGTAGATGCCGTAGGGCACGGCCTTGCCCAGTTCGCGGTCGGGGAAGTCGTGGGTGTCGACGCGCACCGGTTCGTTGCCGGGCTCCCACTCGTGGCCGGTGTTCTTGTAGGGGCCGACCAGCTCCTTCTTTTCGGTGTCGACGCTGATGACCGGGTCGCCGGCGCCCTGGTGGGCCTTGACCTGCTCGTTGAGGTAGCGGAACTGCGCGTCGCGGTCGGGGTGCTGCTTGCCTTCCAGGGTCTTGGCGTTGGCCTGGAGGCTGAAGCCCTCCTGGCGCAGTAGCGCGGCGACCGAGTCGGCGGACACGTGGTGGCCCTGGGCGGTCAGTTCGCGGGCCAGGTTGCGGGTCGACTTCGTCGTCCACCGCAGCGGTGACATGGGATCGCCGCGCGTCTCCGGCTCGACCAGGGCGAGCAGCGCGGCCCGCAGGCCCGGGTCAAGGTCAGTCAGGCGCTTGCGGCCCCCGCCCTCGCGGCGCACACGACCCAACGGCTCCGGGCCGGAATCGAGTTCACTCACCCCGCGGGAGACGGTTCCTTCGCGTACTCCTGCCGCCCTGGCCACCCGCCTGATACCGCCATGTCCCAGGGCCCGCGCCTCGGCCCCCAGCAGTAATCGTCGCTGCCGCTCGTCCAGGTGCGGAAGGAGCTGATCGAACTTCGCGGTCAGCGACACATCTATCTCGTCCGTACCACAACAACGAACGCCGCCAAGGGAAGCAACGCTTTGTCCTCCGGCAAGCCCTGAGGGAACGACCTACCCCATCGCTCGGGCGAGGTCAGCGACGGCCGTGAGCGGCCGGGCAAATCAGCCCTCTTGATCTACGTGTCAGAAATTTTCAATTTAAAGAACTTCAATACGGCTATCTTTTGATCCTCGACAGAAACCACTTCGCAGGGTTCTACTGGAGCAAAAATATCCACTTCGCCGCGCTCTGTCGACTCCCTGCTCAAGATCGTAGCCCTCCGCCCGAGGTCCATCTGACGCTGCATTCCAGAAGGGAATACATCTGGGCGCGCTCCCTGACAGCAGAGAAGTAGACCTCGATCCTCCAGGAAAATTCTTACGTCCATTAGGCAGCGAAAGAAGTCAGGCCCCCTGAACTCCCGAGGAGAATCATCGTTTACTGCCATTACAATCACCGCCTCCAACGGAGAAGAGAGGACGAGTCCCACCGAGACCATCTCTCCTCGCTCCCCCTTAGCAACAAGTGAAACTGCGTCATCCATTACTCGTTACTCCCATCGCCAGCCTCGCCATAGTTTGGATTCGCCAACCAATCCCCCGACCCCTGAAGCCAGCATCCTTGGATATAGCAGGAGTCGATCCCACTCGGTACAGCCAATTCCATTTCATGAGCGGACACATTATCCGGTATTTGCCCATTCACATCAACTGCGCCCGCGACCCCTTCCTGGTCAATCACATACGTATTTCCAAGCCTGGAAAGTGCATGGGATTTCGAAGTCGTTGTAGCAACATATCCGGACTCGGGAGTATAGACACCCGAGACTCCAGCAACGTGCTCTTCGAGGTCCATATTGTCACCCTTGGGCTGGAATCCCTCACCGAAGATCACGGCCGGATCGCGGGTATCGCTGCGATAGACCACACCACAGCCGGAATTGTGAACCAGGATCGACGTATCTCCAGCAACTACATAGTACGTGTGAAGCTGCTGAATGGTGAGGTTGTAGCGGTATGCCGCTCCAGGAGTGCGTTGAATGGAGGCCACCTGGACAGCCGCGGCGGCCAAGGCTGAGGACTGAAGCTTGTGGCCAGGGGTGAGGTCAGCGGCAGCAACCCACTGCCGTAGCGTGGCATCCCAGAACATGTGTTCGGTGGTCGTGTGGAGGGTGGCAGTGTGGCCGTGCTCGTCGCGAGTGGTGACGTTGATGAGGTTGTCGTCGTAATGGACGATGGTGGCAGCAACAACGCGGTCGCCATCGGGCCTCCCTGTCGTCGGGTCTCCAGACTCGACGACATCGCCGACCTTGATGGAGCTGATCGACTTGGTCTTTCCGTCACCCATTAGGACAGGAGTTTCCGGTGCGAAACTGTTGAGGCAGGAGATTTCAACATCCTCACCCCCGCCAGACGGAGCCCCCGCGCCCTCACCTCTCGCCCCGCCAGAAGCACCCGCCGTTCCGCTCCCCCCGGCAACGCCGATCAGCGCTCCGTGTGGCTTACCGTCGCAGCCTCCCCCAAACCCGCAAGCATTTAGAAGAAGAAGTGGTGCGCTAGGACTCAAAGCGGTCGTAGCTTCACCATTGATAATGTCCTTGACAGTGCTGTCGCAGATCCCCGAGTCGCATATCCTGACCCAAAGGCCCATGCTCATATTTAGAGGCAGTGTGGCCATAGTGACAGCGGAGTGAGCGTGGTCCTCGGTGAAGTAGTGCTGGTAGAGCTTCTGCAGTCGCTGGACTAGGCCGTCGCCGTTGTCCTGGACCGCAACAGTCGGGCTAATCAACACATAGACGACTGGTGCGGCAGCGGGCGGCGTGGCTGACGGGGTTGTCTGGTGTTGCTCCCAGTACTGGGGTGAGGCGGCTCCACCGTTCGGGCCGTAGATCATAGTGTTGCCGCTAGGGTCGCTGGCAGTAATGGGGTCGTTGCCGGCGTAGTCGTAGCCCGAGAGTTGGGTGGGGCTGGCCGATTCCAAGAAAGGGTCGGCGCTGATGAAGCGGCCTGTGGTGGCGTCGTATTCGCGGGCGCCGAGGTTTTCGAGGTTGGTGGTGGGGTCGGCCGTGCCGCCGACGTAGCCGTCGTCTCCGGGCCACGTGGCGGGGGCGGTGCCGCGGGTCTGGCCGAAGGGTGTGTACTGGCGGCGGGTGACGGTCTGGGTGGTGCCGGCGTCGATGGTGAGGGTGTCGGTGCCCTGGCGGTTGGGGATCAGGTACTGGACGTCACCGGTGCTGGAGCGTTCGGCGATGGTAGTGCCGCCGATGCTGTAGTAGCGGGTGGCAGTCAGCGATGCGGTTCCGGTGTTCTCAACGATCTGCTCGTCGCCAAGGAACAGGGTGGCAGTACCAGGGTCGGTGCGCAGGATCAGGTTGCCGCTGGTGTCGTACAGGTAGGTGCTGCTGCCTGAGACGGTGTTGTCGGAGGCGAGTTTCCCCTGGTCGTTCCAGTTCATGCTCTGTTCGCCAGCGGCGCCGCCGCTGATGCTGAGGGTGTTGCCGTCGGCGTCGTAGGTGTAGCTGGCGGTGTTGGCGCTGGCGGCGGGACCAGTGGCGGTGGTGTTACTGAGGGTGTGGGGTTGGTCGGTGCTGGATCCGGCTGTGGGGTAGTTGTAGCTGGTGGTGGTGTCGTTGGCTGTGTTACCGGTGGTGTCGTAGTCGGTCTGGGTGGAGCGCTGTCCGTCGGCGTTGTAGGTCCAGGACTGCCAGTAGGGGTTGGGGCCGCCGACGGTGCTGCTGCTGCCGGCGCTCGGGGTGGCGGTGCAGCTGTCGGTGGCGGTCCAGGCCTGGGACAGGCGCTGGTCCCAGTCGTACTGGAAGCACTGGGTGTCGGTGGTGCTGCCGCCGTTCTGGGCGTCGGTGGTGGAGGTCAGCAGGCCCGAGCCTTTGGAGACCTGGTTGTTGGACCAGGTGTAGGAGGTGTTGTCGATGGCGGTGCTGCTGGTGGAGTCGGCGGTCTCGGCGTCGGTGACGGCCATGGTCTGGGGGTCGTATGTCAGCGCGAGTGAGGCCCAGATGGCGGTGGTGCCCATGGTGTAGAGCACCGGGTTGTTGTACTCGTCGTAGCCCAGGGCCGAGACGTAGGACCCGATGCTGCTGGTGACGCTGGTGGGCTGGTTGTAGTTGTCAAACCCGTAGTTGATGGTCTCGGCGGGCAGGCCGCCGGAGGCGGGGTCCTGCTGGTCCAGGATGACCCCGACGGGGTTGTAGGCGTAGGAGGTGATGTAGCCGGCGCTGGGGGCGAGGGCGGCCTCGTCGGTGGGCAGGTTCGCCAGCGTGGTCTTCGACGCGGCCGCGTCACCGAAGGAGTTGTAGGCCAGGACCGTACTGGTCTCCGAGGGACTGCTTGTGCCCATCTGGTACGACGTGGAGGCTGTAACCAGGCCCTTTTTGACGGTGTCGTAGGTCCAGGCGCCGATCTGGTCCGTGGCGGCCTCGGCCGCGCTGCCGGTGGTGTCGTAGGCAGCGGTCTTGCGGCCGTCCAGGTCGTAGGTGTAGCTGGTCTGCTTGCCGCGGGCGTCGGTGACGGTCAGCAGCTGCCCGGCGTTGTCGTAGGTGCTGGAGGAGGCGCCGGTGTCGGGGTCCTGGGCGCTGGTCTGCTGGCCGAGCAGGTTGTAGCCCCAGGACCAGGAGTTGCCTGCGGCGTCGGTCTCGCCGGCCTTCTGGCCTGCCGGGGTGTAGGTGTAGCGGGTGTCGGAGTAGTCCGAGGCCGGGTCGTTGACCGGGTCCGGGCTCACTCCGGCGTGGTACTGGTACAGGTCGGTGGTCTGGCCCAGGGCGTTGGTGACCACGCTCTGGGCGGTGCCGCCGGCCGGGGGGATGGTGGTGGTGATGTCGCTGCCGTTGTAGACCGTCTGCGTGTCCCACGTGGCGGTGGCGTTCTCGTACGCGGTGGCCTGGGTCTGCCGGCCGGCGCCGTCGTAGGTGTAGCCCGTCTCGTAGGTGACCTGGCCGGACTGGGCCTGCACCAGAGTCCCGTTGGGGGCGCCGCCACTGTGGTAGGGAGTCGTGGTGGCTGCGGTCAGGCCGTCCGTGTTGTAGACGGTGTCGACGACGTTGCGGCCGCCGTCCTCGGTGGCGGTCTGTGTCTCGCGGGTGCGCAGCAGGGCGTCGTACAGGGTCTCGGTGGTGCGGTACGTGCTGCCGTCGTAGTTCAGCGTCTGGGTGGTGACGGTCGACGGTGCGCCGTTGGAGACGGTGTAGGTGTACTTGACGGCTGCTGTGGTGATGCCGGGGAGGAATTCGGCGGTGGTGCGGCCCAGGGCGTCGTACTGGCCGGAGGTGACATAACCGGCGGCGTCGGTGGTGCTCAGTGGCAGGCCGCGCAACGGGTCGAGGGTGGCGCTGCTGAGATGCCCCATGGGGTCGGTGATGGTGGTGGCCGTGGGGGCGGCGCCGGTGGCGGGGGTGTAGGCGGTGGTGGTCTTGCGGTTGTCGCCGTCGGTCGAGGTCAGGACCCGTCCGTACTCGTCCATGGTCTTGGAGCCCATGGTGGCGAAGTTCGGGGTGCTACCGGTGTAGCTGGTCGCCGCCTGGGTCATGGTGGGATCGCCCACGGTGGGTGCTGCGCCGAAGGTGGTCGAGCCGTCGTAGAAGGTGCGGGTGTCGGAGACCGCGTCCGCGGGCAGGGCGGGGTTGGCGCCGCAGTTGACGGAGACGGTCTTGACCTCGTCGGGTGCGTCCAGGATCCAGGCGGTGGTGTTGTCCGCGTAGGTGGTGGTGGTGCACGTGTCGTCGCTCGCGGTGGAGACGTCGCCGAGGTCGTTGGTCTGGGTGAGGCGGCCGTAGGTGTCGTGGGTGTAGTCGGTCTCGGTCTCGCGGGTGCCGCCTGCGGCCAGCGGGCTGTAGACCTTGGTGTCGGCGGTGCCGGTGATGAAGGACTGCTGGCTGGGCAGCCCGCTCAGCGCGTGAGTGGCAGTGGCGGTGCTGGTCCAGGGGTCGGTGACGGTGTCGGAGACCACCGGTCCGGGGCCGGTGCCGCTGTAGCCGTTGTATTCGATCGTCTCGTAGGTCATGCCGGCGTACTGGGGCAGGTCGGTGACCGCGGGGTCGCCGCGTGAGTCGGTGACGGTCGCCGAGCGGGTGCCGTTGCCGGGCAGGGTGTCGCCGTTCATGCCCCGGAAGTAGGTGTACTGGCTCAGGGTGACCGGGTCGGGGGCGTTGCCGGTGGAGACCTGCATGGTCTGGTAGCCGCGCCAGTCGTCCCAGGTCCGCTGCGAGGCGGGGGTGAGCGGGTTGTCGTCGTAGTGCCAGGCAGGAGCGCCTACCGGGATGTAGCGGGTGGTGATGGTGTCGCTGACTCCACCGCCGGTCGGGTCCTGTTCGCTGACGGCGGTGACGATGTACTTGTTGAACCAGTCCTCGATCGGGGTGCCGTTGGTGTCCGTGCTCGGCGTCCAGTAGTCCGGGTAGCACAGTGAGGTGTTCTGGCTCGGATCGCTCGGGGTGCCGCTCGCGCAGGCGGCTGAGGAGTAGTCGACGTTGATGATCTCACCGGTCTCGGTGACGATCTTGTTGAGCCGGTAGCGCGTGATCGGCGGGTAGCCGTCGGACAGGTTCACCCGGTTCGACAGTGTCTGGCCGGTGAAGGTGATCGCCGGCATCGGGATCGCGGCCGTTGAGCCTCCGGCGGAGGTGTCCTGACCGGTGCGCACGATCGTGCTCAGCCACAGCGAGGGCGTCGTCGCGTCTCCGGTGGCCGGGAAGCTGTAGGTGAATGCCCAGGAGTCGACGGGCGTCAAGGTTGTGCCCACCAGGACATCGGTCTGGATGCCGGAGAGCTCGTTCTCGGACCAGAATGTGGGCGAGTTGACCGTGCACGCCGCCCCGCTGGCGCAGTTCTGGTCGTAGGGCACATCCGGCCACTTCGACGCCGTCGAGGCGGAGAGGGTGGAGGTCGCGCACCCGATCGAGGAGGTGTTGCAGCGTCCCGTGTAGGTGAAGGACACCTGCGCCGCGGGGTTGGTGGTGCTGTAGACCGAGCCGTCGCGCTGGCCGTACTCGATCTTCGCCAGCGACACATCCCGGGTGTAGGCCGAGGCGGCCGTCGCCGTCTTGCCCATGTCCATCGCGTAGTAGCCGGTGGTCGGGGTGTAGAAGTACGACATGACGTCGCCGCGGGGGTCCTTGACGTAGTCGAGCATCCACCGGTAGGCCTGCGAGCAGTACGAGTTGGCGAACGTGGCGTTGTAGCAGGAGCTCTCGCCGGTGATCGCGCTGGTGCTGTAGACCGGTTCGGTCAGCACCGAGTTCGTGGTCGCGTCCCCGCTCGCCCAGCCCGGAAGCCGGTTCAGTCCGTAGGTGTACTGGGTCCCGTCCGCGGTGGTGACAACCCAGTACTCGCCTTTCTGGGCGCCGTTAGTGGCTCCGGTCTCGTACTGGACGCGCTCGTTGGTGTCGTTCTGCGGGTGGTAGGCCCCGGTGGTGTCGTCCTTGACCAGGGTGCTGCTCTGGCCGTTCATCGACAGCGTCAGCTGGTTGTTCGCCGACCAGCAGTTGTCGTCGCTCTGGGTCGGACCCGACGGGTTCTGGTGGCAGGAGGAGTAGGACCGCTCGATGAAGCTCTGCGGGAGCGTGAACCCGTCACCCTCCACCGATGCCTGGGTGTTGGTGGAGGAGGTCAGGCCGTCCAGGGACTGCGAGTCGTAGTTCAGGGCCAGTTGCGGCGCCAGTCCTCCGGGAACAGCAGGTGCCTGGATCGGGTAGGACCAGCTGAAGCTGTCCGTGCTACTGCCGGCCTGCCAGGATGAACTGGGCTTGAGGCTGGTCTGGGTGAAGTCACCGCCACCACCGCCCGCGGCTGACGAGGCCGCCAGCACCATCGGCGCCGCGACAGCCGCAGCTTTGGCGGCTGTCTGCGGCGCGGCTGGGACTGCACCCTTCGCGGTCGTGGCGCTGTTACCGGGCAACGTGATCTCGGCGGACAGCTCCTGCGAGGAAGCGGAGTTCGTCGTCGCGACGGGCGTACCGGTACGGCAGGCCGCAAGCTGGGGCGTCGTCAGCACACAGGCGGGCAGCGCGGTAAAGCGCAGGCGCGAGGCCCAGTCACTGCCGAACGCCGCGGCGAAGGACTGGTAGTCCAATCCGATGCTCACGCGCCCCGCTGCGGCGGAACCGTCAGCGCGGCCGACCGTCAGCAGCAGTCCGCTTATACCAGCCGCCTCGGCGACGGAGCGGGGCAGGATCCGTACCGACACCTTCGAGGGTGCAGCGGCAGGAGCAGACGGCTCAGCCGTGTGGGCGGTGGCGGCGTGAGTTGCCGAGGCGCCGATCCAGACCGGGAGGTCTCCGGCACGTGCGGAGGTCGGGGCCGCCAGTCCGTGCGTCCGCGTTCCTGCCAGGTCTGCCGCAACGGACGCAGCAGTGACGGGGACGGTCGCCATCGCGGTGCCGCTGGGCCACACCGGAGCCTGGATGTGGGCGTTGGGCATCGGCTGAGGCTTTTGGTAGTGCGAGACGACCGGGGTGACCGCGATCGACTTGGCCTGGGCCGCAGTCGGCGGGGTGCGCGTCTGGGCATGCGCAACTGGGGTCGCCTGCGCCGTGCCCGTGGTCAGGGCGCCGACCGTGAGTACCGCCACCAGGGCGCGCACTCCAGTGTCGCCCCGCCAGATCCTGACACGTCGTCCGATACCGAAGATCCTGCCCTGGTTCCTGTCGGAAGCCACAGGTCCGCCCCTCGAAGACACGATGATCACACGATTCCAGGGGAAGTTATCAGCCCGGCCCTGGGGTCAAGGAGAGAGGAAATCTCTCTTACCAAAACCATACAATGGACATGTCATGACATGGAATGAATCAGCTGTCCACGAATAACAGTTCGTCAAGAATCCAGCTGGAAACGGTGATCCACCGCCCTCTAGCGTCAGGTCGGCCAGCACATCCGGCGTCCCCGCAAGAAAGCGATCTGATGGCTAATCATCAAATGACGCCCATAAAAGGCGGTAGGCTGCGCACAGCGGCGGTTGTCGCTCTCGCGCTGATCGGCTCGGCGGTCGGGCTCACCCCTGCCCAGGCAGCCTCCCCCCTCCCGTCCGCGAATCAGACCTCCGGGCAGGCCGCGCCGATACCGCCGAACGCGCCGCCCTCAACGCTGCCCGCTCTGCCCGACGGCTACGGCATCACGGCCGCAGACCAGGGCGCGATGGATCAGGCCGCTGTCCGGGCCCGCGCGACCGGCAAGCCGGTCATCGTGTCCTCGATGACCGACCCAACCTCACAGATCGTGGCGTCCCCCGAGGGGACCTTCGCCCTGGACGCGAACACCCTGCCGGTGCGCACGCTGCAGCACGGCACCTGGGTTCCGGTCGACACCAGCCTCACCCGCGACAGCAGCGGCCTGCTGACCCCAGCAGCCACCGCGTACGGGTCCGTTCAGTTCTCCGACGGCGGCACCAGCCCCCTGGCCATCACGCGCGACAACGGCGCGACTCTGAGCGTCTCCTGGCCCACCGCGCTGCCCGTCCCGGTGGTGACGGGCTCCACTGCGACCTACCGCAACGCGCTTCCCGGCGTCGACCTGGTTGTGGCCGCCACCGTCTCCGGTGGGTTCAGCGACACTCTGGTCATCCACACCCGCCAGGCAGCTGAGAGCAAGCAGGTCACCGCCCTGCGACTGGCCACCAAGGTCACCGGCGGCCGACTGCGAGCCGGTGCCGCTGGCGGCCTGAACCTCTTCGATTCCTCCGGCCAACTGGTCATGGACAGCCCTTCCGCTATGGAATGGGACTCCAACACCGCCTTGCCAAGTCCGAAGCCCGGCTCCCACGCTGCTGCCGTGGCAGGCGCGGCGGGGAAGGTCGGCGCGGACCCCTCGGACGCCGGACACCCGGGTCTGGCCGCGCGGCTGGCCCAGGTGAAGCTCACCGTCGGCAAGGACGCGTTGACGCTCGTGCCCGACGCGGCCCTGACTGCTGCGAAGAGCACCGTGTGGCCGCTGTATGAGGACCCGACGTTCAACTGGCATCCCGACGACCCGGCCGCACCCTCGTTCGATGAGGTCAAGCAGGGCTGCCCCGGCACCTCGTTCTACGACTCCACCGCCCAAGTGGCTGACCAGGGCTACCTCGGCGTGGGCTACAACGGCTGGCAGGAGGGCCAGTGCTACACCGGTGACGAACACGCCGTCTACCAGTGGAACCTCGGCACAACCCTGTACGGCGCGACCATCAACACTGCCACGGTCAACGCCGTCGACTACTACTCCGCCTCGTGCAGCCAGACCGCAACCGTCAACTTGCACTGGTCCAAGGGCATGGGTTCGGGCACCGACTGGAGCAACCGCCCCGGCTACAACAACTACTCCACCTCGGCGAGCTTCGGCCCTGCCTATAACCCGGGCCCGACGGTGACGTGCAGCGGCTCAAGCAGCAACGGGCTGAACGTGCAGCCGGTCATTCAGGACCTGGCCAACCAGCATGCCTCCACCTTCACCGCGACCCTCAGTGAGGACTCCATGGAGTCCTCCTACAACGACCTCGGGTTCAAGCGGTTCACCAACAACCCCGCCCTGCAGATCTTCTTCAACAGGCCGCCGAACAACCCGACCGCTGAGACCATGTCCGCAGTCACCGGCGCGGACGACGCCGCATGCTCCACCACCGCCCCCGGCCCCTACATCGGCAAGACCATCGCCTCCACCCCCCCGACCCTCAAGGCCAAGGTCGTCTCCCCCCTCGGCAACCAGATGCAAGCCACCTTCCAGTACTGGGTCAACGGCAGCACCACCATGAACACCGTGACCAGCAGCACCAACGTGGCCTCGGGCACCTACGCCACAGCCGGCATCACGAGCGCCTTCATCAATTCGCTGACCAACGGGCAGACCGTCGACTGGGACGTCAAGATCACCGACGGCCAGGCCACCACCGCCTACAGTGCCTCGCCGACCTGCCACTTCACCGCCGAACCCACCGCACCCGACGACCCAACAGTAACCTCGGTGAACAACCTTTACCCGAACACCGACGTCACCGACGCAGCCGTCGGCGCTGCCGCGGGTACCCCGGGCAGCTTCACCATCGCCGGCAACGGCACCACCGCGACCAAGTTCGTCTACAACCTCGACCAGCCCCCCGCCACAGCCAACCCCCCTGCCAACGAGGTCGCCACCGCCACCTCCAACGCAGCCACACTCAACAACATCACCCCACTGTCCCCGGGCCCGCACACACTGTGGGTCTACAGCGTCGACGCCGCGGGAGACGACTCCGGCGCGACCGGCTACCCGTTCCTTGCCGCCGGACACCCCACCAGCAACTGCGCGAGCTTCACCGCCTGCCTGGACAACACCGCCATCAGCCCCGACTCCAACATGGGCGAGGGCGACGCCGACGGCCTGTCCAGCATGTCCGCCACGGACCTGGCCAACGCAGGCTGGGGCAGCGGGGCGAACATCACCGTCGACGGCGCGCACTTCACCCTGCCCACCTTCGGCTCCGGCCAGGCCGACAACATCCTGGCCGGCAACCAGATCATCACCTACACCGGCTCGGGCAGCGCGCTGGTGTTCCTGGCGAACTCCACCAACTCCGCGTTCAGCATGCCCGGCGCGATCGCCGGACAGACCACAGCCCCCTACGTACCGACGGGCACTCCCGTCTCCGCCACCTACTGCTTCGACGGAACCAACCCCGTCGGCGTCTGCCCAGCCAAGGGCATCATCGACTACACCGACGGCAGTACCACGCCCTTCACACTCACCGTGCCCGACTGGGTCACCGGGCCCCCAACACTGGCCGCGGTCTCCCTGCCGCACTGGAACCGGCCCACCGGACAACTCACCGCAGCCGCAGGGCAGGGACTGAAGATCTACCCCTTCGCCGTACCCCTGGCCCAGGGCAAGACCATCGAACAGGTGATCCTGCCCGACGTCGCCTCCGGACCGGCGAAGAACCAGGGCCTGCACATCTACGGCATGTCGGTGCGCAACACCACCACCAGCACGGTCCAGCCCTCCGGCACCAGTGTGGCCACACCCACCGGACAGTCCTGGACCGGTGCCTGGGGCAACCCCAACGAAGGCGCCTACAACTACCAGGGCGGGAACTTCAGCAACCAGACCATCCGCATCGCCCTCAAGCCCTCCATCTCCGGCAGCACCATCCGCTTCAAGCTCGACAACTCCCTGGGCAACACACCCCTGGACATCGGCGCGGCCACCGTCGCCCTGGATTCCGGCTCCCCCTCATCCGTACCTACCGGCAGCTTCGGCACGCTGAAGTTCGGCGGCAGTGCAACCACCGTCATCG
>Ga0302314_10005161_pt1 | contig 23859 bp, 24 predicted proteins | sample III_Palsa_N2_3_FD_200533 | JGI IMG/M metagenome (GOLD analysis project Ga0302314, IMG submission 200533) | Peat permafrost microbial communities from Stordalen Mire near Abisko, Sweden - III_Palsa_N2_3 | ecosystem: Environmental > Terrestrial > Soil > Palsa > Peat permafrost | place: Sweden... | reverse complement strand
CTGATGTCGGCCATGGGGGATCCTTCTGAATGGTCTGTCGGCGACGCGGAGTAGGCAGGCGCAAGGGAGCCGTCAAGCGACCGCGGTCGCCTTATGCTGCATCACGGCGCCCGCGCGGCGAGATAGGCGACGATGTCGGTGATCTGGGCCTCGGTCAGCTTGGCCGCTGGCCCCTGCATCTGCGCCACGGTAGGCCCGCTTCGGGCGCCGGTCCTGATGTCCCACAGCATGCGCGCGAGGTAGGCGGCCGATTGGCCGGCCAGCGGCGGGGCGGCGCCCGAGCCCCGCAGGTCCACGCCGTGGCAGCTGCGGCAGGCCTGCCCGCCGGGGCCGCCGGTCCGAACCAGCTTCTCGCCGCGCACCACGGAGCCCGGCGGCACATAGTCGATGACCATCGCGTGCGGGTCCGCCAGGAACAGCCGCGTCGTGTCTTCCGGAACCTCGACGATCCGGCCGGCGATCGGCTCGGGCTTGCCGCCGGGGACCAGGTCCAGCCAGCCGTAGTAGCTGGGCTTGGTCGCCGGGACGGTGTCGGTCTCGATCACCCGCTGGCGCGCCCGGCGCGGTGTGGCGGCATAGTAGGCCGCCGCGGTGTCGAGGTCGGCGTCCGAGACCTGCTGGGCGACCTTGATCATCTCCACGGTGTCGAGCCGGTCGGCTTGCGCCGAGCGGCGCCGGCCGGCGCGGAATTCCTTCACCTGCTCGACGATATAGGCGGCGGACAGCCCTTGCAGGTCGGCCGCACCGGGATAGCCGACGCCCGCGATCAGATGGCATTCGCCGCACGGCGTCGGCCCCTTGTCGCGGGTATGGGCGACGATCGCCGGCGGCGCGGGATGCTCGTCCGGGAACCAGTCGGGCAGGGCGCCGGTCTTTTCCAACGCCGCCGCATCCAGCGTCAGCGGACTGCCCGGCACATGCTGCGGTCCCGGTGGTGAGGCGGGCAGGGCGGTCGGCGCGCCGGTCGGATAGGCCCACGCCAGTTTCGGACTCGGCTTCGGCGCCGACGGACCGCAGGCGACGAGGGCGAGAGCCAGCAGTGCGAGAGTCAGATATCGCATAGCTGAAGCTCCTAACGGCGACTCTGGCCTACCCGGTCAGGGGAGAGCTTAGCAACGCAGTCCATAGCCCTGATAGCTGGAGTGTTGCGCCACGCCCCGTCCTTCGAGGCCCGCTGCGCGGGCGCCTCAAGATGAGGAATGAAAGGAAGGCGCTCGCTATCGACGGGAGCCGCGACGCAGTCGGCTACGCCCTACTTCGCCGCCTTCGCGTTCGCCGCCACGGCCATGGGGTGGGCGACGCCGGGGGCCTGGCCGGGCTTCATGAACTTCACCAGCACGCGCTGGCCGATCAGGAAGGGGGCGGCGTCGGCGGCGACCACCACTTCGACCACCCGCGCGTCGGTCTGCTCGGACGGATCGTCCGAGATCAGCTTGCGGCCGCCGAACTCGTCCGAGCGGCGCAGCACCTTGCCGATGTAGAGCTTCGACGGGTCGGCCTCGGGGGCCATCTCCACCGGCTGGCCGATGTAGACGTTGGGGATGTCGCTCTCGGCGATCTCGGCGCGCACGATGTGCGGCGCGGTGGGCTCGAGGTCGAACATGGGGGTGACGTTCAGGGTCGAGGCGCCGACGCCGGGGTTGGCGTAGCGCCGGGCGATCCGCCCGTCGGCCGAGGCGCGCACCCGGGTCAGATCCAGCTGATAGCGGGCCGAGTTCAGCGCCGCCTCGGCGGTGTTCACCGCCGCGCGCTGGGCGTCCAGGTTGGCGTCGGCGGTCTTGATCGCGTCGGCCGCCTGGTCCACCGCCTGGCCGGCGACGAAGTTGCGGGCCTGCAGCTTGGCCAGCCGTTCGTACTCGCGCTGGGCCGTGGCCTTCTGCACCTCGATCAGGTGGATCTGCGCCTGGGCCTGGGCCACCGAGGCTTCGGCATTGGCCACGGCCAGCTTGGCGGGACCGTCTTCCAGCACGGCCAGCACCTGGCCCTTGGTGACCATGTCGCCTTCCTTGACCTCGACGCTGGTCACCACGCCGGCGGTGCGCGCGGCCACCTGGATCACCCCGCCCTCGACGTCGGACTTGCCGGCCGAGATGGCGGCGTAGGGCGAGACCGGCTTGATCGCGGCGGCCGCGGCCTTGGCCTTGGTCGCCTTGGCGCTCGACTGGGCATAGAGGAACCCGCCGCCGACCAAGAGCACGGCCAGGATGGCGAAGATCGCCCAGGGCTTACGAAGAGCGGACAGCATAAGGGATCAGGCTCCGGCCGGAACAAGAATGGGCGCCAGCGCGATGGTGCGCTCGGGCCGAAGGTCGTCGAGGATCCGGCCGTCCTCGATGTGGATGACGCGGTCGGCGTGGGCTTCGAGACGCGGGTCGTGGGTGACGCAGATCACCGCCGCGCCGTGCTCGCGCGCGTCCCGGTGCAAGAGGCGGATCACCAGCTGGCCGTTCTCGCCGTCGAGCGCCGAAGTCGGTTCGTCGGCGAACAGCAGCTGCGGCTCCTTGGCCAGGGCCCGGGCGATCGCCACCCGTTGCTTCTCGCCGCCCGACAGCTGCAGCGGCCGATAGTGCAGCCGATGGCCGAGGCCGACCTCGGTCAGCGCCTCTTCGGCCTTGTTGCGCGCGGCGCGGCCCGACAGGCCGGTGTATTTCAGCACCAGCGCTACCTGCTGCAGCGCGGTCAGCGAGGCGAACAGGTTGAAGCCCTGGAAGATAAAGCCGCAGTGATCCAGCCGGAACTTGTCGATCTTGCCGTTGGGCAGGCTCCACAGGTTCTGGTCCAGCGCCGTCACCTGGCCGGTATCGGGCCGCAACAGGCCCGACAGGGCGGCGATCAGGGTCGACTTGCCCGAGCCCGACGGGCCCATCACCATGGTCAGCTCGCCGTGCGCGGCGTCGAAATCCACCGACTTCAGCACCTCCACGAAGGTGCGGCCGGTCTTGAACTTCTTGCTGAGCGCGTGGGCTTCGATCGCGTTTTTCATCGCAGCAGGTCCGCGGGTTGGCTCTTCTTTAGCACGCCGAGAGAGAAGAAGCCCGACACCACCGCAATCACCACGAGCGAGATGGCGATGAACACCACAAAACCCATGGGAAAGCCGATCGGCACGCTGGCGCTGGTGGCCAGGGCCGAGATGGCGCCGACCAGCAGGGCGGTGGCGACCAGGCCGGCGATACCGACCCAGAACGACATCTCCATCACCACCACGCCCAGCGAGCCCATGCCGACGCCCAGAGCGCGCAGGCTGGCGAACTCTTTCACATTGGCCAGGATGGCGGCCCTCAGCGTCTGCCAGGTGATGACGATACCGACCACCGCGCCCATGACCATGGCGAAGCCCAGCACGATGCCGATGATCTGCTCCTTCATCAGGTCGTTGCGGTTGGCGGCGGCCAGTTCGGGCTTGGTCCAGACCCGGTACTGGTCGCCGGCGACGGCGTTCAGCTGGTCGCGTACCTGCACGGCGCGCGCCGGATCGCGGATCTTGACCAGCATGGGACCGACCCGGTTGTCGGGCATGGCCTCTTTCAGCAGGCGCAGGGTGGCGCGCGAGGCGATCACCTGGACGTTGTTGACGTTGGGATAGCCCGAGACCAGGGCGGCGATGATCACTTCATGCCCGTTCAGCGCCGCGTGATCGCCGAGCTTCACACCGAGCCGCCCGACCGCAGTCTTGTCGATGGCGATGGCGTAGGGCTGCGACAGGGCCAGGCGGGTGCTGTCGTCGAAATCGCTCGGCAGGGTCAGCGACCCCGGGGCCGTGTCGACCGTCATGATGTTGACGTAGGTGCGGATCTTCTCCTTGCCGGCCCCGAGGTTCGAGAACATGCCGCCGCCGTCGTCCATGTCGGCGACGTCGACCACTTCGGGGTTCATGTAGATCAGCGGCATCACCCGCCGCGGCATGCCGTTCGAGCCGAGCAGGCTGGTGGCCTTGGCCGGCAGCACCATCAGGTCGGCGGGCGAACGGTCGATGGTCGCGGTGATCGAGGTGACGATGCCGACGAACAGGCCGACCAGCACCAGCACCATGCAGCCGGAAGCGGCGAGCGCCACCACGGCCGCCAGGTAGCGGCGCCATTCGTACAGGACTGTGGATAGCGCCAGCGACATGGACCCCGACCGCCGTCACGGCTTGCGGCATTGCAAACTTCACGCTGGAAGAGCCTCAAAACCCTGCGCCGGGTCGAGTTAATTCGCGGTAACGGGCGGTCTTATGGCGCAAACGCCACAAGCGGATAGGTAGCACACTCGCCATATTCTGGCGATGTCTCAGAGGATCTACCCTACGAACCGCCGTCGCCTGCCAGGCCGCGAGGCGTACATCATCACCGCGCTTCGTCGGAAGCTGGCGGAGCTAAAGGGCCTGGCCGCGCACGGCGACAACGCGGCGCCGGAAGCGATAGAGCACGTCACCGCGACGCTCCTGCTGTTCAAGCCGGATGAGGACGTGTCGGCGGTCCCGGCGCTGCGTCCATACAAGGCCCACCGCGAGCGCTGGATCGGTACGGCGTTCAACGTGCTCCGCAAGGAAGCGCGGCCCATGACCGGCCGTGAGATCGCTTACAGGGTCATGGAGGCCCACAACCTCGACCCGCAGGACATGCGCCGCCTCAAGTCGATTGAGTGTGGGTTGCAGGCGGTTTTAGGCCGGATGGAGGGCGCTGGGGTTGTGCGCGTGGGGAGTGAACGGCCGAAGCGGTGGAGGCTCGGCTAAATCGCCTCAGCCTCGTGTGCTGGAGGGTTTGGCCTGATATCGGCTTGAAAGCCAAAGCGCTCAGCTGCCACATCCGTCACGGTATAACCGCGCATTGGATCGCCCTGCACATAGCCATGGCGCTCGAAAATCCGAATGCGCTCGCGAACGCTCGCAATGTCAGAACTCGCGCCAGAACTCCCCGCGATACCGGCTATGACCTCGTAGGTGGATGGGACTCCAAGCAACCACATCGTCATCAACACGGTGCGCCACTCCCTTGATATGGCGCCGGGTTGTCGCCCTTTTCTAACCTCTGTAGCCACCGCCGACGCAGTGAGCGGACGCAGTGACGCGGCTTGCTCCAATGTGGACAATTCGACGCGCGCGCGCTCTAGAACGCGCTCCGCGTCCCGAAGGATGGCCTCAGCCTTCGCCACCTCATCGCGTTTCGCTTCAATGGCCCTTTCAAGGCGATCCAAGGGGCAGCATCCTGTTCAACTTGACCCAGGCCCCCAATCAGTGGTCAAATGACCACTGATTTAGGAGCCTCTCGCTGCCCCGGCGGTGAGAGGGGGATTCGAACCCCCGGAAGGTGCGCTAACACCTTCGCCGGAACCTAAATCCGGTGTCTTCAGCCTCTCGACCATCTCACCGCAGGGTGCAGCCGGCCAGACCTAACGGTCTGGCCGTTTTGCCTTATGGCGCCTCCGACCGAGTTACACAAGGACAGACGTGGCATTAAGATGGATTAACGTGGAGGCGAGGCGTTTAGCCGTCACTCGGCTTTATGCCGTTGCCAATAGCCACAGAAATCCACCGACGCCTTGGAGTGCAGTGCCAACTCCGCCACGCGCTGGACCTGCTCGCCGTTGGCCACGCGGCGAGCGTCCTCGCGCCACGCCGCCTCCTGGGCGTACCGAAGCAGATAGGGGCCGCTGATATGGTGGTGATGGCCCATCTCGCCGCGACGGAGGCGGGAGAAATACTCCTCCGCCCAGTTGGTGCAGGCGCCGTCCAGGGAGTAAGCCTCGCTGTGGTTGATGCGCTTCATCTCGTAGCGGGCGTGCAGCCGATCCCAGCTTGAGGCCTCGTCGGCGTTGACGACGGTTCCGGGGCGGACGTGAGCGGCGATGAAGGCTTGGGCCGCCGCTTCGGTCTTGAACACCGCCGGGAGGGTGTCGCCGCCGCGCTCACGGATCACGACCACAACCTTGCGCTTGCCCGAGCGGTTTTCAGCGAGGCGGCGATCGACGCGGTTCTCAATGCGATTGGCGGGCTTGGAGTAGCCGCCGAAGTAGGCTCCATCGACTTCCGCGACCTTGCCCTCGCCGCCGAGAACCCGGCCGCGCATCTCAGTGGCCATCGCCTCGCGGAGCTTGTGAGCGAGGACGAAGGCGCTCTTGTAGCTGAGGCCCAGGTCGCGGCTGAGGGCCAGCATACTCTTGCCCTTCACCTCATTGCAGAAGATCGCGATGGCCGCGAGATACATGCGCAGCGGGAGCTTGTGCGAGGCGAACAGCGTGCCCGAGGTGATGCTGAAATCCTTGCCGCAGCCCGAGCAACGGAAGCGCAGCGAGCCGTTCGGCCGCCGGGCCTCGTAGGCGTCCAGCGAGCCGCAGTGAGGGCACACAGGCTCGCCGCCGGTCTCAGTCCAGCGGACGCGCTTGAAGGCGGCTTCCGCTTCGGCGTCAGACATGCGGAAGACGCTCGCAAGCGAGAGGGTCTTAGCGGCGCGGGAGAGGAGAAAGTACTGAGACACGCAACGCATCCGTTGTTTAGACAACGAATGTGTTGTACCCCGCCGATGCCGCTATGCAAAGCGAAAAGCACCGGATACGTTGGTTTTGTAATGTTTCCGGGAGAAAACCAATGGCGGCGACAAGCGAAGAATGGGCCGATCTGGCGAAGCGGCACATCAAGGCGGCGCTAAAACGCCATGATGTCGGTTACGCCGAGCTGGCGAAGCGGCTCACCGAAATGGGCTTGCCTGAAACGGATTCGTCCATTGGGATGAAGATCAATAGGGGGGCGTTTCCGGCATGGTGGCTATTCGCAGTCATGCGCGCCGTTGGGGCGCATACGGTGCACTTGGAGTAGCGGCGGCCCTTCTATGGCAATCGACCGCTGCCCAGCCACCACGCGACCACCAAAGCGCTCAGAACACAGGCGCCGTATCCCACCAGAGCCCACAAGCAGGCAGCGCCCCAAGCGCTCCTTCCGCCATCGAGGGCGACGCCAAGCGCATAGCCGGAGCGCTTGAATCCAAGAACGCCTACGACCAGTCCCCCAAGGGACAGCAAGACGCACACGAGGCTGCGCAGGCTGCGCGCGACGCAGCAAATTGGGCCAAAGGCATGCTGATCGCCGCATGGGTGGAGACGCTCGTTACGGCGGCTGGCGTCGTTCTGGTCGGGCTGACGCTTCGCGAAGTCAAGATTACCGCAGCCGAAACTAAAAACACTGCTACCGCCGCAAGCAACACGCTGGCCCACGTACGACTGGCGTCCACGCAGGAATTGCGCGCTTACGTTTCCTTTCAAGGCATTGATATAAATTGGGCTTCCGATGATTCTGGCACTGTTCAAGTGATTTGGAAAAATACCGGGCAAACTCCGATAAGGAAGGGAATTACCCAGATCAACTTGCGCATTGAAAATGCTGAATTGCCGAAATATTTTGACTACCCAGACTTGGAAAAAGAATCCCCTAGCAGGGTGGCGCTCGGTGGCAGTCAAGAACAATCCAGTTACACGAACCAACGCATAACCAAGACAGATATTGCACGAATAGAGCCCCTCATCACATTTATAGATGCGTGGGGATGGATCGAGTATAATGATGGATTCGAAAGCACGAAAAGGCACAGAACAGAATTCTCTGCGAAGCTCAAAATCCTGGGAGGTCGAGATGGGCAAAAGCAAATTGTCTGGGACGGCGGGAACGTCTTTAGCGGAGCCGATGAAGACTGCTATCGAAAGCCAACCACTTAGCGCGGCGATCGCCGCAACCCGCGACACGCGGGCGCTCCCTACTCAGGTCCACCCCCTTTCATATTTGGTCCCGACCCTCGCGGACGGCTTGTGGCGTTTGCGCCATAAGACCGGTAACGGGGGAGACGTTGGGGCGGAAACGCTACAGAACCTCGGCGTGAGGGTTACGTCGTGAGCGCCTTACTCCTCCTGCTCATAGTCGGGGTCGTTTTCTTCGCTGCGCATGAACCTGCGCTTGGTCGAAACGTACGGGCGACAGAAAGCCGTTCTTCGAAGATGGCCAGCTTGGTCAATATATTCGACCCAACCCATTGCGAAAATGGTCTGGTGCGTCGCGTCAACGAAAGTGTCGGTACCGATATCTACGGCTATGAGGGTGCTAGAGAAGAGAATGGGAACAGATGCGCCAGGCTCGATCCAATTCTCAGGAACTCCAAGATTTCCGCCTTCCCCTTCATATGGACGACTCATTGGCAAACCTCTTCTCGATGTCCAGAAGCACATGTAAGCATCGAGAATGCGTGCGCTGGCATCACCCTTGTTAGCGATGTAGAATTGTCCGGAGAGCGGCTCATTGGGTGTGGGGTTTCTAATATCCCCCCAAATAAGAATATCTATTCCAGATTTCTTAATGTCTATATTTCTAACTGAGAGTATAGGTCGGTGGGTGGCGTTGAACTCGTCTCGCGCAAGCGCGTGCTGCTTCTCGCCAGCAGCCCAAAGTTTCTCGGTGGATCGCCAAAGGACGCCAGTAAATCCAGCGACCATTATCCCAGCAAAGGCAGCAACAAGACCGTTGTGGTTGTCTGCCCAGATCATGGAATTCAGGACGGCGGCCGATACAGCGTCCCAGTAGGTGCAAATATCTGGATGGCCATTTTCGCCTTTGCTGCATACCTTGGCGTAAACTGGACCGACTATCGGCATAGAAAGATAGTAGAGCGCTATCGCGACCCCGATCAGAGCGATTGTCCACTGCCATGGGCGAAGGGATTTCAGTCCGGCTCGTGCAGCCGCACGGTATGCGTTCCCACGGCCTTCATGGCGGCGAAATAGAACCACGCTGGAAACGCCCCCCGGTTGATCTTGACCGTCACCGACCCCTCGGTTTCTGGCAAGCCCATTTCGCGCTCCCTACACCCCCTCGAAGGGGGAAGGGCTGGGGTTGGGGGTGTAGGGCGCCGAGGGTGAAGCGAAGGGAACGGGAGGCGCCTCGCGTGCTCGTCCTGGGAACGTCGCGGGCCTCACCCCCAACCCCGACCCTTCCCCCTTCGAGGGGGAAGGGAGTCAGCGCAGCGCTCTTTTCAGTCGAACACCGACACGGCGGCGGCCCGGGGTTTCCGGCGCTCCTGCTCGACCCTGAACGCCAGGAAGAAGGCGCTCATGTAGAGGCACCACCAGAAGACCTGAAATATGGGTGTTCCGAACGTCTTCTCGCCCATCAGCGGAGCGGCGAGCGCCAGGACCTTCTCCAGCGTCCAGAACAGCATGGCGGCGATCATCGCCCAGCGGTGACCGAAGTAGATGAGGGCGGCGAGGGCGGCCATGACCGCGGCGTCCCCGAGCGCCAACAGAGGCATGAGCCTGAACGCCGTCATCACCACCGTCAGCAGGACGCTGGCCAGCAGTAGCAGTGCGGAGACGCCTCGGGCGGTCTTGAAGGGATTGGGCGATGGATAGCGCAGGATCTGCGCATCCAGTTCGGCCGGATCGGTCCTCCACCAGAGCAACCAGTTCTGGCGCGGCTTCCGCTTCGCCCCGGCCTTCACACCCCAACCCGCCAAAATGCCCTCCCGTTGTCGTCGGACGCTACCATGGCGTCGGTCGCCTTCAAGGCGGGATTGCGCGCGGCCAGCCACAGACTTGAATTGTCCGGCGAAAAGCCGTACAATTCTGAATGGAGAGGAAGCTCCTTATGCCTCAAGCCCCAAGCCGGACGGCACGTATCGAGGCGCGAATTGCGCCCGATGCGCTGATGATCGTCAAACGCGCCGCCGAGATCCAGGGGCGCAGCGTCAGCGATTTTGTCGTCGCTGCCGCCCAGGAAGCCGCGAGCCGTACGATCGAGCAAACGCAGATCATCCGACTGTCGGTCGAGGATCAGCGCAGTTTCGCCGAGGCGATCATCGATCCGCCGCCGCCGACAGACGCCCTGAAACGGGCCGCCGCCGCTCACAGGAGATTGATCAAGGCGTCGACGTGACGGCGGAGTTTCGCGTCGAGGCCCTGTCGGCTGCCCATGACCGCAGAGGCTTTGCGAGTGGAGTCGAACCGCTCGACCGCTATCTGCGGGAGCTGGCGACGCAGGACGTCAAACGGCGGGTCAGCAATTGCTTCGTCGCGCTCGACGACGCCGGCGCGATCGCCGGTTACTACACCTTTGCGGCGACCAGCCTTCCCCTGACCGAATTGTCGGACGGCGAAGCGAGGCGGCTGCCCCGCTATGGCCTTCTGCCGGCCGGGCTGATCGGCCGCCTGGCCGTGGATCGGAATTTTCTCGGTCAGGGTCTTGGCGGCGCCCTTCTCATGGACGCCGCTGCCCGTGCGGCGCGCGCGGATTCAGCGATCTTTGCGCTGATCGTCGACGCCAAGGACGACGCGGCGCTCGCCTTCTATGAACATCATCAGTTTCGCCGCTTCGCCAGCAGGCCGATGTCGCTGTTCCTGCCGGTCGCGACCGCGTTACAGGCGCTGAAATCGGAAGGCTGAGGGAGCCTCTACCGCAGCAGATCCGCCGGCTGGCTCTTCTTCAGCACGCCCAGGGCGAAGAAGCCGGAGATCACGGCGATCATCACCAGGGCGATGGCGATGAAGATGACGAAGCCGGTGGGGAACTCCATCGGCACGCTGGCGCTGCGGGCGAAGGCCGAGAGGCCGATGATCAGCACGCCGGTGGCGATCAGGCCGGCGACGCCGACCCAGAACGACAGCTCCATCACCACCACCCTGAGCGAATGCATCGACACGCCGAGCGCGCGCAGACTGGCGAACTCCTTGACGTTGGCGAGGATCGCGGCGCGCAGGGTCTGCCAGGTGATGACGATCCCCACCGCCGCGCCCATCAGCATGGCGAAGCCCAGCACGATGCCGATGATCTGCTTCTTCATCAGGTCGTTGCGGTTGGCGATCGACAGTTCGGGCTTGGTCCAGGCGCGGTACTGGTCGGCGGCGACGGCGTTCAGCTGGTCGCGCACCTGGATCGCGCGCGCCGGGTCGCGAACCTTGACCAGCAGGGGGCCGACCCGGTTGTCCGGCCGCGCCTCGCCGAGCAGGCGCAGGGTGGCGCGCGAGCTGATCACCTGCACATTGTCGATATTGGGATAGCCCGAGACCAGGGCCGCCACGATCACCTCGTGGCCGTTCAGCGCCGCGTGGTCGCCGAGCTTCACACCGAGGCGTCCCAGCGAGGTCTTGTCGACGGCGATGGCGTAGGGCTGCGACAGGGCCAGGCGGACGGTGTCGTCGAAGTCGCTCGGCAGGGTCAGCGAGCCCGGCGCGGTGTCGACCGTCATGATGTTGACGTAGGTGCGGACCTTCTGCTTGGCCGGGCCGAGGTTGGAGAACATGCCCCCGCCGTCGGCCTGTTCCGCCACGTCGACCACCTCGGGGTTCATGTAGACCAGCGGCATCACCCGCCGCGGCATACCGCCGGAGCCGAGCAGGCTGGTGGCCTTGGCCGGCAGCACCATCAGGTCGGCGGGCGAGCGGTCGATGGTCGCGGTGATCGAGGTGACGATGCCGACGAACAGGCCGACCAGGCCCAGCACCATCACGCCCGAGGCGGCGAGCGCCACCACGGCGGCCAGATAGCGGCGCCATTCGTACAGCACAGTCGATAGCGCCAGCGACATAGGCCCCCGCCCCGTCACCGCCTGCGGCGTTGCAAGCTTGAAACAGGAGGGTGTCACATTCCCGCGAAGGGTCGAGTCAATTCTGTCGACGTTAATTCGCGGCAACACCCACGCCCTCTGCTGGCGCGCCCGCTGAACCGGCGGTACAGACTCCGTCACATAACCAGAAGCTCTGGGGGGCCCCATGATCCGCTTCCAGTCGATCCTTTCCATCGCCGGCCTAGGCGCCGGCCTGTTCGCCGCCGCCCTGCCGGGGCGCGCGCTGGCCGACGAGGGCATGTGGACCTTCGACCACTTTCCGTCCGCCAAGGTGAAGGCGGCCTATGGGGTCGACATCGACCAGGCCTGGCTCGACCGGGTGCAGGGGGCCGCGGTGCGGCTGACCGGCGGCTGTTCGGCGTCGCTGGTGTCGAGGGACGGGCTGGTGCTGACCAACAACCACTGCGTCGCCGAGTGCGCCCAGAGCCTGTCCGCCCCTGGCCACGACCTGTTCAAGGAGGGTTTCTCGGTGGCCGGGCGCGGCGACGAGAAGGCCTGCCCGGGCCAGCAGGCCGAGATCCTGCAGACCATCACCGACGTCACCCCGCGCGTCACCGCCGCGGGGGCGGGGACCACCGGTTCGGACCTGGTCAAGGCCCGCACCGCCGTCTCGGCCGTGATCGAGAAGGAGGGCTGCCCGGACAGCGCCACCACCCACTGCCAGGTGGTGCGGCTCTACCAGGGCGGCCAGTACAAGCTCTACAAATACCGCAAGTACGCCGACGTGCGGCTGGTGTTCTCGCCGGGCTTCACCGCGGCCTTCTTCGGCGGCGATCCCGATAACTTCAACTTCCCGCGCTACGATCTCGATTGCGCCTTCGTGCGCCTGTACGAGAACGGCAAGCCGGTCTCGACGCCGGGCCATCTGGTGTGGAGCGGCGCCGCGCCGCACGACGGCGAAGCGGTGTTCGTGGCCGGCAACCCCGGCGGCACCGACCGCCAGCTGACCATCAGCCAGCTCGAGACCCAGCGCGACCTGACCCTGCCGATCAACCTGATGCTGTTCGCGGAGCTGCGCGGCCGGCTGATCCGCTTCGGCGAGGAGAGCGCCGAGAACAAGCGCATGGCGGGCGACGACCTGTTCGGCCTGGAGAACACCTACAAGGTGCTGTTCGGCCGGCTGTTCGCCCTCAACGACAAGCCGTTCATGGACGGCCTGAAGGCCAACGAGGCCGACCTGAAGGCCAAGGCCGGGACCACCGCGCCGTGGGAGACGATCGCCAAGGCCCAGGCCGCCGCGCGCGAGATCTATCTGCAGCGGGCGATGGTCGACGGCGGACCGATCAACTCGCAGCTCTACACCTACGCCAAGGGCCTGGTGCGCGCCGCCGCCGAAAGGGCCAAGCCCGCGGCCGACCGGCTGCCGGGCTACGGCGACGCCCAGCTGCCGCTGCTGCAGCACCAGCTCCTGGATCCCCAGCCGGTGGAAAAGCCGCTGGAGCAGCTGTCGCTCGAGTTCTGGCTGACCAAGGTGCGCGAGCTCCTGACGGTGGACGATCCCTCCACCAAGCTGATCCTCGGCAAGGACAGCCCCGAGGGCCTGTCGGCCAAGCTCGTCGCCGGCTCGACCCTGGCCGATCCCGCCGTGCGCAAGGCCCTGTGGGACGGCGGCGAGGCGGCGATCCAGGCCTCCACCGATCCGATGATCCGGTTCATGCTGCGGATCGATCCGGCCGCCCGGGCGCTGCGCAAGCAGAGCGACGAGCGCGTCACCGGCCCCAGCGTCAAGGCCACCGAGGACATCGCCAAGGCCCGCTTCGCCGCCTATGGCGACAGCCTCTATCCCGACGCCACCTTCACCCTGCGCCTGTCGTACGGCAAGATCGCCGGCTGGGACGAACGCGGCCGTCCGGTGCCGTCGTTCACCCACTTTGGCGGCCTCTACGAACGCGCCACCGGCCAGGAGCCCTTCGCCCTCGACCCGCGCTGGATCGCGGCCAAGGACAAGCTGAACCCCGACACGGTGTTCGACATCTCGACCACCAACGACATCATCGGCGGCAATTCCGGCTCGCCGCTGATCAACGCCAAGGGCCAGGTGATCGGGGCCATCTTCGACGGCAACATCCACTCGCTCGGCGGCGACTATGGCTACGACCCGGTCCTGAACCGCGGCGTCGCCGTCTCCACCGCCGCCATCGGCGAAGCGTTGGACAAGATCTACGGCCAGAAGGCGTTGCTGGCGGAGCTGACGGGGCCTTAGGCGGCGGAGGCGCGCCGCCGCATCCAGATGCTCCCCCTTTGGGGGAGCTGCCCCGGAGGGGCTGAGGGGGTGGCGCTGAGGATAGCGGGTTCACGACGCAGGCCCGAGTAGCGTTGCGGTCTGCATTAGCGTCGGCGCTACCCCCTCAGTCCGCTTCGCGGACAGCTCCCCCAACGGGGGAGCACCTCGGCGCGGCGACTTCCGATGGCTGGGAGGGGCAGGGAGTCTTTGCCAATTCCCGCCCCCCGCGCGTAAGCTGTGGTTACCGCGGAGGCCGAGATGGGGTGGACGATCATTTCGACCGTGGCGACCGTTTAGATGCCGATGTTCGAGAACCGGCTGACCAAGGCGCTGTGCGTCTATCTCGGGTACGGGCGCTATCCGATTCCGGCGAAGCAGCCGGAGGACCTGAAGACCGCGGTCGGGCTCGACCGGGCGCAGGAGCTGACGCCGCGCCTCGACGAGATCGTCGACTACGCGGTGAACCTGACGGTCGGGGCCGAGATCGACCTCGGCAATCTGGCCGAGAACGCCGCCCACGCCGTCCACCGCAAATACCGAAACATCGGCAAGCGAGGGCGCCAGGCCGTGGCCTGGTACGTCACCCACCACTGGCAGTGAGCGGCGCCCCTTCCCCTCGGCGCTCCAGTCTCTAAGGTCGCGGGGACAAGTCGGGGGCTGACGGATTGAATCTTCTGAATGCGCAGAGTCTGCTGGGCATAGTCGTGGTGATCGGCATCTGCTGGCTGTTATCGGAGGACCGGAAACGCTTCCCGTGGAAGCTGGCCGTCGGGGCCCTGGTGATCCAGGTCGGCCTGGTGCTGCTGCTGTTCGGCTTTCCGGCGGCCCGCAGCGTGCTGCAGGGCGTCGGCGCCGGGGTCGACGGTCTGTCGGCCTCGACCCAGGCGGGGACCAGCTTCGTGTTCGGCTATCTGGCCGGCGGCGATCAGCCGTTCCCGACCGGTGCGGCGGGGGCGCCGTTCGTGTTCGCCTTCCGGGTGCTGCCGGTGATCCTGGTGGTGTGCGCCCTGTCGGCCCTGCTCTGGCACCTCAAGGTGCTGAAATGGGTGACCCGCGCCTTCGGCTTCGTGTTCCAGAAGACCCTCGGCCTCCGCGGCCCCCCGGCGCTGGCCACGGCCGCCACCATCTTCCTCGGCCAGGTCGAGGGACCGATTTTCATCCGCGCCTATCTCGACAAGCTGTCGCGGTCCGAACTGTTCATGCTGATGTCGGTGGGGATGAGCTGCGTCTCGGGCTCGACCATGGTCGCCTACGCCACCATCCTGAAATCGACCCTGCCCAACGCCGCGGCGCACGTGCTGACCGCCTCGCTGATCTCCGCGCCCGCCGGCGTGCTCTTGGCGCGGATCATGGTGCCGCCGGGGGCGATGGAGCAGGGGGGCGACGCTCCGTTCGGCGATGACAACCGCTATGACAGCGCCATCGACGCGGTCAGCCACGGCATCGGCGACGGCCTGCAGGTGGTGCTGAACGTCGGCGCCACGCTGATCGTGTTCGTGGCCTTCGTCGCCATCGCCGACAAGCTGCTCGGCCTCTTGCCCGCGATCGGCGGCCAGCCGGTGACCATCGAGCGCGGTCTTGGCCTCGTGTTCGCGCCCCTGGCCTGGGTGATCGGCGTGCCGTGGCGCGAGGCGGGCACAGCCGGCGGCCTGCTCGGCGTCAAGCTGGTGCTGACCGAGTTCTCCGCCTTCATCAAGCTCGGCGCCATCCCGGCCGACCAGCTGTCGGAACGGACCCGCACCATCATGACCTACGCCCTGTGCGGTTTCGCCAACGTGGGCTCGGTGGGGATCAACGTGTCCGGCTTCTCGGTCCTGGCGCCCGACCGGCGCAGCGAGATCCTGGCCCTGGTGTGGAAGGCGCTGATCGCCGGCTTCCTCGCCACCTGCATGACCGCCTCGATCGTCGGGGCCATGCCTACAAGCCTGTTCCACGGAGGATGATGTGATGAAACTCTATGACAGCAAGCGTGCCCCGAACCCTCGCCGGGTGCGCTGGTTCATGGCGGAAAAGGGCATCACAGACATCGAGGTGATCCAGCTCGACATCTTCAAGGGCGAGCACAAGACGCCGGACTATCTGGCCAAGGTCGGTCTGCCGGTGATCCCGGCGCTGGAGCTCGAGGACGGGGTTGTGATCACCGAGAGCGTCGCTATCTGCCGCTATCTCGAAAGCGTCTATCCGGAACCCAACCTGTTCGGCCGCGGCGCCGAGGAGACGGCGGTGATCGAGATGTGGACCCGCCGGGCCGAGATGCTGCTGGCGACGCCGCTGATGATGGCGGTGCGCCACGGCCATCCAGCGCTGGCGGCGATCGAGACTCAGGTTCCCGAGCTGGCGGCCAACAGCCGCGCGGGCGCCGAACGGGCGATCAAGATGTTCGACCGGCGGCTCGGCGAAAGCGAATTCATCGCCGGCGACCGGGTGACCATGGCCGATATCCTGGCCTTCACCGGCCTCGACTTCGCCCGCATGGTCCAGTTCCAGCCGCCCGAAACCGCGACAAACTTCCGCCGCTGGGCCGACGCCATGCGCGCCCGGCCAGCGGCGGCGGCGGGGATCTGACGAGGCCACGTGAACCGGGGCGGTTCGGTCTGCGAACTTGACGCGACCGTCGCTGGTTTGCCGAGCGACCTGGACGGGTTAATCGTCGGCGGAGTAACGGTGCGAGGGGCGTGCGGTGGCTGAGAGTCTGCTGGGAGGGCTGCTCGGGGGCGAGGAGGAAACGCCTGAGGGCGAGGCGCCTGGCGAGGCGCGCGCCGGCGCGGACGCATTCGCCGCGGCCCTGGCGGCGGACCACGCCAAGCACGATCCGGCGGTCGCCAGGGCGGCCGAGCGCTTCCTCGACAAGCAGGGTGTATTGCTCGACGCCCAGACCGCCGAGCTTCAGGAGCAGCGGGCGCTCCGCCTGCGCCATCTGCAGAGCCAGGCGCGTGAGGGCCGGCTGCGCCGGTTCGGCCAGCGTCTCCGCAACGGCATGCAAGTGTTCACCGCCCTGGTCTTCACCTTGGTCGGCGTCGGCCTGTGCGTCCTGGTCTACGACGCCTTCAACACCCGCTCGGTGGTGGTCGAGCCCTTCGACACCCCGCCGGCGCTCTTGGCGAGGGGCCTCTCCGGCAAGGTGGTCGCCGGCGGCCTGCTGGACGAACTCACCCGCCTGCAGGCCGCCACCCGGTCAAGCGCGGCCAAGCGGCATCTGTCCAACGCCTGGACCGGCGACATCAAGGTGGAGGTGCCCGAGACCGGCCTGTCGCTCGGCGACATCGACCGCATGCTGAAGGCGCGCTTCGGCCACGACCTGCATATCGAGGGCGACCTGGTGCAGACCGACACCGGCGGACTGGCCCTGACCGTGCGCGGCGACAACCTCCTGCCCAAGGTGTTCACCGGCGCCGCCGGCGATCTCGACAAGCTGACCACCCACGCCGCCGAATACATCTACGGCCAGTCCCAGCCATACCTGTATACGGTTTTCCTGACCAGCGCCGGGCGCAATGCGGACGCCGTGGCCTTCGCCAAGGCCGCCTATGCGACCACCAGCGCCGAGGACCGACCATATCTGTTGAACGATTGGGCCAATGCGCTTGCCAACACCGGCGCGTCGCCGCAGGCCGCCCTGCCCCTCTATCGCGAGGCCCTGAAGCAGAAGCCCGACTTCTGGACCGCCTACAACAATATCATGAACACCCAATGGCTGCTCGGCGACGAGGAGGGGGCTTGGCGCACCGGCGAGGCCATGCGCAAGGCCGCTGGCGGTCGGCCCGGCCAGGCGCCAGACGACGATTATGAGAACTGGGATATCCTCACCTGGAACCTGCAGGCTTGGCGGGAGGGGGCGCTTGCCGACGCGGTGGCAAACCAGGGCGTCGGAAGCAATGTAGCGGCGATTGGCCCCGGCATCGCCGACGTGGACGTTCGGCTGCATGACCTGGCCGACGCCGAGTTCCAGCTCCAGACCGCCCAGGGCGACGCCAAGGATCCGACCATCGCCGCCATCACCCATTTCATCCACGGCCGGATCGCTACCCTGGCCGGCGACGGCCCCCGCGCCGCGGCCGAGATGCAGGCCTTCGCCGCCGCCTACGCCGATCCTGCGGTGTCCAGCCAATACCCCGGCTACCTGTGCTGGGTCGCGCCGGCCGAAGCGCTGGCCGGCCAGGCGGACAAGGCTGACGCGGCGTTGAAGGCCGGCGGCCATTACGTCGACTGCACCCGCTTCCGCGGCGACATCCTGGACCAGCGCGGCGACTGGGCGGGCGCCGAGAAGGCGTATGCCGAGGCGGTCGCCATCGCCCCCGACCTACCGGCCGGCTATTATTCCTGGGGCGTGGCCCTCGCTCGCCATGGCGACCTTCAGGGCGCGATCGCCAAACTGCAGGCGGCGAACCAGCGCGGCCCGCACTGGGCCGACCCGCTCAAGGCCTGGGGCGACATCCTGGCCCGCCAGGGCCGCTGGAAGGACGCGCTGGCCAAGTACGACCAGGCCCTTAAGTACGCCCCCGCCTGGGCCGAGCTGCACCAGGCCCGTGACGCGGCAGCGCGGCGTTAATCTCCCCGGTTCGCGGGCGGGGTCATCGCCTATGGCGCGGTCGCACCGATGAAGACCCACCAATCCTGGTGGTGAGGTGCGGTTACGACTCGGCGTGAACGCTAAGCCTCTTCGCCGCCGCCTATTTCGCGAAGGCCTGCGACAGCAGCGCCTGCAGGCCGCGCGCGTCGAGGCGTTCGGGGTTCTTGTCGGAGCAGTAGGAGAAGCCTTCGGGCAGGGGGCGGGCGCCCTCGGCCAGGTAGGCTTCGCGGCGGGCGTGGTCGTGGCTCGGCAGGATGGCGTAGCGGTCGAGCAACTCGACGGTGGAGCGGGCGTCGTCCTCGCCGATCATGATCTCGTGCAGCTTCTCGCCCGGGCGGATGCCGATCAGCCGGTGCGGCAGGCCCGGCGCGATGGCGTCGGCCAGTTCGGTGGTCTTCAGCGAGGGGATCTTGGGCACAAAGATCTCGGCCCCCTTCATCATCTCCATCGACGACAGCACGAAGTTCACCCCCTGCGGCAGGGTGATCCAGAACCGGGTCATCCGGTCGTCGGTGATCGGCAGGTCCGTCGCCCCTTCCGCCAACAGCTTCTTGAACAGGGGCGCGACCGAGCCGCGCGAGCCGACCACATTGCCGTAGCGCACCACGGCGAACCGGGTGCCGTCGGCGCCGCTCATCGCCTCGGCGGCGACGAAGATCTTGTCCGACGCCAGCTTGGAGGCGCCATAGAGGTTGATCGGATTGGCCGCCTTGTCGGTGGAGAGGGCGACCACCCGCTTCACGCCGGCGCGGATGGCGGCGTTGACCACGTTCTCGGCGCCCATGACGTTGGTCTTGATGCACTCGAACGGATTGTATTCGGCGATCGGCACATGCTTCAGCGCCGCGGCGTGCACCACATAGTCGACGTCGCGCATGGCGGTCTCAAGCCGGGCCTGGTCGCGCACGTCGCCGATGAACCAGCGCATGTACGGAGCCTGGAACTCCTGGGCCATCTCGTACTGCTTCAGCTCGTCGCGGCTGAAGATGATCATCTTGCGGGGCTGGAAGGCCTCGCCGACCATGCGCGTGAAGGCCTTGCCGAAGCTGCCGGTGCCGCCGGTGATCAGCACCGACTTGCCGTTGAGGTCAACGCGCGGCTTGGTGAAGTCGCGCCCCAGCGCCAGGCTGTCGAGGTCTTGCGCCGAAAGGGGTGCGCGGGCGGCGGCGGTGGACATGAATCAAACTCCTGCGCCGCGACCATCGGCCGAACATGGTTAACGGGGTGGAAAGCCTCGGCATGCGGAGTGGGGCCATGACGCCGCTCCCCTATGGCCGCCAGCTGATCGAAGACGACGACATCGCCGCGGTGACCGCGGCGCTGCGGTCGGATTTCCTCGCCCACGGGCCGCGCGTCGCCGCCTTCGAACAGGCGTTCGCCAAGGCCGTCGGGGCCCAGGAGGCGGTGGCCTGCTCGTCGGCCAGCACCGCCCTGCTGCTGGCCTTGCGGGGGCTGGACGTCGGACCGGGCGATCTGTGCGTGGCCCCGGCGGTCACCTTCCTGTCCACGGCCACTGCGCCGCTGCTGTGCGCGGCCGAGGTCGCCTTCGCTGACGTCGATCCGGATACCGGGCTGATGACGCCTGAAACCTTGGCCGACACCTTGGCTGCGGCGATCGCCGGGCGGACAGTGAAGGCCGTGCTGCCGGTGCACCTCGGCGGCCGGATCGCCGACGTGGCCGGGGTCGGACGGGTGGCGCGGGCGGCGGGGGCGGTGGTGGTCGAGGACGCGGCGCACGCGGTGGGGGGGATCGACCCCGCCGGTGCGCCGGTCGGCGCCTGCCCCGCCAGTGACGCGGCCTGCTTCTCCTTCCATCCGGTCAAGACCCTGGCGGCGGGCGAGGGGGGGATGATCGCCCTGAACGACCCGGCGCGCGCCGCGCGGCTCCGGCGGCTGCGCAACCACGGCGTCACGCATGACCCGGCGCTGATGACGGGGGCCGAGTCGCTCGAGGACGGCGGCGCGCGCAAGCCCTGGGTCTATGAACAGCTCGAACTCGGCTTCAACTACCGGATGGACGAGATGTCCGCCGCGCTCGGCCTGTCCCAGCTCGGCAAGCTCGACCGCTTCGTGCAGCGGCGTGCGGCGCTGACCCGCCTCTACGACCAGGCGCTGCAGCCGCTGGCGCCGCTGGTGCGACCGGTGGCGCGGGGCGCGGGGCGGCCGACGCTGCACCTCTACCAGGTGCTGATCGACTTCGAGGCGGCGGGCGTGCGGCGCGAGGGGGTGATGCGCCGGATGGCGGCGGCCGGGATCGCGGTCCAGGTCCACTACATCCCGCTCTATCGCCATCCGAGCTTCATCGCCCGCTACGGCGAGCAGCGGCTGCCGGGGGCCGAGGCCTACTACGCCCGGGTGCTGGCGCTGCCGCTGTTCCCGGCCATGGCCGACGCCGACGTGGCGCGGGTGGTGGACGCCCTCGCCCAGGCGCTGGGCATCGAGTCCTGACCCCCGCGTCTTGCCAAGCCTGGCGGTGCGGGCGTTAACTTCCTCCGGGCGGAGGGAGGCTGAGATGAAGATCGTCCTGGTGGCGCTGGGCGCGCTGGCGCTGACGGCGGGGAGCGCGGGGGCGCAGGTGATCGTGCATGGTCCGAAGACGGCCACCGATGCGATCGTCGCCGCCGAGAAGGCCTATTCCGCCCGCTTCAGCGAGGTCGGCGTGGCCAGGGGCATGCGCGAATTCCTCGACAAGGACGGCCTTGCCTTCGAAGGCGGCGACCCCGTGCGCGGACCCGAAGCGGCGTTCAAGAGCTTCGGCGGCGACACCGACAAGGCGAAGCTGTCGTGGACGGTGGCCGAGGTGTTCGCCTCCAAGGGCGGCGACATGGCCGCCAGCTGGGGCCGCTACAGCCTCCTGATCGGCCAGCCCAAGCCGGCGACCGGCCGCTATGTCACCGTCTGGCGCAAGACTGCCGATGGCAAGTGGAAAGCCATCATGGACATCGGCGCGCCCGATCCGAGATAGACCCTAACCCACCATCTCCCAGGCCAGAGGCTCGCCGCGCTTGAGGTCGCGGGCGGCGGGGCGGCCGAGGACGTCGGGCAGGCGTTTGGGTTCGAGGCCGAAGCCGGGACGGATCGAGCGGACGTCGTCGGGGGTCAGCGCCGCGCCGGCGGCCACGTCGCGGACCACATAGAGCGAGCGGCGGAACTGTCTGTTGCCGGTCTCGACCTCGCCCCGGCGCAGCACCGGGTCGCCGAGCGCCTCCCAGGCATTGCGGCAATCGTCGACCAGCCGGCGCAGCTCTTCGGGCTCCAGGCTGAACTCGGCGTCCGGGCCGCCGTCGGCGCGGGCCAGGGTGAAGTGCTTTTCGATGATGGCGGCGCCGAGGGCCACGGCCGCCACGGCCGCCGCCGTCCCGGGCGTGTGGTCCGACAGGCCGACGACGCAGCCGAATCGCGCCTCCAGCAGGGGGATGGCCCGGAGGTTGGCGTCGGCGAACCGGGCCGGATAGGCGGAGACGCAATGGAGCAGGGCGGTGCGCTCAGGGCCCCCGGCCGCGGCCAGCGCTTCTTCGATCTCGGTCTCCGAGGTCATGCCGGTGGAGACGATCAACGGCTTGCCGGACCGCGCCGCCCGGCGGATCAGCGGCAGGTCGACGGCTTCGAACGAGGCGATCTTGAAAGCCGGGGTGTCCAGGCCTTCCAGCAGATCGATGGCGGTCTCGTCGAAGGGCGAGGAGAATACCAAGAGGCCCCGGGCCCGGGCGTGGGCGAACAGGGCCGCGTGCCAGGCGTAGGGGGTCTGCGCCTCGGCATAGAGGTCGTGCAGGGTGCGCCCGGCCCAGAGGCCGCCTTCGATGCGGAAGCCGGGCCCGTCGTGATCCAGGGTGATGGTGTCGGGCGTATAGGTCTGCAGCTTCACCGCTTCGGCGCCCGCGTCGGCGGCGGCGTCGATCAGGCGCAGGGCGCGGTCCAGGCTGGCGTTGTGATTTCCGGACAGTTCGGCGATCACCAGCGGCGGGGCGTGGCTGCCTATTTCACGACCCGCGATGGCGAACGGCGCGGCCATCCAAGGTCCTTTCGACCTGAACACATCTTCCGGGTGAAAGACTCGGCGGATTTGGTTAAGACTCTGTCGCCGGATGCATCCGGCGGCCCCTTCCTCCCCCTTGGCCTTTATTTCGGGCCTCCGCTTCAGGCGCCATGATCGAGCTTCGCGACATCGACGAGGATGACCTCGACCACCTGTTCCGATGGCGTAACGAGCCGGAGGTGGATCGGTGGATGTACAGCCACCCGCCGACGCCGGAGGCGCACGAGACCTGGTTCGCCGCCTTCATGCTGGATCCGGACCGCAAGGGCTGGATCATCACCCTCGACGGCCGGCCGTGCGGATCCATGACCCTGACCGGGGTGACCAGCGCCCAGCGCCGCGCGCGCTGGGACTGGTACATCGGCGACGCCGAGGCGCGCGGGCGCGGCGCGGGACGCGCGGCCCAGGCCCTGGGGCTCGAGCTCGCCTTCGGTCCCTATGGACTGCAGCGGGTCTGGTCGGAGGTGCAGGCGGCCAACGAGGTGGCGCTGCGCGCCCAGGCCGCGGCCGGCTTCCGGCGCGAGGGCTATCTGCGCCGCCACGCCTACAAGCACGGTGAGTTCCGCGACGTGGCCCTGCTGGCGATCCTGGAGGCGGAATGGACGGCGCGGCGCCAGGCGGTGCTGGCCGATCTCAGGGGCTCGGGACTGATCGCCGCGGTTCCGGTCGTTAAGGTCGCGTAAAAGCTCCGGGGCGCAGAATCGGCCGTCCCTCGTGTGCGAGCCCGTTCGTGTCCATCAGCGCCGGCAGTTCTACCGCTTCGCTGCTCTCGCAGACCAGCCTGATCGCGTCTTCGCCCTATACCCAGGAGAAGAACCCCTACACCGGCAAGGTCACCTACGTTTACAACGCGCCGGCTCCGGTCTCGATCGACTCCTCGACGCTCATCTCCCTGCTCAGCGAGGGCATCACCGGCACGAGCAGCAGCTCAAGCTCGGCCTCGTCCAGCACGGCGCCCGTCGCGCCCTGGGAATCGGAATCCACCGCGCCCCAGCAGAGCGCTCTGGTCCAGGCGGTCACCAACGGCGCGGCCTTCTTCAATCCGTCCTCGGCCCAGCTGGCCGCGCCGGCCGGCGCCAACCAGCAGGACTATGAGGGGCTGTTCGCCCTCTACCAGGGCCTGAACGCCATGGAGGGCCTGGCCACGGCGGCGGCCTCGACCACCGCCAGCTCCAGCCAGCAGGCGGCCTACCAGGCCACCTTCGCCCAGGGCATGACCCAGCTGCAGGCCTATCTGAGCAGCGACGCCTTCAAGAACATCGACGTCTCCTACGGCGCGGCCACCGCCAGCCAGCAGTCCACCGAGGGCGCCACGGTGGAGACCGACAACTACACCACCCAGCCGCTGGCGATCGGCTCGAACAATACGCCGGTGACCGCCTTCGGCGGCCAGGTCGCCTTCAACATCCAGGTGACCTCGCTCAACGGCACCACCAAGAACGTCGCCTTC
>Ga0302314_10005160_pt1 | contig 23861 bp, 27 predicted proteins | sample III_Palsa_N2_3_FD_200533 | JGI IMG/M metagenome (GOLD analysis project Ga0302314, IMG submission 200533) | Peat permafrost microbial communities from Stordalen Mire near Abisko, Sweden - III_Palsa_N2_3 | ecosystem: Environmental > Terrestrial > Soil > Palsa > Peat permafrost | place: Sweden... | reverse complement strand
ACGACGCGCCCCGGCAGCGGTACCGCATCGAGGGCGCCTGGTGCGAGGCCGCCGGCCGGCCCGGGATCCGGCAGCGCGCGCACGATCGCGATGCCGAGGACGAGCGCGGCCGGCGCATGCACGCGCACGTCGAAGTACGCCGCGCACATCGGGATCTCGCCGGGCGCTACCGCACGCGATGGGCTGCGGCGTTCCGCGCACAGCGGATCGAAGGCCGGCGCACAGCGCGCCGCGATCCGCTCGATCGCATGCAGCTCGAGCGCCGAACATTCGCGCTCGCCAGCTTCACCGTACTGCGAGCCCGGTGCGGACTCACCGAACGCGCGCAGCACGAGCCGCCGTGCGTCCGCGCGCGGAATGACGAGCACGATGTCGGTCTGCCGCCCGCGTGTCAGGAACAGCAGCGCGTCGTGCGCCAGCACGCGCCAGGCGTCGCCTCCCAGCGCGCACGGTTCGCCGACGACGAGCTCGCACGCTTCGCCGAGCAGCTCGCGCAGCGTCTCGCGCAGCCCGTTGGCGACGACGCATGCCGCTTCGAGCGGGATCGACGAGCGCGCGCAAAAGCGGAGCGCCCGCACGCCCTCGACGGCCGGAGCGAACTGCGCTTCGGCAATCACTTGACGAGATCGAGCGTCGTTTTCTGCACGCTCGCGCGAGAGCGGAACGCCGCGCCGAGCGCTTCGAACTGACGGTAGGCTTCGTTGAGGCGTTCGACCCCGGCGGCGATGTCGACGCTGCCGGCCTCGCGGCTCGCTGTCACCAGCGCGCCGAAGCTCTCGTCGCCCGGCGTCCCCACATGCGGTGCGACGCCGCGGGGCGCGGCGACGTGACCGCCGTCGAGCCGCAGCGGCTCGCTGCCGGCGGGGAAGCGCGCCAGCGCCACGCGGCCGATCGAGCGCCGTTCCAGCGTGCGTTCGCCCGTGCGCGGATCGATCGCGACGCGCCGGTAGACCACGCTGCCGTCGGCTTCGATGCCGGGGTCGTCGCAGCGCCCCAACGCGCGGTCGGCGACGGGGAGCTGCAACGGGCCGGCAACGCTGCCGCGCGCGTCGCCGCCGGCGAAGCCCAGGACGGCGGCGCCGTCGCGCGTGCGAACGGTGCCGTCGGCTACGGTCAGCGCGCCGTCGCGCGTATACGCGCGCGTCCCGTCGGCGGCCGACGTCACGAGCCATGCTCCCGGCGGCAGCACGACGCTCAGCGGATCCGACGACCGCAGCACACGCGGCGCTGCGGTGACGTCGCCGTGCAGCGGTATGCCGCCCGGACGAAACGCATCGCGCAAATCCTCGGCGCGCGCCGAGATCCGGTCGAACGCGTCGACCGGCGAGGGTCCGTCCATCATGCCACCTCGCTACGCACGCCGTGCGCAGCCAACGCGAAGCGCGCGTGGGCGAGCGCGCGTTCGACGCGAGCGCGCAGCGACGGCGCGCAGACGGCGACGATGCGCGCGCGTGTGCCATCATGGCGGACGAGCACGATCACGCGGCCGCCGCCCTCGCGAATCGTCCAGGCGCCGTACTGCGGGCGCCGCGTTCCCTGCGCGACCGCGCGTTCGATGCGCCGCCCGAGCGGCGTCGGCGCGAGACGTCTTTCGGGCGCGGGCGGCATGCCGCGCTCCCGCGCCGCTCGCGCACCTGGAGCCACCGGACGCCCCGATGCGTGGCCGCCGGCCGGAATTCCGCGCACGGGAAGGCCGCAGCCTTCCGCGCGCGCTGGAGATGCGGGCGCACGTGCAGCGGCCGGACGCGGCGCCGCGACGGCAAGATGCAGCGACCGGTACCACGCCTCGGAGAGCGCGCGGCGGTCGATCTGCGCGAGCGGCATGGTAATGACGGTCGCCCCGGATGTGTGCTGCATGCGGTCGTGCCTCCCGGCACAACCGTAGGCGCCGGCGGTGACGCGCAGACTACTCGGATGTTACGGCGTGTAATACTGTGCTGAGCTGCCCGTCGTCAAACTCGGCGCCGGGCGTGAGGTACATCGCGGCTTGGCCCAGATCGAACGTCACCACGAAGTTCTTCAACACGCCCAGGCCGATGTTGCCCGCATCGACCCGGTCGGCGAACGCGCCTTCGCGCGCCAAGACGACGTCGACCGGCCGGTTGTGCAGCGCGACGCCGCCGATGTCGAGTACGTCGAGCGTGGTGCGATAGGCCGCGTTCGACCCGCCGATCCCGTAATTCAACGCGTTGTGGGTCGAGGTTGGGACGAGCCCGGGATGGGCGTCCACGAACGGCCGGTAGAGGAGCATGTCGGCGCCGTTGCCGGTGTCGACGATGAACGGCGCGATGACGTTGTTCGCGCGCATCGAGGCCTCGGCGAGTTCGCGATCGACGTCGAGCGCGACGCGCGTGCCCGCCGGCACGAACGATCCCGGCGGTCCGAAGCGCAGCACGTGATGCGCGAAATCCATCTCGACGAGCGCCGAGGCGAAGAACGGGTAGCCGAGGATGCCGTCGATGCGGACGCGGCCGCCCATGCTTCCGGCGAGGTCGAGCGACGAGACAACGACGTCGTCCATTGCCACGCCGTCGATCGAGAGCGACGGCAGCGTGGTGACGCCGAGCCCGCCGCTGCGCGTCGCACCGCGCACCTCGAGCGCTCCTTCCGCCTCGACGCCGGCCGCTTTCAGCACGGCGCTGTCGGCCAGGATCGACTGCGAACCGGTGTCGAGCAGAAAGAGCCAGTCGCGGCCGGCGCAGCGCACGGTGATGCCGACGTGCCCATCGCGTTCGACGAGCGGAACCGTGTGGACGCGATCCGTCGCCAGCAGTCGCGGCGTGAGAGGCCGAAACGCCGTCGCATCGACCGGCTGGTCGATCCGAACCGACGTCGTCTGCTGTACCGTGTCGAAGCGCCGGTCACCGTCGGTCAGCACAGCGCGGAATGGGATCTCACGGCCCGCGACGTTGCGCCAATCGCCGTACTCGACGAACGAAGGGCCGTCGCCGTCGAGATACTCGAGCTGCAGCGGCAGACCGTTCGCCGCGTCGAGCCACAGCGTCTCCGGTTCGCCGCCGGTCGCGCGCACTTCGAGCCGCCAGGCGCGCACGCCGTTGACCTCGCCCCAGCCCGCGAAACGCGAAAACTCCGGATGCGTCGCAAAGGCGCCGGACGCGAGAAAGTCCTCGGTCAGGGCGCGCCGGTAGAGGTAACCTCGTAATTCGCGCACGTTGCCGTTCGCGTTGCGCACGAAGATGCGGTCGCCGAGCCGCAGCGTCGACTCGTGACGCGGACCCATGTTGTCATCTTCGCGCTCGTTGGTGCCGTCGCGGACGACGTGGAACGTACCGGACAACCCTTCGCCGACGAGTGTACCGTCCGCAACGTAGGTGGTCACGTCGTCGGCATGGGTCGCGCGCTCGTACGCGGCGAGGATCGTTGTGACCGCGACGGCAGGTCCGCTGCGTTTCGCGGACACGGGCCCGCCGCACAACACCAGCGCGGCCGCCGCAATGGCGGCGGCGACGCGTCCGGGAAGCGGCGCAGCGCGAAACGAGGTGAGGCGACCGTCCGGCACGGGATTTCTCCGCAGCAGGGACGAGCAGTGTACGCCGCGCCTGGCGGACGGACATTCCTGGGGAAGCAGCCCGCCTCGCGGTGCTACGGGCGCACGAGGTTCGCGACCGAGACGAGCGCGGCGAAGGTGTGCGAAAACGGGCACGGTTCGTCGTCCTGCGCGAGCAACGCGTCGAGCGCCGCCTCATGGGCGACGCAGCGCGCAAGGAACGGATCCCCGGCAGCCGCGTCGATGCCGAGAGCGCGGGCATCGCGCGATTCGTCGAGCGCCGCGACGGCAGCGCGCACGATTCGGGCGGCCTCGAGATGCGCCGCCGAACCGCAGTCGGCCAGTGTGCGGCTCGTGCTCTTGACGAGGTCGAGCGCGGGGAAGCGTCCGAGGCGCGCGAGGCGTTCGCTGAGCACGAGATGCCCGTCGAGCGCCGCGCGCGCCGCTTCGGAGACGGGGTCCAACTCGTCGGGGCCATCGGAGAGCACGCTGGCAACGAGCGTGATCGTCCCGCGCACCGTCGGGCCGGCACGCTCGAGCAGCCGCGCCAAACCCGCAAAGACGCCCGGCGGATAGCCGCCGCGCCCCGGCGCCTCGCCGGCTGCCAGCGCGATCTCACGCGCCGCGCCCGCGACGCGCGCGAGCGAGTCGACGACCAGCACGACATCGAGCCCACGCTCGCGTAACGCCTCGGCCTGCGCGAACGCCAACTCGGCGGCACGCACGCGCTCGGCCGGCGCCCGATCGCCGGTCGCGCACACGATGGTAGTGCGCGCGTCGAGGCGCTCGATGCGACGCTCGGCCTCGCGGCCGCGTTCGCCGATCAGCGCAACGACGACCGCGTCCGCATCGCTTCCGCGTGCGATCGCCTCGAGCAGTGTGGACTTGCCCGCGCCCGGCGCACCGAACACACCGATCCGCGCACCGCGTCCGAACCCGAGCGGGCCGTCGATGGCCCGCATCCCGGTTGCAAAGAGTTGCGTGCACGCGCGCCGCTGGTCAACGCCGATGATGGGGAATTCGCGCACGAAGCGTTGCGCGCGAATCGGCGGCCTCCCATCGAGGGCTGCCCCGTGCGCGTCGACGGCACGCCCGAGCAGCACGGTCCCAAGGCCGCACGACGGCGGCTCGACCACGACGGCGTCGCCGCGACCGATGCCGTCGAGCGCGCTCCACGGCGCCAGCGTGCAGCGCGTACCGCTCAGCGCAACGACCCGTGCGGTGACGGTGCTGCCGCCGCGAACGCTGACGATGTCGCCCGCGCGTGCGAATGGGAGTTCGGCCTCGAGCAGCCCGCCACGCGTCGCGACGACGGTCCCGCAGCCGCGCCCGATCACGCGAACGCTTCGAGCACGTGCGCGAGCCGCACCCCTAAGCGTGCGTCGACCGTACCGCCCGCGACTTCGAGCACGGCATCCCCCGGCTGCAACGCGTCGTCGATCACGACGGGCAGCTGCGTAACCTGCGCTGCATCCGCCGCGGCGACGCGCACCGCAACCACCGGAGCGCTGCGCTGCACGCGTTCCACGATGCGGGCCACGTCGCACGGAGCGAGCTGCAATTCGCGTGCGACGACGTCGGCAGCAACGTCGCGCAGCAGCCGCACCGCTGCCGCGTCGAGCGCGTCGGCCAAACGCGCGCGAAAGAGGCGCGCCTCGCGCAGGGCGGCGCTTCGCTCGAACGTGGCGCCGTCATCGGCACGCGCCTCCGGCGCAGCGACCGGCACCGGCACTTCTTCCGGCGCGACGGCCGGCGGTACCGACCGAATCAGCATTTCCGCCAGTGAGACGAAATCAGCCTCGCGCACGCAGCAGCTCCTCCGGCGGCGGCACGAGGTTCGCGTTCGCGCGCGCGAGCCGGCGGACGATCGCCGCACGCTCGTCGGGCGGGTACAATTCTAGGACGGCGGCGGCGGTCGCCGTCGGCAGCGCCGAAATAATCGCCGCGGCGACGTGCGGCGGCTCGCCGTCGAGGACGCCGCGCATCCGCGCGGGCGGGATCCCGACGGCATCGCGCGCCGCGCTGCGCGCGGAAGCCGTCTCGAGGATCCGCAGCGCGACGCCGGCACACGGACGCGCCGCCGCTGCGACGATGGCCGTCACCGCAGCCGCCGTCATCAACTGCGGCACCGCGCTGAGCGCCGCGAGGAACCACGGCGGCGCTCCCGGTCTCGCCGGACGCGTCACCACGTCATCGAACGCCACTGCCTCGACGCGCAGCGAGTCGCCGCGGTCGCTGCGAATCCCGGCGGTCGCCTCGGCGAGGGTGCGAATCTTCGCCAGGTCAAGCCCGCGCGAAGCGTCGACGAACACCGCGACCGAAAGGCGCGCCGTCGCCTCCGGCGCGATGCTGCGGTGCTCCTCGCGCGTATCGCTGCCACGATCTTCGGTGCCGTTGGTCTTCGAGTAGTGTTTCACGTTGGAAGCGTAGCGCTCGTCAGAGCTGGAGCGTGCGATCGTGCCGCCGATCGCGCCGCGACGGACGTCCCGGATGTCGCGCCGTTCGCCGAGCGGCTCGCGATGCACGCGCACGATCGTCGTCTTGACGCCGAAGGCGCCGTCAAGCGCGCTCTGCAAGGCAGCCTGCACGTCGGATGCGTCGTCGCCGGCGTCCCCGTCGAGCGCGATACCGCGATCGTCGAGCACCGTCACCCGCGCCGCGTCGAGTTCCGGGACGCCTCCCGCGACGAAGGCCTTGATGCCGGCGACGGTTCTGCCGCTCAGCCGCGCACCGGGATTCAGCGCGATGCGCACGCTCGCGCTCGCATCCCGGTGCGCGTCGTCGGCATAGACTCCCGAACTCGACGGCGCGATGACCACGCGCGCGTCGGCAACGCCCTCGAGCCCGCGCAATCCGAGGGCGAGATCGGCAGCCAGCGCATCGCGCGTCTGCGCCTCGAGCACGGTTTGCGGCGTCAGCGCGCCGACGTGCGCCAGCGCTTCCTCGCTGCCCGCCAAATGCGGGTGCGGCACGCCCGCCAAAGCCAGCCGCAGCAGCAGCCCGCCGCGCCGCGCCGGATCGACGCGCACGTTGTCGGCGAGCGAAGCGTAGGGCACGCTCCAGGCCGCAAGCCGCGCTTCAACCTCGGCCAGCTGATCGGCCCGCAGCGGCGTCGCAAACAACGCGACGCGCACGTCGCGCGCGGCGACAAATCCCGCCAGCGCCGCACCCACGAGCAGCAGCACGCCCGCAACGAGCACGAACCGCACGCGCGGCGAAAACGCACGCACGCGCTCCAGCGCAGCGAGCGCAGAGGCCATCAGAGCGGCATGCCGAGCAACGTCGATACGGCTTGCGTCGCGCGCTGCGCCGCCGAGGTCGCGATGGCCAAGGCGATGTCGGCCCGCGCGCGCTCGACCACCATCTCCTGCAGTCCGCCGCGATGCGCGGTAAACGCCGCTTCGGCCTGCTCGGCGCGCCCGAGCAGCGTGCCCGCTGCATCGACGAGCTTCGCAAACGCATTCGGCGAGCCCGCGTCGGCGTGCACCGGCGGCACCGCGACCCGTGCTGCGGTATCGGGGACGAGCAGTTGGACCTGCATCGCCTCAGAACCGTCCGACGTCGAGCGTCCGCTCCGCCAATCGTTTTCCGACGTCGAACACCGACGCGTTCGCTTCGTACGCGCGCTGTGCTTCCAGCACCGCAATCATCTCGGTGAGCGCATCCGCCGTCTCGCCGCCGGTCGTCGCACCGACGAACCGCGTCCCCGGCGCATCATCGAATCCCGCCGTTTCAGGCTCAGGATCGAACGCATCGCCCTCACCGAGCGCCGCGACGGGATCCGGCTGTGAGAACTGCGCGACCAGCCGCGCATACGGATGCGTAGGCGTCGACGCCTGCGCGGCAGCAACGTTCCGCGCCGCCACATCGAGCATCGCCCGCTGCACGCTCATCCCATCCGCAGCGGTCGAGAGCAGATCGAACTCGCTCACTTCGTGACCGCCTTCAGCTCCGCAAACCGCGCATGCAGCGCCGCCAGCATCGCTTCATCGAACAGCGCCGCCCGCGCCACGCGTCCGGCCCCCCGTTCATCCCGCCCAGCCCCGCCCGCAAGCGCGCCCAACTTCTCCCGCGCCGCGAGCGCAGCATCAGCCGCCGCCGCCCCAACCCCATCCGTCATGCACGTATCGTGCCGCGCAAACGTGACCGCCGCATGACGAATCCGTGTCGCCCGCTACGTGCCTCCGCGCCCCACCGGCATCCCCCGGCCATGACGCTCCAGGTACGAGCGGGTGATGTTGTAGAGTGACTCGGCGTTGCTCCACACGTGCGGATTGGTGTGCGACGCACGCATGATCTCGACGACGGGCACCAACTTCTCCCACCCACCGACGATGAGCTCGCCGAGGAAGTTGACGACCGCGTCAGTCGAGATGAAATCGTAGCTCTGGTACAACCCGATCTCTTCAAATCTGGCGAGCACCAGCAGCTCCGGGTGCTTTTGGCCGTCGATCGCCCATCCCAGCGAGCGCCGGAGTTCGTCGACATAATCAGGATCGAGCAGCCGGCTGTCGAGATCGTTGAACACGAACTGAAGCGCGCTGTAAAAAGACGGATCGAGCGTGCCGTTGATAAGACTGCGCGTCGCATTAAACCGCGACTCCCGGCGCGCATCGCGCAGCTGAACCACCCCGAACCCCACCGTCAGCAAAATCACAACTGCCTGCACCGCTGTAGCAATCGCCGTAACCGCATCCCAACTCACGCCTCACCCCCATCATCGCCACCCCACCCGCCGACCCCCAAGGTCCAGTTCGACAAGCCGACACCGTCCCGGTGTCGCAGACCCGCGACGTCGTGCGGCTGGGGCCTTTTCGCCAAGCGAAGCCCTGGAGGGGCGAGAGCGAAGGCGAAACGGAGCGGCCCTCGCACACGAAGTGCGAGGGCCGCGTCCCCAGCCACACGATGTCGCGGGTCTGCGACACCACCCACAACCTAGCGCTTAGAGAACTGAAACCGCTTACGAGCTTTTTTCCGCCCGTACTTCTTCGATTCTTTTTCGCGCGGATCGCGCGTCAACAGCCCGTTGCGCCGCAACGGCTCGCGCAGCGATTCGTCCATCTCAAGGAGCGCGCGAGCGATCCCGTGCCGCACCGCGCCGGCCTGCCCCGAGACCCCGCCGCCTTCGCATTTCACGTCGACGTTGAAGCGCGACAGCGACTGCGTGACGTCGAGCGGCTGGCGCACGATCTGCTGGAGCGAGGGGCGCGGAAAGTATTCGTCCATCGGACGCTTGTTGATCGTGATAACGCCTTGGCCGAGCGAGAGCCGCACGCGGGCGATCCCGCGCTTGCGGCGCCCGGTGCCGATGAAAAGGTCCTCGGTCTGCATCAAGCGAGCTGCTCCGGCTGCTGGGCGGCGTGCGGATGCTCCGCACCTGCGTAGACGTTCAGGCGGCCCAGCTGCACGTCGCGCATGCGATTCGTCGCCAGCATGCCGCGAACGGCGCGCTCGATCAAGCGCTCGGGGTACTTGTCACGGACCTGCGCCGCCGTCTCGGTCCGCAGACCGCCGGGGAAACCGGAATGGCGACGGTAGACCTTCTGCGTCCACTTGCGGGGCGCCAGCTCGACCTTTTCCGCGTTGATCACGACGACGTGATCGCCGTCGTCGATGTGGGGCGTCCAGGTCGGCTTCGTGCGGCCCGAGAGGGCGCGCGCGATCCGTACCGCGAGCGTGCCGAGCCGCTGCCCGGTCGCGTCGACGATGTACCACTCGTGATTCGTCTCGGCCGTCTTTTGCTGATAGGTGCGCATAGATCCGTGGGAACGTGAAGAACGCCGCGAAGAGCTCGCGGCAACCTAGGAAGTATACGGGCCCGGCTCGCCGGAAGTCAACCGCGATCCGGTCGCCAGCACGCTTGTTCAGGGTCCCAGCACGACCGGCAAGTCGACATCGAAATCGGGGTAGCGCACCCCGCTCAGATACAGCCCGTGCGGCGGCGCCGTCGTCCCGGCCGCGCGCCGGTCGCGCGCCGCGAGCGCACGGGCGGTGAAGTGCTCCGGCCGATAGCCGGTCGCCTCGTCGACCAGCGACCCCACCACGATCCGCACCATGCGATGCAGAAAGCCGTTTCCGCGCACTCGGATGCGCAGCACGTCCGCTTGCCGCTCGAGCGCGATCTCGTAGAGCTCGCGCACGGTGCCGCCGCGCTCGGGCTGCTCGCCGCAGAACGTCACGAAGTCGTGCCGGCCCAGGAGCGGTTCGGCACCGGCGCGCAGGCGCGCGTCGTCGATCGGCCGCGGGACGTACCATGCGCGGCCGCGCCACAGCGCCGACGGCGCGCCGCGGTTGACGATCAGGTAATCGTAGCGGCGTTCGAGTGCATCGAAGCGCGCCGAAAAACCGTCGCCCGCGACGTCGGCTGCGCGGACGACGATGTCGCGCGGTGTGGTGCCGTTGATCGCGCGAGCGAGCCGCTCGATCGGGAAGGCACGTTCGCTGCGAAACACGATCACTTGCGCCGTCGCGTGCACGCCGGCGTCGGTCCGGCCCGCGGCGTTGACGCTGACGGGCGCGTGAAAGATTCGCGACAGCGCGGTTTCGAGCTCGCCCGCGATCGTGCGCAGCCCGGGTTGAAACTGCAGGCCAAAAAACGCGGACCCGTCGTATTCGACGACGAGCCGATAGGTCGGCACCCGCGAGCGTTCACGAAAAACAGCGAGGCCGCCTTGCGGCGGCCTCGCGGCTCGGAAATGACGCGCTACGTCTTAGGCGTGGACGCGTTCGGGAACCGTGCGCTTCTCTTCGAGGTCGAGCAGGTCGGCCCAGGTCGTGATGTCGGTGCGATTGGCTCCGATCTGATTGCGCGTCGCCAAGAAGTACTTCTCAGCGTCGCTTCCCGGAGCCGGGGCGTGCTTGACGAACTCTTCGTTGAAGGCGTTGATCTCCGCCGCCGACTTCTTGTCGACGAAGGGTTTCACGTAGGCGACGATCTCGTCTTGGCTGTTCGCCTTTTTGATCACGTCGAGCAGTGCAGCGTGGTTGAGCCCGAGGAAGCCGAACACGGCCTTGTCCATCGGGCAGTCATAGTTGTACTCGCCGTTGGTGCCGTTGGCGGTCGCGATTCCCTTATCGATGGCGCGTCCCAACTGGTAAACGCCAAACACCTTGTCGCGCACGGAGCGCGGGTAACCGGTCTGTAAGTCGAGTTTTAACATGCATCCCCAAGACGTGCTGCGGGGCCGGTCTGGTTGCACCCCGTCCCGGGTTTACCGGCGGGATGACCCCGCGGCGACGGCCCGGCGCGCGCGCGACGGGCGCCCGTTGGGGCCGGCCCCGTCGCCCGGCTCCGCGCCCAGGTCGTCGAGCACGTGTTCGGCCGCAGCCAGAAAACGCGGCCCGTCGCCGTAGGCGCGAGCGACGAGCATCGCCCCTTCCAGCGCTCCCAGGATCATGCACGCCCGCTGCTTGGCCGACCCGCGAAAAGCAAGCGTACCGTCGTTGGAGCCTTGCTCGAGCACGGCGGCGAGCCACACCTCGTTGGCGTCGAAGAACACGCGCAGCGCATCCTGCATCGGACGCGGCAGCGTCGCAAACTCGGCGGCCAGCATGCCGCACAAGCACATCCGGTCGTTGCGCATCACCGAGTCGTACAACGCAACGTACCGCCGCAGTTTTTCCCGCGCGTCGTCCGTCTCCTGATCGATGCGTTCGAGCGCTGCGCCGAACACGATATGGTAGCGGTCGATCAACGCACGGCCGAGTTCCGCTTTCGACGAGAAGTGATAGTGGAGGCTGGCCTTCGTGACCAGCAGCTTTTCCGCGATGTCGGCGTAGCTGAAGCCGTTGAAGCCCCGCTTTTGCGCCAGCGCTTCAGCGACGTCGAGGATGCGCTGCTTCACCGAGCTTGGTGCGGCGGGCGTCGGCCGGACGCTCTTGACTGCCATACCTTGACATTAACCTACTAGTAAGTATACTCCTTCTATAGGGCAGCTTTGAAGACGGTGGCGTCCCTGCCCCAAACGTACGACGTTCGGCGATGCGCGCTCATATGTCGGTCTCTTTGCGCATGTGCCGGCGTCCGTCAAGGGAGCGTCCGATGAACACCTTCGAGCAGACCACCGAACACAAGACGTTCGCGAAACCGAACGAGGTCCGCGAGTTCCCCAACGGCAGAGCCGAGATCCTCATCGTCGACGGCGTCGAAGTCGGACGCCTGGTGTTCCAGCCCGGTTGGCGCTGGTCGACCGATGTGCAGCCGCTGGCAAAAACGGCGAGCTGTGAAGCACCGCACTTTCAGTATCACGTCGCCGGCAAGCTCGGGATCCGGATGGACGACGGGACGGAATTCATCGCAGGCCCCGGCGACGTCACCTCACTTCCTCAAGGGCACGACGCCTGGGTGATCGGCGACGAGCCGGTCGTCGTCGTCGACTGGTTCGGCGCGACCAACTACGCCAAACGCAACTAAAGCACGACGTTCCGCCACGAAAGGGACCCACGATGCAAACATCTACGAGAAAAATGATCGACTGCCGCGAATTCCCGAGCGAGAGCAACTGCTCGCTGGCGATCTCCGGTACCGAGGCCGAAGTGCTGAAGGCCGCGAGCGAACATGCCGTGTCGAGTCACGGGCACAAGGCGGGTCCGGAACTCGAGGACGCGCTGCGGTCGTCGCTGCGCAACGCGTAAGCCCGCAGCGGCGCTAGAGTTCTTCGTCCTCCTCGGCGGCGTCCGCGCCGGCCGGCAGCGGGCGCTGCAGCGGAAACAGCAGCACGTCGCGGATCGAGGCGTTGCCGGTCAGCATCATGACCAGCCGGTCAACGCCGATCCCGATCCCCGCCGTCGGCGGCAGTCCGTATTCCAGCGCGGTCACGAAGTCCCAATCCGGCGGCGGGACGTCGTGATCGCCGGCCGCCTTTTCGAGCACCTGCAGCTCGAAGCGGCGGCGCTGATCGTCGGGGTCGTTCAGCTCGGTGAAGGCGTTCGCGAGCTCCATGTGCGCGGCGAAGAGCTCGTAGCGCTCCGTCAGCTCGGGGTCGTCCTTCATCCGCTTCGCCAGCGGCGAGAGCACGACCGGATATCCGTACACGAAGGTCGGCTGCACGAGCTGCGGCTCGACGATGCGTTCGAACAGCTTGTCGAGCGCGTGCGCGTGGCTTGGTGATTCGGGGATCCCGTTCTCGTGCAGCAGCTGGTGGCACGCTTCGGCATCGAGCAGCTGCTCGCGCTCGATGCCGCCGAACTCTTTGAACGCGCCGAGGTAGTCGAGCCGCCGGAACGGCGTCGCGAACGAGATCGCATCACCGTCGTAGATGATCGTCTCCGAACCGTGCACGGCCTGCGCGAGATGCGCCATCAGCGCCTCGTTGAACGCCATCATGTCGCCGACGTCCCAATACGCGGCGTACAGCTCGAGCATCGTGAACTCGGGATTGTGCGTGCGGTCGATGCCTTCGTTGCGCCAGATGCGGCCGATCTCGTAGACGCGCTCCATCCCCCCGACGATCAGCCGCTTGAGGTAGAGCTCGGTCGCGATCCGCAGGGAGAGCGGGATGTCGAGCGCGTTCGAGTGGGTCAGAAAGGGCCGCGCAGCAGCGCCGCCGGCGATCGTCACCAGCGTCGGCGTCTCGACTTCGAAGAAACCTTGGGCGTCGATGAAGCGCCGCAGTTCCGCGACGATGCACGAGCGCGCGACCATGACGTCGAGCACGTGCGGGTTCACGATCAGGTCGACGTACCGCTGACGGTAGCGCTTCTCGACGTTCTGCAGGCCGCTCCACTTGTCGGGCAGCGGCAAAAGCGACTTTCCGAGCACCTCGAAGGCCGTCACCGAGAGCGTCAGTTCGCCCGCCTTGGTGCGGAACACCGGACCGCGCACGCCGACGATGTCGCCGCGTTCGAGCTCCCGGAAGACCGCGAAGGCTTCGGCGCCGACATTGTCGAGCCGCACGAAGAGCTGAAAGCGTCCGCTGCGGTCCTGGAGGTCGGCGAAGATGATCTTGCCCTGGCCGCGCACCGACACGATCCGGCCCCCTAGCGACCACGTTTCGTCTGCCGGCGCACCCGCCTCGAGGTCCGCGTAGCGCGTCGCGAGTTCGGCAGCATGCGCGGTGACGTCGAAACGCGTCGCCGCGAACGGATCGACCCCGCGTTCGCGCAGGGCCGCAAGCCGGGCGCGCCGCGCGCCGATCAGGTCGGGAGCGTCCGGCACCTAGTGCGCTCCGGCGGCGCGCACGGCGCTAGGAGGCCTTCTTCGTCTTCTTGGGATCCTTGTTGATCGATTCGATCTTGTATTTCATTTGGCCGCGCGGCGTGGTCACATCGACCGTCTCGCCCTTCTTGCGGCCCATGACGGCGCGCCCGAGCGGCGATTCGTTCGACAGGCGCGCGTTCTTCGGATCGGCCTCCGCCGAGCCGACGATGGTGAACTCGTGGCTCGTCCCGGAACCGACTTCCTTGACCTTGATCGTCGCACCGAGGTGCACTTCGTCGGCGACGTAGTCGCTGGCGTCGATCACGCGCGCGTTGCGAATCATCGACTCAAGCTTGAGCACGCGCCCTTCGACGAAGGCCTGCTCTTGCTTGGCGTCCTCGTATTCTGCGTTTTCGGAGATGTCGCCGAACTCTTTCGCCTGGCGAATCCGCTCGTTGACTTCGCGGCGGTGGACCGTTTTGAGCTCGTCCAGCTCGTCCTCGAGTTTTTTGAGCCCATCCCGGGTCAAAACGATTTCTTTGTCGTTCAAAAGCGACTCCCGACAGTTGTTCCTGCCCCGGCTTCCGGGACGCGGCGCCGCGCGCGCCCTCTCCAAACCGCCAGGGGAAGCCCGATGATTGCGGAGGCGGCGATAAAAACCCTGGGTGCCGCATCCTCCCGAACGAAACCCTCACCGAGGACCGCGGCGAGGGCCAGCGCAGCAGCGCCCGGGAGGATTGCTCCCGTCCAGCGCTTGCTCGGGTCGGCCGCGAAAACGCGAACCGCCGCTGCGGCGCTGAGCGCGAAGAGCAGCCCGAGGAACCACGACGTGCCCTGCAGCGCGACGTCGAACGCAGACTTCGCTGTCGGCAAGGCGCCCGCGGCGAGGCACAGCGCAATCGAAACGCCGGCCACCAGCGCGACCGCCGCCGCCGGTTCGTCACGCACGTCGAGCCGCCCCAGCGCGGCTGGGAGCAGACCGTCGCGGCCCATCGCATAGATGCTGCGGCTCAGGTACACGAGCGTCGTCTGCAGCGACGCCGCGAGCGAGACCAGCACCGTCGCGGCGAGCAGCGGCGGCCACGCGCCGCCGAGCAGGCCGCCCACGTAGGCGAGCGCATCGGATTCGTGCGCGTCGAAGCCGCGCGCGGAACCCAGGCGCGAAAACGCGAGCACGGCCGCCAGTAAGATGATGCTCGTCACCAGCAGACCCAACAGACCGCCGCTGCCGGGCTGCGATGCGTCGCCGCGCGATTCTTCGGCCGTCGAAGCGGAGACTTCCCAGCCGTCGATCATCCAGATCCCGACGACGATCGCGCTGACGAGGCCGCCCCACGCGAGCGGGAGTGCGGTGAATGCGACCGCGTCCGGACGCGGGTGCGTCGCTGCCGCTCCCGATGCCGCGCCGAGCACCACGAGTTCAACAACCAGCAAGATGCACGCCAACGCCGCGGTGGGACGGAGTCCGTACCATAACAGCAACGCGGCTCCCGCCGTCCATGCCGCGCCGGTGAGCGCGACCGCAACGGCATTTGCGGACCACTGCGGCGCCAGAAGGTCGAGCGTATACGTCCCGGCCGGGACCGCCGTCGCCAGCACGGCGACGACATTCGCCACGATCAACACCCACGCGCCGTAGGCGCCGGCCTCGGGACCGAACGCGCGCCCGATCCACACGTACGACGAGCCCGCGTCGCGCCAGCGCTCGCCCAGCCGCTTGTAGCCGACGGCGATCATCGTCATCAGCACCGTCACGGTCAGCAGCGCGAGCCATGTCCATCGGCCTGCGGCGGCAATCATCGCGGCCATCGTCGTGGCGAGCGAAAACGCCGGCCCCATCGACGCGGCTGCGACGATGGTGAGGTCGCGCAAGCCGAGGACGCGGCGGAGCGATCTCACGCCCGGCGCAGCAGTGAGTGACGATACCCGTAGAGCGCGTAGATCGCCAACCCTACCACGAACCAGACCAGGAAGCGCACCCAGGTCAGCGGCTGCAGCCCTTCAACGGTCAGCCAGACACAGAGCACGCTCCCGATCGCCGGCACGGCGATCGGGCCGAACGGCACGCGGAACGTTCGCACCGCATCGGGATGCGTATAGCGCAGCACCGCGACGCCGACGCACACGATCACGAATGCCGACAGCGTTCCGATGTTCACGAACTCGAGCAGCACGGTCAGCGGAACGCCGAGGGCGAGAATCGCGACGACGATGCCGGTCGTCAGCGACATCAGCACCGGCGTGCGCGTGCGCGCACTGACCGAGCCGAACACCGGCGGCAGCAGCCGGTCGCGCGACATCACGTAGAAGATGCGGATTTGCCCCAATAACGAGATCAGCATCGAGGCCGTTGTCCCGGTAACCGTGCCGATCAGGACCAAGCCGAACAGCAGCGGGTTGTTTCCGGCGTGCTTGACCGCGTCGAGCATCCCCGAGTTCACGTCGATCTTGTCCCACGCGACGACGCCCACCGCCACCGCTGCCACCGCCGAGAACAGGACTGCGCCCACGATCAGTGAGACGATGATTGCACGCGGTACGTCGCGGCGCGGGTTGCGTGCTTCCTCGCTGGCGACGGTCACAGTATCGAAACCGATATACGCGAAAAACACGACCGCGGCGCTGGTCACGATGCCGTGCAGCCCCAACGGCGCGAACGGATGGTACGCCGCCGGATGGATCGCGCCGCCGAGGAACACGACGAACCCCACCAGCGCAACGAGCTGCACGATCACGAGCACGACGTTGGTCGCCGACGACTCGCGGATCCCCGCCGCGAGGATGATCGCCAACAGAATGATCGCGATGAAGGCGATGACGTCGACCTGCGAGTGCGCGACGTCGATGCCGCCGCGTGTGAAGACGACGTTGGCGGTCTGTGCCCAGTTCGGCAGCGCCACGCCGACGCCGCCGAGCAGCTGCTGCAGCGAACCGGAGAAGGTCGCGGCAAGCGGCGCAACGCTGATCCCGTATTCCAGAATAAGATCCCAGCCGATCACCCAGGCTACGATTTCGCCGAGCGCCGCATAGGCGTACGTGTACGCGCTTCCCGCGACCGGCACCATCGACGCCAACTCGGCGTAACAAAGCGCGACGAAGAGACACGTCACGCCCGACAGTATGAACGCGGCGATAACGCCCGGACCGGCCGCGTGCGCCCCCGCGCCGACGGTCGTAAAGATGCCGCCGAGCATGGTGCCGAGTCCGACGGCGATAAGTGCGGGCAAACCGAGCACGCGGCGCAGCGGCACGCCGTCGGACGGCAAGCGTTCGCGGTCGTGCGCCTGCCGCAGAAAGAGGTTGCGGAAGAACGGCAACGACGCTACGCGACCTGGAATTCGATGACGCGCGGTTTGAGGTCGAGCTCTCGCAGCAGACGCAGATAATCGTCCTCGGTGACCTCGGACCAGCGTTTCCCGAGCATCGCCACCAGCGCCGCTTCGACGACGTTGGTCCCGAACGATCGACCGCCGAAATCGGGTGTCGTCGTCACCAAGCGCGCGATGCCGCGCTCGCGCAAGAAGTCGACGTCGTTCTTGGTGACCGTGTTGGTCAGGATCGTCTTGCCGTCGAGCCGGTCCGGCATAAATTGCCGCATGAAGTGATAGTCGCCCGCGATGACGTCGGCGTCTTCATAATATTCCGGATACTTCGGCTGCGGCGCGCGGTCTTGTTTCTTTCCGGTCGGATAGAAGAACTGAAACGGCAGCTTGCACGCGTCGGGCAAGTAGCGGCGCGCCATCTCCTCGAACTCGGCCAAGCCGCGTACCGGGCGGTCGAGGTCGAGCGCGAAGATGAAGTCGCCGAAGATCACGTCGGCGCCGGCCTCGACCAGCGCCTGCGCCATTCCGAACCGGTCGAGCGCGCTCACCATCAGCACGCGCCGGCCGCGCAGCTCCATCCCAAGCGAGGTCTGGAGATACGCGATCGCCTGACGCTCGAGCGTGTTCTTCAACCCGCTCCCGTCGACCACCGGCGTCTCTTTCACCGCGTCGAGCAGACGCAGCCCGTCGCGCAGCGCGTAGCGATCCGTGCCGGCATACAAGTACACGTCGATGCCGCCGAGCCCGATCGCATCGACGGTTCCATCGAGTTCCCTCAGCTTCGCGATCGCGCGATCGAGCGAACCGTCCGTCCCGATCCGCGCAATATCAAACTGCTCGCCCAAAAGCTCGACCTGCGTGCGATGGTCTCGCGACGACGATCCTAAGGAAACCGAGACGACGGTTTTCACGCCACGCGCTTTCCGAAGCAGAATATGTGCGTGATTGGTCTGACGCTGGGGCGGTTCGGTGGTACCGAAATGTCAGCTTCGAGACCTGACATTCTGCGGGTTCGATTCCCGCCCGTTCCAGCACGGCGACCTTGTGTCGCCGGAGGCGGTATGATACAGTCCAAAGTAGGTCTCGAGGCTGGCATCAAACCACCGAACGGGCACTTCGTCATCACGACGGAGTGCCCGTTCTCATTTCTTAGCGTCATACGGCGGCTGCGGCCGTGACCGTGGCTTCGTGGCGGACGGGGAAGTTCACGGAGTTCGCGATGAAGCATTCGGTGTGCGCGCGTTCGTGCAGTGCCAGCGCTTCGTCGATCCGTGCCGCGTCGGCGATCGTCACGCGCGGATGCAGCATCACCTCGCGAAAGCGGATCTTGCCGTCGATCAGCGTCATTTCGCCGCTCGCGTCGTCTTCGTAGGCGATCACCACAATGCCGGCGCGCGAACAGACGGCCAGATACGACAGCAAGTGGCACGCCGAGAGCGACGCGACCAGCAAGTCCTCGGGATTGTACTTCGACGCATCGCCGCGGAAGTGCGCGTCGGCGGAGCCGTTCAGGGACGGTTTTCCCGCGCTCTCGATCGTGTAGCTGCGGCTGTAGGCAGGGTACGACATCGCCGCGTCTCCGGTCTCGCCGCTCCAGCGCAGACGGGCAGCGTAGTGGTGCGGACGGACGTTCATGCCGACACCGCGCGCCGCTCGGCAGCCGCGGCACGGATGCGCGCGATCTGCTCGCGGGCGATCGGCAGGTCGAACGCGCGCATGTCGGCCAGCTCGAACCCGTCGCGCTCGGCGAGCGCGTCGATCTCGCGCACTTTGGCGAGGTCGATCCCGCGTCCCAGCGTGTACGATTCGCAGCGGTTCTCCAAAGCCAGAACCATCGTCTCGGACATGCATGCCAGGGCCGTGCCCTGCGGAAGCCCCATGTCGAAAGGCGTTCCGGGCTCTCGCACGCGCCACCAATGCATGTCGCCTGGAGCGCGCAGGTTGCCGCCCTCGACGACGAGCACGTCGGGACGCTCCGCGGCGACGCGCCGCGAGACATCGTGGGGAAGCGAGACTTCGCACACCACGGCGCCGGTGCGCAGGTCCTCCGGCTCGATCACCTCTTGCGTCGACGACGTCGCGGTCAGCACGAGGTCGGCGCGACGGACCGCATCTGCCACGTCGGTCGTATACGACGACGTGCATGGCAGCGCATCGCGAATGCGCCCGTGAAATTTCCGCAGCCGCGTTTCGTTACGCGCCACGAGGATCACGTGGCCGACGCGGGGCGCGAGCAATTCGACGCAGGCCGAGCCGATCGATCCGGTCGCTCCGACGACGGCGACCGTCGAAGCGGGCGCATCGATCCCCATCTCTGCGGCAGCTCTCCACAGGCTGCGCACCGCTGCCGCGATCGTGAGCGAGTTTCCCGTCGTCACCGGGATGGGCGAACGTTCCGCGATCGTGATGCCCGCGTCACCCACGACCCCGCTGAACGCCCCGAGCCCGGCGACCTGGGCGCCCAGCTCGGCGCCGATCGCGATCGCGCCGAGAATCCGCTGGTAAACTTCCTCGCGCGGGAGCTCGAGCATCTGCGCCGGTAGAAGCGGCGCCGCAACGAACCAGCCCTCGGTCTCTCGCCCGTCGGGTGTCCGCACGCCCACGACGTGCGCTGCGGCGTAGGGCGGCATCCACTCCAGGATCTTGGCGATGATGGGGCTCCCCTTGCCCTTCGCGCCCGGCTCGTAGCGCACCACGTCCTCGAGCGAAAGGGGGTGGATCACAAAGCAGAACTTGGCCATCCCGGGCGCGCATTTCGCCTCTCCGCCGCCGGGAGCCCGCGCCCCGTGACGGGAAGGGGGCCCGGGCATGAATCAGACGTTCGCGGCCATCGAAGAACTGCTCCGGATGCCCGCCCCGTGCCCCGCCCCGATGGGCGTCGCGTGCGACGGAACGGACCTCTGGATCGGGTCCTTCGAAACGAATCGGATCTACGGCGTACGCGCCTTGCAAGGAACCGTTTTCGAGGAGGCGCAGGCCCCCGGCAGGCCTTTCGGGATCACGGTGACCGGTGACGCGCTGCGCGTCGTGATGAGCGAAGGTTCGGACGACGATCGCTACATCCGGCGCTATATCATGGGGAAAAGATTCAAGTCGGAAAAGATCCCGTGCCCGGATCTGACCGGCTCGTTCATCGCGTACGACGGGGACCGGCTCTACATCAGCCAACGCGACAACCAAGTCATTATCGAGGTCGACGAAACGGGGACCGTGCTACGCACGATCCCCGTTCCACGTCAGATCACCGGCATGGTCGTCGTCGGCGGGCGCTTCTATCTCGTGACGACGCCGAGCCGCACCAGCGACGACTACCGGCTGCTGTGCCTCGACGCGCGCCGCGAGTTGCCGGAAGTACACGAGCTGGCATCACTGCCCTTCGCCGGACGCAGCCTCGCTTTCGACGGCTCCAAGTTCTGGACCAGCGACCGCGACCGAAACGAACTCGTCGCCTTCGCGAAAATCGACTGCTGAGCGTTTCGCTTCCGCTTCGCGCTTGAGCCCCGCGAGCATCATCTCGGAGTTCTCGCGCACCTTTTTCTGAAGGGTGGGGCCGATCAGTTCGGCGAGCGTCGGCACGCCGAAGTCGTACTCGACGCTGAGCACGACCCGCGTGATACCGCCGGTCTGTTCGAACGTCCAGGCACCCTCGAACGTATCGAGGTCGCCTTCGATCAGCGCGTAGTCGATGCGCAGCGCGGCGTCGTCGAAGCGGTCGTCTTCCGTCCACTCGATCGGGGCCTCTTCGACCAGCGTTTTCCAGCGCGTCACCATCCCGCCGGGCCGCCGTTCGAGGACGACGATGCTCTCGACGTCGGGCATGAACTCGGGAAACCGTTCCTGCTCCTTCGCGAGCTCGTAGACCAGCGCCGCGGGCGCCGCGATCTCGATCGACGACTCGACGCGGGGCATCAGACCAGCGCTCCGAGCTGCTCGTACGCCGCTCCGACCGCCCCGTCGAAGGCGTCGAGCGCGACGTCGATCTCCGCCGCGCGGACGATCAGCGGCGGTTCGAGCCGGATCACGCGTTGCGCGTTGAGCGTCCACGCTGCGGTGACGCCGCGCTTGAGCAGTTCGGGGATGATCGCTCCGCCGTAGCCTTCGTCGCGCAGCTCCACCCCGACCAGGAGTCCGGCTCCGCGCACGTCCGCGATCACCGCGGGATGGCGCCGCATCACGGCGCGCGCGCCGGCGAGCAGCTGATCGCCGCGCACCCGTGCGCGTTCGGCGAGGTCGTCGTCGACGAGCACGTCGAGCGCGGCGAGCGCGGCTGCACACGCGAGTTCGCTGCCGCCGAAGGTCGAGGTGTGCAGCAGCGGCGCCTTCGCGTACGCCGCATTCCACACCGCGGGCCGCGCGACGTACGCGCCGATCGGCATCACGCCGCCCGAAAGCCCCTTCGCCAGCGCCATGACGTCGGGCACGACACCTTCGCGGTCGCAGGCGAAGCGCGCGCCGCAGCGACCGAGACCGGTTTGCACCTCGTCGGCGATCATCACCGCCCCAACGCCGTCGCAGATCGCGCGCACCTCGCGCAGATATCCGTCCGGCGGAACGTTCACGCCGCCCTCGCCTTGGATCGGCTCGACGATCACGGCCGCCACGCCGGCGTCGACCGCGGCGCGCAGTGCGGCGGCATCGCCGAAGCCGACCTGGCGCACGTCGGGGAGCAGTGGCGCGAACGGGGTGCGAAACGCATCGCGCCCGCTCACCGACAGCGCGCCGAACGTTTTGCCGTGGAAGGCGCCGCCGGTGCTGACGAACGTCGCGCGGCCGGTCGCGGCGCGCGCGAGTTTGAGCGCGCCCTCAACCGCCTCGGCCCCGCTGTTGCAGAAGAACGAGAAGGTCAGGTCGCCGGGCGTCAGTTCGGCCAGCCGCTTCGCCAGCCGCCCCATGAGCGGGTTGAACATCGTTCTTCCGGAGAGCGCCATGCGGTCGAGCTGCTCGCGCACGGCGGCGACGACGCGCGGGTGCCGGTGGCCCAGCGTGAAGACCCCGTAGCCGCCGGCGAAGTCGAGATACGACTTTCCGGTGTGGTCGGTGATGGTGGCGCCGGACGCCGAGACTTCCACCGGCGATCCCGAGAGCTTCATCACCCGCGCCAGCGGCGGGTTGATGTAGGAACGGTAGTTGTCGAACGCTTCCTGTGCGAGGTCGACGCCGGCCCTCACGCGACGGCGAGCTCGCGTCCGCGCGCGGCGAGCTCGTCGATCGTTGCGGCGAGCACCGCCAACGTTTCCTCGGCGGTCGCCGTGCGCATCAACCGCTCGCGCAGCGCGCCCGCGCCGGAGAAGCCTTTGAGATAGTAGCCGAGGTGTTTGCGCATTTGCGGCACGGCCCGCGCTTCGCCCCACTCGTCGACCATGGCGTGGTAGTGGTGCACGGCGAAGCGCAGCCGTTCGTCGGCCGGCGGAATCTGGTCGGGTTCGCGGCCTTCCATGAGCGCACGCAAACGCGAGACCAGCCACGGATTGCCGAGCGTGGCGCGGCCGAGCATCACCGCATCGACACCGCTCTCGCGCATGCGGTGCAGCGCATCGTGCGCATCGGCGAGGTCGCCGTTTCCGATCACCGGCACGTCGACGGCGCGCTTGAGTTCAGCGATCTTCGACCAATCCGCCGTACCCTTGTAGAACTGCTTCGCGGTGCGCGCGTGCAGCGTCAGTGCGGCAGCACCGGCCGCCTGCGCGCGCTTCGCTACTTCAACGAAGACGTGCTCGCCCTCGCTCCAGCCGAGCCGCATCTTCACGGTGACGGGGCAATCGACGGCTGCGACGACAGCGCGGACGATCGCCTCGCAGCGGTCGACATCGCGCAGGCACGCGCTGCCGCCTTCGGTCTTGGTGACTTTCGGCGCCGGACAGCCGAAGTTGATGTCCACGATGTCGGCGCCGCACTCGCGCACGACGCGCGCCGCGTGCGCCATGATGGCCGGGTCGTTTCCCCACAGCTGGGTCGAGACCGGCTTCTCGACGCCATGCTGATCGATCATCTCCATCGTGCGGCGCGCACCATACTGCAGCGCGTTGGACGAGACGAATTCCGTGACGGTCAGCCCGAACCCGAACGGCTTGTACAGCGCGCGCATGGTGCGGTTGGTCACGCCGGACATCGGCGCGAGCACGATCGGGGGCCAGACTTCGAGCGGGCCGATACGGAGCGGCGGGACGGTGCGGGTCACGACCAAGGAGTCTACCACACTCGGGGCGCCTTACGCTCAGCCCGGCTGCGACCGCAGGTAGTCGATGCGCAGGCCGTGCAGGACGAGATGGGGCTCGACGCGCTCGATCGCGGGGCAGTCACGGGCCACGATCGGCGCCAGGCCGCCGGATGCAATCACGCGGGCATCGTCCCCCAGGACGGCCCGGAAACGGCGGACGAGTTCTTCGGTTTGCCCCACCGCACCGAAGATCAATCCGGCTTGGAGCGCGCTGACCGTGTCGCGCCCGATCGCCGACTCGGGCGCGATGAGCGAGACTTGCGGCAGCTTCGCGGTCCTGCCGGCGAGCGCATCGAGCGTGACCTGTAGCCCGGCTGAGATCGCGACACCGACGTACGCACCCTCGCGATCGATTGCGCCGAAGGTGGTCGCCGTCCCGAAATTGACGACGATCGCGGGCGCTCCGACGAACGCGACGGCGCCGATCGCGGCTGCGATCAAGTCGCTGCCGACCTCGCGCGGACGATCGGTGCGCACGACCATCGTCTCCTGTTTGGCGGCGCTGAAGAACGTCGCGCGGACGCCGAAGTATTTCTTGCAACCTTCGGCCAGCGGACGGTCGACGACCGGCACGACCGACGACACGACGATCGCCGCAACGTCTTCGATCGGGAACCGCGCCGCCGAGAAGAACGCCGCGAAGAGCACGCCATACTCGTCGGCAGTGCGTCGCCG
>Ga0302314_10005157_pt1 | contig 23863 bp, 24 predicted proteins | sample III_Palsa_N2_3_FD_200533 | JGI IMG/M metagenome (GOLD analysis project Ga0302314, IMG submission 200533) | Peat permafrost microbial communities from Stordalen Mire near Abisko, Sweden - III_Palsa_N2_3 | ecosystem: Environmental > Terrestrial > Soil > Palsa > Peat permafrost | place: Sweden... | reverse complement strand
AGACCCGGGCCCTAGAGCAGCAGGCCGCGGACGTAGGCGGCCTGCCCCGAGTGCTGCATGTCGTCGTCGAGCACGGACACCAGGCGCACGCCCAGCGTGACCGGCGGCGTCCAGCGGGTGTCGACGATCCGGTCCAGGTCGGCGTCGGTTACCTCGGCCACCAGCTTCACCGTCTGCGCGTGCGTCGCCTCGTGGTACTCCGCCAGCAGGTCGGCCGAGGCGGTGGCGGTGGCGACCTCGGCGACCTGGGCGGCCGTGTGCCCGTAGCCGATGTCCATCATCCCCGGCCTAAGCCCGAACCGGTCGGCCCAGCCGCCGGCCGACCAGATCTGCTCGGCGCCGAACGCCTTGGCCACGTGGTCATCCTGCACCCGGGTCAGGTGCCAGACGAGCCAGCTGATCGGGTTGGCGCCGGGGGCGACCTGGTGGGCGAGCTGGTCAGGGGTGAGCCCGGAGAGGACGTCCTCCACGTTTTCCCTGATCCGTCCGAAGCCATCGACAAGCAACTCAGCGCTGGTGGTCATTGATCCATTATCTCAGTGCCAGCCGGGGAACCTGCCGCCGGTCGGGGAACCTGCCGCCGGTCGGGGAACCTGCCGCCGGTCGGGAACCTGCCGCCGGTCAGCGAACCGGCCAGGCCGGCAGCACGCTCACGTCGAGCACCGCCTCGGGCAGGCGGCGCATCGCGGTGACCCGGCGCTCGGCGAATTTGGCTGGGTGCCCGGTTCGGTCGCGGTCCACCCAGACCGAGCGCAGCCCCATCCGTGAGGCCGGCAGGATGTCGTGCACCCAGCTGTTAGCGACGTGAATCCAGCTGGCGGGGGTCGCACCCGTGATTTCCGCGAATTTTCGAAAGTGACCGAGATCCGGCTTGTACGACTTCACCTGCTCCGCCGTCACCACGACCTCGAATGGCGTCGGCAGATTGGCGGCGGTACTCTCGAACAGGTCGTTGTCGCAGTTGGTGAGAATGCCCAGGTGCCACCCGGACGCGACAAGCGCTGTCAGGGCCTCGGCGACGTCGGGAAAGACAGCCATCTCCGGCCACGATTCGACCAGCGCGCCCGCCACTGCAGGCGGGACCGGTATCCCGGTCCGCCGCGAGGCGAGGGTAAGCCCGTCGGTGAGGATCTCCCGGTACGGGCGCCACTCCGGCCCGGCCTCCAAGATGGACTCGGCCCGATGGTAGGCGGCCAGGAGCGCGCTCGCGGATGCGCCGGCAACCGGTTCGAGTGCCGACAGCATGCAGGCATTCCAGTCCGCGAGCGTGCCATAGCAGTCGAAGGTCAGCCATCTAGTGGCGGCCATCCAACCTCCCGAGTTCCTTCTTGACCCAAATCTCTGGAGCAGGCGCAGCTTCCCCACAGTAACTGTTGCTTACTGTGTTTGCGTGATGAATTTACAGCGAATCCGCCACTTCATGCGCCCTTCCGATTGTTACTTCGAGCATCGGACCCGCCCCGCCCTGACGGTCATCCGCGCTTGGATGCATGATCGTGACAGGACACAAGGAGCGAGGAGGCGGCGCCATGGCCGATGACGACTTCCAGTACGAAAGCGGTTTTGGGAACGAGTTCGTTACAGAGGCGGTCAAAGGCGCGCTTCCCATCGGCCGCAACTCGCCCCAGCAGGCGCCCCTCGGCCTGTACGCCGAGCAGCTCAGCGGCACCGCGTTCACCCAGCCGCGTGCGGTTAACCAGCGCACCTGGGTCTACCGGATCCTGCCATCGGCCAAGCACCCGGCCTTCGAGCGGATCGACAACAAGAACCTCAGGGCAACCCCGTTCGACGAGATCGAACCGAACCCGAACCGCCTCCGCTGGAACCCGCTCCCGCTCCCGACCGAAGCCGAGCAGGACATCGAGCAGGACATCGAGCAGGACATCGAGCAGGACGCCGCGCAGGACGTCGAGCGGCAGGACTTCATCGACGGACTCTTCACCGTCGGGGGCAACGGCGACATCAGGACCCGCAACGGCATGGCCGTCCACCTCTACGCCGCCAACAAGAGCATGCAGGATCGCTACTTCGTGGACTCCGACGGCGAGCTGCTCTTCGTCCCCGAGCGGGGCGCGATCACCCTGCACACCGAGCTCGGCCCGCTCCGGGTCAGCCCGGGCGAGATCGCGGTGGTCCCGCGCGGCATCAGGTTCCGGGTCGAACTGCCCGACGGCACCGCCCGCGGCTACCTGTGCGAGAACTTCGGCGCCAGCTTCACCCTCCCTGAACGCGGCCCGATCGGCGCCAACGGCCTGGCCAACGAGCGGGACTTCCGTTACCCGCACGCCGCCTTCGAGGAGCGCGACCACGAGCTCACCGTGGTCAACAAGTTCGGCGGCAACCTGTGGGCGGCGACGTACGACCACTCACCGCTCGACGTGGTCGCCTGGCACGGGAACTACGCCCCCTACAAGTACGACACGGCCACCTACATGGTGATCGGAACGATCAGCTACGACCACCCCGACCCGTCGATTTTCACCGTCCTCACCAGCCCGACCGACACCGCGGGGCTGGCCAACGTCGACTTCGTGATCTTCCCCCCGCGCTGGCTGGTGGGCGAGAACACCTTCCGCCCGCCGTGGTTCCACCGCAATGTCATGTCCGAGTACATGGGCCTGGTCTCCGGCACCTACGACGCGAAGGCAACCGGGTTCACCCCCGGCGGCGGCTCCCTGCACAACACGTTCACCAGCCACGGCCCCGACGCGGAGACCTACGCCAGGGCGAGCACGGCCGAGCTGACCCCGAGCAAGCTCGACGGCACGCTCGCGTTCATGTTCGAGTCCCGCTGGGCGATCCTCCCGACCAGGCAGGCGATGGAGTCTCCGACCAGGCAACGCGATTACGACGACGTGTGGTCTGGATTGTCGCGCAATTTCCGCTAAGTTACGAGCCATGGCTGGCTCATACGTCAAGGTCGGATCCGGCGACCACCGCGTCCTCGCGCTGCACGGCTGGTTCGGCTCTGCCCTCGGGTGGGGGAGCCTGCCCGACTACCTGGACGGCAGGCAGTTCACCTACGTCTTCCCTGACCTGCGCGGCTACGGCTCCCGGCGCGACGAGGCGGGCGAGTTCACCATGGCCGAGGCGGCGGCCGACGCCATCGAGCTGGCCGACTCCCTCGGCTGGGACCGGTTCAGCCTGGTCGGCCATTCGATGAGCGGCGTCGCCGTCCAGCACGTCCTGCTCCAGGCGCCGCACCGGGTGCGCCGCCTGGTCGGGGTGGCCCCGGTCCCGGCCAGCGGTCTCCCCCTCGGCGAGTCGGAATGGTCCCTGTTCAGCTCCGCCGCCGCCAGCCCCGCGAGCCGCGCCATGATCGTCAACTACTCCACCGGCAGCCGCCTGCCCCCCGCGTTCATCGACCAGGTGGTCCTGCACTCCCTGCAGAACGCCGACGAGACCGCCTTCGGCGCCTACCTGGAGACCTGGGCCCGGGCCGACATCCTCGCCCGCGTCAAGGGCAACGAGCTCTCGGTCAAGGTGATCACCGGCGAGTACGACCCCACCCAGCCGGCCGAGTTCATGGAGCAGGCCTGGCTGCAGGTCTACCCCAACTCCGAGCTCGAGGTCCTCCGCGGCACCGGCCACTACCCCATGTTCGAGACCCCGGTCGCCCTCGCCGCCTCCATCGAGGAATTCCTCGCCCGCGGCTGACAGGTAACGGCGAAGTAACCGCTGGAGGCCGACGTCCGCAGCCCGCGCAGACCTCCCATATACTGCCCGCGTGATCAATTCGCGTCGCATTGCTGTCGTTCTTCCCGCCTATAACGCGGAGGTAACGCTTTCTCGCACCGTGGCCGAGCTTGACCGTGACGTCATTGACGATTTGGTGCTCGTCGATGACGCCAGCGGGGACGGGACCGTCGCGCTTGCCCGCAAGCTCGGACTGATGCCGATTTGTCACGACATCAACAAGGGTTACGGGGGCAATCAGAAGACGTGCTACCGGTCCGCACTTGACCTCGGCGCCGACGTTATCGTCATGGTGCACCCGGACTACCAGTACTCGCCGCTACTCGTTCCCGCGATGGCGGCCATGATCGCCTACGGCGAGTACGACATGGTGCTCGGCTCGCGGATCCTGGCGCAAAACGCGGTCGCTCGCGGCATGCCCCGCTACAAGTTCGTCGCAAACAGGCTGCTCACGTTCGTTGAGAACATCGCGCTTAGCCAGAAATTCTCCGAGTACCACACCGGACTGCGCGCATTCAGTAGCACACTGCTGGCCGGCCTGCCAATTGAGCGTAACTCAGACGACTTCATCTTCGACAATCAGATCATCGCCCAGGCCATTGTGGCGGGTGCCCGGGTCGGCGAAATTTCCTGCCCCACCCGCTACACGGCCGAGTCTTCGTCGATCAACCTGCGCCGCAGCGTTCGCTACGGTCTCGGCGTATTGCGTACGTGCGCGGACTATCAACTCCACCGGCACGGGCTGCGGCGCACCGACTACCTCGATTTCGAGCCGGGAAAGATGACAACGCTCAGGTCCAGCTACGCACAGGACGTTGGCGCTGGAGGGAAGTGACGATGCATGCGGAACCCGCTTCAATCGAAAGCACCGCTCGCGCGCGAAGACCGCGAAGACCCTGAAGGGGGCAGTCATTTGTCCGCCGGAAGCCTGCTGCTCGTCATCTTCTCCGTTGTCATGGCGTCAACCGGGCAGCTCATGCTCAAGCACGGCATGCAACTCGCCACCGCCCGGGCACGCGGATCCAACGGATCACTCGTGATCGCCGCCGCCACCACCCCCTGGGTGCTGCTCGGACTTGGCGTCTTCGCCCTCTCCGCGGTGGCGTGGCTCGGTGCGCTGTCGCGGGTCCCGCTGAACGTCGCCTACCCGTTCAACGCCGTCGGCTACATCGTGATCCTGGCCGCCAGCGTCCTCGTGCTGCACGAGCGCGCGAACCTGCTGACTTGGGCAGGATCGCTCCTTGTGGTAGTCGGGCTGATTATCGTGGTGCTGTCGTCCAAGTCAACCTAGGGCTGAGTCAGGTCAGCGCCGCCGTGGCCTATTCGCGGACCATCGGGCCATCCGCGCAGGAGTGCGCTTGGTGCGGGCATCGGCTCGGCGGCGATGACGAGCGCCGGGCCGGACGGATCCGGTGCGCGCGGTGCGGGGTGGCCACCACCTCGCCGTGGCCGCGCTTCCGCTGGCCGCGGTCGGGACCGCCGTCGAGGTGGCGACCCGGACCGGCGGCACCATCTACGTCGAGGCCCGGCGCCGGGACTTAGCCGGCCGTCCCTGGTGCCGGCGCGGGGGCACCAACCCCGCCACCTGGCCGGGGTTGGTGCGGTACACGGTCACGCCGCCCGCCGTCGTGCCGCGCAGGCCGAGCGTGCCGAAGACGTACATCCACTTTTCCGACCAGGCCCGCTCGACGATGATCGCGCCCACCCCGGCCGCATTGACGTAGCTGAAGAACGCCTGCTCTCTGGCCGGGTTCGGATCGCTGAGCAGCCTGACCGGCAGCGGCAGGCCAGAGACGTCGTTCAGCGACGCGTTGATGAAGCCGCCCGCGAGCCGGAAGTAAAAGTCCGTGTAGGCCTGGAACAGCATCCCCGCGTTCCCGCGGTGGGAGAGCACCAGCACGGTCTCGCCCGGCGTCAGGTAGGTGCGGTACAGGCCGTCGGTGATGAAGGCGGGCAGCGCGTTGGTTGCCTGCAGTCCCGGCACGGCCGGCTGGTAGGCCGGCGGGGGCAGGGCCACCGCCTCGGCCAGCGTCGGCAGGTTGGCGAAGATCGCCGCGAGCGACAGCACGGCCAGGCCCCAGCGCGCCGCCAGCAGCAGTCTGCCGCTGACCGGTGCCGCGAGCCAGAGCGCGAGGACGATCGCCAGCACCAGGTAACCGAAGAGAATGAAACGGTTGGTCTCGACGCTTTGCGCGATCGGCAGGTTCCACAGCCCGCTCCAGGGCACGGTGAAGGCCGGCTTGCCCGCCACGACCAGGTCGGGGCCGACGGCGAAGGCGAGGATGACGACAAACGTGATGATGAGCAGCCGGGTGACCTTGCTCGACCAGGTGACGACCGCGAACACGAGCAGCAGCACCAGCAGCGGAATACCCACGTAGCCGGCGGCGGGGTGAGTGCGGCTGAACTCCGACACCGAAGGCAGCCCCCAGATCCGGTCCGCCCGCGGCAGGATCAGGGCGACCAAGGGCAGCGAGAAGCCGGGCGTGTTTCTGGTCAGCCCGGCCGGCAGGTTGAGCAATTCGACCAGCAGGTACGGCAATGAGAGCACCACGGCGCCCACGTAGGACACGGCCATGAGCCCGGCCAGCCGGGCCACGGTGCGCCGGGCGGCGCGCCCGGCGACCGCAAAGCCGATCACCAGGGCAGCCGCCAGCACCATGGTCAAATCGAAGAAGCCCTCGGTGAAGGTGTAGAACTCCAGCGCGAGGGCGACCGCCATCCAGACCATGAAGCCAGTTCGCCCCAGCGTCCCGTCCCACCACAGCAGCACCAGGTACACCATGAGCGGGAACAGCAAGGTCACCGAGACGTTCGGCTGGCCCGACACATTGTGCGCCTGCTCGTAGATGTTGAACCCGTAGACGGTCCCGCCCAGCAGCGACGCCCAGAACCGGCCGGTCAGACGGCGCGCGGCGATGAAGGCGGCCCAGGCCGCGGTCGGCGGGGCGAGCAGCAGCGTCAGGTTGAACGACGTGATCGGGCCGAACGCGGCCGTGACCGGCCATAGGAGCAGCGCCACCGAGGGCGTGGTGGTCGTCCACGCGGCCAGGTTCCACCCGGTCGGCGCCCCGATCTGGTTCGACTGCAGCGGGTCGATCCCGTGCGCTATAGCGTAGGGCCACCAGCGCCAGAGCCAGATGAACAGGTTCGGGTCAACGTAATGCTGCCCGATCCTGGGTTGGTCGAGGCCGCCGACAAGCGCGAGTCCGAACCCGACGATGAAGACGGCGAGGTAGATGACCAGCGCCAACAGCCCTTGCAGGGCCGGACCGGGAACGTGCAAACCAGGTGAGGGCGGCGGCGGCGGCGCGGCGGCGTCCGACCCGAGACGGCCATCCGGCCCCTCGTCGTCGGTCGCGGCCGAGCGTCGTCCCAGCGGAGTCGATAGCATTCCCCAGCGCACGGATGAGGATCCTAACCCTGTTGGCCGGCGATCAGGCGGACTGTCGCAGGACCGAGATGGATGACCGAGAGGCGGGCGCTAGAAGTCGGCCGCCACCGGGATGACGTCGGCCCCGATCACCTCGAGCGGCGCCACGTCCCACACGCCCGCCACCGCGCCGATCGCCGCGTCGAAGCCGAGCGCCGCCAGCGCGCCCAGCTCGTCCACGATCCGCTGGGTGCCCTTGGACGGGTCGAACCAGTAGTACGCCGTCTTGTAGATCGTGTCGTAGTCGCGCCCGACCGCCTCGCAGTGCTCCCGCAGCACCTGGAGCTTGCGCGCCTCGCCGGCGCCCGCGAACAGGTTGCACGCGTCGGCGTACTGGGCCACCAGGCGGAGCGTCTTCTTCTCCCCGCCGCCGCCGATCATGATCGGCGGGTGCGGCCTGGTCAGCGACTGGGGCGAGTTGAGCGTGCGCTCGAGCGTGTAGTGCCTGCCGCGGTAGGCCTTCTCGTCGCCGTGCCACATCTGCAGGCAGATCTGCAGGGTCTCCTCGAGGCGCTCGAACCGCTCGGCCACCGGCGGGAACGGGATGCCGAGGCCGCGCGACTCCTCCTCGTTCCACGCCGCCCCGACGCCGAGCCACGCGCGGCCGCCCGACAGCACGTCCAGGGTGGTGACGATCTTGGCCAGGATGCCGGGCTCCCGGTAGATCACGCCGGTGATCACGGTCAGCAGCTGCGCGCGCGACGTGCAGGCGGCCAGGTACCCGAGCGTGGTGTACCCCTCGAGCATCTCGTTCTCGGACGGCCCGACCGCGGGGATCTGGAAGAAATGGTCCATCACGGCGATGAACTCGAACCCCGCGTCGTCGGCGGTCCGCGCCACCGTCGCCAGCTCCGCCCCGAGCCGTTCCGGCCCGCGCGGCGTGCTGAAGTCAGGAATCTGCAAGCCGATCTTCATTCTCGGTTACCTCCGAGGGCAACCCTCTCACGCCCCGCCGATCAGCGAGCAATCGACGGCCGGAGCGAGCAGCCCACCGTCCGTTCAGGATGATGATCTTGATCTTTACCGGATTGACCCGGACTCATTCCCGGCGGCCGCGACGGCGAGGTGCCGGGCGCGATCAAGGTGGCCGAGCACAACCCCGGCCCGGTCACCACCGCCGACAGCCGCGACTTCCAGGTCGACCAGGCCGCGCGGGAGCGGGTGCGCGCCTTCGTGGCCAGGCGCCTGCCCGCCCTCGACCCGACCCCGGTCAACGAGGCGACCTGCCTCTACACCTGGACCGCGAACGAGGACTTCATCCTCGACCGGCGCGGCCCGTTCGTCGTCGCCTCGCCCTGCTCCGGCCACGGCGCCAAGTTCGCCCCGCTGCTTGGCGAGATCATCGCCGACCTGGCGGCCGGCGGCACCACCGCGGACCCCCGCTTCACCCTGGCCGCCCACCGGGCGGTCGGCTAAGGCAAAAGTCACAGTCATCAAGCGATGGAACGCACGCGTGTACCACCTGTTCCGCCGCCGCTCGCTACGCGAGCCCGCTCGCGCGGATGACGTGGATTTTGTCGGTTCCTACAGGCGGTGAACGGTTGACCGGGGGCCTTCGTTTGGTTCACTCTGAAGAAACTTAGTTCACTGCAATCTTTGGGGGTGATCTGATGTGCGGAATCGCCGGACTGACGCTGCAGGACGCCAGCCTCGAGCCGGAGCTTGGCGCGCTGCTCGCCGGCATGCTGGTGGCGCTGGGCGAGCGCGGCCCCGACTCGGCCGGCGTCGCCATCTACCGCGACAACGGTCAGCTCACCGTCACCAAGGAGGTGGGCGGGCCGGCCGAGGTCTGCGCCAGGTTCGCCATCGCGGCGGAGCGCGGGTATCAGGGCGTCGGGCATACCCGGATGGCCACCGAATCCGCGGTGACCAGGGCGCACTGTCACCCGTTCACCCCGGCCGAGGGCGTCTGCGTGGTCCACAACGGCTCCTTCTCCAACCATGCCACGGTGCGGCGGCGGCTGGAGCGGGACGGGATCGCGTTCGACTCCGACAATGACTCCGAGGTCGCCGCCCGGTACATCGCGCAGCGCCTCGCCCGCGGTGACGACCTGAAGCAGGCGCTCACCGCCATGGCGGGCGTGCTTGACGGCTTCTACACCCTGCTGGTGACCACCCCGACCGAGTTCGCGGTGCACCGCGACCCGTTCGCCTGCAAGCCCGCGGTGATCGCGCAGACGGACGGCTACATCGCCATGGCGAGTGAGTACCGGGCGCTGACCGGGCTGCCGGGCATCAAGGACGCGAAGGTCTTCGAGCCGACGGGACTGCACGCATGGACACGGTAAGCACGGTAACCCCGCCCGCCGCCACCTCGGCCACCACCCTGGACGCCGCCCGCCTGACCACGCGGGAGATCAACGCGGCGCTGCGCGCGCTCCCCGACGGCAGCGCGGTGACGATCACGGAGCCCCGCGGCAGGCACAACCTGGCGGTCGGGCTGGTCAACCGCATCGGCATCACCATCGACGGCAACGCCGGGTACTTCATCGGCGGTCTCGGCGACGGCCCGGACATCACCGTCAACGGCTTCACCGGCTGGGGCGTGGGCGAGAACCTCATGTCAGGAAATATCCGGATCAAGGGGTCGGTCTCGCAGTCCGCGGCGGCCTCGGCCCACGGCGGCACCGTCGTCGTCGAGGGCGACGCCTCGCTCCGGGCCGGGATCTCCCTCAAGGGCGGCACCCTCGCGATCGCCGGCGACGCCGGCAACCTGGCCGGATTCATGGCCCAGGCAGGCACGATCCTCATCGGCGGCGACGCCGGCGAGGCGCTCGGGGACTCGCTGTACGAGACGACGATCTACGTGGCCGGCCGCATCGCCAGCCTCGGCGCCGACGCCAGGCGGACCGACCTGACCGAGGACGACGTGATCGCCGTGAAGAGGCTCTGCGACAAGGCGGGCTTCGACCACATCGACCCGCAGAACATCACCAAGGTCACCTCCGCCCGCGAGCTATACCACTTCACCACCCACCACGCATCGAGCTATTGAGGGGGAGCGGACACCGATGGAGAACCACACCTTTCCTCCGGACGTCATCGCGAGCGTGCACGAGCTGGCGGACCTTGGCCGGTATCAGATTCGCGGCTTTGGCGCCAGGCGCAAGCTGCCCAACTTCGATGACCTGGTCTTCCTCACCGCGTCGGCGTCCCGCTACCCGCTTGAGGGGTACCGCGAGCGGTGCGAGACCCGCACCGTCCTCGGCGCCCGGCACGGCGCGCACCCGATCGACCTGGCGATCCCGATCACCATCGCCGGGATGTCTTTCGGCGCGCTGTCGGCCCCGGCCAAGCAGGCCCTCGGCGCCGCCGCGAACGAGGTCGGCACCTCCACCACGACCGGCGACGGCGGCATGACGGACGAGGAGCGACGGGCGTCGAAGACCCTCGTCTACCAGTGCCTCCCGTCCAGGTACGGGTTTAACCCGGCCCACCTGAGAGCGGCCGACGCGATCGAGATCGTGATCGGCCAGGGGGCCAAGCCCGGCGGCGGCGGCATGCTGCTGGGCCAGAAGGTCGGCCCGCGGGTCGCACGGATGCGCACCCTGCCCGAGGGCATCGACCAGCGGTCCGCCAGCAGGCACCCCGACTGGACGGGCCCGGACGACCTTCAGATCAAGATCGAGGAGCTGCGCGAGGCCACCGGCTGGGAGAAACCCGTCTACGTCAAGCTCGGCGCGACCCGGGTCAGCCACGACGTGAAGCTCGCGGTCGCGGCGGGCGCCGACGTGGTGGTCGTCGACGGCATGCAGGGCGGGACCGGCGCCACCCAGGACACGTTCATCGAGCACGCGGGCATCCCCACCCTCGCGGCCGTGCGCCAGGCGTCAGACGCGCTGCGCGAACTCGGCGTCGAGCGCGAGGTGCAGCTGATCGTCTCGGGCGGGATCAGGACCGGCGCCGACGTCGCCAAGGCGCTGGCGCTGGGCGCGGACGCCGTCTCCCTCGGCATCGGCGCGCTGCTCGCCCTCGGCTGCAACCGCCCGACGTATCACGAGAATTCGGTCGAAGTCGACGCCACGGCCGACTACGCCGCGCTCGGCACCAGGCCAGGGGAGTGCTCCGCCTGCCACAGCGGGCGCTGCCCGGTCGGCATCACCACCCAGGATGACCTGCTCAGCCGACGCCTGGACCCCGACCTGGCCGCGCGCCGGGTCGCCAACTACCTGCGCGCGCTGACGATGGAGGTCACCATGCTGGCCCGCGCCTGCGGCAAGTCCGACGTGCACAACCTGGAGCCCGAGGACCTCGCCGCGCTGACGATCGAGGCGGCCGCGATGGCCCGGGTGCCGCTGGCCGGGACCGACTGGATCCCCGGGGCCCGGCCGTGACCGCGGTGCTGCTGGTCGTGACGGGCGGCGCCGTCTCCCAGGCGGCGATCGCACGCAGCGCCGAGCTGGCGGCGGGCGCGCCGGTGACCGTCGTCGGGTTGAGCAGCGGCGAGACCTCCCCCACGGGCGTGGCGTCCCGCTGGCACCCGCACCTGACTCTCCCAGCGGGGGAAGCCCGGCTCCGAGGGGGATCCTCGGGTACCGAGCCGGAGCAGGTGCGCCGCACCGTCGCGCTCGCCATGTCGGTCCTTGAGGACACCGGCGTCATGGCGATGGGGCACATCGTCACCGGCCCGCCGGCCCGCGCCGTCGCCCGGGTGGCCCGGGCCCGCGGCGCCCGCGTGGTGATCATCGACCAGTCCGGGCCGGGCTCAGGCGGGCAGCCGGCCGGCCCGGGCGCGGGCCGGGCCGGGGCAGCCAGCGGCGGGCTGATGGCCGAGCTCCGGCGGCGAATGTACGGCTCGGGCATCGTCGTCCTGGCCGAGACCGACCGGCGCGGCGGCTGGGTATCAGCCTGAAGGCTCATAGCATGGCTTATATCGGACGAAAGGCGGCCCGCCATGACAACGCGCGCGGACTTGATCATCGTCGGGGCCGGCCTGGCGGGCTCGGCCGCCGCCTGGGTGGCATCGGCCCGCGGCCTCCACGTGGTGCTGCTGGAGGCGTTCGCCGCCGGGCACACGAACGGCAGCTCGCACGGCAGCGCCCGGATCTTCCGCCGCGCCTACCCCGATGAGCTGCACGTGGACTTGACGGGCACCGCCAGGGATCGGTGGCGCCAGCTTGAGGACGACGCGGGCGAGAGACTGCTCACGCTGACCGGCGGCCTCGATTTCGGCGCCGCCCGCGACCCGCAGGCGCTGCACAAAGTGCTGACAGACCGCGGCGTGCCGGCTGAACTGCTTGGACCCGAGGCGGCGGCCGAGCGCTGGCCGTATTTCGACTTCGCCGGCGTCGGCCAGGTCATGTTCCACGCCGAGGCCGGGGTCCTCGACCCGCATAACGCGATGGCCGCGATGCTCCGGCTGGCGGCGGCCAGGGAGGCCGACATCAGGTTCGGCACCCCGGTCACGAGGCTCGAGCGTACCCCGGCCGGCGACGGCGCGGTCGCGCACACCGACAGCGGCACCTTCACCGCGCCGGTCCTCGCAGTCGCGGCCGGTGCGTGGATCGCCCCGCTGCTCGACGGCGTGGTCGAGCTTCCGCCGCTAACGGTGATTCAGCAGCAGGTCTTCCACTTCGCCCCGGTGCTGACCCCGGGACAGGCGGCCCCGGCGGACCCGTGGCCGATCTTCATCTGCCAGGACGGCACCGATAACTACTACGGCCTGGCCGGCGGCCGGGACGGCCAGGTGCCCGGCGCGATCAAGGTCGGCGAGCACATCCACCCCAGCCACCGGACGACGACCGCCGCGGACCGCGACTTCCGGGTGGACCCCGCCGCCAAGGTCCGGATCACCGACTTCATCGGCAGGCGGCTGCCCGGGCTGAACGCCACCCCGGTCAACGAGGTCACCTGCCTCTACACCATGACGGAGAACGAGGACTTCATCCTGGACCGGCGCGGGCCGTTCGTCATCGCCTCGCCCTGCTCGGGTCACGGCGCCAAGTTCGCCCCGCTGCTGGGCGAGATCATCGCCGACCTGGCGGCCGGCCAGCCGCCGCCCCACCCTCGTTTCACCCTCGGTGGCCACGGCGTTTTACATTCGCCGCCCACGGCGTAACACGCGCCTAACACCGAAACGTCGCGGCAACATCCAGGTGTAACGCCGCTGCTGTGTGCTATATCGCATCCGCCCGACGGGGAGAATGTGAGTTCCGCATGGCACTGACCACAGAGCCGCCAGCCGGCCTGCAGAAGGGCACCAACTGGTGGGGTGCGTTCGTCATCGGCCTGGCCGGGACGATCCTCGTCACCGGCATCGCGCCGTACGCGGTGCAGGGCATGGGCGCCAGCGCCATCTGGGCGATCGGCGTCAACACCCTCTTCGGCCTGGTGCTGTGCCTGTGCCTGGCCGAGCTGGCCTGCATGTGGCCGGACCGGACCGGCGGCATCCCCAGCTACGCCGCCGCCAGTTTCGAGCCGCTGGTCGGCCCGCGGGTGGCCAAGCACATCGGCGGCCTGTCCGGCTGGTCCTACTGGCTGGGCTGGTTCCCGGTGGCGCCGATCAACATGATCCTCACCGCGGCCTACCTGTCGACCCTGTTCAGCCTCCCGCAGGGCGGCACCATCCACCTGTTCGGCAGCTACGGCGCCCCGATCTCGACCACCGTGCTGCTGATCAGCTTCGTCGGCCTGCTGGTGATCTACGTCCCGTGCTACTTCGGCGTCCGGCTCGGCGCCGGGTTCGCCACCGTGCTCGGCATCCTGTCCATGGTCCCGCTGACGGTGCTGGTGCTGCTGCCGCTGTTCAAGACCGGCAGCTTCCACTGGTCCAACGTGGCCGGCTTCCACACCCCGGCCGGCGTGCACGAGAGCTTCACGTTCATCATCGCCTGGATGTTCCCGATCACCTGGAACGTGATCGCGATGGAGGCGGCCGCCTGCTACGTCGGCGAGTGCCGCAACGGCCCCCGTGACGCCAAGATCGCGCTCACCGCCGAGGGCGTCTACGGCATGCTCATCTACATCCTGACCCCGCTGGTCTTCGTCGGCGTGCTGGGCGCCGCCCTGTCGAGCAGCGACCCGCTCACCCTCTACACCGACTTCACCGCCGCGCTGTTCGGCCACGGCTCGTGGATCAAGTGGTTCATCGGGCTGCCGCTCATCCTCGCCCTGCTGCTGTCGGTGCTCAACGCGATCATGGGCACCGGGCGCTCGCTCTACCAGGCGTCGGAAGACGGCGCCCTGCCGCGCTGGTTCGGCCGGGTCAACGTGCACGGCGTGCCCGCCCGCGCGATGGCCTTCAACGTGGCCGCCTCGATGCTGGTGGTGCTCTTCGGCTCCCCTGTCCGCATCTACATCTTCTCCAACGCGGGCTACCTGTTCGCCTGCGGGATGTCGCTGGCCGGCTATTTCGTCTACCGGCAGCTGCGCCCGGCCGCCGAGCGCCCGCTTCGCCTCCCCGGCTGGGTCCGCTTCGTGGCCCTGGCGATCTTCCTGTTCTGGGCGGTCGTCTACTTCTACGGCGGCTGGAACGCCCCCAACATCGTCGTCGCCCCGAACTCCGGCCCGGTCCTGTTCATCCTGGGCCTGGTGGTGATGGCGCTCTACTTCCCGCTCTACTACTGGCGCAAGCGCTCCGACGCCCGCCGTGGGGTTCCTGTTCTTGTCGCCACCGGCGCCGGCGGCGGCGGCGGCCCGGTCCTGGCCGAGGAAGCCCCGGTCCTGGCCGAGGAAGAAGCGTAGCGATGATGGTCAAGGCGCCCTGGCGCCCGGCGCCGCGGGCGGCACTGCCGCCCGCGGGCGTGCTGCTCGCCTCCACCGGCAAGCCGTTCACCGACGCCGCCATCGCCGAGGCCGCCCGTTTGGCGGGCGACCTAGCCGGCGGCGGCCGCGTCCGGGTGATCACCATCGCCCGCATCCACGGCACCTCGCTCGGCCTCCAGCACCCCGGCCTGATGCCCAACAAGAAGGAGAAGGACGCCGCCCAGGCCATCGTCACCAGAGCCATCAAGGCCCTCCAGCGCTCCGGCCTCAAGGCCGACGGCGAGGTGGTCATCACCCGCTCCCCGGCGAGGTCGTTCACCCGTGCCGCCCGGGCGGCGGGCGCGGCCCACGTCGTGCTGGACAATCCCCCTGGCGGCCGCCTGACCCGCCTGGACACCGGCGCGACGGCGCGCTACCTTCGCTTCCGCCTCCGCGACGTCACCCTCGCCCTCGTCTAACCAAGGTTCTTCGGCCCGCCAGCCAGGTATCTGGATAACAGCAAGAACACCCACCCGCCGATCCCCTATACGGGATCGTGGACGATGCCGACCGCGGTCACCGACAGGAAGCGGATGGGCAGCTTGATGAGCTCTACCGGGCCGTGCGTCGCCTCGCCGTCGAACTGCAGCGCGTCACCCGGCTCGAGCACGTAGACGGCCCGCCCGTGCCCGTAGGCCATGACGCCAGCGAGCATGTAGAGGAACTCGGTGCCCGGGTGCTGGTAGAGGGGGAAGACCTCGGCCTGCTCGGTCAGCGTGACGAGCTGCGGAGTCATCCGGCGGTGCTGACCGCGCAGGGTGCCGAGCTGCTGGTAGTGATGGCCGGCCGCGATTCCCTCGCGGCGGATCTCCGCGCCGTGCCCGGCCTTGACGAAGACCGCGTCCCGCTCCTCGTCGAAGCCGCGAAAGAACGCGGTCAGCGGGGTATCCAGCGCCTCGGCGAGCCGGGCGAGGGTGGCCAGGCTGGGCGAGACCTGCGCGTGCTCGATCTTGGAGAGCATCCCCTTGGAGATCCCGGTCCGCTCGGACAGCTGCCCCATCGGGACGCCCTTGCGCTGCCTGGCCTCCTTCACCCGCAGCGCGATCACGCTGTTGAGCGTCGCCTCAAGCGGGGCCGGGCGGTCGACTTCGTAGATCCCGGGTTCCGGCCCGCGCAACCCGCTTAGCCGGCCGGCGATGCCCGTCGGCGCCCCCTCTTCGCTCACGATCCCATTGTACGGACCAGTGCTTATCAAACGCCTGGCTCAGGCGGTCAGGTAGCGGCTGATCTCCCAGGCCGAGACCTCGGCGTGGTACTCGGCGAACTCGGCCCGCTTGACGGCCGCGTAGTAGTCCGCGTACTCACCGCCCGGCACCTTGCCGAACGCCTCGCGCAGCACCGCATCGGCCGCGAGCTCGTCCGCCGCCTGCGCCAGCGTGGCCGGCAGCTGCACCATGCCCCGCCCGCTGACCTCGCCGGGGGCCAGGTCGAACAGGTTGTCCGTGTTCGGCTCGCCCGGGTCGAGCCCGCGGTCGATGCCGTCGAGCCCGGCCGCGAGCAGCCCGGTGAGCGCCAGGTAGGGATTGGCGAGCCCGTCGACCAGCCGGATCTCGATCCGGTTGCCGTCCGGGACCCTGATCATCTGCGTGCGGTTGTTGCCGCCGTAGGTGACGAAGCTCGGCGCCCAGGCGGCACCGGACAGCGGGGTGCCCGCCGACACCCGCTTGTAGGAGTTCACCGTCGGGCAGGTGACGGCGCTCAGCCCGGGCGCGTGCGCGAGCACGCCGGCCGTGAAGTTATAGGCGAGGGGGGATAGGCCGAGCTTGCGCGGGTCGCCCTGGTCGGGGAACAGCGGGGTGCTCCCGGCCGCGTCCCACAGCGACAGGTGGAGGTGCATGCCCGTGCCGGTGCGGTCCTTGAACGGCTTCGGCATGAACGTGGCGAGCATGCCCTGCTGCTGCGCGAGCGAGTGCACCATGTAGCGGAAGATGATCATCCGGTCGGCGGTGGTGATCGCGTCGGCGTAGCCGAAGTTCTGCTCGAACTGGCCGTTGCCGTCCTCGTGATCGTTGGCATAGTTAGCCCAGCCGAGGGCGTTCATCGTCTTCGACAGCGTGGTGAGGAACGTATAGCTGCGGGTCAGTCCCTTGGCGTCGTAGCAGGGCAGGCCCGCGTCGTCGAGTTCGTCGGCGACCTGGAGGCCGCCGCTGGGATCCTTCTTCACCAGGAAGTACTCAGGCTCCGCGCCCGCGTACAGCGACATGCCCCGGTCGGCCAGCGCGGCGAGCTGGTTCTTGAGTATGACCCGGGGCGCGTAGGGCCAGGGTTTGCCCTCCACGTGCGGGTCGCACATCAGGATCGCCAGGCCGGGCCGCCACGGCACCGGCGTGTAGGTCGCGATGTCCGGCATGGCGATGAGGTCCGGGTCGGCCGGGGTCTGGCCGATCGGCCCGGCGGCGTGGCCCGCGAACCCGGCGCCCTCCGCCAGCACCTGGTCGAGGGCGGCGACCGGGACGAGCTTGGCGCACGGCTTGCCGTGCATGTCGACGAACATCGCGAAGACGAACTCGATTGCGTCCCGCTCGACCGCGGCCGCCAGTTCTTCAGGGGTCTGAGGTGCCATGCTCGCTTTGTACCTGCGGCTGGCTGCCAGCACGTTACGCCAGGCGGCAACCTAGTTACACCTGGGTAAACCGGGCGGCTCGCTACGCGAGCCTGGTCGCGCGGATGAAGCCGACCGGCCTGCCGCCGCTCTCGATCCCGGTGGTGGCCAGCTCGACCGGGGGCTGGGCGCCGAGCAGGGCCAGGATGGCGACCGTGACCGGCGTGCGGGCGCGGGCGTTCCCGTCGTCGATCTTGACCGCGGCGGCGGACCCGTCCGGCAGCGCGAACGCGTCGACGCCCTCCGCCCCGGCCTTGAGCAGCAGCCCCGGCACCTCGGTCATCAGCCGGTTCTCGTCCCTGGTGGTGCCGGACGTCCAGGACGGGAACTTGCGCATCGCGTCGGCGACCGTCCGCTCGGGGCTGCCCGGCTCGGCCAGCACCAGCGCGCGGAACGCCCGGGCGACGCCGCCGAGGGTCAGCGCGAACACCGGCGCGCCGCAGCCGTCCACGCCGACCGCGTAGACCGGCTCCCTGGCCAGCTCCTCGATCGTCCGCCGGATGCGCACCTGCAGCGGGTGCTCGGGGTCAAGGTAGGTCTCGGTCGGCCACTCGTTGGCGATGCACGTCGCCAGCATCGCCGCGTGCTTGCCCGAGCAGTTGTTCCGCACCCGCGACTCCGGCCGCGGCCCGCCCTCGGCCGCGCCGGCCTGGGCGATCAGCCGTCGCGCGGTGGGCTCGTCGATCGGCAGCGACGGCGGGCATTGCAGGTCCTTGTCGGTCAGCCCGGCGAAGTCGAGGATGTCCTGCACGCCCCGGACGTGGAAGTCCTCACCGGAGTGGCTGGCGGCGGCCAGCGCGAGCAGCTCGCCCTCAAGCGGCAGCCCGGCCCGGATCATCGCCACGGCCTGCAGCGGCTTGTTGGACGAGCGGGGGAAGACGGGCGCGTTGGCGCTGCCCGCCGTGAACGCGAACGTGCCGTCGGCGGCGAGCGCGACGATGGTGCCGCGGTGCCGGGACTCCACGAACCCGGACCGGATGACCTCGGCGAGCACGGGGTTGGCGGCCACGTCGCTCACGGACAACTGCTCCAAGGGTGTCACCCGGACATTATGGCGCTCCCCGCCACTGTCCTGCCGATATTGGTTGCGATAAGTGCCCGCCCGTCCGGTTACAGCTCGACGATGATCGTGATCGGCCCGTCGTTGACGAGGGCGACCTGCATGTCCGCGCCGAATTTGCCGGTCTCGACCGTCGCCCCGAGCGCGCGCAGTTCGGCCACGACCGCGTCCACCAGCGGCTCCGCCACCGGTCCGGGGGCCGCGTTGCCCCAGCTCGGCCGGCGTCCCTTGGAGGTGTCGGCGTAGAGCGTGAACTGGCTGACCACCAGCAGCGGCGCCCCCAGATCGGAGCAGGACCGCTCGCCCTCCAGGATGCGCATCCCCCAGAGCTTGGCCGCCAGCTTCCTGGCCTGCTCCGCCGTGTCGTCGTGGGTCACGCCCACGAGCACGAGCAGCCCCGGCCCGTCGATCGCGCCGATGACGGCCCCGTCCACCGAGACGCTGGCCTGGCTGACCCGCTGCGCGACCGCTCGCATGGATCAGCCGGCGACCTTCGACTTGGTCCAGCCGGCCAGGTCGCACTGGGGCCGGGCGAGCAGCGAGATCCGGTCGCTGTTGGCGAAGGCCGACGCGCAGAACGACTTCGCCGCCGCCCCGCAGTAGTGGTCGGTCGCGCCCCCGGTCGAACTGGCGAAGGTGAGCGTCACGCACCCGTTCCCCGAGGGGCCGTACTTGTCGTGGCTGACACCGCTCCACACGCCGATCCCGATGCCGGCCGCGACGATCACGGCGACGATCAGGTACACGATCCGCTTCCGGCGCGGGGTAAGCGCGATCGCGCCCGCCGCCTGGTCGGCGCCGAGGCGGGTCTTGCTGTAAGAGGGGGCGGCATCGTTCATGGTGGCCCCATTGTAAGAGCAGACGGCGGCGCGGTCGCCCCCGCATTCCCCCGCGGTCGCTCCCGCATTCCCCCGCGGTCGCTCCCGCATTCCCCCCGCATTCCCCCCGTGGTCGCCCCCCCGCACTCACCCCTGGAGCGTGCGGATGCGCAGGTGACGCCGTCTGCGATAGCGTGGCCCGCAACGGAGCGTGCATCTATCGACACGGAGGTGACTTCAGTGGTTATCCGTGACACTCCCTGGCCGGACGGAACCCCCTGCTGGACGGACCTAGGGGCGAGCGACATCCCGAAAGCGATCGGCTTCTACGCCGGCCAGTTCGGCTGGGCCATCGAGCCGGGCGGCCCGGAGGTGGGCGGCTACTCGCTGGCCCGCCTCGACGGCAGGCTGGTCGCCGCCGTCGGCCCGATCATGGGACCGCCCGGCACCCCGTCGGCCTGGACCACCTACTTCGCGTCGGCCGACGCCGACGCGACCGCCACCCGGATCGTCAGCGCCGGCGGGCAGATCGTGATGGGGCCGATGGACGTCATGGACCAGGGGCGGCTGGTGGTCGCGTCCGACGTCACCGGCGCGGTCTTCGGCGTCTGGCAGGGCCGCAGCCACACCGGCGCGCAGGTCGCCAACGTGCCCGGCGCGTTCACCTGGAGCGAGCACATGAGCCGCGACTTCGAGGGGGCCAAGGCGTTCTACGCGGCGGTCTTCGGCTACGAGTACGGCGACATGTCAAGCGACGGGTTCAGCTACGCCACCCTGCTCATCAACGGCCAGCAGGTCGTCGGCGGCATCGGCGCCTTCCCGTCCGGCCAGGACGCCAGCCACCCCGCGTACTGGTCGGTGTACTTCGGCGCCTCCGACACCGACAAGTCCGTCGACACCGCCGTCGGCCACGGCGGCCGGGTGATCCGCCCCGCCACCGACAGCCCCTACGGCCGAATGGCCGTCGTCGCCGACCCCGAGGGCGCCGTCTTCAGCCTCATCTCCACCCCCGCCGACGACGACTAGCCCCGCCGGGCCGACCCCGAGGGCGCCGTCTTCAGCCTCGTCTCCACCCCCGCCCGCTGCCAACGCCCGCCGAGCAGCCCGCTCTCAGCGGATAACAGCAAGAAGCGCTGGCGCCCTAACGTCTGGGGATGCAGAACGCGCTCGCACGCCTGATCCCGCCCGGATAACAGCAAGAAGCGCGTAGACGATCCATTTCAGAGTGATAACAGCAAGAAATCCGTTGCAGGAGCAGCCGCGTTCCTACCCAGATGCGTGAACGTCGCGCTCCGGAGAGCTTGTTTCGGTTAGTGCTGGGAGTTATCCCGCTGTGGGCGGGATAACTCCCAGCACTAATGATAGATTCCGGATAACAGCAAGAAGCGCTGGCGCTTTCACGCCGTTAGCGCGGGTAGACGGTGCCGTCGAAGAGCTTGCGGGCGGTGCGGACGACGCCGGAGCGGATGACCGTCGGCGGCGTGGTGGTCGAGTCGAGTTCGACCTCGACGATGAGGGCGCCGCTGGGGTGCTCGATCACCAGGCGGGGGCTGCCGGGCGTGACGCGGGCGAGGTCGCTGCCGACCGCTCCAGGGACCATGATCGCGGTGCCGACGCTGACCGCGCCGAGCACCCCGATCGAGGAGTGCACCCGGACCGGGATGAACGTCCGGGTGGCGATCGACCCGCCGTGCGCCGGCGGGGCGACCAGGGAGATCTTCGGGACCGTGGTGGCGCTGACGTCGCCTAGCCCCATCGCCCTGCCCGCCTCCAGCCGCAGTTCCTTGACCCGCCGGTTCAGCTCCTGGTCGCCTTCAAGCTCGGCGATCGACTCCTGCCCGGTCTGGCCGAGGCTGGACGCCGCCACCACGACGACCGGCATCCCGTTGTCCACGCAGGTGACCGGGATGCCGCCGAAGGTGTCGGTGACGTTGCCGGTCGGGAACACGCTGGCGGCGGCGCCGGAGTCCTCGAAGTCGAGGACGATCGCGGCCGCGGTGCCGGGCACGCCGTCGATCGCGGTCGCCCCGTCGTAGCGGGGCCGGCCGCCCGGCGTGGGGAAGGTGGCGGTGACGACCCCGTTGCTGTTCACCATCCGGATGCGCACCTTCGTCTCGTCGCGGCCGGCCGGCACCAGGCCGCGCTCGACCGCGAACGGCCCGATCCCGGCCAGGATGTTCCCGCAGTTCTGCTGGTCGGTGACGACCGGCTGGTCGACCATCACCTGCAAGAACAGATAGTCGACGTCGATGCCGTCCACCGCCGAGGGGGAGACCACCGCGACCTTGGACCGCAGCGGGTGCGCCCCGCCGACCCCGTCGATCTGCGTCGGGTCGGGCGAGCCCATGATCCGCAGCAGCAGGTCGTCCCGTTCGGCGGGGTCGGCCGGGAGGTCGTCGGCCAGGAAGTACAGCCCCTTCGAGGTCCCGCCCCGCATCTGCATCGCCCGAACCCCGTCACTCATGGACGCCCTCGCCCGCGCGCCTGGCGTATTCGGCGTAGGAGATGTACTCGACGCCCGCCAGCTTGGGGCGGAGGTTGTAGAGGTCGACGCCGAGCACGCCCGCGGCCAGGTCCTTGCGGTTGGCGTCCTCCTTGGCGACCCGTGCAGCCGACGCGGTGACCGCCGCCGCGACGTCCAGCCGGGGGACGGAGCACACGCCGTCGTCGTCGGCCACGATCGCGTCGCCGGGCCGGATCGTCTGGCCGCCCAGCGTGACCGGGACGTTGACCGCCCCGGGGGTCTCCTTGACGGTGCCCTGGGCGGAGACGTGCGCGGTCCAGGCAGGGAAGCCCATGTCGCGCAGCTCCTGGGTGTCGCGCAGCCCGGCGCCCATGATCAGGCCGCGGACGCCGCGCGCGGCCAGCGAGGTGGCGAGCAGTTCGCCGAACGCGCCGTCGGAGGAGGGCGAGGTGGTCGTGATGACGATGATGTCGCCCGGCCTGGCCTGCTCGACGGCGGCGTGGATCATCAGGTTGTCGCCCGGCCAGCAGACCACGGTGAGCGCGGTGCCGGAGATGCGGGCGCCCTGCTGGTTGGGCCGGATCGCCGGGCCCAGGTAGCCGTTGCGGCCGATCGCCTCGTGGACGGTGGCGACGCCGTACTCGGCCAGCCGGTCGACGTCGGACAGATCGGCCCGAGGCGGGTCGGTGACGATGACGTTGAGCATGGTGCGCAGGTCCTTTGATCGTTTGATAACGGCGTGATCTGCTCCGCGGGCACCTGCTGCAGCGCCTCGATGACGCTGGCGAGGTGAGCGCGAACGGCGAGGTTGGCGTCGTTCGGCCGCCGGTCGGCCACGGCCTCGAGGATGGCCAGGTGCTCGGCCAGCGAGACCTCGGGGCGGCCGGGGCGGAGCGCGAGCTGGAACTGGTGCCGGACGAGCTGCCCGTGCAGCCGGTCGAGCAGGCCGATCGCGACGTGCTGCCCGGAGATCACGCCGACCCGGCGGTGCAGTTCCCGGTTGAGCTCGGAGTACCTGAGCGGGTTGCCGTCGGCGACCGAGCGCTTGAGGTTCTCCCCGAGCTCGCGCAGCTGGGCCGCGTCCTCGTCGGTGATACACAGCGCCGCCTTGACCGCGCAGAGCGCCTCCAGGGCCATCCGGCACTCCGTGATCGCCACCGCCTCCTCGGTGGTGACGACGCGGACCCGGGCGCCGCGGTTGGGGACGCGCTCGACCAGCCCCTCGGCCGTGAGATCGAGCAGGGCCGCGCGCAGCGACTGCCGGGTGACTCCGAGCGAGCCGGCCAGGTCCTCCTCGACCAGCCGCCGCCCGGGGGCGAGATCGCCGCTGAGGATCGCCTGCCGGATCGCGGCGAAGGCGCGGGCGCGGGCGGCCTCCCCGACCTTCGGCCCGCTCGGCGCGGCTGCTGGCATGTCCCGAACGCTACGTATGTCGCCGCAGATTGTCAACAATCCGTTCAGGGCCCACTAGCTACCGGCCGGTAATCTTGCGTTCGCCCGCCTGGGCTGCATACTTGAAGGCATTATGTTACTCGATGAGCAGCTTTTCCGTTTCGGTCCGCACTGGGTCGGTCCACGCATGAGCGCACGACGGGAAGCATGACCCCATGGGCTGGTGTACCACATCTGACCTGGACCAGTTCGCGGCGGCGGCCGAGGGCTACCTGAGGTTTCGGGCGGCCGAGAACACGATGCTGCTGTCGGCCGCGGTCGCCGCTAGGTCCGGCCGACCCGCGCACGTCGTCGGTCAGCCGTCGGCTCCCGGCGCGACGGTGGCCGGCCCTGGTATCGCCAGCGGGATGCTCTACGGCTGGTGGGAGCCGCCGGACGGGAGCGGGGCACGCGGCGCTTTCATCCATGACCCGGCGCTGCCGCTGCTCCTCGCCGGGCGGGCGCCGGAGATGGCGGCCGCGCTGGCCGGCACCCTGTCGAAGCTGGGCCGCCACGTCAGCGGGGTGGACGCGCCGGTCGAGGCGGCGGACGCGTTCGCGGCCGCGTGGAGCCAGCGGGAGCGCTCGTCCGTCCGGGTGCACCGGCACTGTCGCGT
>Ga0302314_10005156_pt1 | contig 23864 bp, 17 predicted proteins | sample III_Palsa_N2_3_FD_200533 | JGI IMG/M metagenome (GOLD analysis project Ga0302314, IMG submission 200533) | Peat permafrost microbial communities from Stordalen Mire near Abisko, Sweden - III_Palsa_N2_3 | ecosystem: Environmental > Terrestrial > Soil > Palsa > Peat permafrost | place: Sweden... | reverse complement strand
GCGGTCGCGCCGCTCTGCGAGCGGGCCCGTGCCGAGCGCGGGGCCGCCCTCGAGCACCAGCCGCGTGGGCTCGCCGGCCGTATGCGAGTCGATCACACGCACGCCGGCGCTCATGCGCGCGCGGATTCCCGGGCAGGCCGGGTATCACGGGCGCGTTGTACCCGGCCGATCACCTCGGCGCGGCGCTCGCCCACCAGCGGCAGGCGCGGCAGCCGCACACGCTCGCTGCCGCGGCCCATCAACTCCTCGGCCAGCTTGATCGCTTGGACGAGATCGGGATCCGAATCCAAGTGCAACAGCGGCATGAACCAGCGATAGATCGCGCGCGCGCGTGCAAGATCGCCCGACGCCACCGCCGCGTAGAGCTCGAGCGACTCCGCCGGAAAGGCGTTCGAGAGTCCCGAGACCCAGCCACGGGCGCCGAGCGCGAGAGCCTCGAATGCCACATCGTCGAGACCCGCGAACAACACGTAGCGCTCGCCGAAGGCATTGATAATGTCCGTGAAGCGGCGCGAATCGGGAGATGACTCTTTGAGCGCGACGATGGTCGCGATGTCGCCGAGCCGCTCGAGCGTCTTCAAGTCGATATTGACCCGATACGAGGGCGGATTGTTGTAGAGCATGATGGGAAGCGCGCTCGCACCTGCGACTACGCGGAAATGATGCTCGAGCTCGACCGGCGTCGGCACATACACCATGGCCGGCAGCACCATGAGCCCGGCGGCCCCGATCCGCTCGGCGTCGCGCGCGAAGCTCGCCGCGGCGAGGGTGGTGAGCTCGCTCACGCCCGCAATGACGGGCACCTTGCCCTCGCTTGCTTCGACGGCGCCCTCGAGCACCATACGTTTTTCCGCGGCGCTCAAGGAGTTGCCCTCCCCCACCGTCCCCATGAGCACCAGCCCGTGAACGCCGTCCCGGATCAGCCCCGCCTGCACCCGCCGGGTGGCGGCGAGGTCAACCTCGAGCGTGGTGTCGAACTGCGTCGTCGCCGCGGGAAATACTCCTGACCAGCTGCATCCGCTCATGAGCCCTCTCCGATTGCCTGCACGATCCTCGATCGTATAGTTTGCACGCTGGGTTTCAACGCGCTCGACCTTTTGGAAGAACTGAATGTACGCAACGCATCGCCGCGCTTGGGCCGCGGCTCACGGCCTTCTGGCCGCCTGCCTCCTGCTCGGCGGCTGCACCGACAAGACCCAAAGCGCCGACTCGCGGCTCAAGGCCATCTACACCGCCGAATGGACATGGCGCGAAGACCAATTTCCGGACGACGAGGATGCGCAAAAACCGGTTCAGGATCACCTGCCGAAGGTCGACCCGGCCACCCAGAACATGCGCCTTGCGAAGTGGCAAGACACGCTTGCACGGCTCGATGCCCTGCCGCGTGCCGACCTGTCGGCGACCGAGCGGCTCAACTTTGCGGTGTATCGGCCGCAGATCGAGTCGTTGATCGCCAATCAGCGCTTTCGCGATTATGAGATGCCCGCAAACTCCGACAGCACCTTCTGGACCGACTTAGGTTACACCGCGCGGCGCCCCTATCGTAACCTGCAGGATTACCGTAACTGGATATCTCAAATGAATGATATCCCTAGATATTTTAATGAACAAATCGATGAAATGCGGCGCGGTCTCAAGCGCGGATTCACGCCGCCTCGAGTGACCCTGGCCGGGCGCGACGGCTCCATCACGGCGGTTACCGACGCGACGCCGGAGGGGAGCCTCTTCTATACCCCGTTTAAAGACATGCCGGGAATATCCGATGCCGACAAGGTGGCCTTGCGCGAGCAGGCAATCGCGGTCATTCGCGACACGGTGCAGCCCGCCTATCGGGACCTGCTGACGTTCTTCCGCGCCGAGTACTTGCCCGGCACGCGCACCAGCCTCGCCGCCTACGACCTGCCCGACGGCAAGAACTATTACCGCGCAAAAATTCGCGAGTTCACCACGCTCGATGAGGATCCAGAGACGATCCATGCGCTCGGCGAATCGGAGGTTCGGCGCCTACACGCCGACATGCTCGAGGTCATGAGCGCAACCGGATTCAAAGGCGACTTTCCCGCGTTTCTCGCCTTCCTGCGGTCCGATCCTCAATTTCAGGCCAAGACTCCGCAAGAGCTGCTGATGCGCGCCGCCTGGATCGCCAAGCGCTTCGACGGCAAGGCCTCGCAATACTTCGGGTTGCTGCCGCGCGCGCGCTTCAGCATCGAGCCGGTTCCCCCCGATCTGGCGCCGTTCTACACGGCCGGCCGCGGCGGCCCCGGGCTTTATCTGCTCAACACCTACAACCTGCCGAGCCGCCCGCTGTACAACTTGACCGCGCTCACTCTGCACGAATCCGCTCCGGGACACGCCTTTCAGATACCGCTTGCGCTCGAGCACAAGGATCAGCCGGAGTTCCGCCAGCACACTTATCTCTCGGCGTACGGGGAAGGCTGGGCTCTTTATTGCGAATGGCTGGGCCAGGAGATGGGTATGTACGAAACGCCGTACGACCGGTTCGGCATGCTCAATTATCAGATCTGGCGCGCGGCGCGACTGGTTGTCGACACAGGGATTCATGCGCAGGGCTGGACCCGCGATCGAGCGCTCGACTATATGCGCGAGTACACGGCTTTACCGGAGCACGAGATCGAGACGGAGGTCGACCGCTACATCGCCTGGCCGGCGCAGGCGCTCTCCTATTATCTGGGTGAGGACGCGATTCGCACGGGCCGCACCAAGGCGGAACAAGCTCTGGGCGCGCGCTTCAACGTGCGTGCCTTCCACGACGCCGTGCTCGAGCTCGGTTCCGTGCCGATACCCGTGCTCAGCGCACGCATCGACCGCTTCATTGCGGAGGGCGGCCGCGGGCCCTATCCGGAGCTGGAATAGGCGGCGCTATTTCGATTGCGTGGCCGGCTTCGGCTGCTCGGCCGCGGGTGCCGCGGCGGCGTCGAGCCATCCGCCCGGCGGCGCCAGCATCTGCGACGGACCCCACGTGCCCGGCGCGTAGGGGTGCACCGCTATCTTCGCCTTGAGCATCGGATCGACGATGCGCCAGGCCTCCTCGACATAGTCCTCGCGGGCGAACAGGGACCGGTCCCCGGCCATGGCGTCGGTCAGCACACGCTCGTAGGCGTCCTTCTCGTTCGCACCCGGATGACGGCTCGCGAGGAGCTCGGTCGTATCGCCCTTTCCCGACTCCTCCGGATCCATGATGTTCACCCCGATCGCAATCTCGTTATCGGGACTGATCTGGAAGCGAAAATAATTCGACGCGGGCGAATTGTGAAAGATCGCCGGTGGACGCTTGAGCCGCGCCACGACCTCCGTGCGGGTCACGGGCATCGACTTGCCAGCGCGGATGTAGAAGGGCACGCCCTGCCAGCGCCAGTTATCGATGGACAGGCGTACCGCCGCGAAGGTCTCGGTCTGTGAATCGGCGGCGACCCCGGGCTCTTTGCGATACCCGTCGAATTGGCCGCGAACCGCATCCTCGATGCGGATCGCGGGAATCGATTTCAACACCTTCACCTTCTCATCGCGCATCGACTCGCTGTCGGTGCGGGCCGGCGGTTCCATCGCGAGGTTCGACATCACTTGAAACAGATGATTCTGGATGACGTCGCGCACCGTGCCGGTCTGGTCGTAAAACCCGCCGCGACCCTCCACGCCGAACGACTCGGCCATCGTGATCTGCACACTGTCGATGTACTCGCGGTTCCATATCGATTCTTGCACGAGGTTGGTGAAGCGAAAGAACAGCATGTTGCGCACCGGTCCCTTGCCGAGATAGTGATCGATGCGGAAGATTCGGTCCTCATCGAAGCTCGCCAGCAAGATGCGGTTGAGCTCGCGCGCGGAGGCAAGATCGTGGCCGAACGGTTTCTCGACGATCACCCGCCCCTCGTGCGTCGAGCAATTGGCATGGTCGAGCTGCTCGACCACCTTACCGAACAGCGACGGCGGTATCGCCAGATAGTGCGCAGGACGCTGCGCCTTGCCGAGAGCTTGTTTTAGCGTCTGAAACGTCGCCGGATCGCCGTAGTCTCCATCGACGTACCGAAGCAGGCTCTTCAGCTTGTCGAACGCGGCCGGATCGAGACCGCCATGCTGCTCGAGGCTTGCCTGAGCTCTTGCGTGAAATTGCTCGAGGCCTCCGCCGCCCTTGGCCACGCCGATGACCGGCACATCGAGCGTGCCGCGCTTGATCATCGCCTGCAGCGTCGGAAAGATCTTCTTGAAGGCGAGATCGCCGGTCGCGCCGAAAAAGACCAGTGCGTCGCTCTGCGCCTCGCCCACCGCTATTTCGCCTTCTCGACGTGACCGCCGAACTGAAAACGCATCGCCGACAGGAGCTTGTTCTGAAACTCCGCGTTGCCGCGCGAGCTGAAGCGCGCGTACAGCGCCGCGGTAAGCACGGGGATGGGCGCGCCCTCGTCGATGCCCGCCTTGATGGTCCAGCGGCCTTCGCCCGAATCGGATACACGACCCTCGAACTTCTTGAGCTGCGGATCCGATGCGAGGCTCGCCGCGGTGAGGTCGAGCAGCCAGGAAGCGATGACACTGCCGCGGCGCCAAACCTCTGCGACCTCGGGCAGATCGATGTCGAACTGATAGTTCTCGGGCTCGCGCAGAGGCGTCGTTTCCGCGTCGATCTCATGGGTTTCCTTGCCCACGTTGGCCGCGCGCAGCACATCGAGGCCTTCCGCGTAGGCGGCCATGATCCCGTACTCGATCCCGTTGTGGACCATTTTCACGAAGTGGCCCGCGCCGCTCTGCCCGCAGTGCAAATAGCCCTGCTCGGCGGTGCTCTTCTTCGCCTTATCGCGCCCGGGCGTGCGATCGATCGAGCCGATTCCGGGCGCCAGCGCCGCGAAGATCGGATCGAGCCGCGCCACCGCCTCATCGCGCCCCCCGATCATCATGCAATAGCCACGCTCGAGTCCAAAGACCCCGCCGCTCGTGCCCACATCGACATAATGAATGCCGCGCGCCTCGAGCGCCTTGGCGCGACGAATGTCGTCCACATAATAGGAGTTGCCGCCATCGATCAGCGTGTCGCCTTTCTCCAGGTGCGGCTCGATTTCCTTGATCGAATCGTCGACCGCCGCCGCCGGAACCATGAGCCAGATGGCACGCGGCTTCGCGAGGCCGCGTATGAGATCGGCGACCGAGCTGACCCCCGTGGCTTTCTCCTTGGCGAGCGCCTGGACGGCCGCCGGCGCCCGGTCGAAGACCACGCATTCATGTCCGGCGCGCAGCAGGCGGCGCACCATGTTCGAACCCATTCTTCCCAGCCCAATCATTCCAAGCTGCATATGGCGACTCCGTGAGGTGTAGGGCAAAGATCAGCGCGGTGCCTTGAGGCTCGCGAGGCGCTTCAACAGCGTGTTGGTCGAGCTATCGTGCGCGGGGGCAGTAGCGGCATCGCCGTGCAACTCGGGCACGATGCGTTTCGCGAGGACCTTGCCGAGCTCGACGCCCCATTGGTCGAACGAATCGATGTTCCAGATCGTGCCCTGAGTGAAGACGCTGTGCTCGTACAAGGCGACCAGCTTGCCGAGCGCTGCGGGCGTGAGCCGCTCGAGCAGCAGGGTATTCGAGGGGCGGTTACCCTCGAAAGTTCGGTGCGGCACGAGCCAGTCGGGTGAGCCTTCTTTCTTGACCTCTTCCGCCGTCTTGCCGAAGGCGAGTGCCTCGCCCTGCGCGAGCACGTTCGCAAGCAGCAGCTCGTGATGCCCGCCGAGCGGATTGAGGGACTGCCCGAAGGCGATGAAATCGCACGGAATGAGGCGCGTTCCCTGATGAATGAGCTGGTAGAAGGAATGCTGGCCGTTGGTTCCGGGCTCCCCCCAATAAATGGGGCCCGTATCGTAGGGTACCCGCTGCCCGTCGAGCGTCACGTGCTTGCCGTTGCTCTCCATGGTGAGCTGCTGAAGGTACGCGGGAAAGCGCTTGAGGTATTGATCGTAGGGCAGCACGGCAGCCGTTTGGGCGCCGAAGAAGTTCGTGTACCACACCGCCAGAAGTCCGAGGATCACGGGCAGATTCTGCGCGAACGGCGCGGTGCGGAAATGCTCATCCATTTCGTGGAAACCGCTCAGCATCTCGCGAAAGGCCGCCGGCCCGATCGCGATCATGGTCGAGAGCCCGATGGCCGAGTCCATCGAGTAGCGTCCGCCCACCCAGTCCCAGAAGCCGAACATGTTGTCGGTGTCGATTCCGAACTTCGACACTCCCTCCGCGTTGGTCGACACCGCCACGAAATGGCGCGCCACGGACTTCTCGTTGCCGCCGAAGCCCTTCACCAGCCAGTCACGAGCGGACTGGGCGTTCGTCATCGTCTCCAGAGTGGTAAAAGTTTTCGATGAGATGATGAACAGCGTCTCAGCGGGGTCGAGATCACGCACGGCCTCGGTGATATCGGTCCCGTCAACGTTCGAGACGAAACGGAACGTCATGCTGCGGTCGCTATACGCTCTGAGGGCTTCGTAGGCCATCACCGGTCCTAAGTCGGAGCCGCCGATACCGATATTGACCACGTTACGGATGCGCTTTCCCGTATGGCCGGTCCAGGCGCCGCTCCGCAGCCGATCGGCGAAAGTAGTCATCTTGTCGAGCACGGCTTGCACTTCGGGCACGACGTTCGATCCGGCGACCTTGAGGGTGGCGCCGCGCGGCGCGCGCAGCGCCACATGCATGACGGCCCGGTGCTCGGAGACATTGATCGGCTCCCCAGCGAACATGGCATCGATATGTCCGCGCAGACCCGACTCCTCGGCGAGCTGCAGCAGTAGTTTCAGCGTCTCATCGGTGATGCGGTTCTTGGAGAAATCGAGATATATACCGGCCGCTTCCCGGGCGAAACGCTCGCCGCGGCCCGGGTCGGCGGCAAAAAGCTGGCGCAGGTGCGCGGAGGCGATGGCGGATTGGTGTGCCTTCAGAGCCGCCCACGCCGGGTGAAGCGTCGCATTTCCTGACGTCATCGCGCACCTCATGTGTCGTCGGGTGGAACCATCCTATGGTATCGATCGGCAACCGCCCTGCCAAATTTGAAAAAAATTCAGAAGGCTCGGCCCCGGTGCGATTTGCGCGGCCTCGCGCAGTGCTACCATATACGCGGCATTACTCATACACAACACCAAGCGAGCGAACCCAAGCTCCATGCCGCGCACCGAGACCAGCGAGACGGGAAAGATCCGCATCGAGATCGAGCCCGTGTGGCGTTTTCATCGCGACGATCAGTCGACGCTCGTCATGCTCGACTTCCTGAACGAGATACGCGCCACGGGTAAGATCACCCGTGCAGCGCAGCGCGCCGACATGTCGTATCGGCATTGCTGGAATTTGATCGAGAAATGGGCGGCGTTCTTCGGCGCTCCCCTGGTCGAGCGCGAACAGGGCCGCGGCACGCGGCTGACCGTGCTCGGCGACAAGCTGGTGTGGGCGGGCCAGCGATTACATGCGCGGCTCCGCCCGCAGCTGCAAAATCTCGCCCAGGAGCTCGAGATCGAAATCAATGAGGTCCTGCCGCAACAGCACAAGGGGGTACGCTTCCACGCGAGCCACGGATTTGCGATCTCGAAGCTGCGCGAGTTGCTCGAGCGGGAGCCCCGGCCGGCCATCGACCTGCGCTACGTCAGTAATCAGAACTCCCTGATCTCTCTCGCACGCGGCGCGTGCGAAATCGCCGGCGTGCATCTACCGCAGGGTGAGCTGCGAAAGAAGGCGGCGGTCTCGATCAAGCAATGGATCACGCCCGCGGATCACCGCATCATCGGCTTCGTGACGCGTGAAATGGGCCTCATGGTGAGGCGCGGCAACCCTCTCGGCATCGACTCGCTCGAGCGCCTCCTCGACCCGGGCGTGCGCTTCGTCAACCGCGACCCCGAGTCAGGCACCCGGAGCCTGTTCGATCGGCTGCTCGGGCTGCACGGGCTCGACGAGAAGAAAATAAACGGCTTCGAGCGCATCGAATTCACCCACGCCGCCGTGGCGGCCTATGTCGCGAGCGGCATGGCCGACGCGAGCTTCGGCGTCGAGGCAGCGGCGCGGCAGTTCGACCTCGACTTTGTCCGGCTGATCACCGAAGACTATGTACTGGTGTGCGGCAAGAATATCGTCGAGGAGCCGCCCGTACATCAGCTTCTCGAGATCTTGCGCAGCACCGACTTCAGCACCGCCATCGCGCAACTGCCAGGCTACGTGGCCAAAGATGCCGGGGTGGTCAAGGGCGTGAACGAGGCCTTGCGCTGAGCGAGGCGCGCCTCGCCCGGCAGCAAGTCGGGCACTACGAGCCGACGGTCAGCGCGAATTGCGCCGTGTGCGTGGCGGCGCCCGTGCCGGTCGCGGTCACCGTAACGGTGTAGGTTTGACTACCGCTGCCCTTGTCACCGTCCGACCCGCCGCATCCCACCAGCGCGAGGACGATCAATGCCGTGACACCGAGCGCGGCGCTCAGCCGACTGCGGCGGCGGGACCGGGCGCGCCGGGCCGAGCCGGCGCCGACGAATAACAGCGGAAACGGCCACACGAGGGCCATCTGTATCCGGGATCCCAGCGCCGATGTCTGGGCCGCCGACATGGCCCCGACTGTAATCGTGGTGCTTTGCGGCGTGCTTCCCGTAAGGCTCGATGAGGCGAAGTTGCAGCTCCACCCGCTCGGGAGCCCCGAGCAGGCTAACGCTTGAGCGGTCGCCGTGCCGCTGGTCGGCGTCATGGTCAGTGTCAGGGTGCCGGGCTTGCCCGCGCTCGCGGACAATGCCTTCGCCGAGAGCGACAGAGTGTAGTCGGCGGCGGCCGCCGTCACTTGCACCGCGACAGTGCTCGAGGTCGAAGCGGCATCGGCAGCATCGCCGACATAGGCGGCGGTCACGGAGTTGGCACCGGCGGCGAGCTGCGTGGTTTGCAAAGCGGCGGTGCCGCTGCCGAGCGTCGCGGTGCCGAGTGGCGTGGTGCCGTCCATGAAGGACACGGTGCCGGCCGGAACGCCGCCGGATTGCGCGCTCACTTGTGCCGTCAAGGTCACGCTCTCACCAACCGTCGCCTGCATGGTCGAAGCGGACAGCGTGGTCGTCGTTACCGCTCCCGGGGCAACCGCCGGCTGGATCACGAACATCACGGCCGAGTAGCTTGGAAAGCTATAGCTCACGCTCGAATTCGCAATGGGCGCATTGGATGCGTGCACGATCGAGGTGAGATTGGCGGCCGAGTACGTGTAAACCTGCGCGGAAGCGGGCAGGCTTAAGTTTGCAAACGAAATCGCGGTCGAGATCGCCGCCGTGGTCTTGTTGATGACCAGCACCGTGACCGCGTTGTCGCTCGAGCGCTGCGCTGCATAGATCGATAGCGTTCCCTGATCCGAGCTCACCGCGCTCACCGAGGTATCGCCGAACTCGCTGCCATTGCCGTCGTAGTTCCTGAACATACGAAAGGAATACGCGATCGGGTCGGTCGGTGCCGGCGGACTCCACATGTCGGCGAAATCGAGTTGTTCGCGGCCGAAGATGCCGAGCACGTCCATCTCGGCAATGGCATCGACGATCGATTTCTGTCCGCTGTCGATGCTGTACTCAGAGAGCGAGAGCTTGGTGCCCGGGTAATACGTGCTGATCCAATTCTTGAAGCGCGGGATCAGCTGCATGGGTCCGTCGAAGTCGTACTGCTCGACCCACGTTCCGCCGTTATAGGTAGGATCCCAGAGGGTGCGCGTGGAGGCGAGCTGGGCGGCGGGTGAGGAGACATCGAAGTAGTAGTGCTCGTCGAAATAGTCGATGAGCCGCTGGCCGTGCTCGAGCTGATAGGCGGCCATCTGCTGGAGGTAGTACTGGCCCGCGAAGAGGTTATTCTGATTTGTGGCACTCGGACTGCCGATCCAGCCGCCGAGCGTGAAGTCCGAAGGTCCCAGAACGAGAGCGGTCGGATCTGCCGCCTTGACCGCCGCCGCGTACTCTTGACCATACTGGATGATCGTCGCATAGGCGGGCTCGGTGGGCATGACATCGCGATGCGTGTTGCTCCAGCCGCCGGGCTCGTTGTCGAGCTGGTAGAACTTCACGCCGTCGTTGGCCGCCGTGCCGAACGTGCTCACCAGGTGCGCCACCCATTGCTGCTGGAGCGTCGTGGTGTTGGCGATGTGATTGAGAAGAATGTTCGAATCGGTGAGCTGCGTACCGCTCGTAGTGAGGCTGTTGCCGCAGTCCCCGCCGTTGACCATCAAATAAGGATCGAAGGATTGCTGTGTCCCATAGACCGACACCGGAAAGCTGCAGCTATAAGCGGACGATTTGTTCACGTAGGGAATGATGGGAATCGTGATCAAGGCGTCGGCCGGTGCATACGTCTTGACCATGAGATCCGGCGACGCGCCGGGCACGGGCGTCGTCACGCCGCTGCCGCCGATGAAATACCAGTCGAAACCGCTGTTGCTCGAGTCGACCATCCAATTGTAGCGGGTCGTGCCGTCGCCGCCCCAGCGGATGTTGCCTACGCTGATCTCCTTCGCGAAACTCGCATCCAGCCCGTAATTTGCGATGCCATAGATGTCCGGACTGATGGCGTTGCGTGATGCGCCCACATCGATTGAAAGCGCCGGAGCGCCCGACTGGGCGCAAAGTCGCGTCGCGGCCGCGATTAGACAGATTGCGGCAAAAAGAGCCGGCGGTAGGACACGGGTGATGCGCATGATTGCCTCGATGACTCGAGCTGCAATCGAGGTTAGTTTGGATATGCCCAACCATCTAGCGTCGAGCGAGAGAACCGTGACGCAGTTGCCGCCTACGCGGCTTTTTGTTCAGAGTCGAGTGCGCAGTGTCGCTCGATGCCGACGAGTTGCCTAACTCCCGCTCTCCGCGCTGACTGCGACGAAGACGCAGCACCCGACCCGCTCGGCCAACGATGCGCGTTGGCGCGGACCCGACCACCAATAGCCGCCGGCGGTCTGCGGATAATGCCCGAGCACGATGAGATCGATCGCGAGCCGCTTGGCATACGCCACGATCTGATCGAGCGTGTCGCCGCTTGCCAGGTACCCGTCGCACATCACGCCGCGCGCCTTCAGCCACTCGAGCGACTCGTTCAAGAGCTTGCGATACTCACCGGAATCCTCGACGAGGCAGGGATACCCGACGGCGCCGGCATCGATGGCCGCGTTCGCAATGCCGCTCGGGATGATCGAGAGCACGTGGACCTGGGCGCCGAGCAATATCGCGAGCTCGGCGCCCCGCTTGAGCGCCCGGCGACCCGCCTGTGAACCGTCATAGCAAAGCAATACGCGCTTGAACATAAGATTTCCGGCTCGCGTCCGCGGCCGGCCTCCCCGTCGCGATTGTAGCGCCTTCCAACGGAGTCTCGCGCGCCGTGCTTCGGCCGTCAGCCGGTTCCTACGAGGCGAAGCGGCAGCGACCGATAAATCGACTTTCACCGCTCCTGCACCGTGCAATGCAAGATACCAGTGCAAACGATCGCTGAGAGGCGTGTATGAACATCGAAGCCGACCCCTCAGCTCGGCATGGCGAGAGGCACAAGAATACCCATCGCGCCAAAACGGGGATTTTGGGCTTGGACGAGATCCTATGCGGTGGGTTGATTGCGCAACGGCTCTACCTCATCGACGGCAATCCGGGCGCGGGCAAGACCACTCTCGCGCTGCAGTTCTTGCTCGAAGGCGTGCGCGCCGGCGAGAAGTGCCTGTACGTCACCCTCTCGGAAACCAGGCAAGAGTTGGAGGCCGGCGCATCGTCGCATGGCTGGTCGCTTGACGGCATCGAGATCATCGAGCTGATCGCCGATGAGAAGGAGCTGGAAAGCGACGAGCAGCTGACGATGCTGCCGCCTTCTGAAGTCGAGCTCAACGAGACGACACGCGGCATCATCGAGGCGGTCAAACGCGGCGAGCCGCGGCGGATGGTACTCGATTCCCTGTCGGAACTGCGCCTCCTCGCGCAGAGCTCGCTGCGCTACCGGCGGCAGATTCTCGCGCTAAAACAGTTCTTCGCAGGCAGGCGTTGCACCGTCGTCATGCTCGATGACAGGACGGCGGAGGGCCCGGATTTGCAGCTGCATAGCATCGCGCACGGCGTGGTCGCGCTCGATTCTAATTCCCCCGCCTATGGACAGGCACGCCGTGAGATCCACATCTTGAAATTTCGCGGCAGCGACTTCGTCAGCGGCTTGCACGACTTCACCATCCGTGAAGGCGGGTTGACCGTATTTCCGCGGCTCGTGTCCGCGCGGCACAGCGCCTCGTTCAAGTCTGAGGCGATCCGCAGCGGCGTGACTCGTCTCGACGCCCTGCTGGGCGGGGGTGTCGAACGCGGCAGCAGCACACTGTTGATCGGTCCGCCCGGGTCCGGTAAGTCGACGATCGCGGTTCAGTACGCCGCGGCGGCGGCGCAGCGCGGCGATCACGCCGCGGCTTTTCTGCTCGATGAGACCAAGGCCGCCCTCCTGGCACGATCCGCGGGTCTCGGCATGACCCTCAAGGAGGGACTGGGCGCGGGCGCGATCATGCTCCAGCAAATCGACCCGGCCGCCATTTCGCCGGGCGAGTTCGCTCACCTGGTCCGTGACTCGGTGGAGCGCGGAGCCCGCGTGGTGATCATCGACAGCCTCAATGGCTACTTGAACACGATGCCGCAGAACAATTTCCTCACGGCCCAACTGCATGAGCTTTTAACCTATTTGAACACCCAGGGCGTGGCGACGTTCCTGGTCGTCGCGCAGAGCGGCATGATGGGCACCGCCATGACCTCGCCCGTGGATGCCAGCTATCTGGCCGACTCAGTCGTGATGTTGCGCTACTTCGAGCACGCGGGAGAAGTCAAAAAGGCGATTTCGGTGGTCAAGAAACGCACCGGCGCGCACGAGCAGGCGATTCGCGGCCTCGAGTTCGACTCGCGCGGAATTCACCTGAGTGAGCCGCTCATGACACTGCGGGGGGTGTTGACCGGCGTGCCGGTCGAGATTCCGGCGCCCGAGAAGCGCGGAACGACCCCGTAAGGCGCAGATGACATCCGCGGTCGAACATCCCGAGGAGTATCGGGTGCTGCTACTTCCGGCGACGAGGCGCGATGCCGAGGTCACCATGGCATTGCTGAAGCGCGAGAAGATTCCCTCGGTCAGTTGCGAAGATGCCGGCTCGCTCGCGCGCGAGCTGGAGAGCGGCGTCGGCGCCATTCTCATGACCGAGGACGCGTTGGCCGATCCCGGCATCGATCGGGTGCTCGAGGCTCTCGGCCGCCAGCCCCCCTGGTCCGACGTTCCCGCGATTCTCCTGTGCGCGCACGACCAGCTGCCGAAATTGGCGGGCGTCGCGATGCGCACGCTGCGCAACGTGACCGTGCTCGAGCGCCCCTCGACCTCCCGCACGTTGATCAGCGCAGTGAAAGCTGCGATCCGCGCCAGAGCGCGTCAGTATCAAATGCGCAAGCAGTTCACGACGCTTCAGGAATCGGAGGCCGCCGTGCGGCTGCGCGAGCGGCAATTGCACACGCTTGCGGAAAACACGCCGGACATCCTCTCCCGGTTTGATCGACAGCTGCGCCACGTGTACGTCAATCAAGCCGCGACCGAGGTCACGGGCTTGTCCGTTGAGCAATTCCTCGGCCGGACGCATCGGGAAATCGGCATAGCTCCGGAGCTCTGCGATACGTGGGAGGCGGCTTTACGCGAGACTTTCGCGGACGGTCAGCGTCGGCGGCTGGCATTTACCTACCCGGGCGAGGGCGGTGCGCGCCACTACGACTCGCTCCTCATTCCCGAGAGGGGGGACAGCGGAGCCATCGAAACCGTGCTGAGCGTCGCGCACGATGCGACCGAGACCCAGCGTAGCGCGCAAATATTGGAGGACGCGAACCGGCGTAAGGACGAGTTCCTGGCTATGCTCGCGCACGAGCTGCGCAATCCGCTCGCACCGATCCGCAACGCGAGCGAGATCCTGGCCAGAAAGCTCGCCGATGATTCTCAGATGAAAAAGACGGTGAACCTCGTGAAGCGCCAGGTCAGCCATCTGGCACGGCTGGTGGACGATCTGCTCGACGTATCGAGGATCACTCAGGGGCGCATCGAGCTGCGGCGTGCCTCGCAAGAACTCGCACCGATCCTCGCGCAAGCGCGCGAGAGCGTAGAGCCGTTGATGCGGGAGAAACAGCACGTTTTGTTGGTGAGCACCAGCTTCGAGCCGCTCTACGTGCACGGCGACCACGCGCGCCTGGTACAGAGCGTCGCCAACGTGCTCACCAACGCGGCAAAGTACACGGACCCGGGCGGGGAGATCCGTCTGGAGCTGCGCCGGCAAGCCGATCAGGCGGTCATCGTGGTATCGGACAGCGGCGTTGGGATCGCCCCGGAGTTGCTGCCTCGGATCTTCGATCTGTTCGTGCAGGGCGACCGATCTCTCGACAGGTCGCAGGGAGGCCTCGGAATCGGACTCTCGGTGGTCAAGCGGCTGGTCGAGATGCATCAGGGACGAGTTACCGCCTTCAGCGAAGGACTCGGACGCGGCTCGGTTTTCGAGATCCATCTGCCGCTCATCGCGGCGCCTGCGAAATCGCAAGCTCACTCTCCCGCCCGAACGATCGAGGCCAAACGCATCCTGATAGTCGACGACAACGTCGATGCAGCCAACTCCCTCGCCGAGATGCTGCAGATCGACGGACACAGTACCGAGGTCGTTTACACGGGCAAGGATGCGCTGTCCTGCGCTTTCGCGCGGCCTGTGGATGTCATTTTGCTGGATATCGGGTTGCCCGACATGAACGGTTATGAGGTGGCCTCGCGCATGCGTCCGAAAATCGGGCCGGTGCAGCTCATCGCGCTGACGGGATACGGACAGGCCGAGGACGTCCGGCGGGCGACAGATGCAGGTTTCGACGCTCACCTCATCAAACCCGTCGACTTCGATGAGCTGGAACGCATCATCGCCGCGTTCGGCAAGGCGAAGCCGTGGGAAACGACCGCTTTATAGCTAGAATCTCTTCGCGAGCGTAAGTCTCGCCATGATGGGCTCGAGCGGATGCTCGTGGATATCGGCCCGACCGTCCGGATAGGTGCCGATCTCGTTTTGCAGGCGATCCACATACCAGAATTCCGCCGCGGCGGCGTGCACGTTGAATAGATTGTAGACCCCGAGCGATGCGCTCCAGTCGGAGCGAAATGCGTAGTGAATGTCCAGGTTGGTTTCGCCGAATCCCTTGCCGTTGACCTGACCCAAAGCCGTCGGGGCGTTGGCGCACGAGGTCGCCACCCCGGGAAAATCGTGGATCGCGGCAGCGTTGTTGCAGGGGCCCGATGACAGAGGGTAGTTGCCGAGATATCGATAATCGAGGGCGCCGCTCCAGGGGCCGAGGTGCGTCAGGTAGAGAGCCAGCTCGCCCGTTGCGATTGGAGCATCGGTGATGTATTCGCCTTCGTGACCCGTGCCGTCATCGAACGGGCGCGTGAAGCGCGTGTGGTCGCCCGATAGGCTGCCATAGAGCTCCAAGAACTCGTTTGCCTTGTACGTGACGTTGAGCTCGAACCCCTCGCGCCGGCTTGGCGGACCCGCCGAATCCTGTCCCACGTCGGGATCGATGATGGTCTCGGACTGTTGCCAGAGGTTGAAGACCGCGAAGGTGATTGCGAGATTGGGCGCCGGCGAGGCGCGCACACCGATCTCCTGCCCCTCCTGGCGCGCGAGAAGCGGCGTATGCGGTAAACCCAAATCCACGCTCGTATCCTGGTTCACGCCTCGCAAGTCCGCGCTGTGAAATCCGCGGCCGGCACTCGCGTAGAGCTCGATCGAATCATTCACTTTGTAGATGAGGCTGCCCTTAGGTTGGAGCAGCGACTGCTGCGCGGTGCCGCCGTTGGTATAGCCGGCGGTCTCGTGCAAGGCGGCCAGATAGTCGATATCCGTCCCGTGCTGGTAGTCGTCGCGAAGGCCGAAGACGCTGCGAAAGTCCGACGTCCAATGGGTCGTCGCCTGCACGTAAATCGCTCCGGCGAACAGATACACCTGATCGTCGTCGGAATAAGACGGCGGATCTCCCGCGGCCGACACCGGGGTTTGACTTTCGCTCGGCAGGCGGCCGACCCTCAGAATGTCATCGCGCACCAGGCCTCCGAACATCATCTGGTTGGGAATGTCCCCAAGCGGAACGCCGAGCGCGTAGCTCGCCTGGCCGCCGGCCGCACGGCGATTCTCGAACTGGTCTTCTTGATCGCCGTGACCGGGATCGGTCAGGTAGTGCGTGAAGTTGTTGAACAGATGCAGTTGGTTGTCGATGAAAAACGCGCTCGAGGCGAACTGTCCGTTGCCGAGGGTTGCGCGATCGTCGATCGAGAGGCTAGAGCGCCAGGCGCGCCCACCATCGGTTGGGTCGAGCGTGCCGAAGCGGTTGGGGACCAGCCCCTCGTTGATGGCCCGCAGAGGTATATCCGTGGTGTTGGTCCACAATCCGTGATAGCCCATAAAAGTCACCGAATAGCCGTCGTGCGCATCGCCCTCGCTGTAGCGCAGGACCATGTTCTCCTTGCGTTGATCGTCGGGCGTGACGAATGGACCGTCGTAGTGCTGCACCTCGACGGCCGCCAGCAAGTTTCCGTTGCCGAGCGGCTGCGAGCCCGCACTGAAGACCCGCTGAAAGTTCAACGTCCCGGCGGTAACGGCCATCTGGTCGGGGATCGTGTCGCGATAGTCGACTGCCACGGAGCCGACGGCGCCGAAGTCGCCCACGTTCGCGTAATAAGGCCCCTTCGTATACGCGAGACCGTCGGCCAGCTCCGGAATCAAGAAATTGAGATCGGTGTATCCCTGGCCGTGAGCATGGGTGGGCTGATTGATGGGCATCCCGTCCACGTAGGTCTCGAGATCGGTGCCGTGATCGAGATTGTAGCCGCGCATGAGGTACTGATTGGCTTTGCCCTCGCCGCTGTGCAAAGTTACGATCAATCCCGGAACAGTCTCGAGTAACTGCCCCGGTCGATAGGCAGGCAACAGCTGCAGTTCCTCGTCTGTCACCATGCCTTCGCTCGCCGTCTGGGCCAGCCCTAAGAGCTCGAGTCGCTGGGCGGTTACGGTGATTTCGCCGAGCGGCGCCATGGAGCCCGCCGATTCGCCGGCAGCATCGGACTCCTCGGCGGCCGCCGTGGAGAAGGAACCGCTATTGAGAACGCCGAGGACGCAGACAACCGCCGCAATTCGCGAACCGCGGACTGCGCGTGTCATTTGGCGCGTGTCATTTCAGAGCGAGAACGATTTTCACATTTTGCGGTGACAGCACTGCCGTAGACGTACCCTCGCCCGAATGCATGACGAATATTCCTCGGTGCGACGGATCGATGGGGAAGAATAGGGTGTACGTCATGGCGAGCGTCCTGGACGGATGTGCGCAGAGTACGTCGAAAAACAGCGCCGCATAGGCGCCGTCCGCGTGAGCATCGATCAGCTGGCGCAGCGGCTTCACGGAGCAAGCGGCGCCGGTTGTGTCGTTGAACCGCAATTGCTCGTAGGCATAGCGGTCGATCGCCGCCTGATGCCGCTTCACCTCGCGCCAGGTCAGTTTGCCATCGCCGTCGTCGTCCAACTTCAGGACGAAATCCAGATCCCGCAGTGCGATATCCCACTGACCGTGCAACGTCGTCTCATCCGCCTCATCGACGGAAAGCGTCAGATAGGCATCGCTCGCCGAGTGAGCCGCTGCGACCGCGGCGCCCAGCAACAGCGGCAGCAGACACAGAATCTGTTTCATCGAATTTCCCCGGCCAGATCGCCGTCGGGAGTCCCGACTTGACGTGCCAGAGACAAAACGACCGGATCCTCCAATTTGGTTTGCTCGATGAATGCAACTACAGTGTCCGCGGCGTGCGGCTGATGCGCAGCCAACGCGGCCTCGAGCAACACGCGCGCATCCCACGGCGCACGCTGCACCGCCCAGTTGCGCTTCGCCAACTCCAGGGAAGTTTGCGGATCGTGCTGCAATTGCAACGCGAAGCGCGCCTCCTCGCGCCCGAAATAGTCGCTCCCCCGCTGCCTGAGCGCCTCGAAGCGAGCCGCCATCATCCACGCGTACTGAGGCGCAGCAGGAGCGTGCAAGGCGGCCTCTGCCAAGGCGAGGCGCAAAAAAGCAGTGTCCGACTGCGCCTGGTCGGCGAGCAGGGGCAGGACTTCGCTCGGTCGGCCACGATCGAGCAACAAGTCCGCATACGCCACCAGCAGAAAATTATCGCGCGGCAGCTGCTGCAAGGCGGATCGATAGTTTGCCTCGGCGAGAGGCCAATCTCCGAGCCGCTCCGCCGTCTCTGCGATCAAACCGTCGATCCACGCCTGATACGTGGCGGATACGCGGCCGCCGGACAGTGCGCTTTGTCGCAACAGCGCCAGGCTTTGCCGCGCCTGACCGGTGTACGACAGCAAATTTCCAAGGCAAGCACTGCCGAGCTCCAGCCCCGCCGTGCTCATCACTTGGGCGCAGTCCTTACGCGCCGTCTCATAGCGTCCCTGGACCATGTCGAGGGTCGCCAAAGTCAGCCAAGCTTGCGCATTGCGGGCGTCAAGCTTGAGTGTCGCCTGCAGCAACTCGCGTGAGGGTTCGAACTGGTGCCGGTATTGCAGGATGGTCGCTTCAGTCAGGAGCACGGCGGCGGGAGGCGCCGCGCCCGTCCGCCACGGCCCAATGACCGCTTCCGCGTAGCCGGCGTAATGGGCATCTCCGATCTGGCGGCTGTAATCGATATAGCTATCCGCAAGACGAATCGCGGCGTTTAGGTCTTGCGGCGCAGCATCCAGTGCGGCTCGCAGCGAGCGCATCTGCGCGACCTTGGGATCTGCCGGGGACGGCACTTCTTGCAATACTTCAGCGTCCGTCGCCGGTGTATAGGGTGGACGGTAGGCGAACGGCAAGCGCGCCGACGCGCCCGTCGGCGCGGCGGGCTCGACGGCTGCGTGCGCCGCCAAGGCCGAAACCAACACGATCAGCGCAACCGAAAAAAGACTTTTTAACGCTCCCATGGGATTCTATTCGTGGAATGAGGCTGCGCGGATGTTTGCGAGGGTCAATTCTCGGTGGATCCAAATGACTCGACGCAACGAATAACACTCCTATAACAACGAGTAGGCGGATCGCGTGTCAGACTTTGTATTTATTGCAGCTTCACCGGTTCGCCCGCGCACCCGGCTTTCCTTCTCCGCTAGCGAGTGGATTCGACTGGCCGGGCTATATGGATTCATCGGTGCTCTACATATCTTGGGCTGGGGCGGTTACCTGTTCTACGCCCGCAGCTACCCCCAGCTCGTCGGGCTGGGTTTCGTCGCCTATATGTTCGGCTTGCGCCACGCCTTCGATGCCGATCACATTGCCGCGGTCGACGACACCGTGCGTTACATGCTGCAGAAAGGCAAAAGACCGCTAGGAATCGGATTCTTTTTTTCGTTAGGCCATTCGACCGTCGTCTTGGCGCTCGCCGTCGCTGTCGCATTCGCGGCAACAGCGGTGAAAACGGCACTGCCTCAGCTGAAGACGATCGGCACGGTGCTGGGCGCGGGAGTTTCGGGAACATTTCTGTGGATCATCGGCATTTTGAACTTGCTGGTGTTGCTGGATATTCTGAAGGTGTGGCACAAGGCGAAGTCCGGCACACACAGCCACGCGCACCTGGAGCTCCTGCTCCAAAAGCGCGGGCTCCTCAATCGGCTGTTCGGCGGTCGCTTGCAGCAAATGATGAATCACAGCTGGCAGATGTATCCGCTCGGCTTGTTGTTCGGGCTCGGATTCGATACGGCCTCCGAAGTGGGGCTCCTCGCCATGACCGGCGGCGCGGCAGCGGGCAACCTGCCGGTCCCCGCGATCCTATGTTTACCGGTCCTGTTCGCGGCGGGCATGACCATGATGGATACCACCGACGGCGTATTGATGTGCAAGGCCTACGACTGGGCCTTTCTCAATCCGTTGCGCAAAATTTTCTACAACCTGACGACGACCGGGCTCTCGGTCGCCGTCGCGCTCTTGGTGGGATCCGTCGAGCTGTTACAGGTGCTGATCGGCATGACAGGGGTTCGCGGGCCCTTCTTCGATGCCGTCGCTGGAATCGACTTCGGGGTGCTGGGTTACTTGATCGTCGGGCTGTTCCTCGCGGCATGGGGCGCATCGGTGGCGTGGTGGAAATTTGGAAAACTCGAGCAACGCGGTGCCCTGCCCGGGGGCGCACTACATGTTCACCCGCATGTCCATGAGGGAGGCCTCGAGCACTCGCACGATCATTTGCACGTCCGGAAGAGCTGGCATTGAGTATTAAACTTCCGAGCCGGCACGCGTTTCTGGCCGCAATCGCGGCAACCGTCGCAGCACTGGCTTATTCCCCGTCGAGCCGCGGCGATACCGTCGCCAGCCTCCTCGGCAACTTCACCGTCAACCAATTCTGCGGACTGCGCGTGGAGCACGACTCGGTCGACGTGCACTACGTGGTGGTTTACGGACAGCTGCCCGCGCTGCGCGAGCTGCACAATGCGGACGCAAATGGCGACGGTGTGACTTCGCAGGCCGAACGGGACACCTATGTAGGGACACTCGCGCCCGGCTTTGCGGACGGGCTCGAGCTCCGCGCGGACGGTGTCCGAATGCCGCTCCGCGCGACGCGTTGGACCAGCAGCCTGCCGACCGAGCAAGGTGGGTTCTCGCTGCGCGTCGATGTGGACTTGGTCGCTCAGCTACCGGCTGCGACGGCGCATGCCCTGACGTTCAGCAATCACAACTATCCCGATCGCCTGGGATGGCACGAAATCGTCGTCAGCCCCGGGGCCGGGGTCGCCGTCTTCGATACCGATGCCTATGACACCTCGGCGACCGGCGCATTGACGGAGGCGCTGCAGGCTCTTCCCGAAGCGGGTCCTCTGGACGAGCGCATGGTACATATGCGCATCGATGCAACCGGTGCACCGCCGGGCACAGCAGCACTCGGACACAGGCCGCTAGCGGGGCTGCCCGCCATCAGACCCTCGAAGGCCCAGCCCGCCGACGCGCTCGCGGGCGCCGAGAACGGGTGGATCACGCGGAGGACGCGCGTGCTCGTCGAGGCGATTTCCGCTCCGACCTTGGCTCCACGCGTGGCCTTCTGGGCACTCTTGGGCGCCCTCCTCCTCGGCGCCGTGCATGCGCTCTCGCCCGGCCACGGCAAAACCATCGTCGGTGCTTACCTGATCGGTTCGCGCGGCACTCCGCGCCATGCGGCATTTCTGGGCGTCACCGTCACGCTCACCCATACCATCGGCGTGTTCGTGCTCGGCTTCGCCACCCTGTATGCCTCGAGATTCATCGTACCGGAGCGGCTATTTCCGATCTTGAGCTTGATATCGGCGCTTCTCGTGCTGGGCATGGGACTGATACTCCTGCTGCAGCGAGGCCGGGGAGCGCTACGCCTGCTGGGCAGTACCTCGGCGCGCAGTTCCCTGGTGTTCGTTCCGCTGGGAGCAGCGCCCGCCGGCGACGGCCATTTCCACCCCCACGACTCCACGCTGCACTCGCACGGCGGCGGACCGATGCACTCGCATTTGCCGCCGGGCGCCGCCGATGAGCGCATCACGTGGAAAAGCCTAGCCGCCTTGGGCGTCTCGGGTGGATTAGTGCCCTGCCCCTCCGCGATGGTGCTCCTGCTTGCCGCCGTCGCGCTCAACAAGACCGCCTACGGCATGTTGCTGGTGCTGGTATTCAGTGTCGGTCTCGCGCTGACGCTGACGGTCGTGGGTCTTATCTTTCTCCATGCGCGCAACCGCTTCAGCAAAGGCACCGCGGCCTCTCGCTGGGCGCAGCTCCTGCCGCTTGCGAGCGCGGCGATCATCACCCTCGTGGGCGGTGCATTATGCATCGCCGCATTGCGCACCTTTAACTAAATCGAACCCCCGGATTCTTTTTTTAGCGTCGGCCGCATCCGCGGCGCGTGCACCCTCGAATAGGTTACGAGACCAACTACTTTCCGGGGGATTCCTACATGAGTCGAACGAGCGCTTGCCTCGCGATCGCTGCCTCGTTGATGCCGCTGGCCGTGATGGCCTCGAGCCATCGCGAGGCTCCATTCATCACCACGCGACCCAAGGTCGACGGCACCGATCTTTACCTTTTCAACAGTTACGAAGCTGGGCGTACGGGATACGTCACCCTCATCGCGAACTATCAGCCGTTCGAGTTCCCCCAGGGAGGTCCGAACTACTACACCATGGACCCCTCCGCTCTTTACGAGATCTCCATCGACAACACGGGATCCGGCAAGGAAGCGCTCACATTCCAGTTCCGCTTCACCGAGGTCGATAACGGACTCGCGGTCACGGCGGGGACCAAGTCGATCCCCGTCCCGCTCGTCAACATCGGACCGGTCACGACCCCGGACGCATCGACGCAAAACGTGGTGGAGACCTACACGCTCACTCTGGTACGCGGCGACCGCCGGACCGGCACCGTGCAGCCCATCGTCGACGTCGCAACCGGCTCGGCGACCTTCAATAAGCCGCTCGACAATATCGGCGCGAAGTCCACTCCCGACTACGCGGCCTATGCCTCGAGTTTTATCCGGACCATCCATATCCCCGGCTGTACGCTGCCGGGTCGGGTGTTCGTCGGACAGCGCATGGACGGCTTCGTCGTCAACTTGGGTGAGACTTTCGATCTCGTCAACATCAAATATCCGGTCACCCAGCTCGCTCCCGCCGGCGTGAATGCGCGCAATCTCGCGCCCAATTCCCTCGCCGGCTACAACGTCACATCGCTAGCCCTGGAGGTCCCCGCGGCATGCTTGACGGCCGGCGGGGATCCGGTGATCGGCGCTTGGACGACCGCCAGCATGCGCCAAGCGGCGGTGCTGAATCCGGTCCCGCAAAGCGCCAAGAGCGTCGCAAGCGTGGGGCCCGTTGCGGCGCCCACCGGCCCGGCGGTGCAGGGCGGTGCGTGGTCGCAAGTCTCCCGGTTGGGAATGCCGCTCGTAAACGAAGTGATCATCGGCCTTCCGGACAAGGACCGCTTCAACTCGTCGTCGCCCTCGGGCGATGCGCAGTTCGCGGACTACGTGACCAATCCATCCCTGCCCGTGCTGCTGCAGACCTTGTTCGGAACGGCGGGTGTGCGCGCGCCGAATGTCTATCCGCGGACGGATCTCGAGGCCGCCTTCTTGACGGGTATCAAGGGTCTGAATCAGCCGACGACCGTCACCCCGGCGGAGGAGTTGCGCCTCAATACCAGCACGCCCGTGACGCCTGCCGCCTCGCAGAACGATCTCGGGGTACTCGGCGGCGATGTCTCGGGCTTCCCGAACGGACGCCGCCCGATCGACGACGTCGTGGACATCGAGCTGCGTGTTGCGATGGGGGTGCTGTTGACGCCGTACAACGGCGGCTCTACCGATCCGGATCCCGCCTCGGATGCCTCGCGACAACTGGGCTACACGGACGGCGCCGAGCCGAGTCCTGCCAATTATCTCACTGCATTTCCTTACCTGAACACGGCGCTTCCCGGCTCCCCCACCAGCGCGAACGACTGAGGAATCACCATGGCTCACAAGTTATATCTCTGCGGCGCGGTTGCGCTGGGACTGGCCGCCTGCGGCGGTAATGATCAGCCGAATGCATCGTCAACCCCGGTTCCAGTTCCTGAGATGGTCGACACGGCGCAGGTGCTCGCGCTGGCGCGGGCTACCTCGGAGACCACCAGTCCGTTCCCCGTCGACGGCGGCTTGGTCACTTTCAGCGACACCAGCGAGACCAGCGTGCCGATTTTGGTGAACTCGATGTGAATTTGTCCGAATCGAGAGGATCCTTGCGCAAAACGAGTTACGCAACGGGCAGTGTGAACGTGAATCGCGCGCCGCCGTCTGGGCGGCGCGGGGCCGCGGTTGGGCCCCCCATCCACATTTTCATTTAA
>Ga0302314_10005154_pt1 | contig 23869 bp, 19 predicted proteins | sample III_Palsa_N2_3_FD_200533 | JGI IMG/M metagenome (GOLD analysis project Ga0302314, IMG submission 200533) | Peat permafrost microbial communities from Stordalen Mire near Abisko, Sweden - III_Palsa_N2_3 | ecosystem: Environmental > Terrestrial > Soil > Palsa > Peat permafrost | place: Sweden... | reverse complement strand
TTATTCGCTGCGCAGGGCCTGCATGGGATCGATGGACGACGCGCGGCGCGCGGGCGCGTAGGCGGCGGCCACGCTGATCGCTGCAACCCCCACAAGCGCGGCAAAGAACGTGAAGGCGTCCCAGGGTGCAAGGCCGTACAGCATGGAACTCATGAAGTGACCTGCAAGCAGAGCCAGCGGAACTCCAATGGCAGCGCCGACACACGCGATGCGCAGCGACTCGCCCATGACGATGCGCAGCACCTCGGTGCGCCTTGCGCCCAATGCCATGCGGACTCCGATTTCGGTGGTCCGGCGGCTGATGCGATACGACAGTGTGCCATAGAGGCCAATGCCCACCAGCAGCGCGGCCAGCATTCCAAAAAACGCGGCGAGCCGCGCAAACAGGCTTGACTGCGCGTAGGAGTCCTCAAACACGGCGGCCTGCGTCATCGGCTTTTCCAGCGATAGATTCGGGTTCATCCCATGAACGGCCTGCGCAGCCGAGGCAATCAGCGTGCGCGGCTCGCCCGTGGTGCGCAGCTCAACCTGAAGCGTCACGGGCGCGTTGCCGGTCTGCGTATAAGGGTAGTAAGCCATGGCGCGCGGCTGCTCATCCACGCTGCGATACTTGCTGTCTTTAGCCACGCCGACAATGGTATAGGGGCGGTCGTTGGGATGTCCGAGCTGGTGGCCGATTGGGTTGGTATTGGGCAGCAGCTTCTTCACAAAGGTCTCGTTGACGACCACCACGCGGGGAGCAGTTTGAGTATCTCTGTCCTCGATATCGCGGCCCTCAAGCAGCGGGATGCCGAGCACGTGCAGGAAGTCGGGACCCACGTTGTTGGTACGTAGCGGTACCTGGTCGAACGAATGCGTCACGCCATCCACGGTGGGCTCGTCGTTGTTGCTCCAGCCATTGCCCAGGCGAACCTCAACGAGAGTCGCCGACTCCACGCCGGGCAGCGACCTCATGCGGTCGAGCAGCGTGCGATAGAAAGCGAATCGCGCGTCGTTGCCGGCGATATTCTGGGGCGTGACGCCAAACACCAGCGCCTGGCCGGCTTTCATGCCGAGGCTGGTGCGCTGATAGTTGACCAGCGTGCGCAGCAGCAGGCCCGCCGCTGTCAACAGCGTGAAGCACAGAGCGACCTGCACCGCCAGCGCCGCGCCGCCCGCCCTCCCTCGCTGATAACTGGTGGCCTGCGTTGCGCGCAGCGCCGCGGTGACCGGCGCATTGGTCACCGTGCGCAGTGGAGCCAGCCCGAAAACAAGCGCGGCGGCAATCGAAACCGCGCAGGCGAAGAGAAGAACGTCCGTGTCAGGCGCAAGGTTGACCTCAAGCTGCGACCATGCGGCCAGCGCGCGCGCCGCGCTCACCGCAAAGAGCCACCCCAGCAGCGAGCCGGAGCACACCAGCAGGCCGCTCTCCACCATCAACTGGCGCAGGAGAGTTCCGCGCTGCGCCCCCAGCGCCATGCGCAGGCTGAAATCGCGCTGCCGCGACGCATTGCGCGCCACAATCAGCATGGCCACGTTGGCGCACGCGATGATCAGCACCAGCGTGACCAGCGCCATGAGAATCATCATGGGCTCGCGATCGTTGTCGCCCAGGCCCTGCACGCCTCTGGCCTCGACGGCTGCCATGGTGATCTTCGGACGTTTGGGATCTGTGGCGCCCATGGGCGTATACGCAGCGGCAAGAAACGCAGGAATGGCCTGCGCCACGGCCCGCTGCGCATCCATTCCCGGCGCAAGCCGCGCGATCAGCCGCAGGCACCACCAGGTGGGCGAGCCATACAGCGTCAACCCCGGCGAGTGGCCCCAGGGATTGAGCTCGGCTCGGCGCTGCAGCGGTATCCAGAAGTCGGTAAACGCGCCCGATTCCACGCCAGGAAAGCTTTCCGGAGCGATGCCGACGATGGTAAACGGAATGCCTTTTACGTACATGGTCTGGCCCAGCGCCGACGGGCTGCGCGAGAAGCTGCGCGTCCAGTAGGCATAGCTCAACACGGCCACCGGCGCATGCTGCTGTTCGTCATCGGCAGTAAATCCGCGCCCTCGCGCCATGCCAATGCCCAGGCCTGAGAAAAAATTGCCGCTCACCATCTCTCCCGCGGCCTGCTCGGGCGCCGCGCCGCCGGTTCTTACCGCGATCTTCTGATCAATGCTGAGAGGCGCGAAGGCCATGACCTCGGAGAAGGCGACGCGATCCTGGCGTAACGCCTCAAAGGCAGGCAGAGAGAACGACGTCTCGCTGTCGCCTGTGTTGAACGCCATGTAGGGCTGGCCGTTGGGCACGTGCAGGTAGACCATCTCGCGCGGATTGGCGACGGGCATGGTGCGCAGCAGCACCGCGTTCATGACGGTGAAGATGGCGGTGGTGGCGCCGATGCCGAGAGCCAGCGTGAGGATGGCGGTGACGGCGAAGACGGGGAAGCGGCGCAGCTGGCGGAAGGCGTAGCGGATGTCGGAGGCGATGTTTGAGAGCAGCAGCGCCGTGTCAGCGGCGGTGACACGTTCGCGCATCGCTGCCGGATTGCCGAAGCGCAGCATCGCATCGCGGCGCGCGGCTTCGGGCGACATGCCGGCGGCCAGGTTGTCGTCGATGCGCAGATCGATGTGGGCGCACAGCTCGGCGTCGATCTCGCGGTCGCCGCGCGAGCGGGTGAACAGATTGGCAATGCGGCGGAGCAGCGGCATGGGATCACCTCACGCGTAGCGCAGCATGGCGCGTACGCCTCTAACCAGTTGATCGAAACTCTTCTCAGCCAGCTCGAGCTGGCGGCGGCCGGCGGCGGTGAGCTTGTAATACTTGGCCTTGCGGCCGGTCTCAGTGAGCGCCCACGCGGCCCCAATCCAGCCGCTCTGCTCCATGCGGTGCAGCGCCGGATAGAGCGAGCCCTCTTCCACGCGCAGCAGCTCGTCGGACGCGCGCTGGATGTGGAGCACAATGCCGTACCCGTGCAATTCGCCCAACTGCGCCAGCGTCTTGAGCACCAGCAGGTCCAGCGTGCCCTGCAGATCGTTTTTCGCCATTGACCTTAACCCCTAGACAACTGTGCCTAGGAGGCTATCCCTAGATGAATAGGTGTGTCAAGAGAGATGCCACAGGCCTCAGGTTTGAAAGAGTTGCGGCGGGTTGGCCCCGTTTCACGGGTTGGCAAGTTGGCAGGTTGGCGACCGATCCGGCTTCCTGTTTCTTGGGCGGAGATGCGGGTTGGAAATGGATTGCAGGAATTCCTCTTGACATATTCCGATATTGGCATGTATTGTTCTTTTCATGGCCAGGGCCGCGACCACCAGCGATGCTTTCAATGCGGTTGCCGAGCCGCGGCGGCGGGAGATTCTGATCTACCTGGCCGTCAAGGAGCGCGCGGTGGGCGAGATCGTGGCAGTGCTCCAGCTCGACCAGCCGTCGGTGTCAAAGCACCTGCGCGTGCTGCGCGACGTAGGCCTGGTGCGGGTGCGCCGCGCGGGGAGGCACATGTTTTACCAGACCAATGCCGACGCTATCCGGCCGCTGCATGAGTGGGCGGCCACGTTTGAGCGCTACTGGAGCCATCAGTTGAATCGCGTGAAGCAGCTTGCGGAAGCCGCGCCGCGGCCGAAATCCGGGAAATGAAATCCAGTGAATGAAATCCAGTGAATGAAATCCAGGGAGTGAAATCAAGGAGGAAGCCATGACTACAGCCGTACAAAGCGTCGAAGACCTGACACTGAACATCACCCAGAAGATCCATGTGCACGCCACGCTGGAGGCGACGTTTGCAGCCTTGCTTGAGCAACTGGGCCCAGCCAATGAACGCGGCGCCGGCGACCCCATGCCGATGAAGCTGGAGGCGTGGCCAGGCGGGCGGTGGTACCGCGACCTGGGCGGCGACAACGGCCATCTGTGGGGTCACGTGCAGGCCATCAAGCGGCCCACGCTGCTGGAGATCAGCGGCCCGCTGTTTGCGTCGTACCCGCTGGTGAACAACGTGCAATACCGGCTGAGCGAGGCGGATGGCGGCACACTGATCGCGTTCCGGCATACGGCGCTTGGATTTATCCAGGAGGATCACCGCGGCGGAGTGACTCAAGGCTGGGCGTCGATATTGGAGCGCGTTCGCAAAGGTGCGGAAGGCGCTTGAGGGGTAGTGGATCCAACGCAAAGGAGAATCGAAATGTCCATAGCAGAAGGGATGCTGGCGGAGTTTGAGGTGCAGGCGCCTATCACGCGGAGGTTCCTGGAGCGGGTGCCGGAAGACAAGCTGACATGGAAGCCGCACCCCAAGTCGATGACGGCTGGGCAGCTTGCGCTTCACATCGCCGCGGTGCCGGGCGGGATCGTGCATTTCGTCGAGGCCAATCCCGCGCCGGCCCCTGCCTCGTTCAACATGCCGCAGCCGGCCACGAGCCGCGAGATTCTGGACAAGTTCGACGAGAGCATCGCGTCGGTGCGGGCCGTGCTGCCGAAGTTTGACGACGCGGCAATGGCCGAAGTATGGCGCGTGAAGGCGGGCGGAAAGGAGCTGCTGGCGCAGCCACGCGGCGAGTTTGTGCGCGACGTGATGCTGAGCCACTGGTATCAGCATCGCGGACAGCTGAGCGTGTATCTGCGGATCCTCGATATTGCGGTGCCGGCCAGCTGGGGACCGAGCGCCGACGAACCGCCCCCGTTCATGCAAAAAGCGGCGGTTTGATCTCATCCAGGCGAGCCGGCATTTGTGCTATCCCAGGTCCCAAAAGCGGGACCTGGGGCACCCACTTTTGGTGGTGAATCCAAGGTGCCCGACTGTTGTTGCGTGGGAATTATCAGGTCTCAAGTGCATCGAACCGCTGGCGCTAGCGGAAGGTGGGGAAGACGTATTTGCGGCGGGTCTGCTCCAGCTCCACCATGTGGAGCATCTGGGGATCGCGCACGGTGTCGAAGCCGAGGCGCTTGAGCTCGGCCAGAATCCGCTCCGCTTCGGGCGCCTTGAGGCCAGGGAAGATGCGGACGCGGCTGCCGTCGGCCAGGAAAGTGAGCCCCCGGCGCGATCCGATGGTCATGCCGACGCCGCCGAAGACGATCTCCTCGAGGTGCTTGCGGGCAAACTCGCGGCGGCGCCAGACACGGCCAAGATCCATGTCGACAATCTCCATGCGGCTGCGGGTGCAGCGCATGATCTGACGTCCGCCAAACAGGCTGCGAAACGCGTCGAATGCCATCTTGCCCAGAACCAGGCAGCAGATGAAGAGTTTGACGAACGGGGAAAAGATGGAGGGGGCCGGCCTGATCCACGGGCCGATATGCGCGGCCGTGGCGGCGGAAATGAACCCGATGCCGGCCAGATAGTGAAAGACGGCGCTGTCAAAGATGATGAGGACAACGAGGAGCACGAATCCGCAGGCCACAAACTCGCGCAGGGAGCGCTCCGCCGGCAAGGTCACAGTGAGGCGATCAGGCAGGGACTCAATGCGCGTATTGCCAGAGACTTCGGTCGCATCCGAATTGGGGAAGAAATCGGACATCGGCACCCTCGCGCCACACAGATTATCTCCAGTGTACGCCCGTTTCCATTCTCCCGCGGCGAGAATCGTCAATGAAGACGGGCCTCTTTGCGGAAAAGAGGCCCGCTTGTGTCGGGTGCAATACAGACGCGATCACGGCCGCAGCGAGGCTGCGGTTCACTTTCCGGCGTCGTTTACCTGGGCCTGCGCGCGCGCCATGGCGTCGAGCCGACGCTGTTTCTGCGCGTCCAGATCGGCGGGGCGCTGGTTAGCGGGGATGTGGCTCGCGAACTCCTCCACGGTCTTCGCAAAGCCGGCGCCGATGGCCGCAACGGCCGCCTGCGCCTGGGGCAGCACCTCGCGGAAGTGCGCAAGCTCCTCGGCGGCGCGCTCGGGATGATAGCCCAGGCGATCGCCCGTTTGCATCGCGTCAAGAAGGATGTCGGGCGGATCGGAGACGGGCGGCGTCTCGTGCATGGCGTCGTAGGCTCCGCGCAGGCGCGTCATGGCGCCGGCAAAGCCGTCGAGTTCACTGCGGCGCGCGGTCATGCCGGCTGCGCGGCGCACCTCAATCGTGACCTCGCCCGCAACGCCGGTGGCCGGCACGGGAATTACGGTGGTCAGCGTGTTGCCCTCAAAGGTCCATCCACTCTTGCCGCCGTGGCGCACGGCGGCTCCATTCACCGTGACCGAGGCGGGCGGCCAGTCGGCGGGCAGGCGCACCTCGTATGCGCGCGCCCGCATCATGCCGGGATAACTGCCTTCGACGGGGCCGATCTCCACGCGCTGCACGTCGCCGGTCTGCGCGGCCTTGACTGGCGTGCGCGCAAACACGCCATGCTGATACTCGACTGACGCGCCTGAATCCTCATAGACCTGGTAGGAGCTGATTGCGCCCGGCGCCAATGGCCACACATTCACAATGAGCGGATCGACGGGCTTTTCGCCGGTGTAGCGCATGGGCGGCTGCATGGGAACGATGGCGCCGGCGCGCAGGTACACCGGCGTCTGGTCGATGGAGAAGCTGCGCTCCACCGTCGCGGGTCCAGTGAGGTGCTTGCCGGTGGGCCACTCGATCCACTCGCCTTTGGGCAGCCACACGCTCTCCTTCGCCAGGCGCGACGTCTTGTCGGCAGCCGCGGTCACGGGCGCGGCCAGCATCTCGTCGCCGAAGAGATATTCGCCTTTGCTCGAGTAGGCCGCTTCTTCTTCCGGCCAGTCGTAATAGAGGGGACGGAAAAATGCGACGCCCGTGTCGTAAGTGCGGCGCGCCTCGGTGTAGATGTAGGGCTGCATCGCATAACGCAGCTGGAAGGTCGATCGCAGCACAGCCGAATACGGCTCGGGATAGGCCCAGATGCGGCGCTCCGACTCAGGATTCTTGGTGGTATGCGTGCGCAGGATGGGGCTGAACGCGCCAAACTCAACCCAGCGCGTGAAGAGCTCCGGCTCCACAGCGCCCGGCATGTGGCCGCCGATGTCGTGGCTCCAGTAGGCATAGCCCACGTTGGCCGCGGTGGCCGTGAACCAGGGCTGAAAGGCCAGCGAATCCCACACGGAAACGGTGTCGCCGCTGAAGCCGATCTGGTAGCGGTGATTGCCGAGCCCGCCCCAGCGATGAAAGAGCAGCGGCCTGTGCCCCTCGCGCTGCTGATCGGTGAAGTGGACGTAGTTGAGCCACCACGTGGGCGTCACGCCGGCCATCTTTGTGGTCGGCTCCTGCTGCCAATCGAGCCACCAGAAATCGATGCCCTGGCGCTCCAAGGGGTGCAGGATCAGGTTGAAATAGTTGGTGGCGAATTTCTTGTCGGTGATGTCGAAGGGCACGTATTTTTGCGTGGCCGGATCGATGCCCATGGCGCGCGCCATCTCAGGGTAGTGCTCTTCCCACGGCTGAATACCGGAGGCCGGATGCAGATTGAGGCTGGTCTTGAGGCCGTTCGAGTGCAGGCTCGACAGGAACTGCTCGGGATCGGGAAACAGCAGCTTGTTCCACGAGTAGCCGGTCCAGCCTTTGCCGTGTCCGCTTGCGTCCTTGGTCTTGTTGCCGCCGCCAAATGTCGGGTGCCAATCCATGTCGATGACGAAGACGTCGAGGGGCGTCGAGTTCTCATGGAAGCCGCGCACGATCTCTTCGATCTCCTGGTCGCTGTAGGCCCAGTAGCGCGACCACCACGTGCCGAAAGCGAAACGCGGCGGCAGTGGGATGCGGCCGGCCACGCGCACATAATCGCCGAGAGCCTTGCGATAGTCATGCCCGTAGCCGAAGAAGTACCAATCAAAATAGGAACCCTGGCGCTCGCCCGCGGGCCGTTCCATCGCCCATGGCCAGGGGCTCTTCTCGCCCTCTTTGAAGCTGAAGTCGGCCGAGTCGAAGAGCGGGCGCGTGGAGTCGTCGACCACGGCCCAGCCGGAGCGCGACACCAGCCCCTGCTCGATGGGCTCGCGGGTCTTTGAGCCCAGCGCGCCGTCGAGGGTGCGCGTGGTGCCTTGCAGATTTTCGGGGTCGGTGTCGCCCGGATGCCAGACAATCGTTCTCCCATCGACGGTCAGCTCGATTCCAAGATTTGTAGGTGTAAAGCGATTGTCTGCGTCGGGCCGGTCGACAGGCGTATAAGTGAGGGTCAGCGAATCCGTCTTCACGTAAAGGACCTTGGTCCGACCCATTTGCTGGACTCTGTGCTCGAACTTGGGCACCGGCAGCCGCCGATTGAGAAACACAAACGAAGCATGATCTTCAAACTTGCCGTCCGCCGCCCACTCCATCCGAATCAGCTCCGGCGTCAGCACGGTAAACCGCGCATTGCCTACGGTGACGACTGCTTTCGGGTCCGCCACCGGGTTGTCGGCATCCTGGCGCGCGAGACCCTCCACGGCGCGCGCGCCCACAGGCTTTCCCGGACCGGCTGCGGCTTGGGTGGCGCGTTTTGCCTCGTCAGCCGGCGACGATTGCCCGGCCACTGAGACTGTCGATCCGATTGCGAGCGAGATTGCGGCAAAGTGAAGCAGAAAATTACGCACACGTCCCTCCTGTTTTTACTCACGCAGGAAGGCTACCACCGGGGGGCAATGCGGCACGGGCAAGGTCAAACTGCCTGCGCCGCATTTGCTTGCGCTCCATCAAGAATCATCGCGCAGGGTCGTACCGGCCCTACGGGACGGAAGGGAATTTGGTGACGCTGACCCAGGGTTCTCACCCTGGGCTATTCTCGACGGCTCCCTACGGGAGCTTCCGGCCCCCGGAGACTGAGCTGCGCGGAACCGGAAGGGATGAGTGGATACGCGTGCTACTCGTAGCGCAGGATTTTTGCCAGGTCGAGGCGCAGCGCGCGGCGGGCCGGCAGCAGCGCGGCCACCAGCACGATGGCCAGCAAGACTCCGAGTGCGGCTGCGTAGCCGGCAGGATCGTAGTTGCTCACGCCGTAGAGCGCCTTGCGCAGCACGCGCGACGCCGCGGCCGCAATCCCCGTGCCGGCTACCAGGCCCACCGCCACAGGCCATGAGAACTGGCGCAGCACGCTGGTCAGCACATGCGCGCGCTTGGCGCCGAGCGCGATGCGGATGGCAATCTCCTTGGTCCGCTGCGACACGGTGAAGGCGACCAGGCCGATGATGCCCACGCCCGCAAGCAGCACCGCGACAAAGCCGATGAGGCTCACCGCGCCGGCGGCCTTTTCCACGCCGGAAACGTTGTCAAGGTAGAGCAGCTTGAGCTGGCGGATCTCGGGGAAGAGCCCGGGATCAAGACTCTCGCTGATCGACTTGGCAATCGGCTCGAGCGCGCCGGGTTGGCCCGCGGTGCGCGCCATCACGGCCATGGCGGGCATGTCGTTGGGCTGCGCGGGCCAGTACTCCTCGGCCGCGTCGTCGTCGCTGAGCGCGTTGATGCGCGCGTTGCCGGTCACGCCCACCACGATGCTTTTAGCGTCGTCGTCAAGATCGCGCTGGCCGATGGGGTTCTGGCCAGGCCACTGGCGGCGCGCCAGCGATTCGCTCACAACCACCGCGTTCTTTTCGCCGGGATAAAATGTGCGCCCGAGCAACAGGGGAATCTGCATTGTCTGAAAAAACTCGGGCGAGACGAAGTTGGGATAGATGTCGACCTTCCTGCCAGCGAAAGTCCGGTCGAAGCGCGAAACCGTATGCCCGAGCGGCGACATCATCACCAAGGCGACCGAGCGGACTCCCGGAGCCGTGCGCAGGCGCGCCAGCATCTGGTCAAGCCAGGCCTGCGCCTGGGGCGGCTTGTAGCCATGCTGGCCGAGGTTGGGCTCGATGGAGACAACCTGCTGATAGCCAAAGCCGGGGTCGGTGTAAAGCGCATGCTGCGTGGCGCGGACCAGCAGCCCCGCGACAATGAGCAGCACGCAACAGGCGGCCACCTGCGCGCCCACCAGCAATTGCCGCACCAGCGTCTTGCGCTGCCGTTGGCGCGCGATCTGCAGCGCCGGCGCCAGGCCGAAGAAGAGCGCGGCGGCCAGCGTCATTAGGCCTGTAAAGACCAGCACGCGCCAGTCCGGCTTGGCGCTCAGCCATCGGGGCGCGTCCATCTTGGTCAGCGCCAGGCGCAGCACGGCACACCCCAGGCCGAGGCCCGTGAGCGCGCCCAGCGCAGCCAGCAGCAGGCTCTCGGTGGCAAGCTGGCGGAAGATGCGCCCGCGATTGGCGCCGATGGCCACGCGAATGCCGATCTCGTGCTCGCGCGTCACGGCTCTCGCCAGCATCAGGCCGCCCAGATTGGCGCACGCCACGGTGAGGATGAGCAGGGTGAGGATCCCACTCATCTCGGCCGCCTGGTACATCTCCGGCTGCATCACCTGCATGTGGCCGCCCGGCGAGCTCTGCAGGTATTCGTCGCCGTCCCACACGGCGTCAGGATGCTGCCGGCCGAGCGTACGCGTGAGCGCGCGCAGCTCCTGCTCGGCGGCTACTGCCTTGACGCCCGGCGCCAGCCGGCCCCACATGCGAATGCTGGAATTGCCGAAGTCGGTAAGCACGTGGCTGCCGGCAACAAAATACGGCTGCTGCGCCATGGGCATCCAGATGTCGGGACGCTGGCCGCCGAGGCTCGCGAACGCGTACGGCGTCACGCCGGCGATGGTGGCGGGCTTGCCGTTGAGGCGAATGGTCTGACCAATGGCCGCAATGTCGCCGCCGAAGCGGCGCTGCCAGTAGCCATAACTCAGCACCACCGCGGGAGCGCCGCCGGGCTCGCCATCGCGCGTGGGATCAAGCAGCCTCCCGGCCGCCGGCTGCGTGCCCAGCTCGGCGAAATAGTTGGCCGTGCAAAACGAGGCGGTCGCCGGCTGCGCGTCTTCATTCACCTGCATGGGCGGCACGCCGAGCACGGCGATGGCGGCCGAGAGCGATTTCGCGTTGTCGCGATAAAATGCGAACGACGGATAGGCCATCTCCGATGAATAGGCATGGGGCGAGCGGCGCTCCAGGCGCACCAGCGAGGCGGGATCGCGCACCGGCAGGGGCTGAAGCGCCACCATGTCGAAAAGGCTGAACGCCGACACGTTGACACCGATGCCAATGGCCAGCACCAGCACTGCCATGATGGTGAAGCCGGGCGACTTGATGAGGATGCGCGCGGCGTAGCGCAGGTCCTGGACGAGGCGGTCGAGCCAGGTCCATCCCCAGGCCTCGCGCGCCTGTTCGCGCATGCGCAGCATGTTGCCGAAGTTGCCGCGGCCCTGGCGCGCCGCCATCTCGCGGTGAAATTCCATGTCGCTCTCGAGCTCGCGATCGAAGCGGCGGCGGTTGAGCAGGTAGCGGATGCGGCGGTAGAGCTCGCCCATGATTTTCCCTCACAATGATGGCAGCACCAAAAATATGGGTGCCCCAAGTCTGGATTTTCAGACCTGGGAGACCGCGAAAGCATCAGTTCGCAACATCTGGCTTCAAGCCGTCCGCAAAATATCGCGGATGGCCTGCGTCACGCGATCGTAGTCCTGCAACTCGGCCTTGAGGTGCTTGCGGCCCTCTGGGGTTAGCCGGTAAAAGCGCACCTTGCGGTTGGTCTCGGAAATGCCCCACTCGGCCGTCACCCAGCCCTTGACCAGCATCTTTTGCAGCGTGGGATAGAGCAGGCCCTCTTCCACGCCCAGGACTTCGCTGGAGAGCAGGTGGATGCGCTGGCCGATCGCGTAGCCGTGCAGCGAGCCAGACTGCAGCACGCGCAGGATCAACATGGGCAGGGCGCCGGAAGGCATTCCGGGTTTAGGCCTATCGTTCATAGGCATAACATAATTATGCCTTGAAGATTTGTCAAGTGCGATTACGGCATCGAGGGCGTCGAGGCCTTGCCTGTCTGGCTCAACTCGCGGTAAAAGCCGAGGTCGCGCCCGCGGAGATTCTTCGTAATGTAGACGATCTGGCCGTAGTGGAGGCCGTAGTGCTCCACCACCTGGTAGACGGCGTCGAGGCCGTGGACGTGGTAGCCCTGAATCTCATAGGGCGCGCGCAGGTCGTCCTCGGCGAGCCGCGCCAGCACATCCGCGGCCTCTTGCATCGTGGCGCTGTGCAGAGCAAGCAGGTCGGAGGCGGAAGGCCGCTCGTGCTCGGCAAACTCGGCGGGGCGGTCGCGCAGGTCCGGCGCGCGATTGAACGACGATACCATCCACTGGCGCACGTTGCCGTTGAGGTGCAGCACCAGGTTGCCGATGCTGTTGCTGGCGGGGTTGGGACGCCACCAGAGCTGATCGTGGGCCAGCGGCTCTACGCAGGCGCGCAGGCGCGGCCAGTAGTGATTCAGCAGCTTGTGGCGCGAGAAAGCGAGAAACAGCGTGGAGACATTGGGATCAGGTGCGGTCATGCGAATCCTTCCAGGTGCGTCCAGTGTACCCCCGCTGAACTTTGAAGGGTCCGGGCCTGAGCGAAGGGTACGGGCTTCAGCCCGTACATTCACCCTCCTTGACTTGACTGGGCTTTAGCCCCGGGGGAATTCTTTCCAGGCCGAGCTACCATCGCCGCAACGCCGATTGCCGAAATGCGGACGCGCAGCATAGAATTCCCGGTGAAATCGTTTCCAATGAGGACTCGCCATGCGCATCTTTGCCACACTCTCGCTCGCCGCTCTTGCTCTCACTTCTCTCCGCGCCTCTTCGCAGGTGGCCCAGACCCCGCCCATGGGCTGGAACAGCTGGAACTTCTTCGCCGAGCGGGTCACCGACAAAGACATTCGCGCCGCCGCCGACAACCTGGTGGCCACCGGCATGAAGGACGCCGGCTACATCTACGTGAACATCGACGACACCTGGGAGGCCGAGCGCGATGCGACCGGTCTGCTGCATACCAACTCCAAGTTCCCTGACATGAAGGCGCTGGCCGACTATGTACATTCGAAGGGCCTCAAGATCGGCATCTACTCCGGGCCGGGCCCCAAGACGTGTGGCGGCTATGCGGCCTCGCTGGGCCACGAGGAGCAGGATGCCAAAATGTACGCCGATTGGGGCATCGACTATCTGAAGTACGATCTGTGCAGCTTCAACGAAGTAGTGATGGAGAAGCAGGCCCCGCACGACAAGGCCGCGCAGATGCGGCTCATGATCGCCGCCTACGACAAGATGAGCAAAGCACTCAAGGCTACCGGCCGGCCCATCGTCTTTTCGCTCTGCCAGTATGGCTGGGACGGGGTGTGGGAGTGGGCGCCTGCTCTCGGCGGCAACCTGTGGCGCACGACTGGAGATATTTCCCCCGACTGGGACCGCGTCTACGCCATTGTGAGCCAGCAGATGGGCCTGGAGAGCTACGCCGGCCCCGGCCACTGGAACGATCCCGACATGCTGGAGGTGGGCAACGGCAAGCTGACCCTGGCCGAGAACCGCGCGCATTTTTCGATGTGGGCCATGCTGGCCGCGCCGCTGCTCGCGGGCAACGACCTGCCCAACATGAAGCCGGAGATCAAGGCCATCCTGACCAATCCCGACGTGATCGCCATCGACCAGGACAAGCTGGGCAAGCAGGGCATTCGCGCCTACAGTGAGGGCGAGGTGGATGTGTGGACGCGGCATCTGGCCGGTGGCGCGATGGCGGTGTGCGTGCTCAACGCGGGCAGCGACCGGTATGCGACGCATCCGTTCCACCTGAGCCTGGCTCGGCTGGGTCTGCATGGCGCGCAAAAGGGCAAGGACCTCTGGACCGGCAAGGATGCGGAGCTGACCGACAACATGCCGCTGGAGCTGGCCAGCCACGATGTGCTGCTGGTGCGGATCGACGCGCCGAAGTAGGGGCCTGAGGCTCGGGGTTTAAAGGTCTTTTCACCCTTTCTTTAAAAAGAAGCGGAGAGGATGGGGTGCCCGGCTAGACCCGTTGCGACGGTTCGTGCAGGCCCTACGGGACGGCGGGGGCACGGGCGGGCTGACCCAGGGTTCCCACCCTGGGCTACTATCGACCGCTCCCTCCGGGAGCTTTCCGTTGCGAGGGCTGTGGCAGCGCTAGCAGCCTGTGGTGAAAGCCAAAATTCCGGGAAAAGCATCCCTCAGCGGCTAAAGCCGCGTTCATTTTGCGGTACTTACGGCACGACTGAAGTCGTGCCCTTTCAAAGCCAGACTTTCACCATAGGCTGCTGGAGCTGAATCGAGATTTTCGTCGGCTCTGGCATTTGGAACTGTCATCGGACCTTAGGATGACAGCTCAGAAGGGGAACGCGGCATCAGAACCTTTGGGACGTCTCAGCATAGGTTCGCCGGGCGAACACAAGGTTCACCGGGCGCAGAAGGAGACGCCCCCGAGGAATATGCATTGAAGACCTGGAAGATTGTTCTCATCCCTACGCTGATCACGGTGGTGATCGCCGGCATCTATCTCTTCTCGGTGTGGAGGCATCGCCAGGACCCCGGCGCGATTGGCCGCCAGGCCGCCGCCGATCAGCCGCGCAGTCTGGACGATGTGGCCGTGGTGCGCATTCTCTCTCCAGCGCACTATGACGATGTGCTGCCGCTGCAGGGCGCCAGCGTGTGGATGAAGAACGGCTACACCATGCCGTATTTTCCTTTTGCCGGAGCCCAAGTGAACTTCGCCAAACAGGCGGGCGTGGTTCCATCCATCCAGCGGCTCGACGTGAAGAAGATCGTCAAGCAGGCTGTGCCGGCCACGCTCTACGACTCCATGGGGCACGGCACGCGCCAGGTGTTCGCGGTGTTCACGATGGCGGGGGCGACGGATGAGTTTGCCACGCCCATCGGCGTCATTGACGGCGAAGACGAGCAGTATTACACCGATGCGCTCTTCTTCTACGACGACCCGCACAAGATTTACGACAACTGGCCCAAGGATGTGTGGGCCGCCGTGGACGCGCACCAGGTGAAGCAGGGCATGAACGAGCTGCAGACGCGCCTCGCCATCGGCCAAGCCATGCATCCCGACAGCCAGAACGAAGGCGACCGGACGGTGACCTATGACCAGGCTGGCAAGCACTGGACGGTTACGTTCGTCAATGATCGCGCTACGGCGATCAAGAGCGAATAGAGGAGGCTACTTCGGCTGCGGGGCAGGCGGCTGGCCTGCGGGTGGCGCGCTCGGCGGTGGACCCTGCTGGCCTGCGACCGTGATCGATGTGGCCAGGAAGCTGCCTTCCTTTGCCGCGCCCTCCACGCGCACCGTGTCGCCCACCTGCACGTCAGCCAGCGTGATGGGATCGCGGCGCTTGCGGAATGAGGTGTTCTCGTCGGCAACAATCGTGTGGGTCGCGTTGTCCGGGCCGCCCTCGATGGTCACCTTCACGCCGTCGACCGCCGTTACCTTCCCCATCAGCCACGTCTTGCCGTAGTTGGCCTGCATCTCGCGCATCTGTTTGGCGCGCTCGGGATCGATCTGGAGGATGAACACCGCGCCCACCGATTTGGCTGCCGCGTCCATTTCGCCGGCGGCGGTGATGGCGTCGCCCACCTTGATGTCGGCCGGCTTCAGCGGCTGCGGCTCGCCCTGCTGGGCCTCGCCCGCGCCCCGCTCGGCGGCCCCTTGCTCACCGCGCTCGCGGCGCGCCGGCGCCTTCATGATGCGCGTGTTGGCGCTGAAGTGAACCGTGTAGTTTTCGCCCGCGTCGGTCTTGATGGTGTAGTGGTCTGCGGTCACCTCGGTCACAGTGCCCAGCACGCCGCGTCCGCCGCCCATGCCCATGCCGCCGCCCCAGCCGCCGCCTCGGCCGCCGCGCTGCCCCTGGCCGCCGCCGGCTCCGTTCTGCCCGGTTGGCGGAGCGGGATTTGCATCCTGAGAATAGGCAGCTGCGCCCAGCGCCAGCGTGAGCACGATTGCGGAAACCAGACCTGACTTCATTTGAACTCCCGTGGACGGTGAGAAATGTCCCTGTTCGATAGACGCGGGATGGAGCGTGCAGGACGACAGGGCCATCCGTCGGCCGCACCCGGATTCTGGAGTGAGGAAGATTTGCCCGGGCTCCGTGTGCGGGCTTCTGTGGTTCCCACCCTTGAACCGAAGAGCGATTCAAGGATGGGGCGCACGGAGCATGGTTAGAACCCAGGGCGTGGCAAACACCGGCGTCGAAAGCGCGCTAGAAGCGCTTGCCGCGCGGTGGGCCGGGGCGATTGCCTCCGGGGCGTGGGCCGCTCCTGGATGGTGGCCGGGAACTGCCGCCGGGCCGGGGTTTGCCGCCGAAGCCGGGCTTGAAGCCCGAGCCGGATTTGGCGGGCGGTTTGCCGGTGAAAGGCCGGCCACCAGTCTTGAACGGCGGCACGCCAGGCTTGCTGCTGGGGCGCGCGCCGCCTGCGCGGGGCTTGCCGGAGCTGGTGGTGAAGGGGCGCGCCAGGCCGCTTTCGCCGCGGGCCGGGCGGTCGCCGCGGCCTGCGCCGGGACGCTCAAAGCTGGGGCGGCCTGAGGTTGGACGGCTGGAGGGCGGACGGCTGAAACCGGAGCGGCCTGAGCCCGAATGAGCTTGGCCGGTACGTCCAGAACTGGAACCCCCTGAACTGGGGCGGCTCGGGCGGCTCGGCCGGTCTGGATACTCCGAACGCTCAACTGGTTCGATGTGGAGCTGCGACGGCTTTCTCGCTGAAAGATCCTCGTGCGGCTCGGGAACTGCGGGACGTGGGGTAGGGCGCTTGTAGGGCGGCCTGGACCCTGCTTCCGGCTTTTTCCATGCCGGTTTGGGCGGGAAAGAACGGTCCGCTGGGGATCTGGAGCCAGCCTCCGGTTTTTTCCATGCGGGTTTGGGCGGGAATGAGCGGCCAGCTGGTGGCCTGGCTGGTCCTGTGCGCTCGCGTCCGCGGCCTGGCTCGGGAGCGGCACCGGCAGCGAATCGCGCTGGCGGGCGAGCTGAGCGGTCGTCGCGCTTGAAGGGTGGGCGTGAGCCGGTGCGGGCTGCGCTGCCGCCTGTGGCCGGGCGGTCTGCGGGGCGGAAAGGCTCACGCGGCGGGCGCGAGGGCGGGAAGGGACGTGCGCCTGGTGCGCCCGTGTGCCGGCGGACTGGACTGCGATCTGAGTTGCGGGCTGGGCTACGGGTTGGGCGGGCTTCGTGTCCCTGGCCGGCGGCGCTGGTGCCGAAGGACTTTCCGGGGCGTGCGTCGCCGAAGCGGTCGGCGGCGGCTGGGCGCGGGGCAAACCGCTCGGCGGACTGTTCTGGACGCGGGCTTGGGCGCGGACTTGGCTTGGGTAAGACCGTCGGCAACTTGCCGGAGTCGGCGGCATTGCGGCGGCGAATGTCCTTCGACTTTGGAGTGCGATATTTGCCCTCGGCGGCTTTGCGCAGGGCGTCGAGCTCCGCAGGCTGCAGCTCGCGCAGATTGCCCGGCTCCTGGTCGAGCACGAGCGGACCGTAGCCCACGCGGCGAATCTTTTCGACGAAGTGGCCGATCTCCTCAAACATCTTGCGCAGCTCGCGGTTGCGGCCCTCGATCAGGACCACTTCATACCACGGATTGTCGCCCTGGCGCACCTGACGGATGCGCGCCGGAGCGGTGCGCACGCGCTCGGTGCCGGGCTGGCCGCGATCGATGGGCACGCCGCCGCGCAGGATTTCGAGCTCAGCCTCGGTGGGCTGGCCGGCGACCTTGACGAGGTAGGTCTTTTCGACACCTGAGGCGGCCTTGGTGAGGCGGTTGGCCAGCTCGCCGTCATTGGTGACCAGCAGCAGGCCCTCGCTCTGGTAGTCGAGGCGGCCGACGGGGTAGAGGCGCTCGCGCATCTTTTCGAAGAACTTCATCACCGTGGGGCGGCCTTCGGGATCCTTGACCGTGGTGACGAAGCCTTTGGGCTTGTTAAGCACGAAGTAGCGCAGGCGCTCGGCCCCCTGGAGCAGCTTGCCGTCGACGCGGATGTGGTCGCGGCCGGCGTCGGCTTTGGTGCCGAGTTCGGTGACGGTCTTGCCGTTGACCTGCACGCGGCCCTGGGTAATGAGCTCCTCGGCGCGGCGGCGGCTGGAGACGCCGGCCTGGGCGAGGATTTTTTGCAGGCGCTCGAGCTTGGCGGGCGGGCGTGGCTTGGGGTCTGGCTCGTCTTCTTCCGCGTCACCCTCCTCGGCCTCGTCCGCATCGGCCTGGTCCCGATCGGGCTCTTCGGCGCCGGCGGGCTCTTCGGGCTCGGCATCTACGGCTTCGAGCTCAGCTTTCGCGGGTGTATCGGACGCGTTTTCCGGCGTGGGATTGGCGGCGGGGTCGAGCTTGGATTCGGTGGATTCGCGTTTGTCGGTCATTGGGGAAAAGCCTCGGTTTCTGCGTACTCGGTGGGGGATGGCGCAGGTTGCGCGGCCTCAGTGGCGATCTGTTCGTGTCTGTCGGGCGGCGCCATGGCCAGTCTGGATTCAGCGGCGGTCTCTCGAGCTCCTGGAAGAGAGCCATACGGGGACGAATTGCCCGAAAGGCCTACCTCAGGGGCTGAAGCGCCCGGTGGTTCAGCCGAGTCAATGCCTGGGCTAAAGCCCTGACCTACCAGATATTCGGGGGCCTCCTCGCTGAAGTCGAGGCTCAGCTCGCTGGCGGTCTCCGGATCCTCTTCAAAGCCGCTTTCCGCGGGGATGCCGTCGCCTGCGGCCTCATCGAGCTCAATGGCGGCCATCTTTTCGAACTCCTCCATGGAGGGCAGTTCGGCGAGGTCTTTGAGGCCGAAGCGGAGCAGGAATTCGCGCGTTGTTTTGTAGAGGATGGGGCGGCCTATGACCTGCTTGCGGCCGGCCGTGGCGATGAGCTTGCGGCTCAGGAGGGAGCCCAGCGTGGCGTTCGACTCCACGCCGCGAATCTCGTTGACCTCGGGCGCGGTGACAGGCTGCTTGTAGGCGATCACGGCGAGGGTTTCGAGCGCGGGCAGCGAAAGCTTGAGGGCCGGTTTGAGGCTCCGGACAAACATGCGTACCGCGTCGTGGCACTCGGGCTTGGTGGCCACGCGGTAGCCGCCGGCGATCTCGCGAATCTCCACGCCGCGGTCGTCGGCGGCGCAGGAGGCGATCAGCTCATCCAGGAGCTGCGAGAGGATGACACGGACTTCGCGGTCGCGCTGGCGGGCCTGGCGGCGCAGTTCGCCGTCGGAATCGGGTGCGGCGGCGGTCTCTTCAGGCGCGGCATCGGCCTCAGGAGTGGCTGCCGCTGTGTCTTCCGAGGCGCCTTGTTCCGGGGCTGAATCGGGGTCGGCGCCTTCAGCGTCGGCGACGGCATCTGAGAGCGTTCGGGGCGGATCTTCGGTGTCCGGAGCGGTCGCGTCTTGCAGGGGCGAAGGTGCCGACTCGGACGCCTCAGCCGCGTCGAGGGCTGGGGGTTGTTCGAGACTGAGGGAGGCAAGCTCCTCCTCGATCGGCAGCAGGCGCTCGGCGGGCGCGGTTTCCTCGGCCGCAGCGGCAGACGCAGCGGCCTGCTCCGCCTTCCACGCCAGAGCGTCGGCGGTAAACAGGGCGGCGAGCTGAGCCAGTGTGACCGGCTCCTCGGCGGCGTAAATGACAGCTTCCAGCTTTGCTTTAAGGCTCATTCGACAACAGGCACCTCAAGTATGGTACCGGAATTGGAGCAGGGTTGCAGGAGCGGCGGGCTCTTTCGACAGGGCAATCGCATGAAGAGCATCGAGAAGTCACGATTCGATTCGCGCCGCCCCTACGGGGCTCACTTTCCTCTTATGGCCGGTTTCCCAGGAGTGCGCTGCGCTTCTCCTGGGCTATTTTCCGTTCGTCCCTACGGGACGAGGAGCCGAGCCTTATCGAGCAGTCGCCAAAGCGAACCTGTTCTGTCCACAAAACGTTCATGCGGTTGCCCTGGCTCTTTCGCGGCTATGGCGACCCCGCGAATTGGCCGGGTTGCACCGGTCCTGCCTCAAAATCCCCAATTAACATCCTTGACAACAGTTTCCAAGTAAACTATTATTGATTCTGCAAGAGGTTTTTCGATGAAGCATGGACAGACATCTTCACAGCTGATCGGCGCCCTGACCGACCACGTTGGGTTCTGGATGCGCCAGGTGTCGAATCATGTGTCGCAGCGGTTTACCGCAAAGGTGGAGACATTTGGCGTCACAGTATCCGAGTGGGTCATTTTGCGGGTGATGTTCGACTCGGAGGTCACGTCGCCGAGCGCTCTGGCCTCGGCTACGGGGCTGACGCGGGGCGCCGTGTCGAAGCTGGTGGAGCGACTGCGCGCAAAGGACCTGCTCACACGGGTGGAGGCTTTGGGGGATCGCAGGTTTCAGGATGTGAGCCTCACTGCGGTTGGACGGGCGCTGGTGCCGAAGCTGGCCGCGCTTACCGACCAGAACGACGAGGAGTGCTTTGCCGAGCTTGACGGCGGCGAGCGCGAGCGGCTGGTTGCGACCCTCAAGAGGCTTGTGGAAGTGAACAGACTCAACAAGATTCCAATGGAATAGGAGAACAATCGCGATGAACATTGAAGTGTTGAAGCATTCAACGGCCGGGTCGCTGGCCGGAACAGTCGATTTCCCCGATGTAGTGCACTCGCTGGTGGCCGAGGGCGTCGAATCCTACTACGCCGACCTGGTGCGCATGGAAAAGTCGTTCTACGCTCCCGACGGGGAGACGCACGTCGAGAAGATGGATTTCCCCGCACTGCCCGTCGGCCAGGAGTTCGACCAGACGGAGGTAATGAGCGCGATCCGCGCGAGCCAAGCTGGAACGCAGAAGTATCCCGAGTTCCTGCACCGCGCGATCGGCGCGGGCACCACCAGCTACATGGTGTTTCTCACCGGCCGCAAGGCCATTTACTTCGGCCGCAAGGGCGAGTTTCACGTGGAGAATTTCCCGGGCGCGAAGAACTGAGGAATCCGCAAAAAAATGGGCGTCCGGGAGAAACGGACGCCCCTGTCGATTGCGGCGGCACAATCAATGCGAGAACTGGCGGAAGACCCAGAAGAGCGTCCCCGAGAGCAGCGCGGCCACCGGCAGCGTGAAAACCCAGGCTGCGGCGATGTTGCGCAGCGTGGAGAGCTGCAGTCCGCTGCGGTTGGCCGCCATGGTGCCGGCCACGCCGGAGCTTAAGACGTGGGTGGTTGAAACGGGCAGGCCGTAGGTGTCGGCGGCGCTGATGGTGGCCATGGCCACCAGTTCTGCGCAGGCGCCCTGCGCGTAGGTCAGGTGCTCCTTGCCGATTTTTTCGCCGACGGTGACCACGATGCGCTTCCAGCCCACCATGGTGCCCAGCCCCAGCGCCAGGGCAACGGCTACCTTGACCCAGTCGGGGATGAACTTGGTGGCCTGGTCGATGGTCGATTTGTATTTGGTGAGGGAGGCGGTCTCGGCGGGAGTGAAAGCCGGATTGTGGTTCTTTTCCATCAGGCGGATGGCTTCGCTGACCACGTATAAGCCGTTGCGGACGTTGGCCTGGTCCTGCGACGGAACCGCTTTGTATTCCTTGTAAAGAGCCACTTCGTGATTCAGGTCGCCCACCAGCTGGCGCAGCGCCAGGAGGGTATCGGGCTGGATCTGTTTGGTACGTATGTAGTCGGTGACCTCGGTTTTGGCGTCTTCGCCGAGGGTGCCGTTCTTGTCCACGTGCCGGTCAAATATCTGCACCGCCTGGTCGGATGCGGCGATGAAAGCCTGCACCCCGTCCCTGGTGACGGTGTGGTTCAGGGCGTAGGCGGTGGGCACCGTGCCGATGAGGATGAGCATGATCAGGCCCATGCCCTTCTGGCCATCGTTGGAGCCATGGGCAAAGCTGACGCCGGAGCAGGTGAAGATGAGCAGTGCACGAATGGGCCACGGCGGAGGCGCGTTGCCTTTGGGCGCCTCGAACAGCTCCTTGCCGGTCTCGAGAACGAACCTGGCCAGGAAGCCGGACGCAAGCAGGCCTGCGATGCCCACCACCAGCATGGTGACGATGAGGCCAAAGGGTTTGTAGAGCGACTCGAAAGACTGGACGGGCTGCCAGAGGGCTTTGCCCCAGGGCCCGAAGAGTTCGAGGACCATGGGAACGATCAAGTTGAGGAGATAGGTCCCTGCGTAGCCTTCCAGGGCCACGGTCAGGATAGCCGGCAGCGGCTTCTTGTAATTCTGGCTGTAGTAGGTGGCAGCTGCCCTGGCCCATTTGGTAAGCGTCAGTGCTTTTGAGAGCAACAGCAGCAGACCCGCGCCGGCGAATCCCACGACGGGTGAGATGAGCAGCACCTTGAAAACCTTGGTGGCCTGCTCCCAATCCACGCCGGAGGTGCCGGTATGAGCGCTCATGAGCTGGTTGGCCAGGCCCACGCCAATGATGGAGCCGACCATGGTGTGCGAACTGGAAGCGGGCAGCCCGAGCCACCAGGTGCTGAGATTCCAGAGGATGGCGGCGATGAGCAGGGCGAAAACCATGGCGAAACCGGCGCCGGAGCTGACCTGGAGGATGAGCTCGACGGGCAGCAGAGTGATGATGGAAAAGGCGACTGTGCCGGAGGATACAAGCACACCGGCCAGGTTGCACAGTCCGGACCAGACCACGGCGATATTGGGGTCGAGGGAGTGGGTGTAGATGACGGTGGCCACGGCGTTGGCGGTGTCATGAAAGCCGTTGACGAATTCGAAGCCGAGGGCGATGAGGAGGGCAATCCCCAGCAGCACATACGGCCAGACGCTGGTGACGACGATGTTGCCCATGTCGCCGGCAATGTGAAAGCCAATGTAGGTGAGGCCGCCCAGCAGCGCAACCAGAACCACCGCGGCGCTGATGCGCGCGGAGGTTTTTTTCATCTTGCGGTCGAGCAACGACCCGCCGGCGGGCACGGTATCTACAGCAGTTGCCATTACGGACATGAAGGGCTCCAGAAAAGGACGGGTTGGGTCGGGCAGAATCGGGGAAACCAGTTCCGTGACAGACCAGAGATACCGGACGCATGTGACGACAAGTTGTCGGCCGGATGAACGCCGAATGAATTGATGGGGCGGCAGATTCAATGGAGGGACGGTTTTTTAGGTCACAATCCTCGCGTCTCAGCAACTTCCTTCACACAAGTGGTCCGGTCTTCCCTCCTATGAACCGGCACTTGATTGAGAAGGAGTTCACTTGCGACCTGACTTGCACCGGACAGGTGAAGACGCTGGTCACGACCGGCAACGGCTCGCGCAAGGTGGAGACATATGCCGAGCAGTCCCCGGAGAACTGGATGGGGGATTTCGGCTCCGCAACGCTCACCGGCGGCGTGGCTGTGGTGAAGGTCGATCCGGCTTTTGCCGAAACCGTCAGCGCGACGGCGGACTACCACTTCTTTCTCACGCCCAATGGCGACTCCAGGGGCTTGTGCGTGGTGGGCAAGACTGCGACCAGCTTTGAGGCGCCCGAATCGGGAGGAGGCACTTCGTCGCTGAGCTTCGACTACCGCATTGTGGCCATGCGGCGCGGCTATGAGGGGCAGCGATTGACCGACGTGACGGAGCCATTCAACGTGGCGGCAAGGGCGGCCGACCTGTACGCAATTTTCACTCGGTGGGAAGCCGCAGCCGCACTAAACTTCGGCGTTGCGGACCAACGACTCAGACTTTCGAGAGGTCCGGCTGAGTGCATCGGCCGGCGCGAGGAAAAAGGGCCATTCAATGCACTGGATGGCCCTTTTCCTCAGGGTTGCGGAGATTTGCGCGGCTCGGCCGCCTAGCGCGGCGCGGTGTTGCGCTCAAACCAGGCGGCCAGCTGATCCTCGGTGATTTCGCCGGCGGCGAGGCTCCAGAAAGTCAGGACCCGATCCTCTTTCGTTGCGGTCAAGTCGACGCCATTGAGCCGCAGGAACGTGACGGAGACAGTGAACGCGGTGCGCTTGTTGCCATCTACAAACGGATGGTTGCCGACGATGCCTTTGGCGTACGCGGCAGCTAACCGGGCCAGCGAAACGGGCTCTTCAGAATAGGCGAACACGTTCTTTGGGCGCGCCAGAGCTGACTCCAGGAGGCCAAGATCGCGCACTCCCTCGGGGCCGCCATGGAGCATGAGGGCTTCTTCGTGCATGGCAAGGACCACGTCTTGCCTGATCCAGGCCGGCTCGTTCATTCCGCCAGCCG
>Ga0302314_10005153_pt1 | contig 23873 bp, 17 predicted proteins | sample III_Palsa_N2_3_FD_200533 | JGI IMG/M metagenome (GOLD analysis project Ga0302314, IMG submission 200533) | Peat permafrost microbial communities from Stordalen Mire near Abisko, Sweden - III_Palsa_N2_3 | ecosystem: Environmental > Terrestrial > Soil > Palsa > Peat permafrost | place: Sweden... | reverse complement strand
GGTTGCTGCCCACCAGCAGGTTGAGAATGATCGGCAGCGAGCAGGTGGCGATCGAGGTCTTGGGCCGCGTCGCCCCCTGGAACAGGCTGTCGAAGCAGCGGCGGCGGCTCGATCCCTCGGTGCCGACGATCCAGTTATATTGGGCCAGATCCGCGACCGTCGCCTTGCCGGCCGCCCCCAGCGGATGGCCGCGGCGGCCCACCACCACATAAGGCGTTTCCGCGAGCGTGCGGCTGACCAGATCGTCGCCCGAGGTCTCCTGGGTCAGGCCGACCACCAGATCCACCTCGCCGGCGCGCAGGCGCTTCATCATCTCCGAGGCGCCCTCATTGATGATCTGCACGTCGGCCCGGGGATGCTCGGCGACGAATTCCTCCAGCACCGAGGCCAACAGCACGCTGCCGCCGAACGGCAGCGCGCCGATGACGATGCGGCTCTCGCCGCTGCCCAGCACCAGCTTGATTTCGTTGATGGCCCAGTCGACTTCCTGCAGCGCCAGCTTGACCCTGCGGCCGAACTCGACGCCAGCGGGCGTCACCATGACGCCGGCGGCGGAGCGGAAATAGATCTCTTTCCGAAGATTGTTCTCGAGATCGCGCGAGGCGCGCTGCATCGAGGCCGGGGTCAGGCCCAGCGCCTGGCCCGCAGTGGCGAAGGACTTGCCTTCGATGATCGACAGCAGGCCGCGGATCTGCGAGCGCGACAGGCGCTGGGCAACCGACACCGCCCCGACCCGGCCGCCCGGCACGTCGAGTTCGACCAGCGCCGCCGTCAATTGCTCGAACATGCGCTCGACGCGGCGATGCAGGATCTCGCCGGCTTCGGTGAGATAGCTTCCGCTGGCATGACGATCGAGCAAAGGCGTGCCGATCAGCTGTTCCAGTTTGGCCAACGCCTGCGTCACCGCCGGCTGGGACAGATTGCACTCCTCGGAGCAGCGGCGGACGCCTTTCAGGCGGCCCACGCTTTCGAACAGCCTCAATTGCTGCAGACTGATCGCCTCGTTGAACATTATGAGGTCGTCGGACATTGGTTTCCTCCCGGTCCCAAACCCTTCTAGCCTAAAAACTTATAGGCTGGAAGGGAGGCGTGGAAGCGCCTCCGGCCATGCTGCAACGCAGCAATTCCGCCATATTTTCGGCTATCTCCTTGGGATTTCGACGTTTGTGCGTCGCAAAAACGATCTCTTTCCACCCCCGATCCGGCGATAAGCAAAACGCAGAATCAATCACCCCTGCGCCGAAACTTCGGGGGTCGGGACAAGGATCGGCTGGTACCCATGACGAAAGCCGGCCCGTCCCCTCGACAAGTCTTATAGGGCCGCTGACAGATTCAATCCTTTGCGGGACTGCCCTGCCTTTACTGTGTGATCGTCCCTTTCCCGGAGTTGTCATGATTATCGATTGCCACGGCCATTTCACCACCGTCCCCCAATCTTTCCGGGACTGGCGGAACCGCCAGGTGGCTGCCGCGAACGACCCGGCGAATGCCCCGAAAGTGCCCGAAGCCCTGGTCTCGGACGACCAGATCCGTGAAGGCGTCGGCAATGGCCAGCTGAAGCTGCAACAGGAGCGCGGCAGTGACCTGACCCTGTTCTCGCCGATCGCCGGCCTGATGAGCCATCATCTCGGCAATGAGCGCACCAGCCTGGAATGGGCCGAGGTGTCGAACAATCTGGTGCGCCGCGTCGCCGACCTCTATCCCGACAATTTCGTGCCGGTCTGCCAGCTGCCGCAATCGCCGCTCGCGCCCCCGAAGAATTCGGTCCCCGAACTGCGCCGTTGCGTCGAGGAGATGGGCTTTGTCGGCTGCAATCTGAACCCCGATCCGACGGGCGGTTATTGGACCGGCAAGCCGATGACCGACCGCGACTGGTATCCGGTCTACGAGGCCCTGTGCGACCTCGACGTGCCGGCGATGATCCATGTGGCCGCCAGCTGCAACCCGAACTTCCACGGCACCGGGGCCCATTATCTGAACGCCGACACCTCGGTCTTCATGCAGCTGCTGCAGGGCGACGTCTTCAAGGATTTCCCATCCCTGCGCCTGATCATTCCGCATGGCGGGGGTGCCGTGCCCTATCACTGGGGTCGCTATCGCGGCATGTCGCTGGAGATCGCCAACCGCCCGCTGGAAGGGCTGCTCGACAATATCTTCTTCGACACCTGCGTCTATCACCATCCGGGCGTCGAGCTGCTGACCAAGGTCGTGCCGACCTCCAACGTGCTGTTTGGATCGGAAATGATCGGCGCGGTGCGCGGCAAGGATCCGAATACCGGCCATTATTTCGATGACACCAAGCGTTATGTCGATCAGTGCGCGGCGCTGTCCGACACCGACCGCAAGGCGATTTTCGAAACGAACGCACGACGCGTTTATCCGCGTCTCGACGCCCATCTGAAGGCGCGCGGCAAATAAGCATCAGGGGAGCGAAGCATGAAGTATGTCGATATCCATCCGCATGTGATTTCGGATGACGAGACGCGCTATCCACCGGCGCCACTGGGCGGCAAGCGCTCGGATTGGTCCCAGGAACGCCCGACCACGGTGGCGACCCTGATCGCGGCGATGGATGAAGCCGGAATCGCCAAGGCCGCCGTGGTGCATTCCTCGACCACCTATGGCTTCGACAATTCCTATGTGGTCGATGCCTGCAACGCCTATCCCGACCGTCTGGTCGCGGTCGGCTCGGTCGAGATGCCGGCCGCCGACGCCTGCGGGACCATCGAGGATTGGGTGAAGAAGGGCCTCAAGGGCCTGCGCATGTTCACCGGCGGCTCGACCAAGGATTTCGACCCGAGCGAACTCGACGATCCCAAGACCTTCCCGGCCTGGGAGCTGTGCGCCGAGATGGGCATTCCCATGTGCATCCAGACCGGTCCGATCGGCTTGCCCCAGGTGACCATGCTGGCCAAGCGCTTCCCTGAGGTCGCGATCATCCTCGACCATCTCGGGCGCCCCGACGTGCTGGACGGCGCTCCCTACGCCAATGCGGCGAGCCTGTTCGACCTGGCCCCGCTGTCCAACATCTATCTGAAGCTGACACCGCGCATTTTCGGCGACGTCAAGAAGGGCCTGGCCAGCGCCGAGACCTTCTTCCCCAAGGTCGCCGAGGCCTTCGGGCCTGAGCGTATGGCCTGGGGATCGAATTTCCCCACCTCGCCCGGTACGCTGGCCGAGATCAAGGCTGAAGCCGAGGCTGGGCTGGCGTGCCTGTCGCAGGCGGACCGCGAGTGGATTTTCGGCAAGACGGCGCTGACGCTTTACCCCTCCCTGGCCAAATAACGACAACAAGCCAGACAGCGGGCACAGGTAAGGGAAACGGAGAATGACAGTGATCAAGGCACCGGGCGGCATCGCCGCCGAACCAATGGAAGAGGCCATCAAGCCGCCATCGACCCGCTGGGCGATCTTGGCGTTGCTGGCGGTCGGCGCCGTGATCGCCTTCGTTTCCCGCACCAATGTCGCCTCGGCGCTGACGATCCCCGCTTTCGTCGAGCAGTTCGGCCTGACCGATCTCGATCGCGGCACCGTCAATTCGGCCTTCTTCTGGTCCTATGCGGTGATGCAGATCCCGATGGGTTGGGTGGTGGACCGCTACGGGGTCAAGATTCCCTACGCCATCTGTTTCTTGACCTGGTGCCTGGCCTCGGCCGCCACCGGCATGACGACCACGCTTTACGGGTTGATCGCCATGCGCCTGGTCGTCGGCGCCGCCGAAGGCGTGGTGGTGCCCGCAAGCTATCGCTGGATCCGCCATCATTTCGCCGAGGGCGAAAGCGGCGTCGCGGTCGGCATTTACATGCTGGGCACCAAGCTCGGGCCGGCTCTCGGCGCACCGCTGGCGGTATGGCTGATCCAGGCCTATGACTGGCGGCTGATGTTCCTGATCGCCGGCCTGGCCGGCGTGATCTGGCTGGCGCCCTGGATGCTGTTCGTCGAGAACGACAGCAAGAAGGGCCTCAAATTGCCGGGCGCCAAGCGCAAGCATCCGTCGGTGTCGCTCGGCGCGATCCTGTCCAGCCCGCTGGTCTGGGGCACCATCGTCATCAATTTCTGCTACAACTATTTCACCTTCTACTGCATGACCTGGATGCCGGCCTATCTGGTCGAGGCACGCCATCTGTCGCTGAAGGAGATGTCGCTCTATTCCTTCTTCAGCTTCCTAGGGATCGCCATCGTCGCGCTGGCGGCCGGCTGGGTCGCCGACATCATGATCCGGCGCGGCGGCGACCCGGTGGTCGTACGCAAGGCCTTCGTCATCGCCGGTTTCGCCGTCGCCTGCACCGAATTGTTCGGCGCCCGGACCGATTCGCTCGATTGGGCCCTGTTCTGGAACGTCGTGTCGCTGTCGGGCCTGGGGTTCGCCACCGCGAACCATCTGGCGCTGTGCCGCCTGACCCTGATCCCCGCCCCCGCGGTCGGGCTGGTCACGGGTGTCCAAAATGTCTCCACCAGCCTGGCCGGCATCGTCGCCCCGATCCTGTCGGGTTGGCTGAAGCAGGTCGGCGGCGGCTACGAGCTGCCGATGCAGGTGATCTTCGTCTTCATGCTGCTGGGCGGCTTCACCTGCGTGGTGCTGCTGCGGCGCAAATATGCCCCGGTGATCGGGGAAGCATCGTGATTTTGACCCCTTCAGACAAGCCGAGGATGTGATGGCTGAGATCGTATTTGGCATGGCGGTGCCGCATAGCGGCATGCTCGGTAAGCCGGGCGAGACCTGGCTCGAGGATGGCGAGCGCGACCGCGCCAAGCCGACATTGTGGTTCCGCAACCGGACCTGGACCTATCCCGAGCTGGAAGAACATCGGAAACCGGAGAATTTCGCGGCCCTCCTGACGCTGGAAGAGCGCCAGGCGCGCTCCGCCCGCTGCACGGCGGCGATCGCGGCGATGCGCAAGGCTTACGAGGAGTCGGGCGCCGATATCGCGGTGATCATCGGCAAGGACCAGATGGAGATCTTCCCCGAGATCTCGCCCTCCATCGCGATCTATTCGGGCGCGGAGATCTTCAACGGCCCTCCGCAGCGCCCGGTCTATGCGCCGGATCAGGCGGTGACTCATCAGGGCCTGCCCGATCTGGCCACGCATCTGCTGAACGAGATCAAGGCCGACGGCTTCGACTTGGCCGATCTGTACGCCTGGCCGGACAACACCTGGATGAGGGACAATTCCAAGATCGTCCCGCATGCATTCGGGTTCGTCTATCGCCAGATCATGGGCGACACTCCGCCGCCCACCGTGCCGATCCTGATGAACACCTTCTATCCGCCGACCCAACCCAGCATGGGCCGCGCGATTCAGTTCGGCCGCTCGCTGACCAAGGCGATCCAGAATTGGCAGTCCGACAAGAAGGTCGCGGTGATCGCCTCGGGCGGCCTGTCGCATTTCGTCTGCGACGAGCAGTTCGACCAGAAGATCCTCGGCTATCTCGGCTCGGGCGACCTCGCCGCCCTCGAAGCGGTGGACGACCGCTCCTATCAGTCCGGCACGTCGGAAATAAAGCTCTATGCGTCGGTGCTGGTGGCGATGGCCGAGATCGGCGCGAAAATGACGCTGGTCGATTACGTGCCCTGCTACCGGACCGAGGCCGGGTCCGGCGAGGGCATGGGTTTCATGTATTGGAGCAAGTAAGACAATGACCACCACCCGCCTGAACGGCTTCATCCGCGCCTGGGAACAGGGAAAGCCGGCCTTTTCCTGCTTCGCCAAGGCGGACAAGCAGACCGCGATCGATCTCTCGGACTCGCCCTATGACGGCCTGGTCTACGAGATGGAGCACAATCCGTGGGACATGGCGGCGCTGGGGGACGCGCTGCAATACATGCTCAACCGCAAGCAGATCCACAGCGCCGCGTCGCTGGCGCCCGCCGTCACCCCGATCGTCCGTGTGCCCGCCAACGGCATCGAGATGAACCAGTCCTACGCCAAGCAGGCGCTGGACCGTGGCGTCTATGGCGTGGTGTGGCCGCATGTCGCCACCGTCGAGCAGGCTTACAACGCCGTCGCGTCCTGCCGTTATGCCCGTCCCAAGAACGCGCCGCTCTACGAGCCGAAGGGCGTGCGCGGCGACGGACCGATGACCGCCGCCCGCTATTGGGGCCTGACCCAGCCCGAATACTATGCCAAGGCCGACGTCTGGCCGCTGGCCCCGCATGGCGAGATTATCGTCGGCCTGATGTGCGAAAGCGTCCAGGCGGTCGACAATATCGACGACATCCTCGCCAATGTGCCCGGCATCGGCTTCATCATGATCGGCGAAGGCGATCTGTCGCAGGAGCTGGGCGTTCCGCGCCAGTACGAGCATCCCCTGATGCAGGAGGCCGGCGCCAAGATCCTCGAAGCCTGCAAGAAGAACAATGTCGTCTTGGCCAATCCGCATGTGAATGCCGGCAATGTCGAGCGGCTCCTGTCCGAAGGCTACCGCCTGCTGCTGTCCGCGCCCTCGCGCGGCTACGGCGTAGTCGGTAAAGCCCGGGAAATGGCCGGGTACTGAGCCATGAATGGTGCTGAATCCCTCGTCGCGACGCTAGTTGGCCAAGGGGTCGATATCTGCTTCGCCAATCCCGGCACGTCGGAAATGCATTTCCTGGCGGCGCTGGAGAATCCCGGCATGCGCAGCGTTCTGTGCCTGTTCGAGGGCGTGGCGACGGGCGCCGCCGACGGGTGGTTCCGCATGAAGGGCACGCCGGCCTCGACCTTGCTTCATCTGGGTCCGGGGCTGGCGAATGGCTTGGCCAATATCCACAACGCCAAGCGCGCCGGCTCGGCGATGGTCAATGTCATCGGCGAGCATGCGACGAGCCATCTCAAATATGACGCGCCGTTGACCTCGGACATCGAGGGCTTGGCCCGCCCGCTCAGCCATTGGGTGCGCCGCGCCGACGGTCCGCACACGGTGGCCCCCGACACCGCGCGGGCGGTGAGCGCCGCCCGGCCGGGGCGCATCTCCACCCTGATCCTGCCCGGCGACACGTCCTGGAGCGACGCCGGCGAGTCGACAAGCCAGCCAATCGAATCCTTCGCGCCGGCCCTGCCGCCGGCCGCGCGGGTCGAAGCGGTGGCGAAGATGCTGCGCTCGACCAATGAACCGGTGCTGGTGATCCTCGCTGGCCGCGCCTGCCGCGGCAGGTCGCTGGAATTGGCGGGCAAGTTGGCCGCCGCCACCAAGTGCCGCATCGGCACCCAATTCTTCACCGCGCGCATCGAGCGCGGGGCGGGCCGGGTTCCGCTCGAGCGGATCCCCTATTTCGTGCCGGCGGCGGTCGAATTCCTGCAGAATTTCCGCCATATCGTCACGCTGGAGACCGGCGAGCCGATCGCCTTCTTCAGCTATCCCAACAGCCCGAGCCTGCTCAAGCATCCCGACTGCCAGGTCCACTCGCTGACCGAGACGGACGAGGACAGTGAAGCCGCCCTGGAGATGCTGCTCGACGCGCTGGGCGCCTCGAAGACCGAAGCGAAGCCGCAAGCGCGGGCCGAGACCACGCCCCCGCGCGGCAAGCTCGACCCCACCAGCATCGCTCAAGCGCTGTGCGCCGCCATTCCCGAGAACTGCATCTTCGTCGATGAGTCCCTCACCACCGGGCGGCAATCGATGGGGCTGACAGTCGGCGCGGCGCCGCACGACATGATCCAGAATATGGGCGGCTCGATCGGCTATGGCACGCCGGTGGCGACAGGCGCGGCGCTGGCCTGCCCGGACCGCCGGGTGTTCTGCATGGTCGGCGACGGCAGCGCCATGTACACGATCCAGTCGCTGTGGACCCAGGCCCGCGAAGGGCTGAACGTCACCACCATCATCTGCGCCAACCGCTCCTATCAGATCCTCAAGGCCGAATACGCCAATATGGGCTTCGGCCCGCCCGGTCCGCGCGCCCTGTCGATGATCGATATCGACCAGCCCACCATCGACTGGATAGCGATGGCCAAGAGTCTCGGCGTACCGGCCATCAGCGTCATGACCGCCGAGGACTTCCACCGCGCCATGATCAATTCGACCGCCGCCTCGGGGCCGATGCTGATCGAAGTTTGTTTGTGATTTCAAAAAGATAATGGGTGATTACATGGATACTCACGCCACGGGAACGACCGTCCTTCGCACCAATCTGGCCAATGCGCCGCTAACCAAGGCGATTCATGATGGGCGAGTGACCTCGGACATCGTGACGCTCGACCTCTGCGGGCCGGATCCGGCGCAGAACGGTTTCAAGCCGATGCTGCGCGACCATGCCTTCGATTGCGGCGAGCTGGCGATCGTCACCTATCTGCAGGCCAAGATCTACAACAAGCCCTGGGTGATGCTGCCCGCTCCGGTCTCGGGCCGCATGCAGCATCATTGCGCTGGCTTCAACCGCGACTTCGGGCATCTCGACCCTAAGGATATCGAGGGCAAGAAGGTTGGCGTGCGCACCTATGCGCAGACCACCGGCCTGTGGATCCGTGGCGTGCTGCACCATGAATTCGGCGTCGATCTCAACAAGGTCACCTGGATGACGGTCAATGAGGGCCATCTCAAGGAATATGCCGATCCGCCGAATTGCGTGCGTCTGCCCAAGGGCTCGGATATCGGCCAGATGATGCTGGACGGCGAGCTGGCCGCCACCCTGCAAGGCGTCGATCTGCCCAAGGATCCGCGCGTCGAACGGCTGGTGCCCGACGCCTTTAATGCCGGCAAGGAATGGTTCAAGCGGGAAGGCGTGGTGCCGATCAACCATGTCTTCGTCGTCCATGCCGACATCTCGAAGAACCGCCCCGACATCGTGCGCGAGCTCTACCGCATGATCGGCGAAAGCCGCGCCTTGACCGAAGGCGGCGAGCCCAATCCCTTCCCGCCGATGGGTCTCGAAGCCAATCGCAAGGGCCTGCAGCTGGCCATCGACTGGGCCTTCGAGCAGAAGATCATCGACCGCAAGCTGACGGTGGACGAGCTGTTCGACGAGACCACAGGGGCGCTTGGGTGAAAAGGCCTCTGGCCGGCCGGCTGGTCAATCCGGTCGGCCTGGGCTGCATGGGGCTGAGCTGGGGCTACGGCCCCGCTGTGCCGGACGACCAGGCGGTCGCCCTGCTCCACCGCGCCCTCGATCTCGGCTACGACCATTTCGACACGGCGGCGCTGTATGGCGCCGGCCATAACGAGACGCTGCTGGCGCGGGCGATCGGTGAGAATCGCGACAAGCTGCTGATCGCCAGCAAGGTCGGCCTGACCGCCGTGCGCGGCGGCGGCAGCCGCGGCATCGATGGCCGCCCCGCGACGGTCAAGGCCGGCTGCGAAGACTCGCTGAAGCGCCTCGGGATCGATCATATCGACCTGTTCTATCTGCATCGCCTGGATCCCCAGATTCCGATCGAGGAGTCGATGGGCGCGATGGCCGATCTGGTCGCCGAGGGCAAGATAGGCGCCATCGGCCTGTCGGAGATGTCGGCCGCCACTTTGCGCCGGGCGGCGGCGGTGCATCCGGTGGCGGCCATGCAATCGGAATATTCTCCCTTCTCGCGCAATGTCGAGATCGCCGTGCTCGATACCTGCCGCGAACTCGGCACCGCCTTTGTCGCCTTCTCGCCGCTGTCGCGCGGCGTGCTCGGCGGCGCGCTGCGCGATCCCTCCGCGCTCGATACCGGCGATGTCCGGCGCTACATGCCCCGTTTCGCCGAACCTCACTGGTCCGCCAATCTGGCGCTGGCCGAGCGATTCGCCGAATTGGCGCACGACGAGGAGGTCAGCCCGGCCCAGCTCTGCCTGTCCTGGGTACTGTCGCGCGGCGAGCATATCCTGGCGATCCCCGGCACCCGGTCGCGCCGCCATCTGGTCGAGAACATCGCCCGCGCCGACTGGCGGCTCTCCGGCGAAACCGCTCGACGAATCGACGCGCTCATCAACCAGCACACGGTCAGCGGCGCCCGCTACCCGGCCCAGACCCGGGCGCAAATCGACACCGAAGATTTCTGATGGCGGGCTCCCTGCTCTCCTACCCAAAATTCTGCTGCTTCTGGGTGGCGCGCTTCGCGACATTGCTAGCGCAAAGCAGCACCGTGCTGGCTATCGGCTGGCAGGTCTATGACATCAGCCGGTTGACTCTCGATGTCCGCGCCGCCTCCTTCAATCTAGGCCTGGTCGGGCTGATGCAGTTTCTGCCGCTGTTGCTGTTCACGCTGATAAGCGGTTGGGTTAGTGACCGGCTGGAGCGGACCAAGGTCGCGCGGCTCGCCGTGTGGTTGCTGGTGCTCTGCTCTGCCAGCCTCGGATGGCTGGCCTGGCAGGGCAGCCGAAGCTTGACCGCCATCTATCTGCTGGCCTGTCTGCTGGGGGTCGTCCGCGCCTTCTATATGCCGGCGATGACCGCGCTGGTCTCGCGGTTAGTTCCCATCGAGATCCTGCCACGCGCCGTCGCTGCCAGCGCCATGGCGGGGCGGATGGGCGCGATTCTTGGACCGGTGGCCGGCGGCTTCGCCTTCGGCATCGCGCCCCAATATGCGTTTTTGCTCAGTGTCACGCTGGCCTGCGTGTCCCTGATCGCCCTATCCCTGATCCGCCCGCCGCAGGTGACGCGTGTCGTACCGGCCGAGAAAGCGCCGCTGTGGCAGGAGTTGGCGGCGGGAATTCACTATATGCGGGCAAACCGGCTGCTGCTCGGAGTAATGACCCTCGATCTGTTCGCCACCTTGTTCGGCGGGATCACCGCGCTGCTGCCGGTCTTCGCCCGCGACGTGCTGGTGATCGGTCCATCGGGGCTGGGATTGTTGCGCGCGGCGCCAGCGGTCGGGGCGTTGAGTGTCGCGTTCTATTTCTCGCTGAAGCCGCTCAACCGCAATGTCGGGGCGATCATGCTGGGTGCGGTCACGCTGTTCGGTGTGGCGACAATGGCGTTCGGCGTATCGCGCTGGCTGCCACTGTCGCTGCTGTGCCTGGTGATATTGGGCGCTGGCGACATGGTGTCGGTGTTCATCCGCCAGGCCATGATGCAATTGACCACCCCGGATTCGATGCGAGGAAGAATTGGGGCGCTGGCTACGCTATCGGTCTCGGCGTCGAATGAATTGGGTGAGTTAGAGTCCGGAATGGTTTCGGCGCTGATGGGGCCGGTCAGTGCGGTGATTGTCAGCGGGGCGTTGGCAGCTGGGGTGAGCTTGCTGTGGATGCGGCTGTTCCCCGAGATCATCCGGGCGCGCACGTTTCCGAAAGATTAGATCCTGCCTACGGCACCCGGATGGGGGAATGAGCCGGGCAAGGCGGAGCTGTAGGTTTAGAAACCGACATTTCAACAGCTCCAGCTTCTTCCTGGATAGTTGATTCGATTAATCAGGCTGCGCTCGCGTACTTCTCGAATTGTTCGCGGGCGGCATCCAGTTGGATGATATTTGACACATCCGCCAGCATGCTACCGCGCTTGCCAATTCTTCCAATATCTCGCACGACAGAGTTCAATGAATAGCCGGAATCTTTTTTGGCAAGATCGGAAAACATCAAGAACTTATTGGCCACAGAATTCTGATACGTGCTCACAAACTCAAATACAGCAATGCGCCCTTTTGGCATAGCAACGACATTATGAGCGTTCCACACATCATCTCGACCTTGAATTTCCCTACTCTTCTCCACGCTTTTAAGGCCAAAAATATGGGAAACCTTCTCGTATAGCTCCGAATTTCGCTGTCTATCTTTTTCCTCCTCCGCCCTGAGAACTGCCATTTGGGCGGCAAATACGGATGCATTAGCAACAAGGGTAACAGCCGATTCCAGCTTGCTCGGGGAAGCCCACGCAGCGAAGACGCTTAGACCATCAAAACCAACACCGTACTTCTCGACGGCCGCACGAGCAGACTTGTCATAGAAGCTCTCTGCGCCGCTCATCTCGGCCTCAAAGTGACCCATGCCAAGATCTGAAACGAAGCAACGATCCTTATTGAACACGATTTCGATCGTGCAGGCCGATCCGCTTGGGTAAAGGATAGGCGCGTTCAGACGAGCCGATTGCCCTTCCACGGCAATAGGCATCAGCCGGCGCATCACGCGATCCAGCCGTTCTCTGATGTCCTCGGCTTTGGCCTCAAGCATTTTAAACCAGCGTTCCTTGGGATTTTTGGGGAGGAATATCACCCAAATTCCCTATCTTGAGAGTATCACAAACGTACCTTAACGCATCGTTGAAATCCCCAAAATCCGGCGTAATCACAGCCGCAGTCTGGACTCCACCGGCTCGGATTTCTCGTTTTTTCAAGTCAGCGTGGTACACGCATATATGCTCATGCGTTTGGCCAACGTCCATATATGACCCGCGCAAACATGAAGGCCCAAAGTCGCCATTCGGATGAGGGCTAAGAGGGTGCCAATCCAGACGATATAGTGGGAGATGAGATCGATTTCCCGGAATATCGCACTCAAGTTGAAACGAAGCTGTGTTTGGAAACCTCGGGAATGTCGTGCATCGGAACCAAAGGCCTCTTGGCATAGCTCCATCAAGCATCACACGGCATTGAAAAGCACATTGAAGCTCACTGGCGCCGCGCGTCTTGTGTTCCCATGCGCTAATCTGGATCAGAGTTTTGCGAGACCGCAGAATGTGTTTGGCATCTTCTAGCGATAGCTTCATAGAATCAGATTAGCGCACCTTAACCGTGCCGGCTACCGCACCTGATGGAATTAGCCAGAAAGTGTGTCCGTAGGACAAGGCTATTAAGATGGCGTGACGACACCCGGCACTTTTCCTTACCCACAAGATGCAGAGCTAAGGAAAATAATTCCTTAGAACTCGGCTGGCAGCTTCGGCGCATACCGCTCCCGCAGCAGCACCACCGTGGTCGCCGCGCCAATCAGCAGAAACACCAGAATCACCTGCATCGGCAGCAGATAACTCCCGCTGACCTGCAGCAGCCAGCCCGACAGGCTCGCGGCGACGCCGCCGGACAAACTGGTCGCCACCTGCTGCACGCCGGTCACTAGCCCAACCGCCGGCGCCGGGATCAAAGTCAGACGACAAAGCGCCAGATTATTGGCGGTCGCCAATCCCAGGCACGATAGCGAAGCGACATTCCAGAACAGCGCGCCATCCAGCGACGGCGAATAAGCCCCCAGCAACACCGTGCTCGCGCCGAGAAACCCGGCCAGGACGAAGCTCTTGCGCACGACCACCGGATCCCGCCCGCGCGCGATCAGCCAGTCGGCGGCCGATCCGGCCAGCAGCGCCACAACCGCGATACCGGCGAAGGAGAAGAAGGTGTAGAGACCCGACTGTTTCAGCGACAGGCCTCGCTGCTCGACCAGATAAGAGGGCATCCAGGTCATGCAATAGAAGGTGAAATAGCCGTAGCAGAAATTCGTGATCATCGCCCCCCACACCAGCGGGCTGGCGATGATCCGGCTGAACGGCAGCACCGCCGCCTTTTTCCGGGCAACGGCTCGATCCTCGCCCTTGGGCAGGTCATTGCGGATCAGCAGCATCCAGGGCGCCAGCCACAGCAGCCCGGCCAGACCGGTAACGACGAACATCGCCCGCCAATCGTGATGCACGATCAGCCAGGCCGCCACCGGCGCGCCGATGGCCGGGCCGAATTTGTTGCCCATCGAATAGATGCCGACCGCCGTGCCGCTGAGGCCTTCCCTGAAATTGTCGCGGATCCAGCGATAGCTGGCCGGCATCACGACGGCCTCCGCGGCGCCGACGATCAGCCGCATGACGATGATTCCGGCGAAGACGCTCATCAGGCCAGTGAGCGCCGTGGCCAGGCTCCAGACCAGGAAAAAGATCGCATAGGGAATCTTCACGCCATACCGGTCGACCAGCCAGCCCATCGGCATCTGGATCAGGCCGTAGGACCAGAAGAAGGCCGAGCCGACCCAGCCGCGATCGGTGTCGGACAGGGCGAAATGATGGACGAAGGCGCTGTCGGCCAACACCGACGAAATGCTGGTCCGGTCGATGAAGGAAATCATCACGCCGAGCGACAGAAGCAGCAGCGCTCCCCAGCGCGCGGCTTCCGAGACGGCAATCGGTCTTTCGGACATCACGTTTCCTTTATGGTTTCGGCTCGCCGGCCTTTTCCATCAAAGCCCACGGCAGGACGCGCGGTCGATTGATATTGGTCCGGGGCAGATTGATTTGACGCCGCCTCGCGCATGTTGCAGCGCAGCAACTTATGAGGCGGTGAACAGAACCGATAACCTTTTCACGCGTGGCCCATGCCTTAATAAGACTACGTCCAAATAGTCACGACCCGCGGCGACCGGCTAAAGACCGACTCCGAAAAACAAGAGGTCGTGTGTGAATTAGGGAGGGTTTCATGATCTCGAGGCATCGTCTTTGCAGCCTGCTCTTAGGTGTCAGCACGCTCGCGCTTTCGCTTCCCATTCTGGCGCAGTCCGCCCCCGACACCGGGCCCGCGCCGTTGGAGGAAGTCCAGGTCACCGGATCGCGCGTGATCAAGAGCGGGTCGGACAGCCCGACCCCGCTGACCAGCGTGACCGCCGACGCCCTGTTGTCCGCCGCGCCCTCGGGATCGATCTCCGACGCCCTCAACAACCTTCCGGTCTTCTCCGGCTCGCGCAATTCCTTCAGCAATCCGGGCTCGAACGCCACCGGCGTGCAGGGCGGCAACGGCTCGGCCAATGTGCTCGATCTGCGCAATCTCGGCGCCTATCGCACGCTGGTGCTGTTCGACGGCCACCGCGTCCCGCCGACCCTCTATAATTCGACGGTCGATGTCGACATCATCCCGCAGGAATTGATCAAGAGCGTCGATGTGGTCACCGGCGGTGTCTCCGCCGTCTATGGCTCGGACGCCATCTCGGGCGTGGTGAACTACGTCCTCAACCGCAATTTCAACGGCGAAACGATGCATGCCGAGGCCGGCGAGTCGCAATATGGCGACGCCCGGACCTGGGATATCGGCGGCGCCGTCGGCTTCAATGTCGGTTCGCGCGGCCATTTCGAAGCCAGCATTCAGCACCGCGACAATGAGGGCATTCTGGACCGGTCGAGCGACCGCAGCTGGGATGACCTGCCCGCCCTGCAGGGCGCAGGCACCGCCGCCGATCCCTATGTGCTCGACAATAATGTCCGTCTCAGGACCTACAGCTTCGGCGGCCTGATCACCAACGGCGCGCTGTCGGGCCAGACCTTCGGCGCCAACAGCACGCTGTCGGCCTTCAATAAGGGCATCTCGACCGGCTCCTCCTGCTGCCAGATCGGCGGCAGCGGCGCCTATCAGGACGCCTCGATGATCTCGCCCTATAACGGCACCCAGCTGTTCGCGCGCTACGATTACGACATCACCGACGATGTGCATTTCTTACTGCAGGGCGCGGCCAATCTGAAGCAGAACGTCTCCTACACCGGCTGGAACCAGCTGGCGTCGCTGACCATGAGCTCGACCAATGCCTTCCTGCCGGCCGCCTATCAGAACGCCCTGGCCGCGGCGCATCAGTCGACCTTCAGCATGAACGAGATCTGGGAAGGCGCCCCGCGTATCCAGGACGTGTCCAACACTCAGCAGATCTATTTGAATACCGGCCTGGAAGGCGAGGTCTTCGGCGCCGACTGGAACGTGACCTACACCCACGGCACGTCGCAGCTGAACACGCAGGTCAACAATCTGCCCAATGCGGATCGCCTGTCGGCCGCGCTGGACGCCGTGGTCAATCCGGCCACCGGCCAGACTGTCTGCCGGGCCAGCCTGACCAATAGCGCCTATAGCAACTGCGTGCCGCTCAATCTGTTCGGGTCCAACTCGGCCAGCGCCTCGGCGATCGCCTACGCGCTGGGCAGCGTCGACTTCCTGACCCATACCAATATGGACGCCGCCGACAGCTCGATCAGCCGCACCCTGTTCGACGATTGGGCTGGTCCGGTCACCGCCGCGCTGTCGGCCGAATGGCGCCGCGAGACGTTCGACGCCTCGAGCAACGCCACCCCGAGCGACTACGCCAATTGCACCAGCCTGCTCTATAACTGCACCAGCACCACGACCATCTATCCGACCACGTTCCCGAATAGCGGGACGGTCGCGCAGAGCGTCGGGGAAGGGGCGGTCGAACTCGAAGTGCCGCTGTTGGCCGATCTTCCGCTGATCAAGTCGCTGGACCTCAACACCGCCTGGCGATTCACTGATTATTCCACCAGTGGCAATTACACCACCTACAAGGTCGGCGGCGTCTGGGCGTTGGATAGCGACCTGAAGTTCCGCGTCACCACCTCGCGCGACATCCGCGCGCCCACGCTCTACGATCTGTTCCAGCCGGAAACCGTGGTTCCGGGCAATTTCACCGACGCCAAGACCAACACCACCCTCTATGTGCCGTCGGTCAATCTCGGCAATCCCAATCTGTCGGCGGAAATCGGCCGGACCCAGACGGTCGGCGTGGTCTATTCGCCCAGCTATATTCCGGGCTCGAACTTCACGCTGGACTACTATCACACGGTGGTCGACAACGCGATCACCACGGTCCAGGGCTTCAACACGGCGACCCAGCAGGCCTGCTACGCCAGCAACGGCAGCTCGCCCTATTGCCCGTTGATCCAACGCAACGCCGCCGGCACCGTGACCGCCTTCCTGGTCGAACCGGAGAACATCGCCAAGGTCCGCACCTGGGGCCTCGACGCCGAAGCGGGCTATGCCACCAAGATCTACGACCAGCCGGTCTCGGTGCGCGTGCTCGCCAATTGGCAGCCGCACATCTATTACATCCAGCCCGGCGTGGCGACGATCGACCAGGGCGACGCCGGCTGGGGTCAGAACGGCCTGATGCCGAGCCCGAGCGTCCAGTTGGCCGCCTTCTTCGACTACCAGCCGACCGATTGGATCAAGCTCGATCTGTTCGAGCATTATCACAATCACTTCCAGCGCAGCGGCGTAGCCGGCCAGGTCTTCACCGACCCTTATGTCGGCAGCTTCGCCACCACCAACATCACCGCGACCTTCGACACCGGCCCGGTGTGGAAGGCTGACGCCAGCTCCGTCTATGTCAGCATCACCAATCTGTTCAACGCGACGCCGCCGCTGAGCGGTTATTACAGCGGAACCACCTCCGCCGGCGCGGCCTACGAATTCTCGGACGATCCGACCGGACGGGCCTTCCTCGTGGGCTTCCGGATCAAGGGTTAAGTCGTGAGCCGGAAACTCCTGCTCGCGCTTGCGTCGGCGCTGCTGCTGTCGGGGGGGCAGCCGGCGCCGGCGCAAACCACCCGCTTCGTGCATCTGGGCCGCGGGGAACCGGGCGTGCTGTACGAACCGGCGGTGATCGGCGCCAAGGCCGAGACCGCCATCTTCATCATGCATTCCTCGGTCGATTATCTCAGCTTCCCGGCCTGCTCCGAACTATCCCAGCGCGGCTATCGCGTGCTCTGCGCCAACAACAGCACCAGCAAATCGGGCGTGTCGAATGACGGCGTGCTCGACCAGGTGCTGGTCGAGGCCGGCGCCGGGGTCGCCTGGCTGCGCAAGCTGCCGGGCGTCAGGCATGTGGTGCTGCTCGGCCATAGCGGCGGCGGCACGGTGATGAGCGCCTATCAGTTCGTCGCGGAAGGCGGGGTTAAGGCCTGCCAGGCGGCGGAGAAAATCTGGAAATGCCCGGACAGTCTCGCCAACCTGCCCCCGGCCGACGGGGTGATGCTGGTCGATTCCAACTGGGGCCTGGCCGAGATGACGCTGTTCAGCATCGATCCGGCGGTGCGGGACGAGACAGGCGGCACGGCGCTCGCCCCCAAGCTCGACATGTTCGCTCCGGCGAATGGGTTCAATCCCAAGGGGTCGTCCTATTCCCCGGACTTCGTCAAAGCGTTCCTGACCGCCGAGAGCAACCGCAACACCGCGCTGCTCGCGAAAGCCGAGGGCGCATTGGCGGACATCAAGGCCGGCAAGGGCCCCTATGACGACGACGCGCCGTTCGTGGTGCCGGGCGCCAGCCTGCTGGGCGGCAACAACAAGCTGTTCTCGCAGGATGTCCGCCTGATGTCGCACACCAGGAAGGCATGGCCGCTGCTGCACGCCAACGGCAACGTGACGACCGGCATCGTGCAGTCCGTGCGCGTACCGGAAAATACCCGCAATCTCTCCCCCTCCCTGATCCAGGGCGCGCTCAAGACCACCGTGCGCAATTACCTCAACAGCTACGCTATCCGCACCGACCCGGACTTCGGCTATGACGAGGATTCCGTGCGGGGTGTCGAGTGGAGCTCGACCTATGCCAGCCCGCCCGGCAATGTGCAGGGGATCGCAGCCCCCCTGCTGGTGATGGGCATGACCGCCCATTGGGAATTTCTCGCCAGCGAGACGATCTACGAGATGGCCAATAGCCGCGACAAGAGCATCGCCTTCGTCGAGGGCGCCACGCATCTCTACGAGACCTGCAAAGAATGCGAACGCCATCCCGGCGAATTCGGCGACACGCGAAAGACTACCTACGATTACATCGATACCTGGCTGAGCAAGCCGGGTCGCTTCGGGGACATGAAATGAAGATGCGCATCGGATCCGGCGTCGCTCTGGGTCTGCTCCTGCTGGCCGGCTCCCCGGCGCGGGCCCAAGACATCGGCGATCCCAAGCTGCTTCTGAGCGGCTCGCTTCAGGCCGGCGCCGCCCTGCAAGTGACCAGCCCGTCCTTCGCCGCCGGCCAGGATCTTCCTCTCTCCGCCACCCAATATGGCGGCAATCGTTTCCCCGGCCTGTCCTGGGCGAAGGGACCGGCCGGCACCAGATCCTATGTCGTCGTGCTTCAGGGCCTGCATGGCAAGGCCGGCGCCCCCGATGCCGGCACCAGCCAGCATCTGGTGGTCTACAATCTGTCCGCCGGCACCACCGCCCTGCCGGTGGGGCTGGACGCTCCGCCACCGGGCGCGGCCTATGGCCCCAATGTCCATGGTCCGGCCGCTCCCTATGCCGGGCCGCATCCGCACGACCCGGGCGCGCATCCGTACCATCTCCAGGTCTTCGCGCTGGACACGGCACTGACGGCCAGCCCGGATCTCAGCTTCGATGCGCTGAGGCAGGCGATAGCCGGCCATGTGCTGGCGACCGGCGATCTGGTCGGGTTCGTCTCCCGGCCGGCCGCCAGCGCGCCGGTCAGGATCGATACCGGATCGCTGACCGGCATGGCCGGACGCGACCCGGCCATCACGGTCTATAAGGGCATTCCCTACGCCGCCCCGCCGGTCGGGGATCTGCGCTGGCGCCCGCCCGCCCCCGCCTTGCCCTGGGAGGGCGTGCGCAAGGCCGACAGCTTCGGCTTCGCCTGCCCGCAGCCGGGCGGCGAGATGGCGCACGGCCTGCAGCAGAGCGAGGATTGCCTAACGCTCAATGTTTGGACCGGCGCCAAGCCTAATGATGGCGAGAAGCGCCCGGTCTATGTCTGGATTTATGGCGGCGGCTTCATCGGCGGCACCGGCGCCAGCCCGGAATTCGACGGCGAGAGCCTGGCCAGGAAGGGCGTGGTCGTCGTCACCTTCAATTACCGCGTCGGCGTACTCGGTTTCCTCGCCACTCCGGAGCTCAGCCGCGAATCGGGCCACAAGGCATCGGGCAATTATGGCCTCCTCGACGACGTCGCCGCCCTGCAATGGGTCAAGCGCAACATCGCCGCGTTCGGCGGCAATCCCGACAAGGTGACGATCGGCGGGCAATCGGCCGGGGCCGGCTCGGTCGGATTCATGGCGCTGTCGCCGCTGGCCAATGGCCTGTTCCGCGCCGGCATCGCCGAGAGCCACGCCCGCGATCCGCGCGATCCGGAACTGCGCTATCTCTCGATCTCTTGGCGACCGCTTGCTACCGCCGAGGCCGCGGGCGTGCTGTATGCCGAACAGCATGGCGCCAAGACTCTGGCCGATCTGCGAGCGATGCCGTTGGATAAGCTGATCGAGGGCAGCAACAGCATCGACAGCTCGGTCAAGACCGGCAGCGACGGCAAGCCGCCGCTGTTCCGTCCGGTGGTCGATGGCTGGGTGATCCCGCAATCCTACGCCAAGACATATCAGACGGGGCGCCAGAACCAGGTCGCCTTCGTCGCCGGCAACAACAAGGACGAAAGCGGCGCGGTGCCCGAGACAGCCTTTGCGCCCATGCGGGCGAGTATGGGGCCGCCGCGTGCGGGAATGCCGCAGACCAATGTCACCCTGGCTCAGTTCGAGGCAGCGGCGCGGCGCAAATTCGGGGCGCTGGCCGACGAGTTTCTGAAACTCTATCCGGCCAAGACCGACGAGGAAGCCGCGCTGCAAAACAACGCCTCGGTGCGCGACAATTCGCGGATCTCGACCTGGCTGTGGGGGCAGTCGTGGAGCAAGGGCGACAAGCTGCCGCTCCACACCTATTTTTGGACCCACGCCATGCCGGGCCCATCGCACGATATGCGCGGCGCCTTCCATGGTTCCGAGATCGCTTACGCGTTCAACAGTCTCGACGCGCTGGACAAGCCCTGGACCGACGAGGACCGGCGCATCGCCGAGACGATATCGTCCTACTGGGCCAACATCATCAAGACCGGCGATCCCAACGGCGCCGGCCTGCCCGGCTGGCCGGCCTACAGCGCCAAACTGCCGCAGGTGATGGAACTGGGCGACCATTTCGGCCCGATACCGGTGGCCAGCCAGGACAAGATCGCCTTCTGGAAGAAATTCTTCGCCACCCAGCAGGCGTGGTAAGGGACTGACACACCTAAACGCTTCAATATCTGTCAGTCCCTTTAAGCCCGAGCGGCGCTTGAGCCCCGCCGCAGCGGAGCGCAGGCGTCATATTGAGTCTTAGGGCCTGACGCGCCGATTTGGCTCGTTTATTCGCGTCAGGCCCTAAGGAACATATCACCGGCGGGCCTGTTCCGATTGGACATCGGCGCCGAAACGCGAAGAATGGCGCGGTCAAAATCGCGCCACTTCTAGGAGGCAGTATGTCCGAAATCGCCCTCGAAACCCGCGACGGGGTTTGCCCGAGTTTCGTCTATCACCCGGAAGGACCGGGACCCTGGCCCTCGATCCTGCTCTATATGGACGGGCCGGGCATCCGGCCGGCGGTGCATGATGTCGCCAAAAGATTGGCGGAGAGCGGCTATCTGGTGCTGCTGCCGGACCTGTTCTACCGTTCCGGCCCGTATGCGCCGATCGATCCCAAGGTGGTCTTCACCAATCCCGAGCTGCGCGACCAGCACCGGCAGAAATTCATGGCGGTGACGACCCCGGAGCGGATCATGTCCGACACCGGCTATTTCCTCGATTATCTGGACGGCCGCGCCGACATAAAGCCGGGACCGATCGGCGTGACCGGCTATTGCATGGGCGGACGTTTCTCGCTGCTGGCCGCGGCCAATTTCCCCGACCGGATCGCGGTGGCGGCCTCTTATCATGGCGGCGGGCTGGTCAGCGACACACCGTCGAGCCCGCACCGCCAAGCCGATAAGATCAAGGCGAAGATCTATGTCGCCGGCGCCATCGAGGACGGTAATTTCACCGACGAGCAGAAACAAACCCTGATCGACGCCCTGACCGAGGCCGGGGTCGACCACAAGGTCGAGACCTATCCGGCCAAGCATGGCTGGGTGCTCTCCGATATGCCGGTCTATGACGCGGCCTGCGCCGAGCGTCACTGGGATACGCTGGTGCCGCTGATGGATGGGGTGCTGAAGAAGGCCGGTTAAACGGCTGAAGCGCCGATAGTCAGCAGACCTGACATCCATTGAGCTTCCATGGAGCCGGCGATCTCGGCGAAGTCAGGATTGGCATGGGCGTATCGGCGCATTTCCGCCAGGGCGTCGGTCACTCCGCCAGCGACACGCTCGAGCGCCGCTTTGGCGGCAGTGATGGACAAGCCGCAGCGCGTGGTGCCGAGCTTCATCAATTGGTTGAACGAAGGCCAAAACGGTCTGCCGTCGAGCGTCAGCGCCATGGTGTCCTTCGGCAAATAGACGGTAGTGGTGACCACGTCATACACGTCGGCCAACCGCGCGATGCCGCTCACCTGGTCGTAGGTCAGCGCGAAGTTCTTCAAGTGGGCGTCGCCATTGCGCACCGTGGCGTTCAGGGCGAACAGGGTGAACAATTTATCGAGTTCGCCCCTCTGCTCAGGCCCGGGCATGAATGCCTGGGCTTTCCTGAAGAGTGCCGCCTCATACCCTCCTTCATATTTTTGGGCCGTTGCCTTGCCGTTGAGGACGCAGAAATCCTCGATCCCCCTATAGGTTCCGTCGGAACGCAGATCGAACCGATCGACGACCAGAGCCGTGCCATCGTCGGACAGCCGTCGGCGCGGGACGGCCAGGCCCGCCCGCTCGGCAGCCAGCAGGCAGAAGAATTCATTGGCAGCCAGGTGAGGGTACTCCGCCGGGTCCCAGAATTTCACGATATGGGTGGCCCCTCTGATGCTCGGCAAGCGCCGTTCCGCGGTGTCAGCCAACATCCGTGAGTCCGCCTCGTCGCGGATCATCACTTTCGGCTGAACGCCCGAGATGCCGGAATAGCGGGCAAAGCGGTCCATCATGAACTGGAACAACTCGCCATCCCGCCGGTGCTTCAGGATCTCGTCGACCGATTGGAAAGGAACGTCCTCGCTCAGGTCGCTGTCGGGGGCCGTATAGCGGAGCCGGCCGATCTGGGACCGCCCCACGACCGCGAGCAGGTCGAGATCGTCGAAGGTGCCGACCGCCTTGGCGAAGCCCAAGCGCAGCCTCTCCCGCAGAACGCCTTCCGGCAGGTTCATCTCGAATATTGGGTGCAGCCCCCACTCCTGATCCCAACTGGCCAAACGGACTGGCATCGTCATCGAGACCGCCCCGTCGGCATCCTGGGCTGGGTCATAGGAAAAGGTCGAGCCTCGTTGACCATGGCGGTCGAGCAGGCCCGCGTTCCGGTGATCGCTCCAGACCCGGATCATCGGGCGCTCTCCCTCTGCAGATCCTCGAGCGTCGGCCTGCCCCTATTGGCGGTGGTGATCTGGAGATCCAGTTTCAGCACGCTCAAGATCGCCATCAGCTTGTTGAAACCGAGTTCCCGCTGCGCGCACGTCTCCAGGGCGGTTATCGTCGCACGGCTGGTGCGCGACTGGACGGCCAGTTGGGTTTGCGTCAATCCAAGCGCTTTGCGCTGAGTGGCGATCTGCTCGCCCAGGGTCTGGAGGTCCAGCATAATGCCTCACATATTAGTAATAATATCAATTTTCTTATTACGCGCCTAATATATGAGGCAAACCTCATCAGGTCAATCTGGTCGCCCGGCAGCCGCCGGTGACCGCGCTGCGATATGAATAAAAAAGCCCCTCGGCGTGAACCAAGGGGCTTCGAATTTGGCTTAGGGAGATAAGCCGTATTTAGAAATCGGCCCGCAGCGTCACGCCGTAGGTACGGCCGGGTGCCGTGGCGCGGTTGTCGCCATAGGAGCTCTCTTCGAGCTGCAGGGCATAGACGGTGTTGGTCAGGTTGCGGCCCCACAGCTTGACGGTCAGGGCGTCGGCGAAGCTCGGATTCCAGTCGATGCCGGCCGCCAGCGTGCTGTACGCACCCTGCTTCAGACGATTGTCCGGCGAAGCGTACCAGCCGTCGCTGTGATAGAGCGTGGTGCTGACCAGGACGCTGCCGGCATTGGTGGTGAACCGATAGGCCGGGGTCAGATTGACCGTCCAATCGGGCACCGATTCGATCTGCTTGCCGTTGGCATTGTAGTTCGTGATGGTCGCTTCGCTGGCGAACGGCAGGGCGAAGGGCAGCGCATACGGTGACAACGGGGTGTAGGCCAGCGCGTTCTGGAAGTCGGTATATTCCGTATGGATCGCGCTGAAGCCGGCATTCAACGTCAGCCCTTCCGCCAGCTTGGCCGTCACATCGAGATCGATGCCGTAGCTGGTGGCCGATTTGGCGTCGAACACCTGCTCGGCGCCATTGACGATCTCCAGCACCTGGCGGTTCTTGTA
>Ga0302314_10005151_pt1 | contig 23879 bp, 18 predicted proteins | sample III_Palsa_N2_3_FD_200533 | JGI IMG/M metagenome (GOLD analysis project Ga0302314, IMG submission 200533) | Peat permafrost microbial communities from Stordalen Mire near Abisko, Sweden - III_Palsa_N2_3 | ecosystem: Environmental > Terrestrial > Soil > Palsa > Peat permafrost | place: Sweden... | reverse complement strand
CGGGTGCAGGCTATCTTCTGTGGATGGCCTGGAACGCGGTTAAACCGGGAGCACGCTCGCTGCTCCAGCCGCGCACCGATCTGCCGATCGACGGCCCGCGCCGCCTGTTCGCCATGGGCTTCCTGACCAATCTTCTCAATCCGAAGGCGGCGGTGCTCTATCTGTCGCTGCTGCCGCAATTCATCGATCCCGCGCGCGGCCATGTGCTGGCGCAGGGCGTGCTGCTGGGCCTGCTGCAGATCGCCATCAGCTTCACGGTCAATCTCAGCATCGTGATGGCGGCGGGTGGCGTCGCGGCTTGGTTCGCCGGCCGACCGGCCTGGCTCAAACTGCAGCGTTGGCTGATGGCCGGGGTGCTGACTGGGTTGGCAATGCGGTTGGTCTTGGAGAAACGTCCGGCCTGATCAATTCACCCAGGGCGGCGGCTCGTTGACACTCAGCCAGTAACGCGCGACCTGTTCGATGGTCTCGGCGAATTCGCTGGCGTCGCTCGATTTGACCACATAGGAATTGGCCCCCAGGCGATAGGCGTCGGCATGGCCCGTGCGGCTGGCCGCCCCGGTTACCACCACCACCGGCAGCCAACGTGTGCGCGGCTCGGCGCGCAATTTTTCCAGCACCGCCGCCCCGCCCAGACCGGGTAGATTCCAATCCAGCAGGATGAGATCGGGCGGCGGCCGGCGCCGGCTGGAGGAATCATATTGCGCCAGCAGTTCGAAGGCCTCGTCGCCGCTGCGGGCGATGGCGGCCAGGCTGCCGGGTTGGCTCCTGTCCAGCGCGCGCAGGATCAAGGCGGCGTCGGCGCCGTCGTCCTCGATCAGCAAAATGCGCTTTTCGCTCATGGCGTTGCCTCCAAAGTGAAGAAAAATGCGGCTCCCTCGCCAACCTTGCCCTCGGCCCAGATCCGCCCGCCATGGCGGCGCACCACCCGCAGAACGGTCGCCAGCCCGATCCCGGTCCCCTCGAACTCGTGCGACGGATGCAGCCGGGTGAAGACATTGAACAGCTTGCCGGCATAGGCCATGTCGAAGCCAGCGCCATTGTCGCGGACGACGACCACACGCCGGCCATCCTGCGTCTCGATCGCCAGTTCGATGCGCGCCGCATCGGTCTTGCGGGTGAATTTCCAGGCATTGCCGATCAGATTGTCGAGCGCCACTTCAAGCAGCGCGGCATCGCCCGACACCCACAAACCCTCGGGGATGACCACCTCGATCCGGCGGTCGGGATCGGCCTCGCGCAATCGCGCAACGCAGGCGTGGGCGACGGCGGAGAGATCGACCTCGCGGCCGACGAACTCGCTGCGCGCCACCTTGGACAGCTTCAGCAGATCGTCGATCAGCCGGCCCATATGGGCGGTGGAATCGCGGATCCGGTTCAGGAATTCGCGGCCGGGTTCGTCGAGTACGTCGGCGTAGTCCTCGAGCAGCGCCAGGCCGAAGCCATCGATGCTGCGCAAAGGGGCGCGCAAATCATGCGCCACCGAATAGCTGAAGGCCTCCAGCTCCTGGTTCTTGAATTCCAATTCTTCCGCCATCGCCGCCTTGGCCTCGGCGGTCTCGCGCGCCGCGCGCTCCTCGGCGGCCTCGATCTCCTTGCGCAGCAACTGTTCGCGGATACGCCGGGTCTCGTCCTGCAGCTGCTTGCGCCGGATCTGCGCCATCACTCGGGCGCGCAGGGCATCGGCGTCGCCCGATTTCGACAGATAATCGTCGGCGCCGGCGGAGAGCGCCTCGATCATCGCCTTGCGGTCCTCGACGGCGGTCAGCATCACCACCGGTATGTCGCGCAGACCTGGTGCCGCTTTGATACGCCGGCAGGTCTCGATACCGTCGATGCCGGGCATCACCAGATCCAGCAGCACGCAATCGACCAGCTGGACCGACAGCAGCAACAACGCCTCGGCGCCGGAATGGGCCAGCTGCACGTCATAGCCATCGCCGCGCAGGATCTCGCCCAGCTCGTTGAGATAGGTCAGGCTGTCATCGACGGCCAGGATGCGCTTGGGGGCCTGCAAGGAATCGGTGTCGCGCTTGGTGTCGGCGTGGCTGGCAGTGCGCAGCAGAGCGTGAAGCCGGGCCAGGATCACGTCGCTCTCCTCGCCCTTGCGCACGAAGGCGTCGGCACCGGCGTCGAAGGCTTGCAGTTCGGCGCCACCCTCATCCGATCCGGTCAGCAGCAGGCAGGGCGTCAGGCGCAGCGCGGCATCGAGGCGGATGCGACGGATCACGGTGGGGCCGTCGATGCCGGGCAGGCTGCCATCGACGATCACGGCTGCCGGTCGCGCGTCAGCGGCAATTCTGAGCCCTTCCTCGCCACTGATCGCGGGCAGCACCTTGTAGCCGGCCTCTTCGAGCATTTCGAGCAGCGCCATGCGGAAGGTCGGGCTGTCGTCAATCACCAGGATGGCGTCTCCGGCCTCCGGCGCCGAGCCCCGCAGCCGGCGCAGATGGTCGCGCACGCGGCCGATCAGATAGGTGGAATCATAGGGTTTGCCGACATAATCGTCCGCGCCGGCGGTGAGGCCGCGCACCCGGTGGTGCACCTCTGCCTCGCTGGACAGCAGGATAACCGCCATGCTGGCGGTGCGCGGGTCCTCGCGGATCAGCGTCAACAGCTCGACTCCGTCATCGTCGGGTAGCAGTACGTCGAGAATGGCCAGCTTGAAGGGGGTGGTGGCCAGGGCAAGCCGGGCGGACGTGCCGTCCTGGCACGCCAGGCAGGAGAAGCCGGCCGCTTCGAGAAGCTCCATCAACGCCATGCGGACGGTCAAACTGTCATCGACGATCAGGATGTCCGCTGTCATCGGCGCTGGCCCATCGGTGAGGCGGGGACGCGCCCGAGGAACGGACCGATTTCGGACAGCGGCAGGATCTGGGTGGCCGCGCCCAGCAGCGCCGCTTCGCGCGGCATGCCATAGATCACCGAACTGGCCTCGTCCTGTGCCACCGTCAATCCGCCCGCCTGGCGGATCTTGAGAAGGCCGGCGGCGCCATCGCGGCCCATGCCGGTCAGCAGGGCGGCGCAAGCGGCCGGGCCGTAATCGCGGGCGACCGATTCGAACAATACGTCGACCGAGGGGCGGCAGGAGTGCCGCTCGGCCTCGAGGCTGAGACGCAGCCGGCCGTCGCGCACCGAGAGATGCTGGCCGGGCGGCGCCATCAGCACCTTGCCTGCCGCCGCCGAGACCAGCTCGCCCTCCTTGGCGTAGGAGACCCGCCGCGCGGTCTGGCCGTCCAGCCAATCGGCGAAGGCGGTGCCGAACGGTTCGGAGATATGCAGGACGAACAGGATCGGCAGCGAGAAACTGTCCGGCAGCCCGTTCAGCACGTCGAGAATCGCGCCGGGACCGCCTGTCGAGGCGCCGATCGCCGCCACCGAATATTTCTGCGGGGCAAGCGAAACGGGCGCGGCGCCGAGCGACGTGGGGGATTGCGGAATGGAGGTCAGACGGCCGCGCGGATGGGTGATGACTCGAATGCGCGAGACCAGCTTCAACGTGATCAGATAATCCTTCGCCCAGGCCTCGTCATTGCCCTCGCCGGCGAATTTCTCCATGACGTCGACGGCGCCGGCGGCCAGCGCGTCATAGGTCCGGAACAGCTCGCCGCGATTGACCGAGGCCGAGACCACCAGAATCGGGGTGGGGAAATGCGCCATGATATATTCGGTGGCGGCCAGCCCCGTCATCAGCGGCATCATCATATCCATCGATAAGATGTCGGGGCGGTGGCGCCGCACCAGTTCGATGGCTTCCTTGCCGTCGGCCGCCTCGCCGACAAGTTCCAGATCGGGATCGGCCGAAACGATCTCGACCAGGCGCTTGCGCACCGTCAGGGAATCTTCAGCGATCACTACCTTAATGCGAGGCATTCCCTACTCCGTCAGTCGCCTGATCATCGCCAGCAATTCGGTCTGATCGAAGGCGCTTTTTATCATATATCCCTGGGCCCCCACCTCGCGGCCGCGCTCCATATCGTCGGGACCGTTGCGCGAGGTCACCATGATCGCGGGGATGCGATAGAGAACCGGGTCCGAGCGGATCCGCTCGACGAAGCCGAACCCATCCATGCCCGGCATCTCGACATCGACCAGGAACAGGCCGTAGTCGCGGGCCTTGGCCATGTCCAGGCCGATCTCGGCCGAGCCCGCCACATCGACAGGATAGCCGGCCGATTCCAGGATGCTCCGCTGCAGCATCTGGGTGGTCAAGCTATCATCGACGACCAGGATCATCGGCAGCGGCCTGGCGTCCGGCGTCTGCGCGCCGGAAGCGCGGCCGACCGCGGCGACCAGGCGGTCTGGGTCGAGCATCAGACGCGGATTGCCCTCGGCGTCGAGCGAGGCGCCGGAAACGATGGCATCGGCCGGCGCTTCATCGGGCAGAGGATGGACGACGATTCGGGCTGTGCCCAACAGCCGATCGATGCCGATCGCCGCCAGCCCGTCGCGGCCGGCCACCACGACCGCGGTCCAGCGCATCTCGGCGGGCGGACGGGGGGCTGCGATCAGGTCTGCCAGCGGCAGGAACGGCAGGGCGGCCTGCTCGAAGCGGATCGCCAGCCCATGGCCGGTATCGGCGAAATCCTCGGGCACCAGGCGCAGGCAGCGTCGGACCGAATCGAGCGGCAGCCCTGCCAGGACTCCGGACGTCTCGATCAGCAGCGTGTCGACCGCCAGAAGCGAGGAGGGCACCGTCAGCTCGAACACGGTGCCGCGTCCCGCTTCGCTGCGCACTTCGAGGCCGCCCCCCAGGCGCTGCGCCACATCGCGCACCACATCCATGCCGACGCCGCGCCCGGCGGCCTGGGTCACCTCGTCCGAGGTGGAGATTCCTCCCTTCAGTAACAGGCGGACCGCCTCCTCGTCGCTGGCCAGCGGCGTGTTCGCGGCGCGCCGGATGGCGTCGACATCGAGGCCGCGTCCGTCATCGGAGCATTCGAACAGGATGCGCCGGCCACGCCGCGCCACGCGCAGCCGCACCCGGCCTTCGTCAGGCTTGCCCTGGGCACGCCGTTCGGCGGGGGATTCGATGCCATGCGCCACCGCGTTGCGGACCATCTGCATCAGCGCATGCTGTACCGCCTCGATGACCGGGGCGTCGAGGCGCACCTCGCCGCCCTCGCCGGTAAATTCGGCCAAGCGGCCCAGGGCGCGCGCGCCGTCGCGCACGGCCCGCTCGAGCGGAGTGAACAGGCTGCCGGCGGCGACCAGGCGCATCTGCTCGGCATTGTCGCGCAATTGGCTCAGCTCGCGATCCATCTGCCCCAGCGTCTGGTCGAGGGCGCGATCGGCGCCAGACAATTTGCGGCGTAGTTCTTCGGCCAGGGTGAAGAGATGCTTCTGCGGACCGGAAAGAATGGCGCCGGGGCGCGGGCTCAGCTGGGCCAGCAGCAGATCGACCAGATGGCGGCCCTGTTCGATGTCGTCGGCGGCACCACGCAGTCCGGACAGCAAGGCGTGGGTTTCGGCCAGCCCGTCGAGCAGCGTGTCGACGTCGGTCAGCTCGGTGCGCACGCTCAGCGTGGCTTCTTCGAGCGTCGTGACGGCCGGCGCGACGGGATCGGGCGCGGCACCTTCCTCGGGAGGCGGCGCGAGGTCCTTCAGGCGGGCCTCGGCCTGGTCGAGCTCGGCCAGCACGCGGTCAATCTCGGTACGCGGTACCGCGACCCGGTTGTCGCGCCACGGAATCAGCACCTCTTCGATGGCATGCGCGCTCTCGGCGATGCCATTCACCTTGACGACCCGCGCGGCCCCTTTCAGCGTGTGGGCCAGGCGCAGCAGACGCGCCACCTGCCCGCCGCTGGCGCCCTTTTCCAGATCGAGAACGCCCTGCGCGAACTGGTCGAGCAGGTCGCGCGCCTCGATGCGGAAATATTTATAAGGGTCGCGGGGCGGCATGCTCCGTTACTCGCCGACACCGGGGCGGATGATGCGCAACAGGTCGCCGGCCAATCCAGAGAGTTGCTGCGCCGTCTTCAGCGTTTCCGACGCGCTGGTCTCGGTCTCGCGCGCGGTCTGGGCGACGTCGGCGATGGCGACATTGACCTGGTCGACGGCGCTGGTCTGCTGCTTGGTGGAGAGGCCGATCTCGCGCGCGGCCTCGGTGGTCGAGCCGACCAGCGCTGCAATCTGGCGGAAGGCGGCGGACAGATCGAGGAATTGGCGCGATCCGGCATCGACCGCCTTCGAGCCGGTTTCGGTGGCCATCACCGTTGTATTGACGGCGCCGCGCACCTCCTCGATCAGGGTGCGGACCTCCTTGGCCGAGCCGCCGACGCGGTCGGCCAGCTTGCGGATCTCATCGGCCACCACAGCGAACCGCTTGCCGCTCTCGCCGGCGCCGGCCGCCTCGATGGTGGCGTTGATGGCCAGGATGTTGGTCTGCTCGGCCAGTTCGAGCACGATATCGAGCACCGAGCCGATCTCCTGCGATTTCTTACCCAGTTCCAGCATGTGGGTGACGATCTGGTCCATCTGGCGCCGGATGCCGCCGATGGAATCGTTGGTCTGGTCGACCATGCCCTGGCCGCTGCGCGCCGCACCCGCGGTCTGCTCAGCCGAGCCGGAGACGCGTTGGGCGGATTCCGCGATCTGGCGCGAACTGACCAGCAGTTCATTGATGGTGGTGCTGATTTCGTTCATCGCGGTCGACTGTTCCGACGCGCTCTGCGCCTGTTGGTTGGCCGAGGACTGCAGCTCGGCCGCCGAGCTCTCGACATGGCTGACCGCCGACCCGATCTGGTGGCCCAGCGAGCTGGTGATCAGGAAACCGATGGCGGCAATGGCGATGATCGCCGCCAGTCCGCCCCAGGTGATCACGCCGATCGTGAAGCTGGTCGCCTGGCGCGAGGCCACATTGCGCGCGCTCAGCAGATTGCTTTCCTCCTGGTCGGCGTCGGCGATCGTCGTGCGGATCCTTTCCATGATGCCGATGCTGCCAGTCTGCTGCACCAAGCGGGCCGCGGCCTCGGCGCCGGAGGCGCGTCGCGCGTCGATGGCGTCGCGCAGATTGGCCAGGTGCTGGTCGATCAGCGGCTGAAGCTGGGCAAGGCGGTCCTGCTGATGCTGGTTGTCCGAAGTCAGGTGGCGGATATCGTCGAACGTCGCTTTCACGGTGCCCAGCGCGGCGCGATAGGTGTCGAGATAGCTCTCGGCGCCGGTAATCAGAAAGCCGCGCTCGCCGCTTTCGGCGGTGGTCAGGGAGGCCAGCAGGTCGGCCAACCGGGCCTTCACCTCGTGGGTGTGGCTGACCCAGTCTTCGGTGTCGATCAGGCTCGCTGTGTTGCGATAGGTGATCCCAGCTATCAGCAACAGCACCACGCAGGCCACTCCGAAACCGGCGGCGAGGCGCCGGCCGAACGTCCATCGGCTGATCATGAGTCGTTTCCTTCCTGGGCAGTCTGGTTGGTCTGGGCGAGCCTGGCGAGCAGGGCGGGGAGATGCAGGATCGGGCGGCGCAGGCGGCCATCCTCGATGAAGCCGCGCGTCCAGGAGGGGGTGCGGCCTTCGGGGCCAAGCGGCAGGATGGCGCCGGCCTCGACGCGCAAATGTCCCTCGAGTTCGTTGAAAGCGAAGGCGACCGTGCGTTCCTGGGCGAGCAGCAGCCAGCGCGCGGCGGCCAGGGGGGGCAGCCCGATCAGGGCCTGAAGATCATAGACGGCGGCCAGCGCGCCGCGGAAACCGGCCAGCCCGAGCAAAGCGGGGGTACGGCCGGGCACCGGGGTGATGCGTTTGCCGGAATGCAGCCCGGCCATATCGGTCAGCGGCACAGCCCAGGGATCGCCGCCCAGGCGGACCCGCAGCAGGTCGAGGGTCTGGGGCGGCGCCGGCCGCGCCGGTTCGGCGAAGGCGCGGTCGAAATCGCGCCTGAGCGCCAAGACCTGGCGCGACAGCGTGGGGGCGCGGGTGGTCATGATCTTCCTCCGCATTCGCTGAGCGCGGCGCGGCAGAGCGCGACCAGCGCCTCGCGGTTGAAGCCGCCGCCGAACATAAGGAGGCGCGCGGTGCTTTCTCCTTCGAGCAGGATCAGCGCCTGGGCCAATTCGCGCCGGGCATCCTCGCGCCCGCCGCCTCGTCGGGCCAGAAGGCCCAGATGCAGCCGGGGCATGGCGAAGGCAGGATCGAGATAGGCGGCGATGCGGTCATGCTCGGCGCTGGCGGCGAGGTCGCCGGCATTTTCCCGGCACAGCGCCAGCACGTAATGGGCGCCGGCGGACAAATCGTCTATCTCGAGCAGGTGCTGGCAGGTGCATTCGGCTTCGGCCAGCTTGCCGCTCTGCTGCTGAAGCACGGCGGAGAGCAGCAGGGCGTCCGGATCGGCGAAGTCGGGCTGGCCGCCGATATAGTCGAGCGCCTCGGTGAAGCGCTCGCGTCGCAGAAGATCGAGCGCCGGGGCGAGATCGTTGCTGCGCGCGATCGGTTCCAGCACCTCATTCTCCGGCAGCAAAGCGGCGACGCGCTCGCTTGCGGCGCGGATGGTCTCGGACCAGGCCGATTCATAGACGGTGTCGGCGCGAAAGGGGCGTGGCTTGGGCGCCACCGGGATCGGCCGGATTGTGCGCTCACCCTCTTCCTTGCGCTGGTAGTAGAAGGTCTCGTGGGTGTGGCAGAGAAGGAAGGCGTCTGACAGGCCGGTCAGGCTTTCGGCATGGCCGAGGAACAGATAGCCCCCTGGCATCAAAGTACGAGTCAGCCGGGCGATCACGGCGCGCCGCTGCTCGGCCGAGAAATACATCAGCACATTGCGGCAGAACACCGCGTCATAGCGCGACTCGCGCCACAGTTCGTTTAGGGGGTCGGCGAGATTGGCGGTCTCGAAGGTGACGCGCTCGCGCACCTCCGGCACCAGGGTCATGTCGTGCCCGTCGGCGACGAACCAGCGCCGGCGCCTATCGTCAGGGGTCTCACGCAATGCCCAGTTGGAGTAGCGGGCGCGCTTTGCTTTGCCCAGCTGCACCGGATTGAGGTCGGCTGCCCGCACCGCCACGTCCCAGCCCGTCCTGTGCAGAGCCTCGAGTCCGACGATGGCCAGCGTATAGGCCTCTTCGCCGGATGAGCAGCCGGCCGAAAGGAATTGCAGCGTTCGCGCCGGCCCGTGCCGGGCGATGCGGTCGGGAATGACAGCGCCGGCCAGCGCGTCGAACTGACCGCGATTGCGAAAGAAATAGGTCTCGGTGACGGTCAGTTCCTCGGCCAGGGCGACGCATTCCTCGGCCGAGGGATTGGTTTCGAGCTCGGTGAGATAAAGCTGGCCCGGCGCGTGCCGCTTGGCCAGGCGCCGGCGCAGCACCTCGCCCAGCAGGCTGAGCTTGGCATCGTCGAATTGCAGCCCCATAGAGCGCAGAATTGCGCCGCGAAAGCGTTCGAGATCGGGCGCCGTCACAGCATCGATCATGCCGGCACTCCCTCGGCCAGCACGCGGAGCTCTTCGAGAAACAGCAGGACTTCGGAATCGAGCGTGCCGATGGTCGAGACGGCGTCGTGCGCCACCTGGCCCAGCAGCGGCACAGCTGCATGGGGACCGACCTCGTCTTCACGGCGTACGGCGATCACTTCGGCGACGGCGAGGCCCAGCACACGCCCGCCGACGCGGACGGTGACGAGACGGGTCGGCGCCGTCTTGGCCTGGCCGAGCAGATGGCCGAGATCGATGACCGCGACCGGCGCGCCGCGCACCACCGAGATACCGCGCAGAAAAGCGGGGGCATCGGCCAGCGGCTCGACCGGCAGCGGGCGCATCACTTCTACGACATGGGCCAGCGGAAGCGCGCACAGATGAGACCCCGCGCGGCAGAGAAGCCAGGAATCCTGAGAACCGCTCTTTCCGTCCATCATCCGCCACAACTAGATCGAGAGTTCTGCACGATCTTTGCTATCCACCCTCGGTTGTCAAGGGGCGCGCGGGCCTGTGATAAAATGAGGCCACGCTTTGTTTTCCCTCCCGCGCCGCGCCGGTTTTACCAGACAATCGTCGCGGGAGGTCCCTAATCATGATGGTATACACGCTTTCGGCTACCCTGCCCGAGGATAGTTTCGTCGATTGGACACAAGCGTCGCTCTGGGCGCAGGGAAGCGCGCCCAATGACCCCGGCGCTCAGGTCTTTTTCAGTGATACCGGCCGCGATTACTTCGTCGAGATCGCGCAGGGAGAGACTATTTCCATCGGCTCCTTTTTGCTCGAGGCAAATCATCTGCTGCTCGACGGAACCCTGGTCTCGGCCGGCAGCGTCAGCGTCGCCGCCGGTGCCGGCATCCAGATCTATGGCGGCGCCTTGTCGGCCCAGTCGCTGCATTTCAACGGTACCCCGAGCGTCGATGTCGGCCTGGTCGGCGTTGGCACGGTGACGGTAGCCGGACCGATCTATAACGACAGCTCCATCATCAGTGGCAACGAGACCGGCCTCAGCAGCCTGACCACCCTGACCCTCAACGCGGCCTATGTCGACAATCTCGGGCTGCTCGAAGCCTCGGTCGGCAGCACCTTCACGGTCAATGTCACACTGGCCTGGGGCTTGGCCAACTACGCCTATTATACGCTGACCGGCGGCACCTACGACGCGGAATCCAACGCCACTTTGAACCTCAAGACCGATGGACTGATCGTCAATGATTCCGCCACCCTGACCCTCGGCGGGGCCGGCACCGACATCATCGCCTCGTACAATCCCTCGACCGGCCAATATGTGCCGATCCAATCCTCGCTGACCCTCGTGACCTCGACGGGCACCCTGGAGCTCGACGCCGCCTCTTATACGACAAGCGGCACGCTGACGGTCGAAGGGATGCTGAAGCTGGTCGGCGCGGCGAGTTTCTCGGCCGGCACGCTCTATGTGACGTCGGGCGGCAATGTCGATCTCTCCGACGCTTATCCCGGGGAGTCGATGACCCTGTCGGGGGGCCATATTCTCAATAACGGGCAGATCTATGTCGATGCGGTGGGCGGCGCCATCGCTACCATCTCCGGCCCGGTCAGCGGCGCCGGAAGCATCGTCTTGGGGCCGGCGGTAACCACCATCCTCCACTATGGCGGCCCTCCGGTCACCACCACCGCCAATGCCGAGCTGACCGGCGCGGACTCCAACAGCCTGACCTTCAGCGACGGCACCGGCAGTTTCTTGCTGGATCTGCCGGCCTCGGTAACCGGCAGCGTCCAGCATTTCACCGCCGGCGACAGCATCGTGCTGCCGCATGTCACCCAAGCGTCGGTGACGTCTTATTCCTATGCGGGATCGGCCAGCTCGGGTGTGCTTACCGTGCAAGAGGGCAGCACCACGCTGCATTTCAACTTCACCGGGAGCTACACCACCGCCGACTTCGCGCTGAGCACGGACAGCGCCTCGGGTGGATTGGCGATCACCGGCACCAGCCTTATCGGCGTGGCATCGGCGAGCCATACGGTCTAGGGAGAATCAGGATAGGGTGGCCGGCTTGAGAAGGTCGGCCAACCCGATCCGGCGCAGCAACTCCGCCCGCACGCTCTCAGATCACGCCGCCATTGGCGCGCAGCACTTGGCCGTTGATCCAGCCGCCCTGCGGGCCGACCAGAAATGACACGGCGTTGGCGATATCGGCCGGTTCGCCCAGGCGCTCCAGCGGCGCCAGCTTGGCCAGGGTGTCGACCACCGCCTGCGGTTTGCCCTTCAAGAACAGATCGGTGCCGGTCGGGCCGGGGGCCACGGCATTGACGGTGATCGAGCGGCCGCGCAATTCCTTGGCCAAAACAGGGGTCATCGCCTCGACCGCGCCCTTGGTGGCGGCATAAACCGCGTAATTGGGCTGGTAGAGCCCGATCACGCTGGAGGAAAAATTGACGATGCGGCCGCCGGTGCGCAGGCGCTTGGCCGCTTCGCGCAGGCCGTTGAAGGTGCCCGTGAGATTGACGGCGATCTGGCGGTCGAAAGACTCGTCGCCGGTCTCGGCCAGCGGGGCGTTCTCCAGGATGCCGGCATTGTTGACCAGCACGTCGACCCCGCCGAATGCGGCCTCGGCGCTGTCGAACAGGCGGCGGAAAGCGGCGGCATCGGCGACGTCGGCCTGGGCGGCCAGCGCGCGGCCGCCATTCTGCTCGATCTTGCGGACCAGGGCCTCGGCCGGCTCGGCGCTGCCGGCATAATTGACGATGACGGTGAACCCGTCCTGGGCGAGGCGTTCGGCGACGGCGGCGCCAATGCCGCGCGAGGCGCCGGTAATGATTGCGACTTTGCTCATCTTCGGTCTCCACTCCGGCGGAAGTGCCGGTGACCGAAGGATCGCTCTTCTGTCCTGCCGGATAATCTGCGATGATTTGCCATTACAATTCGGAATATGCGAACAATGGACCGCATCGATTCCATGCGTCTGTTCACGCGGATCGTCGAGCGGCGCAGCTTTTCCCTGGCCGCGCAGGATTTTGGCCTGCCGCGCTCCTCGGTCAGCGAGACGGTCAAGCAGCTCGAAACCCGCCTTGGCGTGCGGCTGTTGCAACGGACCACCCGCCAGGTCGGACCGACGCTGGACGGCGAGGCCTATTATCGCCGCTGCCTGTCAATTCTCGCCGAGATCGAGGAGGCCGAGGGCGCCTTCACCGGGGCACGGCCCAAGGGACTGCTGCGGGTCGATGTGCATGGCACGCTGGCCCGCCATTTCCTGCTGCCCGGCCTGCCGCGTTTTTTTGCGGCCTATCCCGAGCTGAGCCTGCATATCGGCGAAGGCGATCGGCTGGTCGATGCGATCCGCGAGGGCGCCGATTGCGTGCTGCGCGTGGGCACGCCGCAGGACAGCACGATGATCGGCCGCAAGATCGCCGATCTCAACCAGGCGACCCTGGCCGGCCCCGACTATCTGGTGCGCTTCGGCGTCCCCTCCCATCCCGGTGCGCTGGAAGGCCATCGGATGGTCGGATTTGTCTCCTCGGCGACCGGGGCCTTGCTGCCGATGGATTTCCGGAGCGGTGGCGATCGGCGGGAAGTCATGCTGCCCGCCACGCTGACGGTTACCGCCGCCGAGACCATGGTCGCCGCGGCGCGCCAGGGGCTGGGGCTGATCCAGGTGCCGCGCTATCACGTCGCCGCCGATCTCGCGGCGGGGTCATTGGTCGAAGTCCTGGCCGATTTTCCGCCCGATTCGCTGCCTGTCCATGTGCTTTACCCGCACAGCCGGCAATTATCGCCCCGTGTGCGGGTTTTCATCGAGTGGCTGGCCGGGGAGTTCGGCCGCTGTTCCTCATTTTAAACAGCCTCGACCACCCGATTGCGCCCGGCGGCCTTCGCTGCATAAAGGGCCCGGTCGGCGCGTTCGAGCAACTCTGCCAAAGGTTCGGGCGGCGAGGCGGTGACGGCGAGGCCGATGCTGGCGGTGACGGTTACCGTGCTGTTGGGCGCGGGATGGCTCTCCGCGCCGATGGCGATGCGCAGGCGCTCGGCGACCAGGCGGGCGGCTTCCAGCCCGGTTTCGGGCATCAGCACCACCAGCTCCTCGCCGCCGATGCGGGCGAACAGATCGCTGTCGCGCAGCAGGACGCGGATGCTGGCCACGACGCCTTTCAGTACTTCGTCGCCGGCGCTGTGGCCGAAGCTGTCATTGACCCGCTTGAAATGGTCGATATCGATCAGCAGCAGGCTGACCCGGCGGCCCGAGCGTCGCGCGCGTTCCAGTTCGGCCGAGGCCAGTTCCTGGAAATGTCGGCGGTTATAGATTTCGGTCAGCGAATCGCGCGAGGCCAGCTCCTGCAGCAGCCGGTTCGCTTCGGTGAGATCCCGGGTCTGGCTGGCCACCAGCTCTTCGAGCAGGCGGCGGCGATGGATCAGATAGCTGGTGCGGAGCTGGACCAGTCCGAAGATGGCGGCGGAAGCGAGCAACAGGGACAGCAGGCGGAACCAGCCGGTCTGCCACCAGGCCGGCTCGATCGTCACGGTGATGCTCAAAGGCTCGAGCCAGGTGCCGTCGCGGTCGGTGGCGCGTAATTTCAGATGGTACTCGCCGGGCGGCAGGTTGGTGTAGGTGGCCAGGCGGCGGGCCGGGTCCGAGGTCTTCCAGTCATCATCGAACCCCTCGAGCCGATAGGCATAGCGCAGTTTGTCGGAGGCTGCGTAATCGAGGGCAGCGAACTCCACCTCGAGGCTTCGCTCGTGAGGACCCAGGCTGAGGCCCGCCTGGGCGGCATCCGGCGGCATCCGGCGGTCGCCAATCTGAATTCCGGTCACCACCAGCGACGGCGTGAAGGGTCGATGCGTCAGGCGGTCGGGATGCACGACGCTCATCCCCCCCGTTCCGCCGAACAGAAGTGTGCCATCGGCCAGCTTGGCGCCGGAATTGGTCCAATAGAAGGGGATCGCAACGCCGTCGTCGCGTCCCAGAGCCTGCACTGCCAAGCTGTCGGGATCGATCACTGCCAGCCCCTGATCGGTGCTGGCCCAAATGCGGCCTTGATCATCCTCGATCAGCGAATCCACCACCGGGTTGGGCAGGCCCTCGGCAGTGCCGATGCGCTTGAAGCGCAAGGGTGCGCCGGGCGTCGTGGGTTCGGCCATCGCCATGCCATTGCCGAGCGTGCCGACCCACAGGCGGCCACGCCGGTCGAGCTGCATCGAGGCAATGTAGTCGCCGGGCAGCGACCGCGGATCGGCGGGGTCGTGGACCGAATGGGTGAATTTGCCGCTCGCCAGATCGAGCCGGTCGAGGCCGCGCCTGGTGCCGACCCACATCCCGCCCTTGCCGTCGGGCAGCATTACGGTCGTGCTGTCGTCGGTCAGGCTGGCCGAATCGGCCTCATGGCGGTAGACGCGCCATTCGCCGGTGGCGGGGGTCAGGCGCATCAGCGGACCGGCGGCGACCCATAGCGCATCGTCCTGCCAGCGCAGCGCGACCAGGACACTGGTATCGTCGCGCGGGAACGGGATCGGGCTGGCTTTGCCGCTGGCGCCGTGGATGCGGTAGAGGGTGCGGCCCGTCCCTGCAGCCAGCCATAGCGAGCCGTCCGGCTCGGCGGCCAGCGCGGTGACGCTGCCGGACGGCAGGTTGGCCATGTCGGTCAGCGGGGTGATCAGCCCGCTTTCCGTATCGAGGCGTGCGACGCCTTGATCCTTGAAGCCGAGCCAGGCGGTGTGGCCGGAGGCGGCGAGATCGAGGACGTTGGCGTCATAGAGCCGGCCGGGCAGGGTCGAGGGCATCACATTGTCGACGGCACCGATATCGGGATTGATCAGGCTGATGCCGCGATTGGTGCCGGCCCAGATCAGTCCGCTTCGGTCTTTGAACAAGGCGCGCACGGCGTCGTCGATCAGGCTGACCGGATTTGTCGCCTCGTGGCGGATCTGCTTGATGCCGCCGCTCTTCATGTCGAGCAGCGTGATGCCCCCCGAGATGCGGCCGATCCACAATTCTCCCGGCCGCCCCTCGATCAATCCGTATGAGCTCGGTCCGCCCTGGTAGGACTGGCTGAGATCGTAGAGGTTCAGCGCGGCGGGCCGGTCGTCGGCGATGTGGCCGACCTGGGACTGGGCGGTGACGAACCACAGATGGCCGTCGCTGCCCTCCTCGAGCCCGATCACCAGATCGTCGAGCACCCCGCCGGAAATGCCGACCAGCGGAATCGGCTCGAAGGCGGAAGTGCCGGGCTTGAGACGCGCCAGGCCGCGATAGGTGGCGGCCCAGACCGCGCCGTCGCGGCCGACCTTCACCGTGCGGATGTGGTCCGAGGGCAGGCTGGCCGGATTGCCGTCGCGATGGGTGTAGCGGGTGATGGCGCCGTCGCCGGCGATATGTTCGAGGCCGGTATTGCTGGCCACCCACACGCCGTCGGCGCCATCCGCGGCCAGGGCATTGACGCTGCCGCGCGGCCGTATCCCGGCCGGCTCGCCGAAGCTTTTGAAACCGTCGATGGCGCTGTCGTAATAGGCCACTTCGCCGGTGTAGGTGCCGACCCACAACCGCCCCTTGCTATCGGTGGCCAGGCCGGAAATGACGTCGCCGGGCAGGCTGGCCGGATCTTCGTCCTGGTGCAGATAGGTATGGAAGCGATAGCCGTCGAAGCGTGCCAGGCCGCCTTGCGTGCCGACCCAGATGAACCCCTGGGCGTCCTGGGCGATTGCCATCCCGACCGGATGCGGCAGTCCCTGGTCGCGGGTGAAGTTGGTGGCGAGGATGGTACTCAGCTTTTCCCAGCCATCCGCCTGCGCCGGCGAAGCGGCGAGGATAAAAATACAGATCAGCGATGTCAGAAATCTGCGCACGCGGCTATGGCGGGTATCCAGGGGGGGTGCCGCTAGATTTACACCGTTGCCCGGCGGATGGATAGCGCCTTTGCCTGCCGCCAGGCGGCAGGCGTCCGTCCGGTCAGCCATTTTACCGCCCGGGTCATGTGGGGCTGATCGGCGAAGCCGAGATCCTGGGCGATCGCCGCCAGATCGAGGCCCCCGGAGAGGCAGGCCGCCCACGCCTGGCGAGCGCGAATTTCCAGGCGGAAACGAGCGGGGCTGGCGCCGTAGGCGGCTTTGAAGCCCCGCGCCACGGTTTCGCGCGCCAAGCCGGCCTGTTCGGCCCACTCGCCCAGGGACAGGGTGGCATTTCCGGCGAGATCGGCGGCCAGCCGGTCGCTCCAACGGCGCCGGTCCGAGGACTCCGGACGGCGCTGGGCCATTTGCTCGCGCAACAGCCCGACCGCCTCGGTCACGTCCTTTTCGGCGGCGCGTTGGACCAGATCGAGATCGCAACCGCGATAGATGCCGCCCATCGACAGGTCCAGCCGCCAGGGCAGGCGCAGCAATTCCAGTCCGTTGCTGATCATGCGGTCGGAATGGCAGTCGAAGCTGGGTTGTACCACCAGCGCGCCTTCTTCGAGGCGGAGCCGCCCGCTATAGGCCATCTGTTCATAGGCGCCGCCCAGCACCAGCGTGACATAAGAGTCGACATGCTGGTGGCGGGGCACGCTGGCCCCCGGGGGCAGCTTCTCGACGCCACTCCGGATCTGCCGCCTGATAAATGACTCCTGCATCAGGCGAGCATGCTCCGGCCTGGCCGGCGCCTCAAGCGGACAAGCCGATATCGCCCTCGATCACCCGTTGATCCAATGCCGGACTTTCGCCTGGGCGCCACAGCCTGGCGGCATGGCGGACGCGATATCGCAGCGGCCCGCCGTCGGGTCCGTCGATCTTTTCGCGGGGGCGCGGGATGCAGACGAACTCGACGGCGAAAGCGTCCTGTCCCGCCGTGACGACGGAATAGCCGTATCCACCCATATCGACGAAGGAGAGATGCGGCGCGTTTTCGGGATTGGACTGGGCCAGGGCCTGGTCGAGATCGCCATGGGCGGCATAGTCGAGCGCGGTTCTCACCCCATGGCGCAAGGTGAGATTGACCGTCGGCTCGGTGTGATCCGCGCGATCGGCGATATAGAGCGGCCGCAACGGATGGTCCTTCGGAAAGCGGGCTTCCTGGGCTTCGACCATGCCGGGCGCCGAGATCGAGCCGGTGATGAAGGCGATACCGACCGGCTCGAAATGCGCGGGCGGCAGCGCCTTGGCGGCGAGGCCGGCCCAGAAACTGTGGCGGTCGCCGGCGATGGTGGCAAAGCCCGAGATCTTTTCGGCGGCGACGAAATCATAGATCTCGGCGCGTTCGACATAGGCGGTGCTGGGATCGCCACCGCCCCAGCCGGCATAGCCGGCGGGCCATTTCCTGCCGACGCCGTCCGGCAGGTTTTGGGGATCGGCGCGCATATCCAGGGTGCCGGCGGTGTTGCCCCAAACCTTCCAGGTCGCCGGCGACCGCTTCAGCCGATCGAGAAACCAGGCCTTCTGCGATGCGCCCAATACGGTCTGGGGCGGCTCGGCCGCGCGGAAATTGGCCACCTCTACGGTGCCGAAGCGCAAGAGGGCCGGCGGCTTGCCGCCATCCCAGGCGCTGCCGGCATCGAGTTGGCGCTGGATCTCCTCGGATACCATCTCGGGGAAATCCGGGCTTTCGAAGGCCTTGGCCTCGGTGAGATCGGTGGGATCTTCCGATCGGTAGCTATGCTGATCGGTGATGATCAGATCGACATGACGCCCCCAGCGCAGGGCGCGATAGCCGGTCAGGCTGTTGATGGCGGCCAGATTGTTGGGCTCCTGGCCGAGGCCCTGCGCGTCGAAGCGGGCGATCGCGGCGTCGACGACAGCGGGCGGCTGGAACTGGTCGATCCGGCCGGAAGGCTGCGTGACGCGCGCCGGATGATATTCGAACCAGGCCTGGTTGGCGGCGACCTTGCGGGTCTGGGCCGGGCGGTTTTCACCCTTGAATTTCTGCATGCCCTGCCAGCCCAGCCAGCTGAATTCGTGATTGTCCCACATGGTGACGAAGGGCCAGCGGGCCCGGGCGTCCTGGATATCGGCATCGCGTAGATAGGTGGCGTAGGCGAGGCGATAATCGCCGACGCTGGTGGGGATATGAAAATCGGCGATCTTCTCGCCGTCGGGATAGCGCACGGTGTCGCGGATGCGCCGGCCATACATGCCTTGCGGCCGGTCTTCCGGATACCAGACAATCTCATAGATGAAATCGCCCAGATGCAGAACGAAGCCGAGGCGTTGGTCGGGTGAGGCCTGCTCGTCCTCATGGATCATTCGGCGGAAGGCGTGCTGCTCGCCGATATTGATGTTCTGGCAGGAGACGAAGGCGAAGCGCGCCGGGCGCGGATCATCCACGGCGGGGGCGGTCAGCGTCCGGCCGATCCGACTGCCATTCCCCTCATCGTCGGTGAAGCGATACCAATATTCCGAGGCCGGCTTCAGTTTGCCGACCAGCACACGGGTGGTCCAATCGCTCTGAGACGAGACGGTACAGGTGCTGGTGGCCAGCACGCGGCGAAATTCCCTGTCCTCGGCGAGCTCGACGGTGAGCCGGGCCGATGACCGTCCGTCGGTGAAGGGACGTCGGGTCCACAGCAGGATGCTGTCCGAATCGGGATCGCCCGAGGCGACGCCCTCCGGGAACAGATCGCGCCGCTCCCGCCAGGAGATCAGGGAGGGCGCGGCGCGGGCGGCGAGCGAAGCGGTGGCGCCGAAGGCGGCGGCGAGGCTCAGGAAATCGCGGCGGTTCAGGCGGGTCATGGAGCGTCCGATGGCATAGAAGGGACCTCAGACTAGCAGAGGTCCCTCCCGCACGATTGAACCTATGTGACCCTATTTCTCGCTGTCGAGATGGGCCATCTGCGCCGCGGCGTAGCGCTGACCGGCAGCCGCATCCGCCGGCACGGCGCGGGCGATGTCGGCGAGCTCTTCGGCCGACAGCGAGACGTCGAGCGCGCCCAGGCTCTCGGTCAGGCGGTTGCGGGATCGCGCCCCGATCAGCGGCACGATGTCCTGGCCCTGGGCCATCACCCAGGCAATGGCCAGCTGCGCGGTGGACACGCCCTTCTGGTCGGCCAGGGCCCGCAGTTTTTCCACCAGCGCCAGATTATGATCGAGGTTCTCGCCCTGGAAACGAGGTCTCATCTGGCGGTAGTCGCGTGTGCCGCTCTGGCCTCGCTCCTTGCTCCAATGACCGCTGATCAGGCCGCGCGACAAAACACCGTAGGCGGTGAGGCCGATGCCCAGCTCGCGAAGCGTCGGCAGGATCTCGGCCTCGATGCCGCGCGAGATCAGCGAGTATTCGATCTGCAGATCGGCGATCGGATGCACGGCTTGCGCCCGGCGGATGGTGTCGGCGCCGACCTCGGACAGGCCGACATGGCGGACATAGCCGGCCTTGATCAGATCGGCGATGGCGCCCACCGTCTCCTCGATCGGCACGATCGGATCGAGGCGCGCCAGGCGGTAGATGTCGATATGGTCGGTGCGCAGCCTTTTCAGGCTCATCGCCAGGAAATTCTTGATCGAGTTGGGCCGGCTGTCATAGCCGATGAAACCGCCGGCCGGATCGCGCAGCGCGCCGAACTTGACGCTGATCAGGGCACGGTCGCGCTTGGAGCCGGCCAGCGCCTCGCCAATCAGCATCTCGTTATGGCCGGAACCGTAGAAATCGCCGGTGTCGATCAGGGTGATGCCGGCTTCCAGCGCGGCATCGATGGTGGCCAGCGACTCCGTGCGGTCGGCCTCGCCATAGAAGTCCGACATGCCCATGGCGCCGAGGGCCAGCGCGGAGGTGGTCGGGCCAGTCTTGCCGAGTTTGCGGGTCATCATGTCTTGGTCCTCGAAAGGGTGAAATGGGATGAATGGACCCTACGCCGCTTCTTTGTTATGAATAAGCCGCTGAAACGCCCATAGCTTATTCGGAAAATCCGAACAATATGCGCCCAGATCTGTCCGGCCTGCAGCTGTTTGCCACCGTCGCCCGCCATCTCAATTTTCGTCGGGCCGCCACCGAGCTCGGCCTGTCGGCGCCAGCCCTGAGCGAGCGCGTGCGCGACTTGGAGAACCGTCTCGGCGCGCGCTTGTTCAACCGCACAACCCGCAGCGTCGCCCTGACCGAGGCCGGCCGCCTCCTGCTCGACCGGATCGGCCCGGCTTTGTCCGATATCGGCACGGCGCTGGCGGAGCTTGCCGGCGACGAGGGGCGCCTTACCGGATCCTTGCGCATCAACGGCCCGACCCCGGCCATCCAGCTGCGCCTGGCGCCGCTGCTGGTCGAGTTCCTCGGCATTCATCCCGATCTTCGCATCGAGGTGGTGGCGGAAGAGGCGCTGATCGATATCGTCGCCGCCGGCTTCGATGCCGGGGTTCGCTATGGGGAAAGCCTGGATGCCGACATGATCGCCGTCTCGCTCGGCGCGCCGCAGCGTTTCCGGGTGGTCGGCGCGCCTGACTACTTCGCCCGCCAGGGCCGGCCGGTGGTGCCCGAGGACCTCTCGGCCCATCGCTGTTTCAATCAGCTCTTTCCGCGCGGCAATACCCTGCGCTGGGAATTCGAGAAGGACGGGCGGCTGGTCATGTTTTCGCCCGAGAACACGCTGCTGACCAACGACCCGGAGCTGCGCATGCAGGCGGTGCGGGCCGGCCTTGGCCTCTGCGCGACCTTCGACGACTATTGCCAGGCGGACCTCGATGCGGGCAGGCTGGAGTCGGTACTTGACGATTGGTGCGCGCCATTCCCCGGCCCTTTTCTGTATTATCCAGAGCGCCGCTTGATGCCGGTGGCCTTGCGCGCCTTCGTTGATTTCGTGAAGGAGAAGACCCGGTGACCCCGACCGAAGTGGATGCTTTCCGGCGCGACGGCGCCGTCTGCCTGCGCGGCCTATGCACGGATTGGGTCGAGGTGATCGCGGCCGGCATCGAGCGCAATATGCAGGAGCCCGGCCCCCATGCCATGGAGAGCGTGCGCCCGGGCGAGCCGGGCCGCTTCTTCGACGATTACTGCAATTGGCAGCGCATCCCCGAATTTCGCCGGGTGATCGAGGACTCGCCGATCGCCGAGGCTGCCGCGACAGCGATGGGCTCCTCCTCGGCGCAATTCTTCCACGATCATGTCCTGGTCAAGGAGCCGGGCACGGCCAAGCCGACACCCTGGCATCAGGACAGCCCCTATTATTTCGTTGCGGGCAGCCAGACGGTGAGCTTCTGGATCCCGGTCGACCCGGTCAAGGACGCGACGCTGCGCCTGGTGGCCGGATCCCATCTGTGGGACAAGGAAGTGCTGCCGGTGCGCTGGCTCGACGACACCAATTTCTACGCCGATCCCGGCAATTACCGGCCGGTGCCCGATCCCGATCGCGACCCCTCGATGCGGGTGGTGGAATGGGAGATGGAGCCCGGTGACGCCGTGCTGTTCGATTTCCGCACGGTGCATGGCGCGCATGGCAACCCGCATGGCCTGCGCCGGCGGGCGCTGTCGCTGCGCTGGGTCGGCGACGACGCGGCCTATGTCGAGCGGCCGGGGCGCACCTCGCCGCCTTATCCCGGGCACGACATGAAGGAAGGGCAGAAACTGCGCGAGGATTGGTTCCCCGTGGTATGGCGCGCATGAATACGGGACAGCGCCTGATGGAGCGGCGCATCGGGATCATTCCTCTGCCGGTCTACTTCCTGTTGTGGGGGCTGGTCGCCGCCTTCGTCGCGATCGGCAAGGTACCGTCGGATATCCTGACCAACATCGCCCTGCTGGCCCTGGGCGGCTTCACCTGCGCCGAGATCGGCAAGCATCTGCCGGTCCTGCGCCATGTCGGCGCGGCGGCTATCTTAGCCACCTTCGTCCCCTCCTATCTGGCCTTCGCCCATCTGCTGCCCGAGCCGGTGGTGGCTTCGGTCACCGACTTCACCAAGAGCAGCAATTTCCTCTATCTGTTCATCTCCTCGATCATCGTCGGTTCGATCCTCGGCATGGATCGCCATGTTCTGGTGGCCGGCTTCCTCAAGATCTTCGTGCCGCTGGCGTTGGGGTCGCTGGTGGCCGCGGCGGTCGGGGTGGCGGTGGGCAGCGCGCTGGGATTGGGCGCCCGGCACAGTTTCTTCTTCATCGTCGTGCCGATCATGGCGGGCGGGGTGGGCGAGGGGGCGATACCGCTGTCGATCGGCTATTCGGCGATCCTCGGCCAGCCGCAGGGCGAGCTGTTCGCCGACGTGCTGCCGCCGGTCATGATGGGAAGTCTCACCGCGATCCTGATCGCGGGCGGCCTCAATTTCCTCGGCAAGCTTTATCCGCATCTGACCGGCGAAGGCCGCCTGCAGCCTGACGCCGAGACGCTGGCCCCGGCCGATCAGGCGCCGGCCCAACCGCCGGATGCCGCGACGTTGGCGGCTGCCGGGGTCACCGCAACCGCGCTGTATCTGGTCGGCGTGCTGACGCAAAGACTATGGGATTGGCCGGCGCCGGTGGTGATGCTGGTCCTTGCCGTGATCCTGAAACTGACCAGCGCGGTGCCGGCCTCGCTGCAGCAGGGCGCCTTCACCCTCTATCGCTTCTTCTCGACGGCGGTGACCTATCCGCTGCTGTTCGCCATCGGTGTGGCGCTGACGCCCTGGGATCGGCTGATCGCCTCTTTTACCGCGCCCGTGGTGGTCACAATCGTTGCCACGGTCGGCTCGCTGATCGGCACGGGATTCCTGACAGCAAGGGTGATCGGTCTCTATCCGATCGATACCGCCATTGCCACCGCCTGCCATTCCGGCCAGGGCGGCACCGGTGACGTCGCCATCCTGACGGCGGCCAACCGCATGGCGCTGATGCCGTTCGCCCAGATCGCCACCCGCATCGGCGGCGCTATTACCGTGACTCTGTCCCTGTTGCTTCTTGCCTATTTGAGCTGATCGTCGCGGCAGCTTGTTTCGCGGACCAATTCGCGGAACAATAGGGGAATGCGGGGGCTTGCTTTGACGGTGGCGGTTTTCCTGGGTGTCGCGCGTACGGCGGCAGCCGACCCAGTCGCTCTGGCCTTCACCGAATTCTATCCCGTCACCCACACCGAAAACGGGCTTCCCGCCGGACCGGGCATTGAACTGGCCCGCCGCCTTACCGAGGGGCTGCCGATCCGCCTCAACACCGAGGCCGTGCCATTGCGGCGGCTTCTGTCCATGGCCGAGGTGCGGCCGATGATCGTCATCGCCCTGGTCCGCTCGGCACGGCGCGAAGAGCAGTTCCGCTGGATCGGCGAACTTTACGGTGACAGCCTGGTGATGGTGACGAAGAAGCCGCATGCTCGCCTCGACAGCCTCGACCAGGCGCGCCGGCTCGATCATATCGGCGTCACTCTGGGCGGCATTGCCGAAACCATATTGAGAGAGCAGCATTTTACCAATATCGAGCCCTCGCTCGACATGACGGCGCAGGCGCGCAAGCTTGCCAACGACCGGGTCGACGCCTGGTGCGCGCTGAGGCAGTCGGCCCGCCAAGCCTGGGCCGAAACCGGCCGCGACCCGGGCGATCTGGAAATCGGCGCCGAGATCACACCGGCGCCGATCTGGATGGCGGCATCCCTGTCGGTCCCGCCCGAG
>Ga0302314_10005150_pt1 | contig 23879 bp, 21 predicted proteins | sample III_Palsa_N2_3_FD_200533 | JGI IMG/M metagenome (GOLD analysis project Ga0302314, IMG submission 200533) | Peat permafrost microbial communities from Stordalen Mire near Abisko, Sweden - III_Palsa_N2_3 | ecosystem: Environmental > Terrestrial > Soil > Palsa > Peat permafrost | place: Sweden... | reverse complement strand
ATCGACTGGAACCCCTATGCGCTTGTTGCGACAATTGAGGGCGCGCGCCAAAGCAAAGAGAGCCTAGAGGTCCCAGAGTGGCTGTCAATCGAGTACGCAGAAGCGTGGCGACATCTTTACACCGCGGGAGTTGATGCGCTTGAGAACGCCCTAGATGAGTCTCTTATTTGCAGCATCATGGCCGTGCTCGCTCACTACAAGCGTCAGCCGATGCTCGCGCGCATGGCGATCCTGTCGGAAAGTGAGCGTGGTGACATGCTAAGCGAGGTTGGCTGGGGATAGCCCGTAGCAATTCTAGCGCTGATTGACGCAGCCAGAAGGATAGCCCATGAAAACCACTCCAAGCACCAATCCGCTACGCTTGCCCCATTCGGTCAAGGCCGAGGTCGAGCGTCGCGCCAAAGCCGACGGCATGAGCATCAACCAGTTCGTTGCCACGGCTGTAGCGGAGAAGCTGGCTGTCATGGATACCGTCGCATTTTTTGCCGAGCGGCGATCAAAGGCAGACTTCACTGCTTTCGACCGCATCATGCGGCGCAAGGGCGGCGAACCACCGCTTCCAGAAGATACCGGTGAGAATCGGTAGGGCGGCCATCGCCCGCCACCCGTGCGTTTCGCCCCCGCTTCTCGCTACGTCTCAAAATCGGCGGCCATGTCTCTGAGTCGCGGTCCTCTACGCGAACAGTAGCCCCGCCTGCCGATTATGCTCCCCCACCAGCTCATCCTGATCCACACCACAAAGCCGCCCATTCCGCACCAAAACTCGCCCATGCACCATGGTAAGGCTCGCCCCGACCGGTCCGCAGAATAGCAACGCCGCGAGTTTATCCCGCTGTGCTCCCGCGAATCCCACCCCTCTCACATCGAACGCCGCCAAATCAGCCGCCATTCCCACCGCCAGCGCTCCAATATCCCTTCTCCCCAGCACCGCGGCCCCCCCTAGCGTCGCGATCTCCAACAGCTCACGCGCCGGCATCGCGTCCGCCCCGAGCGCCACTCGCTGCAGCAGCATCGCCTGCCTAGCCTCGGCCAGCATATGCCCCGCATCGTTCGATGCGCTCCCATCCACCCCCAGCGCCACTCTCACCCCACGATCGCGCATCGCCCGGATTGGCGCGATCCCTGATCCCAGCCGCATATTCGAGCACGGGCAGTGTGCCACTCCGGTCTCGGTACGCGCGAACAGATCGATCCCGGCGCCGCCGATTTTCACGCAGTGGGCGTGCCACACATCCGGTCCCACCCAGCCCAATTCTTCGGCATATTCCGCCGGCGTCGCCCCGAATTTCTCCCGGCTATAGGCGACGTCGGCATCGTTCTCCGCCAGGTGGGTATGCAGCGACACGCCATAGGCGCGTGCAAGCACCGCCGTCTCCCGCATCAGATCTCGGCTCACTGAAAATGGCGAGCACGGCGCCAGCGCGATCCGTGTCATCGCGAAATCCGCCGGATTGTGAAACTGTTCGATCACCCGCCGACTATCGCCAAGGATCGCCGCCTCGTCTTCCACCAGCGCGTCGGGTGGCAATCCGCCCTTACTTTGTCCCACGCTCATGCTTCCCCGGCAGGCGTGAAAGCGCATCCCGATTTCCTCAGCCGCCTCAAGGCTATCTTCGAGCCGGCAGCCATTGGGAAACAGGTACATATGATCGGAGCTAGTAGTACACCCTGACAGCAGCAATTCCGCCATCGCCAATTTGGTCGAAACCCGGGTCATCTCGGGCGTCAATCCTGCCCAGATCGGATAGAGTCGCCTGAGCCAATCGAACAGTGTCACGTCCTGCACGCCTGGCTCCGCGCGTGTCAGCGATTGAAACATATGGTGATGGGTATTGATCATCCCCGGAATTACGACGTGTCCCGCCAGATCGATAATTGTATCCGCGCTATGGGGCAATTCTGGGGTCGGCCCCACTTGTGTGATCCGATGTCCCTCGATTAACACTGCCCCGTCCACGATTTCGCGTCGCGCATCATCCATTGTCGCCAACAGGTCGATATGCCGCAGCAGGGTGGTTGTGGGCGTACTCAATTCGACTAACTCTCCGGAATTAAGAATAAGTGGAAGCGAAGGAAGAAGCATCTTTTTGAAAAAAAGAAGCAAAAGACTTTTATTCAAATGCAGCCCACAAAGCGGGTATTTCGTAGACCTAAAGTCCCAAAAGTTTTTTGCTTCTTTTTTTCAAAAAAGATGCTTCCCTCACTTTTCCTTTTTCAAAACTATCCTGCCGCCGCCATTTTCTCGATAAACCCCAACATTATTTGCGCCGCCATTTCCGCATCTTCAACTGTCACATGTTCAGCCGGATTATGGCTGATCCCTTCCTTGCAACGGATGAACAGCATTGCGACTGGTGCCAGTGCCACGACATTCATCGCATCGTGCCCAGCGCCGCTCGCCAAATACCGCGGTGTAATTCCTTGTTCGGCCACCGCCTCGGCCAGCGTTCGCTGTGCCGCCTGATCGCAAAAGCATGGCGCTAATCGCTGCACTACTTCAACGTCGCAGCCGATTCCGCGTCTCGTGCAGATTTCCGCCAATTCGGTGCGAAACTCGAGTTCCAGCGCATCACGCCGTACGGATTGTGGAGCGCGCAGGTCGACCGAGAAATTCACCTTGCCTGGCACGACGTTGTTCAGGCCAGGAAACGCGGCGATCGTCCCTGCGGTTGCGACCAACCCGTCGGCGGCGGCGGCGGCGATCCGCTCCAACGCCAATATTGCCTCGGCAGCGGCGGCCAGTGCGTCGCGGCGAAGATGCATCGGCGTCGTTCCAGCGTGGCACGCGATCCCCTCCAACCGCACCATCAACCTGGTTTGCGCGGCGATCCCGGTCACCACGCCGACCGGCAGATTTTCTGCTTCCAGAACCGGCCCTTGTTCGATGTGTGCCTCGAAATACAGCAATACTTCGCTGGGATCGTGTGCGGCCTCCGGCAACAGTGTCGGATCGAGCCCGAAGTCCCGCATCGCCTGGCCGAGTTCCACCCCGTTTGCATCGCGATAACGCGTGACGTCCTCGTGCAATATTCCCGCCAGTGCTCGGCTGCCTACCATCGAGGCGGGAAAACGTGAACCTTCCTCGTCGCCGAATGCGAGCAACTCGATCGCAAACGGCAAACGCCGGCCTGCCTGGGCCAGGTGGGCGATACATCCCAGTCCCAGCATCACTCCCAGCGCGCCGTCGTATGATCCTGCGTCGCACACGCTGTCGATGTGCGAGCCGATCAGCAGTGTCTTGCCGGTGCCCCCGGGGGCGCCTTCGTAGCGCCCGATCAGTGTTCCCGCGGGATCGAGTCGCACATTCATTCCGGCCGCTACCATCCAGATCGAAAGGCGTCTGATTGCGGCGCGATGTGCGTCGGTAAGGTACCGTCTGGTCAGCGCGCGCGGTTCTTCGCTAAACGGCGACCGAGCCCAAAGATCGCAGCGTGCGACGGCGTCGGCGCCGATACCCATGGTTTACCCACCCCGATAGGTGGAATAGCCGAACGGGCTTACGATCAGCGGTACATGGTAATGCAACCCGGCTTCGGCGACGCGAAACCGCACCGGCACTTGACCAAGAAATCCCGCTACGGTTCGGTAATATTCGCCGACTTCGAAAAGTAGTTCGTAGACTCCTGGCACCAGCGCGTCGGCGTCCAGCAAATTGGCGCGCCCGCTCGTATCCAATACCACCTCAGCAAGCAATCCCGATTCGGGCTCGATCTGCCGCAGCGCCACACGCATCCCGTCGGCGCCTTGGCCGTGTGCGGTGTCAAGCACGTGTGTGGTCAAGCCCCAGGCCATTGTCCTTCGAACTCCGGTGTGTTGTAGGCCAGCAGATCGCACAAAATCTGCTCATTATCGTCGAGAAACAACTGCCGAGTGACGCCGGCGATCAATTTTGGCGCAGCATATTTCAAGCCAGACAGCGCGGACGCCGAAAGCCCCAGGCTCGCAAGCGCCGAATAGTTGAACGCGAACAGCCCGTACAGCCGCGCTTCGTCCACCTGATCGCGCGGCAGGAATTCGAACCGCGTCCCGAGATACGGATGATCGTCGAGCAACGGATTAGCCTCGTCGGCCGGCGGCGAGTAACGGTCGCGCCAGGTCGCGATCGCATTCGCCACCAATCGAAGTTCCGGCCGCAGTCGCGCATCGGTGAGCAATCCGGTGCTGACGATCACTTTGGCAAATCGGAACACTCCAGCGGGCGTGGTGACTTCCACCATCCCGTCCACCGTGGTCGCGACCTTCTCCCAAGGTGCGCCGGGGTGAAAATGGAACCCTGGGAACTTGCTCGCGCGTTGGAAGGTGTCATTGGTCGGTGGCTGGCTATGGTTCAGGAAGAAGCTTATCCCCCGATATTTCGCGGCATCGTCGAGGTCTGCGAAGTGGTGCAGAAACCCCGAGTTCTCCATGAACCGGATCGGATTGATCCGCGACAGCGCGGGTTTACGAATAAACACGTGTGCTTCCGCGACGCCCGCGCCCAGCGCGTATTGTGCGTTATCGAAAGCCGAGGCTCCGCCACCTAGTATCCCGATTGAGCGACCTACGAGAGCGTCGTAATCCACCGTCTCCGAGGTATGGGCATAGAGCTCTCGCGGCAGTGATTGTGCAATAAACCCAGGCACGTGCCATTCCCCGCCCCCCTGGATCCCGGTGGCGAGCACGACCTTACGTGCCCACAAAGCTTCTCCGGCCGGAGCGCCCGCGCCTGACACCTGCAAGCGGAACAGTCCGCGTTCGACCGGTTCGATCTGGTCAAGTCGCACTTCATTCCGCACCGGCAGGTCCAGTGTTGCCCTGATCCAGCGCAAGTAGCGCATCCATTCCTCGCGCGGGATTTTATCCAATTCTTCCCAGGCGGCAGCGCCGAACTGTGCTTCCCAGAAGCTACGGAAGCTGAGTGATGGCACTCCCAGGTCGGGTCCGGTGATATATTTCGGCGTCCGCAGGGTGATCATGCGTGCGTAAGTGATCCAGGGTCCTTCGTTACCCTCGGGATTTTCATCGATCACCAGGACATTGGTGACTTTCTCGCGCAGCAGTCCGCTAGCTATGGTAAGTCCGCATTGTCCGCCGCCGGCGATCACCACGTCGTAGACATGATCGGCGCCGTTATGTGTGCGTGGCGCAACCCATTCCCGATGCGGATAATTGATACAAGCCAGGTCGTGGCGCACTCTTTGCGCGAGGGCCATCAATGCGTCGTCAGTCATTGAAGCACCGGCCGAAGTGCACCGTCGTCCAAAGTTTTTTTGCTTCTTTTTGTTCACAAAAGGAAGACTGCTCTTTCCTTGGAAGGAAGCATCTTTTTTGAAAGAAAGAAGCAAAAAACTTTTGGATATTAGGATGCTGCATGGAACGCCCGCCCGAGGCACGCCGGCGCATTGCGACGCCCGCGGGAACCGCCGCCGGAAATCAATACCAAAACCACCACTGTGCCAATGTAGGGTAACGCCGATACCAACTGCGACGGCACATGCACGCCCAAGCCCTGCACGTACAACGATAAATACATGATCAGCCCGAACAAATACGATCCGCCCAGCAACCATAACGGTCGCCAAGCCGAAAACACCACCAGCGCCAGCGCAATCCATCCGCGCCCCGCCGTCATGTTCTCCGCCCACAACGGACTGTACGCGAGCGACATGTACGCACCAGCTAAGCCCGCCATCGCGCCGCCAAACATCGTGGCGCAATAACGTACCCTCACCACCGGATAGCCCAGCGCATGTGCCGCGTCCTGATTATCGCCCACCGCCCGTAACACCAAACCCCAGTGCGTGCGGAACAAAAACCACGCGACGCCAGCCAAAGCCGCGAATGAGACAAACACCATCGCGTCTATGCCGAACAGCAGTTTCGGGATACCGGTAAGCGCAATGCCGACGAACTTCGCCCCCACCAGCGCCGAGAACCCGGTGCCGAAAATCGTTAGCGCCAAACCCGACGCCACCTGGTTGGCGAGCAACGTCAGCGTCAGCAGCCCGAACAACAGCGACATCACCACCCCGGCGGCGGCACCCGCCACAAATCCCAACACCGCGCTGCCGGTAATATCATCAGTTGCGAACGCGCTCACCGCCGCCACCAACATCATCCCCTCAATCCCAAGATTGAGCACCCCCGAACGCTCGGTGACCAACTCGCCGGTCGCTGCCAGCAACAGCGGAGTTGAAGCCGCCACCACGCTTAATACAAAACTGGCATCGATCATGGGTGCACCGCCGCCGGCCGCACCAGTTTCACCCGATACGACACCAGCAAATCCGCCCCCAGCAGCATGAACAGCAGCACGCCCTGGAAAATCCCGGTGACTGCATTCGGCAATCCCAAATCGATTTGCGCCTCATCGCCACCCAAAAAGGACAGCGCCAGCAACAGCCCGCCTAAAATCGCCCCCAACGGATTAAGCCGGCCCAAAAACGCCACTATGATCGCCGTGAACCCATACCCCGGCGAGATATCCGCGGTAAGCTGCCCGACCGGCCCCGCCACCTCAAACAACCCGGCCAGCCCCGCCAATCCCCCACTGGTGAGCATCGCGATCCACACCAGCCGGTTCTCCCGGAACCCCGCGAAGCGCGCCGCCCGCGGCGCAAACCCCACCACTCGCAACTGAAACCCCAGCACCGTGCGGGTCAGGATCAATTGCACCGCCACCGCCGCCAACACCGCGAACAGCACGCCGATGTGCAATCGCGTGCCAACGATCAACAGCGGTGCGGTTGCGCTATCGGAAAACTCGGCGCTTTGGGGAAACCCCAATCCCTGCGGATCACGCCACGGCCCGGTGATCAGATAAAGCAAGAACAACTGCGCCACGTAAGTAAGCATCAGAGACGTCAATATTTCGTTGGCATTGAACTGCGTCCGCAGCCACGCCGGAATCGCTGCCCACAGCGCGCCGCTGGCTACACCGGCGATCATCATGGCGGGAAACAATATCCCCGCCGGCGCGTTGGGAAACGCCAATCCCACGCCGCCACCGGCAATCGCCCCCAGCGTCAATTGCCCTTCGGCGCCGATATTCCAGATATTGGCGCGATAGCACAGCACGAGCCCAGCCGCGATCGTGATCAGCGGCGACGCCTTCAGCAACAGTTCCGGAATCCCGTCGTCGTTCAGCAACGGCTGCACGAAGAACGTAAACAGTGCCACGAACGGATTGCGCCCCAGCACCGCGAAGATCACACCCGTCACCAACAACGTCGCCAGCACCGCCAACACCGGCGAGCCGTAAGCCCAGAACCGCGACTTCTCGCCGCGCGCGACGATTTTAAGCTGCACGCCCAACCCCACCCATCAACATCCCGATCGCCTCGATCGAGGCCGCATTGATCGGCTGCGGGACCGAGACTCTGCCTGCCGCAATCACCGCAATCTGATCGCACAGCGCGAAAATCTCGTCCAGATCCTGAGAAATCACCAGCACCGCCGCGCCACCCGCAGCCAGCTCCAGCAGCGACTGATGGATCGCCGCTACCGCGCCTGCGTCCACCCCCCAGGTCGGCTGGCTCACGATCAGTACGCCCGGCCCCAACACGACCTCGCGCCCGACTACGAACTTCTGCAAATTCCCGCCCGACAGAGCCCGCGCCTCCGCCCCTGGCCCCGTCGTGCGCACATCAAAGCTCTCAATCACGTTCGAGGTATAATCCCAAGTCCGCCGCTTCAGAATAACCCCCCAGCGCGACAGCGTCTGCCCCACATTCCCGGACAGAAACGCGTTTTCGAACAGCGACATCGCCCCCACCGCGCCATGTCCATTGCGTTCCTCGGGCACAAAGCTCACCCCCAGCCGGCGCCGTTCGATCGGGTCCATATGTCCCGCCGGAATACCGTCGACGATGATATTTTCGGGCTTGCCCGCGAACACCTCGCCGGTGAGCGCGTCCATCAGCTCCGCCTGACCGTTGCCCGCGATTCCCGCAATCCCCAGGATCTCGCCGCTTGCAACCGAGAAGGTCACATGTTCCAAATTGGTGCCGAATTGCTGGCGCGACCGCAGCGTCAGTCTATCCACCACCAGCCGCGGCTTTCCGTCACCGCCCCCCGTCCGGGCGACCGACGATTTGATCTCGCTTCCCACCATCAACTCTGCCAACTCGCGTGATGTCTTCTCCCTCGGATCGCACGTCCCCACCACGCGTCCGCCGCGCATGATGGTCGCCGACTGGCACAGCGCCCGGATCTCGTCGAGCTTGTGGCTGATATAAAGAATGGCGCACCCCTCCAACGCCAGCCGCCGCAGAGTGGTGAATAGTGTCGTGGCTTCCTGCGGCGTCAGCACCGAGGTTGGCTCATCCATGATCAGCAGTTTCGGCTTTTGCAGCAGGCAGCGCACGATTTCGATCCGCTGCCGCTCGCCCACGGACAGTTCGTGCACCAGCCGTGCGGGATCGATTGTCAGTCCATACTGTGTCGAAAGCTCGACGATCCGCCCCCCGAGTCCCACCCGCTCTTCCGGCCGATCCATCCCGAGCGCGATGTTCTCGGCAACCGTCAGCGATTCAAACAGCGAGAAGTGTTGGAACACCATTCCGATGCCGAGCGCGCGCGCCTGACGCGGGCTGGCGATTTCGACTTCCTCGCCCAGCCATCGCACGTGGCCCGAGTCGGGCCGCAAAATGCCGTAGATGATTTTGACCAGAGTACTTTTACCGGCGCCGTTTTCGCCCAGCAGTGCGTGAATGCTACCCGATGCCACGGCAAGTGACACATGATCGTTAGCCAGGCAGCCGGGAAACTGCTTTACGATACCGGATAGTTCAAGCAACGCAGCAGTTGGTTCCATTCCTGGCGCCTGTTGTTTCACCTTGTCCTGCCCTCCAATATCCGTGCCATCCGCCCTGGCTGTGGAGAAATCTGCCAACACTTTCGGGACTGACCATGTTTTAATCAAGTTCCGCCCTACGTTGAATGCGCGGGAAAGCTGTTCGCGCCCCGGCAACGCCCCGCCATCGATTCTGCAACGGCGCCCGGCACCGATCTTGCTACCAACACCGCGTTACCTGCCAGGGAGATAGGCCTCGATGCACCGCCGAACTTTCACACAGCTGCTCGGCGCCGGCGCCGTAACCGCGGCTGCCCCCGCCATCATCGGCAAAGCAGCCGCCGCCGACCAGCTCAAGGTTGCCTTCGTCTATGTCGGCCCGATCGGCGACTTCGGCTGGAGCTACCAGCACAACCAGGGCCGCCTCGCGGTCGAGGCCAAATTCGGCGACCAGGTCAAGACCAGCTATGTCGAAAACGTCGCTGAGGGCCCCGACAGCGGCCGCGTGCTCGGCGAGTTGGCGTCAAAGGGCAACCACCTGATTTTCGCCACCTCATTCGGTTACATGAATCCCACGGTCCAGGTTGCCCGCCGCTTCCCCGACGTAAAGTTCGAGCACTGCACAGGCTACAAGCGCTCGGCCAACCTCTCAACCTACAACATCCGCTTCTACGAAGGCCGCTACATCCAGGGCGTAATCGCTGGTGCGGTTTCCAAAACCGGCGTCGCCGGCTACGTCGCCCCGGTCGCGATCCCCGAGGTCGTGATGGGCATGGACGCATTCCTGCTCGGAATGCAAAGCGTCAACCCGGCCGCCAAGCTGAAATTCATCATGATCAACGCGTGGTATGACCCCGGCAAGGAAGGCGACGCGGCAAAGGCCCTGCTCGACCAAGGCTGTGACGTGCTCACGCAACACACCGACAGCCCCGCACCACTGCAGGTGGCGGAATCGCGCCACGTAACCACCTTCGGCGAGGCCACCGATATGATCAGCTTCGCCCCGACCGAGGAAGCCACCGCCGGCATCGATAACTGGGGGCCCTATTACATCAAGCGCGTGCAAGCGGTGCTCGACAATAACTGGACCTCGACCGACACCTGGGGCGGATTGGCCGCCGACATGCTGACGATGGCGCCGTACCGTAATATCCCTCCCGCCGCGGTAGCCAAGGCAAAGGCCGCGGAAGCTGCGATCCGTGCGGGTAATTTGCAGATCTTCAAAGGGCCTTTGAAAGATCAAACCGGCGCGGTAAAAGTAGCGTCAGGCGCGGTAATAGACGACACAACCTTGTCGGGCTTAGGCTGGCTGGTGCAGGGAATTGAAGGCAGCCTGCCAAGTTAGGGAAGGGCAGGGAAGTCTTCTTTTTGTGAACAAAAAGAAGCAAAAAAACTGTGTCAATAAGGGTACAAACCGTAATTCGCAGGGCTGGGAAACCCTTGCACCGCCCGCCGCCCGGTTAAAGGAAGCTGCCCAAAATGATCGATCGCACGGCGCTACTATCGTACATCGAGGCCACAGCCCCCACGGTTGATCTAACAATCGCGCCCGAGCACCTGGAAGCCGTCGTCCAGGCTCTGGCCGTACTACTCGACCAAGGCGCACTGCTATTAAAGTTCCCGCTCGACGAACTCATCGAATCCGCCACGCGGTACACGCCGTGAATTCCTACCAGACTCTCACCGCGCGGGAGATCGCGGCCCAGGTCCAACGCCGAGAAATCCCCGCCACCTCCGTAACCGAATCCGCTCTTGCCTTAATCCAGCAACAAAATACCCAACTAAACGCATTTACGACAATTCTGCCGGATCGCGCTCGCGCCGAAGCCGCGCGCGTAGACAACTCCCCGAGCTCAGGCCCGCTCGCCGGAGTTCCCTTCGCAGTGAAGAACCTCTTCGACATCAAGGACGTCGTCACCATCGCCGGCTCGAAAATCCGCGCCGCCGCACCTGCGGCCCGCGAGGATGCAACCGTGATCAGAAATCTGACCCAAGCCGGTGCGGTCCTACTTGGCGCTCTGAACATGGACGAATTCGCCTACGGTTTCGTCACCGAGAACGCGCATTACGGCCCCACGCACAATCCCTACGATATAGCCCGCATCGCCGGCGGTTCCTCGGGCGGCAGCGCCGCGGCTGTCGCAGCGGGTCTGGTTCCGCTCGCCTTAGGTTCAGACACCAACGGATCGATCCGTGTCCCCGCTTCCTTATGCGGCATTTTCGGATTGAAACCGACCTACGGGAGGCTGTCGCGCGCCGGGAGTTTCCCATTCGTGCATAGTTTCGATCATGTCGGCGCGTTAGCCCGCAATACCAAAGATCTCGCGTTATGCTATGATATAATGCAAGGCGCCGACCCTTCCGACCTCGCCCAAACCACTCGGCCGATCGATCCCAGCCTTCCGAACCTCGGACAAAAGCCGCGCAATCTTCGCGCCGCCATCCTCGGCGGTTGGTTCCAGCAGGGTGCCACCACCGAAGCGCTTTCAGCGGTCACCGGTGTCGCGTTCGCACTCGGTGCCACCGCCAGGGTTGAGCTGAAATCCTCGAACATTGCGCGTGCCGCAGCTTTTTGCGTGACCGCCGCCGAGGGTGCCAACCTACATATGCCCAACCTCCGCGTAAGGGCCGAGGACTATGATCCCGCAACTCGTGCCCGTTTTCTAGCCGGCGCTCTATTACCCGGCCAATTTCTATTGCAAGCCCAACGTTTCCGCGCGCGGTATCTTGCCCAGGCGCTGGAGTTGTTGAAACATTATGATGTGCTACTGGCCCCCGCTACCCCGTGTACGGCTCCGTTGATCGGCCAAGCTACGATGAAGTTAGGCGGCGAGGAAATTCCGGTGCGCGCCAATCTCGGCCTATACACCCAACCGATTAGTTTTATAGGTCTACCTGTAGCCACCGTTCCGATATGGCTTCCTGGCGCAGAACTACCGATTGGCGTGCAGATCATCACAGCCCCGTGGCGTGAGGCGCTAGCGCTCCAAGTTGCTTATCAGCTTGAGCGTACCGGTATAGTCGGATATCGGCCGCACGCGCGCGGTGCTAGCACAAACTAAAATTGACAAAAGTTTTTGCTCGTTTTTTTCAAAAAAGAAGAGTTCTCTAATCCTCACAAATTCGACGCCGGATGCTCTGCCATCCAGTGCCGTGCAATATCCTCGCGCCGGCACACCCAGACTTTCTCGTGTGATGCGACGTAGTCCATAAACCGCGCCAATCCGGCTGCCCGTCCGGGGCGCCCCGCCAGGCGGCAATGCAATCCGATCGACATAATCTTTGGGCGATCGGCCCCTTCCGAGTAAAGAAAATCGAAACTATCCTTCAGGTACTGGCAAAACTCCTCGCCATTGGTAAATCCAGGCGCGTTGGCAAATCGCATATCGTTTACATCCAGCGTATAGGGTACGATCAGCTGCGCGCGGCCAAAGCTATAGTCCCAGTATGGCAGGTCATCCGCATAGCTATCGGCGTCGTACAAAAATCCGCCCTCTTCTGCCACCAGCCGCCGCGTATTGGGGCTACAACGTCCCAGGTACCATCCCAGCGGTCGGCTACCCACCACCGACGTATGCAGCTCGATCGCAAGTCTCATATGCTCGAGCTCGGCACTCTCATCGAAGTGCTGATAATCGATCCAGCGGTAGCCATGGGTGGCGATTTCATGTCCTGCCGCCAACATTGCTTCGACCACCTCAGGATGACGTGCGAGTGCCATCGCCACGCCGAAGCAGGTAAACTTCATGCCGCGTTCGCGGAACATGCGCATCAGCCGCCAAAACCCGGCGCGACTACCATATTCATATACGCTTTCCATATTCATATGGCGCATGCCCACGATCGGCTGTGCGCCCAGTACCTCGGATAGAAACGCCTCCGAGGTCCGGTCCCCGTGCAGAATATTATTCTCTCCACCTTCTTCGTAGTTCACCACGAACTGTACGGCAATTCGCGCCCCACCCGGCCACGCCGCGTGAGGCGGATTGGCGCCGTAGCCCACCATATCGCGAGGATAATTCATGCGATCTCCAAATTCTGTGGAACTCCCGCGACATAAACCGTGCGCACCGCGCGATCGTCGCCGAGCGTCATCAACAAAAACAATTCCTCTGCCAAACGGTCAAGTTCCGGCAGATCGAGTCGGATGGCATCGCGCCGGTGCCGCATGGCCGGAGTTGCGGCGGGATCAAGCACGATCAGATCCGCCTCATACCCGACCGCCACCGACCCGATTACCTGATCGAGCCCCAAGACGCCCGCATTACCGCGCGTGATCGCATGGAACGCTGAGAACGCGGGCCAACTCTGCCGCTGCAGTTGCAACACCTTATACGCCTCGCCAGCCGTGCGCAGCATCGAGTACGAGGTTCCGCCGCCCACATCGCTCGCAACTCCGATCCGTACCCCGGCGGCGCGCACTCGTGCCATATCGAACAATCCCGACCCGAGGAACAAATTCGAAGTCGGACAAAACACGGCCACCGATCCGGTCTCGTTCAGATCTCGCAGCTCGCTATCGCTTAGGTGAATGCAGTGTCCTAGCAAACTTCGATCGCCAAGTAGCCCGAACCGCCGATACACCGCGGCGTAGTTTTCATCGCGCGGAAATAACCGCTGCACCTCTGCGATTTCGTCGTGATTTTCCGCCATGTGGGTTTGCACGTAGGTGTCCGGAAACGCCAGCTTCAACGCTCCTGCCGCGGTCAATTGAGCCTCGCCCGAGGTAACCGCAAAGCGCGGCGTAATCGCATAAAGCTGCCGTCCGCGCCCATGCCAACACCTCAACAGCGCCTCGCTCTCCAGGTAGGACCTCTCGGCATTGTCGCATAAGCCGGCAGGGGCATTACGATCCATCATCACCTTGCCGGCAATCATCCGCGTATTTCGTGCGGCGCTTTCGGCAAAGAACGCCTCCACCGACTGCGGATGCACGGAACAGAACACTGCCGCGGTAGTGGTCCCATTGCGCAGCATTTCGCTCACAAAGAACCGAGCCTGCGTCGCGGCGAATTCGGGATCGCCATAGGCTGCCTCTGCAGGGAACGTGTACCGGTGCAGCCACTCGATCAACTGCGCGCCATACGACGCGATCACCTGTGTCTGCGGATAATGAATATGCGGATCGATCAATCCCGGCAAGATCAATCGCTCGCCATGATCTTCCACTGCAACCGCCGCCGGCACGTGCATGCGCAAATCCCCAACTGCGCCCACCGCCGCAATCAGCCCATCGTCGATCAGCACCATGCCGTCGTGCCAGTACTGCACCGCCTGATCCACCGGCAGCAGCGCCGGATCGCCGCAAAAGCTCAGTACTCGTCCCCGCAGCGCCCGCTGTATCATCCCCCCAACCCCAGCCGAAATCCCACGATCAATCCGATCTGTGTCAGCGCCTCGCGCAGTTCGGTCTCCTGGTCGCTTCCTAGCCGAGACTGCATTGCCGCCAAAATCGACCCTACCGTGTGCAACCGTACGCAAATTACAAACGGGAACCCGAATCTTGCCCGGTAGCTCCGGTTAAGATCGTGGAAAAGCTGATACTCCACCTCGGACAACGCGGTCAGCCCGGCCGAAGCCTGTTCGGCCGCCGAAGCCGCAGTAAGGCCCTTCGCCTGAGCCACTTTATCCGCCAATTCCGGATGCGCGCGCACCAGCGCCAGTTTCTCATCGTCGCTCGCCGCAACGACGACATCAAGAAACGCGCTGTGCAACTCGGCAGCGTCGACAAACGGGCGTGCCAGCCAAGCACGTTCCACGATCCACGGCGAGTACTCGAACAACGCCCCGTACCGCGCAAGGAATTCCTCGCGTGATCCCGCGTAGACCGGCACTTCACGCAAGTCTTTCACGAAGCATAAGCCGCAAGAACGGCATCGGCCGCAGCCCCCGCCGGTGCCAAAAATCCCTCACGCCGCAGCACGGTTTCCAACGCGCAAAGGGTGGTCAGCACATTAGGTTTGGTTGCATTCCATCCCATAGCGCCAATCCGCCAGATCTTACCCTGCAACGGTCCGAACGACGACCCGATTTCAATGCTGAAATCCTCCCGCATTTTCGACCGCACACGTTCGCCGTCCAAACCTGAAGGGATCGCGATCCCTGTAACGTTGGTCATTTTGCGCGACAAATCGCCGTAAACCTCCAGCCCCATCGCGTCCAGCCCCGCCACGACCGCCGCACTCGCCAGATCGTGCCGCCGGAACCGCCCAGGCAGGGTCTCCTCCAGCATCAGTCTCGCGCACTCCCGCGCGGCGTACAACAGCGTAGTAGACTCGGTATGATGGTTCAGTCGTCTGGAAGACCAGTAATCCATGATCATCGCCAGGTCGAAATAATTGGACCCGATCCGCGCCCCAGTCCCGCCGCCGCTCCCCAGCATCAGTCCCTGTTCGAAATGCCGGCGCGAAAAAATCCACTCCGCCGCCTGATCGGAAATCGTAATCGGCGCACTTCCCGATGGGCCGCCCAGGCATTTCTGCAAACCGCTGGTGACAATATCCACGTCCCATCGATCGACCGGCACATCCATACCGCCCAATGTCGCGGTAGCATCGACATACGAAAGCGCCCCGTATTTCCGGCAGATCGCGCCAATTCCGTCGATCGGCTGCGCCATGGTCGTCGACGTATCGCCATGCACGCACGCAAACAGTCGAGGCCGCACCGACCTCACTGCATCCTCGATCGCGTTCAGCGACAGAACTTCGCCCCACGGCGCCGTTACCAAATGCAATTCCGCTCCGCAGCGTTCAGCGATTTCCGCGAGCAATCCTCCAAACCTTCCGATCGATCCAACCACGATCCGGTCGCCCGGCTCCAGCACGGAGACCAATGCCGCCTCGATTGCGCCCCGCGCCGTGGCATCGACCAGAAACGTCCAGCGATTTCCGGTCTGAAATACCTGCCGGTACAGCGCCATAGTTTCGTTCATATAACTGGTAAATTCCGGATCGAACTGCCCGAGTAATTGCGCCGACATCGCCCGCAGCACGCGCGGGTGCGCATTCACCGGCCCAGGTCCCATCAGCAGCCGGGCAGGGGGGTCAACCTCACCCGCAAAGAAAGCGTCTACCATCCCGCCACCACTCCATCGCTGCGCGGATCGGCAGCTCCCTCCAAGACGCAATTCGGGTGCCACACCAGTGCCCCCGCGTGCCCCATCACGTCACTATAATCCGCCACGATCTCGACCTGATGTCCCACCGCCGACAACTCCTCCAAAAGCCCCAGCCTTGGTTCCAGTTTCAGGCTAGTACTCGCGTCGCCCCAGGTCCGCCCCAGCAGCCACCGCGGCGCGCTCACCGCCTGCTGCAATTCCTGGCCGAACATCGCGTAGCGGCTGAAGATCGCGGCTTGGGTTTGTGGTTGTCCATCGCCGCCCATGGTCCCATAAACCATCACGCGTCCGTCGCGCAGGTGTGCGAGCGCCGGGTTCAATGTATGAAACGGCTTCCGTCCCGGCCGCAGCGCATTCCACCCATCCTGTGCCAGCCGAAAGCTTGCCCCGCGGTTCTGCCAGATGATACCGGTCTGCGGCAGCACAATCCCGGACCCAAACTCGAAATACGTACTTTGGATCACACTGGCCGCGCGTCCCTCGGCATCGATCGCGCCGAACCAGACCGTATCGCCGCCACCCGGCTCGCGTTGCCATGGACCGGCCTGAAAACTCGCAATCTCGTTCGCCCACGCCGCCAGCCGCTGTCGATCGCCCAGCAGCTCTTGCGGGTCGATGGTCATGTATTCCGGGTCCCCAACTTCCGCGTCGCGCATCGCGAACGCTCGTTTGGTCGCCTCGACCAGGCCATGAACATGCGCGAACCCATCGGCCTCGGTTATTCCCAATTGCTCGAAGATCGCCAGGATCAGCAGCGAGGCCAAACCTTGCGTCGGCGGCGGGAAGTTGAACACGCGTCCCACCTTCAAATCCACCCACAACGCCTCTCGCCGCGCCGCGCGATGGCCGGCCAAATCCTCCGCCGAAAGCAACGTCCCGCACGCCCGTAAATCCTCCAAAATCGCCGCGGACAGCGAGCCGCGATAAAACCCTTCCAGTCCATCGCGTCCCAAGCGTTCCAGTGTTTCCGCCAGCGCCGGCTGTTTCAAAACCTGACCCACGGCAGGCGGTGTCCCATCCGGCAGGAACACCGCTGCAAAGCCACAGCACTCCCGAAGCTCGTCGACTTTCGCTGCGATGGTGCGGGCAAGTCCGCCTCCGACCGGCACTCCCTCGCGCGCATAAGCAACTGCATCGGCCAGCAGCCGTTCCAGTCCCAGCGCGCCCCCCCATTCCCGGTTGAGGACCAGCGCCTCCTCCCACCCCGAAATGGTCCCCGCCACGGTATTAGCCGCCAGTTTCCCGCGCCAGGGGATCGCATCGAGACCCCGATACGCGGACAGGTTGGCCGCCATCGCCGCCCGTCCGCAGCCCTCGATCGCCACGGGCGCGCGACCTGGCGCGTGCAGCAGCCAGAAGCTATCGCCTCCGATCGAGTTCATATGTGGATACACCACTGCCAGTGCCGCTGCCGAGGCGACTGCCGCCTCGATCGCCGTTCCGCCCTCGCGCAGCACCGCCAATCCGGCCTGGCTAGCCAGGTGATGTGGCGAGGTCACCATCCCGCGCAGGCTTCGCGTTGTATTTCGCATACTTCCCCTTATGTCCAAAAGTTTTTGCTTCTTTTTTCAAAAAGAAGACTGCCTTTCCTAACGCTTTAGCAGGCAAGCGTCTTCTTTTTTGAAAAAAAGAAGCAAAAAACTTTTGCACATTAGGCAGTAAAGAACCGGCTAAAGCCCATATCCCGCAGCCCGCGCCGATAGGCGATCGAACTGCGATCCGCCGTGATATGTGCCTCCATCTTGGGATCGAGCGGCAGACACTCCGGCTTCTGGGCCTCCACGATCGCCTTATCCTCCTCGAACACGCGCCGGTTGAAATCATAAACATCCTGCACCGGCAGGTCAGTATCGAAATTCCGCGCGATCGGCGCGAACAGCCTGGTCACTTTGGCCGACACCGGCGAGGCCGCGTTCATGATCGAAAGCCGCCCGCCATCCGGAAAATGCACCACCAGCGTCGCGGTAAACGGCAAATGCATTCTGAAATGCCGCAGCCATTCGAATCCCGCCCTTCCGCGATCCACCGCCCCGATCGGATAATTGCCTACAGTGCTGCGGTACTCGACCTCAAATCCCTTCTCGGTCTTCACCGGCACATACGCCGGCACGATAGTATTGTTCTTATCGCCGAACGTATCCACATGCACAAACCCAAAGTGCGCCACATCGAGAAACCCTTCGATTTGCCTGCCGGCAAACCCGAAGATATCGATGGTCGGGCAGGTAACCTGCTGAAACCCGGGATCGTCCCAATGCGGCATTGCCGGAATATCCGCGTCCACGGCGTCCGGCCGCAAGCAAGTCCAGATCACGCCATATTGTTCGTGCGCGGGATAGGTCCGTAGGTGCAGCTTATTCGGAATCCCCGCATTCGGTTGTGCCGGCACCATGACGCAACGCCCGCCTGCGCCGAACCGCAGCCCATGATACGCGCAAGCCAGGCTCCGGCCGTCATGTTTCCCCATGCTTAGCGGCACGCCCCGATGCGGGCACAGATCGTTTGCGATCACCACCTGCCCGTCCACGCGGTACACCACCAGCAATTCGTCCAGCAGTTTGGCCGCCACCGGCCCGTCGGTCACCTCCCGCGACAGGGCCACCGGGTACCAATGCCGGGCCATTTTGTCCCAATCACTTGCATCAAAAGTACAATTCCGAGGCAGATCACCCCCAACCGGCGTAATTTCGTCCATGGCCACATCCATTCTCGCGGTGCCCCAACAGCGGGCGGCTCCATTGTCGGATGGCAAGCCTGTTGATTTCAATTTCTTATAACCGCATAATCCATTCGAAAAATTAGAGCACCCCCGCATGCCCGCTTTCTCCCGTTTCTTGCGCTACTTTACCACCGCCGCCCGCCTGGGATCGATCCGCAAGGCATCGGAGGACCTCCATATCTCGGCGTCAGCGATCGACCGCCAGATCCTATTGGCCGAAGACCGCTTGGGAGTGCCCCTGTTCGAGCGTTTACCGAGCGGCCTTCGCCTAACCTCGGCGGGTGAAATCCTATTGGGCGCGGCCAAGTCGTGGCAGCGGGATTTCAGTACCGTACTCACTCAGTTCGACGACCTCGTCGGCCTCCGCGGCGGCCAGGTGCAGATCGCGATCATCGATGCCCTGACCCAAGGTTTCGTCCCGAGGATGATCCACCGCCTCCGCCACGAGCATCCCTCCATCGTGACCAAGATCGTGGTAATGGAGAGCAAGCAAGTAGCCGACGCGATCGTGGCCGGGGACGTCGATTTCGGCTTGATGCTGCATCCCCAATCCTCGCGCGAACTCCTGGTGCGCGCGCGCACCGCGGTTCCTCTCGGTTTTGTAACATTGCCCGATCACGAGATCGCGCGCCAACCGCACGCCCGTTTCAGCGCCGCCGCGCTCTACCCGATCGTAACCCCGGCCGAGCCCCTTGCGGTCTGCGAACCAATTCGTGCCATGGAAGCGACAACCGGCGTCGCGATCAAGCGCGTTGCATCATCGGACAACATTGAAATGATCAAATCCCTGGTAAAACACGGTGTTGGCGTTGGCTTGTTAAGCAGTCTCGACGTCATCGAAGAAGTCGCCCGCGGCGAGCTGGCATTCACCCGGTTTGCCAACGCCGCGAGTTATCCTCTAACGCTCGCGCTATGCGTAGATCGCGCCAGGCAACTCTCCGCAGCCGCGCGGCTGTTGCTCGGGTGGATGGAAACCAGCCTTGAGGATATGGGGCAGGGTTAGCGTAGGAGGAAGAAGCATCTTTTTTGAAAAAAGAAGCAAAAAACTTTTGATCCTTTGGAGCACGCCGTCTTTGGGTCGGTGAACTCCAAGTGACAAAGGCTTTTTGCTTCTTTTTGTTCACAAAAAGAGGACTTCTTCCTGCACCTATCCGAGACCGCTCCATGCCTTCCGGGCGGCAGCGACAGTTGTTCCCGCGCTTTTCGGCCATGGCCCGTTCGTCTTGCTGGTCGATAACGCGCTTGTGATCTAGACTTGCCCTGAGCTTGACACGGGCGTCAGGCATTATTGGGAGCGACCCGATGGCGACGACGGCAGAGAAGCGCACAAGCTTCCGCAAGCTGCACGACCGCGGCTTTTTCGTAATACCCAATGCCTGGGACATTGGCAGCACGGTTCGTCTTACTGCGCTTGGGTTCAAGGCGATCGCCTCGACCAGTGCGGGTGCCGCGTGGGCGGCGGGCAAGGCTGATGGCGACCTCGGTCGCGACGAAGTGTTGGCTCATCTGCGGACGTTGGTTGCCGCCACCGACCTCCCGGTTAACGCCGATTTCGAGCACGGGTTTGCCGACGATCCTGACGGCGTCGCGGCCAATGTCGCGATGGCGCTGGAGACCGGGATCGCCGGCGTGTCGATCGAGGACTGGTCGGGCGACCGCCTCTACGATTCTGGTCTGGCGGCAGACCGGATCGCCGCCGCGCGCGCCGCCATCGAGGCGATCGACCCGAGGGTCATGTTGGTAGGGCGGCACGAGAATTTCCGGGCTCCGCAAATAAGTGTCAGCGACAGCATCGCGCGTGCTGTCGCTTACGGCGAAGCCGGCGCCGATGTGTTATTCGTGCCTTTCATCCTGGATCGCGTGGCTGTGTCGGAGCTAGTCGCGGCGGTGGCGCCGAAGCCGGTGAACGTAGTCATCCACGAATATGACAGCATCCGCGATTTCGCCAATCTAGGTGTGCGGCGTTGTAGTGTCGGCGCCACTCTGGCGAAGATCGTATGGGCTGCATTCGATACCAGTGCGAAGGCGCTAAAGGATTGCGACGTGCAGGCGCCCTCCTCCCCTAACTGACGAAGTTTTTTTGCTTCTTTTTGTTCACAAAAAGAAGACTTCTTCCTGTATCTGAACTTCTTACTTGTCATCCTTTTAGAGGAACAGAATGCCCAGACGCAAACATGCCGACATCGCACGTCGGATGAAAATACGGGATTATGCCTTTGACCTCCGCAAGAAGGGCGTTGCGCGTTTCGATTTCCGTGATCCCTATCATTTGGCGGTCACTCTTTCGTGGCCGGCGTTCATCATCGGCGCCTTCGTAACTCTCCTTGGGTTAAACGGAATTTTCGCCTTTCTCTACACATTGCGTCCGGGTGCCGTAGAAAACCTGGCCCCGGGCAATTTCCTTCGCGCATTTTTCTTCAGTCTCGAAACCTTGACCACTGTCGGTTACGGTGAGATGGCGCCCGCCAGCACCTACGGGCATTCGGTTGCCTCCGGAGAAATGATCGTCGGCATGGCGTTCACCGCGATCTTCACCGGCCTGTTATTCGTCCGGTTTTCCAAGCCGCACGCCATAATCATCTTTCCCGACAGGGCGGTAGTCACCACGCGCAACAGCGATCTGACCTTGATGATCCGGATCGCGAACGGCAGGCTCACCATGCTCACCCACGCGACGGCGAAGCTCACCATGTTCGTGCTTGAAATCACCGAGGAGGGCCATGCGTTCCGGAAAGTGACCGACCTCCGCCTCGAACGTGATCAGCTGCCGATATTTCCGCTGACCTGGACCCTGATGCACAGCATCGACACAGCCAGTCCGCTTCATGGCCTATCGGCCGCCGATCTCAAGCAGCGTGAGGCGCGTTTCTTCATTACCGTCGAGGCACGGGACGTGGATCTGGGCTCGCTGATACAGGACATCGGCGCTCTCACCCACGAGCAGATCATCTTCAACAAGCGTTACGCCGAGGCGGTTTCGATCGACGAAGCTGGCCGCACGATTGCCGATCTCTCGCGTCTGAGTCTGCTCGAATGAAGCTGCACGCGCGGCGATTTTCGTGTCATATCCGGCCGATGAATTTTCTCGCCAGATGCGCGGTATTGCTTGCCTGCGCGGTCACTATGCCATCTTTCGCGGTTCAGTCCGGGATCGTGGCGCAGACCGCCACCGCCCCCCACGACATGGTGGTCACCGAGCAGCATCTGGCGAGTGACGTCGGCCTCCGAATTCTGGAGGAAGGCGGCAACGCCATCGATGCCGCGGTTGCGATCGGCTATGCCGAGGCCGTGGTATATCCTTGTTGCGGCAATCTCGGCGGCGGCGGTTTCATGCTGATCCATCCTGCCCGTGGCCCTGATTTCTTCCTGGACTTCCGTGAAACCGCCCCTCTGGCCGCCACCGTCAGGATGTATCTAGACTCGTCCGGCAATCAGATACCCGGGTCCAGCCGCACCGGCTGGCGTGCTGCCGGCGTCCCCGGCACCGTGATGGGTCTGGAGACCGCCCGCGAGCGCTTCGGCCGTCTTTCCCGAGCCCAACTGATTGCCCCAGCGATCGCGCTCGCCCGCGACGGCTTCATCCTGACTCGCCACGATGCTGACCTGATCAACGGCGTTAGCGGCCTGGGTTCCCTCCCGCTATTTCGCCGCCCCGACGGCAGCAGCCTTACCGCCGGCGACCGTCTGACCCAGCCCGACCTGGCCCGCACTCTACAAAGCATCGCGACCGATGGCCCCGCCGCGTTCTATCAAGGCGCCATCCCCAGCAAAATCCAATCCGCCGCCCAATCCAACAATGGCCTGCTCACTGCCGAAGACTTCGCTCGCTACCGAGCCGTCTGGCGCGCCCCCATCACCTGCCGTTATCGCGGCTACGACATTACCAGCGCCGCTCCGCCGAGTTCCGGCGGTGTCGCGGTCTGCGAGGCGCTCAACATCCTTTCGGGCTACGACCTGAAATCCTTGGGCTACCACAGCGCCTCTTCAATCCAGCTTATCGCCGAAGCCGAGCGTCACGCCTTCCTCGACCGCAACAACGCTTTGGGCGATCCCGATTTCATCACCAACCCGACCGCGCACTTGACTGATCCTGCCTACGCCGCCGCCATCCGCGCCGCTATCACCCCCGGCCGCGCCACCCCGTCTTCATCTCTTCCCCCCGGCTCCCCGCCGCACGAGAAATACGAAACCACGCAATATTCCGTGATTGACCGTGACGGCAACGCGGTTTCGGTAACCTACACCTTGAACGGCCGTTTCGGCGCCGAGGTCACCGCCCCCGGCACCGGCGTTCTAATGAACGACGAAATGGACGATTTCACCACTGACCTGGGCCAGCCCAACATGTTTTCCCTCTTGCAAGGTGTGCGCAACGAGATCGCCCCCGGCAAGCGGCCACTGTCTTCGATGTCCCCCACGATCATCACGCGCGACGGCAAATTAGTGATGGTCTTGGGCAGTCCCGGCGGCTCGCGTATCATTTCGGTAGTCCTGCAAACCATCATCAACGTAATCGACTACGGCATGCCAATCGACCAGGCCGTCTCCGCCCCCCGCATCCACGAACAATACCTCCCCGACGTGCTCTACCTCGAACCAAACGCGCTCGCCCCCGCCACAGTCGGCAATTTGCGGTCGATGGGCTACGAAATCAAAGGCGTGCCCCCGTTCGGCGCCGCCGAATCGATCGAGCGTATCAACGATCATTGGCTCGGCGTAAACGACCCGCGGGCTGGATCAGGCGAGGCAGAAGGCGATTAAGCGTAAGGAAAAAGTCTTCTTTTTGTGAACAAAAAGAAGCAAAAAAACTTTGGACGAAAGATCGCCGCAACATCCCTCCGGAGCCCGCATAATGAAATCGCCCGCCGCCCTGATCGAGTCAATCATCCTCGGCGCTCGCTGGATCCTTTTAGCCTTCAGCATTGGTCTGATCATCGCGCTGCTGCTCTACGCCGTAAGCTTTTTCGAGGGTTTGCTGAAACTCGCCTTCGCGCTTCACGGCATGGCCGAGTCCCAAATCGTCCTGGCCATGCTGAACCTGGTCGACGCCGCACTCGTCGCCGGCCTGATCTTGATGGTAATGATCTCGACTTTCGAGAACTACGTCAGTCGCATCGTCACTTCGGACGTCGACCTGGCGTGGCTCGGAAAGCTCGACGTCGGCAGCCTGAAAATCAAGGTAGCCAGTTCGATCGTGGCCATCTCCGCCATCCACCTCCTAGAGGCGTTCCTGAACATCGACGCCTACGACGGCACAAAACTGATGT
>Ga0302314_10005149_pt1 | contig 23881 bp, 21 predicted proteins | sample III_Palsa_N2_3_FD_200533 | JGI IMG/M metagenome (GOLD analysis project Ga0302314, IMG submission 200533) | Peat permafrost microbial communities from Stordalen Mire near Abisko, Sweden - III_Palsa_N2_3 | ecosystem: Environmental > Terrestrial > Soil > Palsa > Peat permafrost | place: Sweden... | reverse complement strand
CGTCCCGGAGCTGTTGATGAAGGGCTTTCCGGTCCCTTCCATCGCCGCGATCATGGCCGCCACGGCGGAGCGGTCCTTTTCGACATTGCCCATGAAGTCGGACCAGTCGTGGACGAAGGCGGTGTGAATCACCCCGTCAGTCGCCTTCGCTCCGGCGACCAGGCTGTCATGGTCGGTCACGTCGCCGCGTTGTACGTCGACGCCCAGGCTCTTAAGCTTGGCGGCGCTGTCGTCGCTGCGCGCCAGGCCCAGCACCGTGTGCCCGGCCTTCAGCAATTCCGGTAGAATGGCCGAGCCGACCCAGCCCGTGGCGCCCGTCAAGAAAACACGCATGTCGATCTCCTAAACTCCGTGTAGGCTCGATATCGTGCACGGAGCCGGCCGGTAAAAGCCGAGAGGTTATACGGGTATGAATACTACCACCCTCAGCCCCTTCGAGGCGGCTCCAGCCCTGACCCTGGGTGGCTTCCTGCGCGCGCGGCGGGCCAGGCTCGCGCCGGCGCCGGGCGTCGGTGGCCGCAGGCGAACGCCGGGCCTGCGCCGGGAGGAGGTGGCGGCGCGGGCTGGTGTCAGCGTGACCTGGTACACTTGGCTGGAGCAGGGCCGGGGCGGGCCGCCGTCCGACCATGTGCTGGAGCAGCTGTGCAAGGCCTTGGAGCTGGACTCCGCCGGCCGCGAAGTCCTGTTCCTGCTCGCCCAACAGCGCCCGCCGCCGATCAAGTTCGTGCCCATGTCGACGCCCGAGGTCGAGCCGGCGCTGCAGCGGGTGCTGGACGCCATGCCCTACAGCCCGGCCATTGTGAAGACGCCGACCTGGGACGTGGTCGCCTGGAACGCGGCGGCTCTGGCGGTGCTCGGCAACTATGGTGATCAACCGTTCGAGGAGCGCAATGTGCTGCGGCGGCTGTTCAGTTCGCCCGAGGTGCGCAACGCCCTGCCCGAGTGGGAGGCCAACGCCCGCTTCGCCATCGGTGTCTTCCGGGTCGAGATCGCCCGCGCCGGCGACCAGAACCCCGACATCGCCGCCCTCGCCGCCGAACTGCTGGCCACCAATGCCGATTTCCGCCGCATGTGGGCCGAGAATGACGTTCATCGGCATTGGATCGGCCGCAAACACTTCAACCGTCCCGACGTCGGCCCCTTCGAGTTGGAGACCACCGCCTATGCGGTCGACGGGTCCGAGGGCCTCAGTATGATCGTCTTCACGCCGGTGGGTCCGGAGGACGTGAAGGCGGTGCAGCGGTTGATGGCCGTCACCTAAGTCGGAACCGCGCAGCGACCTGAGCCGTTCGGGAAGCGTCGCTTTTGATGCGGCGAAAGAACAAGGGACGGAAACATGTCGACTTTTAAGCGCGGCGCCCTCGTCGCAGCGGCGGCCGTTTTGGCGCTATCGGCGGCGGCTTGTCACAAGCAGGACGACTCCGCGGCCAACGCCAGCGCGGCGGCGGCTGCCGCTGACAATGCGGCCGCGGCCGCCAACAACGCCAACACCGCGGCGACTGTCGCCGGCGCCGCTAACGCGACCAACGCCGCCGCGTCGAACGCGTCGATGGCGGCCAGTTCCGCAGCCCAGTCGGCCAGCGATGCGTCGCAGTCCGCCACGGATGCGGCCACGGCCAACAAGCCTAACTAATCAGACGTTCGTCCCGAGCCCAGGACCGGTCTAGCACCGGGCCTGGGTCCTTGGGGCAACCGTCAAGCTCCTCGCACGTTTCTCCAGCCTTGCTGGGAGAATCGACATGCTGGGTATCATCGCGGCCGTTCTGATCATTGCTTGGCTGTTGGGCTTCTTCGTCCTTCACGTCTCATCGTTCCTGATCCACATCCTGCTGATCGTCGGGATCATCATGATCGTGATGCATTTTCTGCGCGGACGCGGCAGCTCGGTCTGACGTCACGCGCGGCCGCCCCGGCGGCAATCAGTTCACTTGATCGTCATGGTCGACCGCATAGCCTCGGCGTGGTCGCGCTGTCGTCGATTCGGGAAATGCCATGAAACCGCCAATCGTCCGCCTGGGTGACATCAAGCCCTCGAACGCGCCGGGAGCCTACGCCCGTCCGACACCAAAGGTGTCCAGGATGAAGACCGCGAAGGTTCTGACCAAGGAAGAGAAGGCGGCCTTCCTGGCGTCGCGGCCGGATCTGAAACCGAAGGACTGAGGGCCGCCAGTTCCGCTCGCTTTAGAACCTCTTCCCTGCCGGAGCGGTGTGCCGCGCGCGTATCCCGCCATGCCATCGCCGCCAGACTCGCCTATATGTCGGCCATGGCTGACGACATCGTCGCATCATCGCCGCAAGAGGTGGTCCCGGAGACGCTAAAGGGCATTCCCCTGATCAAGGATCAGGTGAAGCGGCTGCCTGACGCGCCGGGCGTCTATCGGATGCTCGGCGACGAGGGCGAGGTGCTCTATGTCGGCAAGGCGCGCTCACTGAAGAAGCGGGTGGGCCAGTACGCGGCGGGGCGGGCGCACACTCAAGGGGTGGCGCACATGATCCACCTGACCCGCGCCATGGAGTTCGTCACCACCAAGACCGAGACCGAGGCCCTGCTGCTCGAGATCAATCTGATCAAACAGCTGAAGCCGCGCTTCAATGTCCAGCTGCGCGACGACAAGAGCTTTCCGGAGATCCTGATCCGCCGGGACCATCGCGCGGCGCAGATCCGCAAGCATCGCGGCGCCCATTCCATCCCCGGCGACTATTTTGGCCCCTTCGCTTCGGCCTGGGCGGTGAACCGGACGGTCAATTCGCTGCAGAAGGCGTTTCTGCTCCGCTCCTGCTCGGACAATGTGTTCGAGACCCGCACCCGCCCCTGCCTGTTGCATCAGATCAAGCGCTGCTCGGCGCCGTGCGTCGATCTGGTCACCCCGGGCGAATACGACGAGCTGGTGCAGGAGGCGCATGACTTCCTGAGCGGCAAGAGCCGGGCGGTGATGAAGCGGCTGTCCGACGACATGACTGCCCTGGCGGAGGACATGGAGTTCGAGCGCGCCGCCCGCCTGCGCGACCGCATCCGCGCCTTGTCGTCGGTCAGCCAGGAACAGTCGATCAATCCCCACTCCACCGAGGAGGCGGACGTGTTCGCCATCCACGTCGAGGGCGGCCAGGCCTGTGTGCAGGTCTTCTTCTTCCGCGCCGGCCAGAACTGGGGCAACCGCGCCTACTTCCCCAAGGTGGCCAATACCGTTGACCGCGACGACGAGGCGGGCGGGATTCTCGACGCCTTCCTGGGCCAGTTTTACGACAGCCAGGCCGTGCCGCGACTGGTGCTGCTGTCTCACGACATCCCCAACCGCGAACTGTTGGCCGAGGCCTTCTGCATCAAGGCCGGCCGCAAGGTGGAGGTAAACAAGCCGCTGCGCGGGGAGAAGGCCGAGCTCGTCCGCCACGCCTTGACCAACGCCCGTGAGGCTCTCGGTCGCAAGATGGCCGAGAGCTCGGCGCAGGGGCGGCTGTTGGCCGGCGTCTGCGAGGTGTTCGGGCTGGAGGGGGCCCCGGAGCGGATCGAGGTCTACGACAATGCCCACATCATGGGCACGAATGCTGTCGGCGGAATGATCGTGGCGGGCCCGGAAGGCTTCCAGAAGAGCCAGTACCGCAAGTTCAACATCAAGAGCACCGAACTCACGCCCGGCGATGACTACGGCATGATGCGCGAAGTGCTGACGCGCCGGTTTGGCCGCTTGGCCAAGGAAGAAGAGGCGGGCGAAGCGCCGGCGCGACCCGACCTGCTGCTCATGGACGGCGGCCAGGGCCAGCTGGATGCGGCGCTGGAGGTGATGGCCGACCTCGGCGTCGACGATGTGGCGGTGGTGGGCGTGGCCAAGGGACCCGACCGCGACGCGGGGATGGAGCGCTTCTTCCTGCCGGGCAAGACGCCCTTCATGCTCGAGCCCAAGGACCCGGTGCTCTACTACCTGCAGCGCCTGCGCGACGAGGCGCACCGCTTCGCCAATGGCGCCCACCGCACCCGCCGCTCGATGGACCTGAAGAAGAACCCGCTCGACGAGATCGAGGGGGTTGGCCCCGGCCGCAAACGGGCTTTGCTCCATGCGTTCGGCTCAGCGCGTGGGGTCAGCCGCGCCGCCGTGGCCGACCTGATCAAGGTCGAGGGCGTCAGTGAGGCCCTGGCGCAGCGGATCCACGATCATTTCCGCCGGGGGGCGTGACCTCCACTCCGCTCATCGCGGCGAATGCCGGGACCCAGATCGTATGGCGGAGCGTTTGCATCCAAGTACAGGATCGACGGCTGTCGCCGGCGCTATGTCATCTGGGTCCCGGCATTCGCCGGGATGAGCGGAGAAGGTTCCGCATTCGACCAATCTCCGCTAAGGCCGCCCTATGAAACACATCCCCAACCTGCTCACCGGCCTGCGTCTGGTGCTGTCGCTGGCCATGTTCGCGGCGCTGGTTGTGGTCGCATCGGGCGGCCAGAGCGTTTCCTCCGACACCATCACCTGGCTGATCCGATTTTCGCTGGTCGCCTTCGTGGTCGCCGCGGTGACGGACTTCTTCGATGGCTGGCTGGCCCGGCGCTGGCAGGTGGTGAGCGTCGTCGGCGCCATCCTTGACCCCATCGCCGACAAGATACTGGTTTGCGGCGCCATCCTCGGCCTGATCGCCATGCACGCGCCCGAGATGCTGCTGTTCGGGGGGATCATCCTGTTCCGGGAGTTCGCGGTCTCGGCCCTGCGCGAAGTGCTGGCGCCGCGTGGCATCAAGCTGCCGGTCACCTTCCTGGCCAAGGTCAAGACCACGCTGCAGCTGGTGGCCATCGTGGCGATGATGGTTATGTGGTTCTGGCCGGCCTGGAGCATCGACGCTCGGATCGACCACCTTCGCATCGCCCTGGACGGCGCTATTCTACTGATGGCCCTGGCAGCATTGGTAACCCTCTGGACCGGCCTGGAATACGCCCGCAGCGCGATGCTGGCGCTGGGGGAAAAGCAGGTTCCATAGCCGTTCAAACCTTCCCCATTTATTGGGGAAGGTTTGAAGCTACGGCTTCAAGCTCGCCCCAGCCACCTTCGCCTCACCCGTCAGCGTCTGCGTCGCCGCATCCGGCCCCACGAACAGCTTGAAGTCGCCACCCGCCAGCTTCCAGCCGTGGGCGCCGTCGTCCCAGTCGGACAGCAGGCGCTTGTCGGCGGTGACAGTCACGACGCGGCTCTCGCCGGGCTCCAAGGCCACGCGAGACCAGCCGATCAGGCGTTGTTGCGTCCGGTTGGGCTCGGCGCTGAGGTAGATCTGGGGCGTATCGACGCCCGCGGTCTTGCCGGTGTTCTTCACCCGGAAGCTGGCCGTAATGGTCGAGCCGCCCTTCACCGTCAGATGGTCGTAGGCGAAGCTGGTGTAGCTGAGGCCGTGGCCGAACGGAAACAGCGGCGTCTTGCCGGTCTTGGCGTACCATTTGTAGCCGACGTCCGAGCCCTCGCTGTAGTTGATGTCGAAGGGCTTGTTGGCGTCCTGGGCGCCGTGAACCAGCTGGTCCGATCCCGGCAGCACCGGATGTGGCAGCTGATCGACACTGGCCGGGAAGCTGATCGGCAGGCGGCCTGCCGGATCGACCTCTCCATAGAGCACCTTGGCGACGGTCTCACCGCCATTGGCGCCCGGATACCAGGCCTCGACCACCGCCCCGACCTTGTCCAACCAGGGCATCAGCACCGGATCGCCGCTCTCCAGCACGACCACCGTGTGCGGATTGGCGGCGGCGACGGCGGACACCAAGGCGTCCTGATCGTTCTGCAGGGTCAGGGAGACGTCCATCGCCTCACTGGCCCACTGGGTGGCGAAGACGATGGCGATGTCGGCGTCCTTGGCCGCGGCCGCGGCGGCGGCCGGATCGGTCCCGTCGACATAGGTCACCGTCGCGGCTCTGGCTCTCGCCTGAATCGCCTTCAGCGGCGAGTAGGGGCCATAGATGACGCCGGAGCTCCAGACCGGTGCGCCGCGTGGTGGCTTCAGCTTCAGCGAGCCTAGCGGGATGACCTGGGACGAGCCGCCGCCGGACATGACCCCAACATCGGCGTGGCCGCCGATCACCACGATGCGCTTGGCCTTGGCCGCCAGGGGCAAGAGCCCGGCGTCGTTCTTCAGCAGCACAACGCCCTGTTCGGCCGCCCTGGCCGCCACCTTGCCGTCGGCGGCGGTGTCGAGGCCGCCGGCCTTGACCGGGTTGTCCATCACGCCCGACGCGAACAGGCCGCGCAGGATGCGGTGGACCATGTCATGGACCCGCGCCGGCGCAACCTGGCCGGAGGCGATCGCCTCGCGCAACGGTTGGTCAAAGTAGATTTTGCGGTCCAACTCTTCGCCGGACTCCTGGTCGAGGCCATTGGTTGCGGCGGCGGCGGAATGAACCGCGCCCCAGTCCGACATCACCCAGCCTTTCCAGCCCCAGTCGCCCTTCAGAATGCCGTTGAGGTAGCTCGGATTTTCGCAGGCGTAGACAGCGTCGATGCGGTTGTAGGAGCACATCACCGAATTGGGCTGGCCGCTCTCGATGGCGATCTCGAAGGCCAGCAGGTCGGATTCCCGCGCCGCCGCCGGCGACATGTTCGAGCTGGCCACCATCCGGCCCGTTTCCTGGTCGTTCAGGGCGAAGTGTTTGGCGGTGGAGGCGACATGGGCGCTCTGGATACCCCGAATCGAGGCGCCGTCGAGCGTGCCCGCCAGCAGCGGGTCTTCGCCGAGGTATTCAAAGTTGCGGCCATTGCGTGGCTCACGGGCGATGTTGGCGCCGCCGGCCAGGAGAATGTTGAAGCCCTTCTGCCGGGTCTCCTTGCCGATCATCGCGCCAGACTCATAGGCCAGCTTAGGATCGAAGGTGGCGGCCAGGGCCAGGCCCGAGGGCAGGGCGGTGGCGTCATCATTGTTCTTGCGGCCGGCGTTGGCCACGCCGAGGCTGGCGTCGCTCTCCCAGATGTCGGGAATGCCGAGGCGCGGAACGCCGGGGAAATAGCCCGCCACCATCGCCACGTTCGCCGGCCGGCCTCCGTGCATCAAGCCGGGTGCGTGTCCGTGCAGGAGGCTGAATTCCTCGTCGGCGGTCATCTGCGCCTGCAGCAGGTCGGCGCGTTTGTCGGGTGAGAGTTTGGGGTTCATCCAGGGCTGTGCGGCGCCGGCTTGTGTCGCCAACATCGCGCCAAAGGTGACGGCGATCGCGCCGGCCAGTCGCTGCCTGTTCATCGAAGCCTCCCCAAGTCTTTTCTCGTGCGTAATCGACTTCGAACGGTAGCGCTAGAGGAGGGGCTGCGAGCGCGTCGAGCCGCGCCCATACCCCCACCGTTTCCAGGCACAAGGCCTGGGAACGGCGTTAGGTGACCGCTGGCTGCCGCGCATACCACCCATACCCTGCGATCAGCACATAGCAGGCGACCGGGACAAGCAGGGCCATCGACAGGCCGACCACGTCCGCCGCCTTGCCGCTGACCAGCGGGATGATCGCGCCGCCGACGATGGCCATGCAAAGCAGGCCCGACCCCTCCGGCGTTTTGTCGCCCAGGCCTTCCAGCGCCAGGCTGAAGATGGTCGGGAACATGATGGCGTTCATCAGGCCGACGCTGAGCAGGGTCCAGCCGGCGACGCCGCCGTGGCTGAACGCTGAGATCAGCACCAGGGCGCCGGCGCCGGCCGCCGCGCCCATCAGAATCTTGCCCGGCGAGCCGAGCCTGAGGATGACCGATCCCACGAACCGGCCAACCATGGCCCCGCCCCAGTAGAAGGCCAGATGCTCGCCCGCGACGGCGGGGTCGAGTCCCAGGGTCGAGGGCTGGACCAGATAGCTGACCATCAGGCTGCCGATGGTCACCTCGGCGCCGACATAGACAAAGATGGCCGCGACCCCGAAGGCCAGGCGCGGGCGGCGCATAAGGGCCAGGCTGTCGGCCAGGCTCGCGGCCTTGCTGGCTTCGCCCAGCCGGGTTCGCACCAGCCAGAAGACCAGGGCGACCAGGGCCAGCACCACGGCGACGCCGAAATAGGCGTGGCCGATCACCGCCGCCGGCGCGGTTCCGCCCGAGGCGATGGGCGCCAGGATCAGCCGCGCGCCGATATAGGGGGCGATGGTGGTGCCGAAGGAGTTGAAGGCCTGAGCCAGGGTCAGCCGGCTTGAAGCCGTCGCCGGCGCGCCCAGGTTGGCGATCAGCGGATTAGCCGCCACCTGCAGAACGGTAATGCCGCCGGCCAGGACGAACAGGGCCGCCAGGAACAGGCCATAGGCGCCCAGCCAGGCGGCGGGCAGGAACAGCAAACATCCCGCCGCCATCACGATCAGCCCGAGCACGATCCCCTTGCCATAACCCAGCCGCGCCACCAGGGCGCCGGCGGGGACAGAGACGATGGCGTAGGCGGTAAAGAAGGCGAATTGGATCAGCATCGATTCCGCGTAGCTGAGCCGGAACAGGCCCTTCAGCTTGGGAATCAAGATGTCGTTCAAACTCGTCGCCGCGCCCCAGATGAAGAACAGGCTGACCACCAGCACCACCAGGGCGCCGGCAGTCTGGGTGGCGGCCGAGGCGCGAGCGGGTTCGGGCGGGACGGGCGTGGTCATGGGCGGCTTCCGAAACGCGACTGGTCCTAGGCGACCGTCCTGGCGGTGGTAGCTATGCGGCGCTTGGAAAGGCTGTCAAATTTGTTGTTGGACGAGGCTATGCCGAATTGGAGAGTCCATGCTGGAAGGCTCATGTCACTGCGGCCGGGTGCGGTTCGAGATCGAGGCGCTGAACCCAACGGTCACCTCCTGCAACTGTTCGATCTGCCAAAGGCTGGGCGCGCTATGGGCCTATTACCAGGCCGACGAAGTCCACTTCATCGCCGGCGAAGACGACACCGTCGCCTATGTGCGGGAGGGGCAGGATATGGGTGATCTCGCCTTCCACCATTGTCCAACCTGCGGCGTGACCACCCACTGGTCGAGCCGGATTGCGACCTCCACCCGCATGGGGGTCAACGCCCGGCTGCTGGATCGTGCCCTGCTGGAGGATGTGAAGGTGAAGCGGCTCGACGGCGCCGATACCTGGGCCGTGCTCGAATAGGCTTTCCTTCTCCCGCAAGAGCAGAAGATTTGGGGGTTGGGCCCTTCGGCCGCCATTCTGTAGTCAGAATTGACTATAAACCTGCCGCGCCTACAGTGCCGCTCAAAATATGGGAGGCGACCAATGTCATCGAACGAAAAGCCCGCTGGCTCCAGCCGGCGCGATATTCTGTCGGGCGCGCCCCTGCTGGCCGCCGCCGCCGTAACGGCCGTGAGCGCCGCGGCGCCGGCCGAGGCTGAAGCTCAGACCGCCCCGGCCGCCGCGCCGCGTCCAGGCCTGGGCGGCGGTCCGCAAGGCCAGATCTTCTGGACGGTGGATACCGCCGCCGGGAAGGTCCAGGGCATGCAGAATACCGGCATCAAGGAGTTCAAGGGCGTTCCCTATGGCGCTCCCACGAGCGGCCGCAACCGCTTCATGCCGCCAAAGAAGCCCGCATCCTGGATCGGGGTGAAGGAGTGTTTCGACTTCGCCCAGATCAGCCCCCAGACCCTGCCGGACCTGCGCGGCGAATACGGCATGATGATCGAGTGGGACCGTCACGACGGCGGCATGGGCGAGGACATGCTCACGCTCAACGTCTGGACGCCGGGCGTCAATGATAACGGCAAGCGGCCGGTGATGGTCTCCTTCCATGGCGGCGGCTGGGCCACGGGCTCCGGCAACGCGCCGGGCTTCGACGGCGCCCAGCTGGCCCTGTTCGGCGACGTGGTGGTGGTGACGGTGAACCACCGCCTGGCCAGCTTCGGCTATCTCAACCTGGTCGACGTCGGCGCCCCGCCGGAGTTCGCCTATGCGGGCGTCACCGGCGTCATGGACATGACCGCTTCGCTGGAGTGGGTGCGGGACAATATCGCCAACTTTGGCGGCGACCCGAACCGGGTCTTCATCTTCGGCCAGTCCGGCGGCGGGGCCAAGACCACCACCATGCTGGCCAATCCCCAGGCCAAGGGGCTGTTCCACCGCGCCGCGGTCCAGAGCGGCTCGGCCCTGAAGCTGCAGACGCGCGAGTCCGCCGCCAAGTCGGCTGAGGCCCTGCTCACCACGCTTGGTTTGAAAGGCCGCGCCGCCGACCTGCAGAAGGTGTCGTGGAAGGAGATGCTGCAGGCCCAGTCGGTGACGCCGGGCAACTTCTCGCCGGTGATGGACGGCAAATACCTGCCGCACGATCCGTGGGACCCCGTCGCGCCGCCAGAGTCGGCCGACGTCCCGGTGATCATCTCCACCACCCTCGAAGACGCGGCCCTGGCCCTGACCAACTTCGACCTCACCGAGGCCGGCCTCAAAGGCATCGTCGAACAGCGCTTCCCCGGCAAGGCGGACGAGATCATCGCCCTCTATCGCAAGTATGAGCCGCAGAAGACGCCGTTCCTGGTGCAGGCGCAGATCTTCACCGACTCCGGCGCCCGCCGCGCGGCCGTCACCCAGGCCGAACGCAAGGCGGCGCAAGGCAAGGCGCCGGCCTATATGTACCTCTGGTACGCGCCCTTGGCCGGCAAGTTCGGCGCGGTGCATGGCCTGGACGTCGGCGCGACCTTCAAGAACGACCGCGCCGATCCACTGCGCAAGGTTATGAGCGACCGCATGGCAGCCGCCTGGGTCGCCTTCGCCAAGTCCGGCGATCCCAACTGCGCCGCCATCCCCGCCTGGCCGCCCTATGACGCCGCCCGGCGCGAGACCATGATCTTCGACATCGACACCCGCCTGGAAAGCGACCCCCGAAAGGAGATCCGCGAGTTCTGGGACGCGATGCCGATGGTGCGGCGGTAGCTAGGCGCTAGCCGTTTCCTTCGCTCCGGCGCTCGCCTTCACCGGCGGGCGCTGGATCAGTTCGACGATGTAGCCGTCCGGGTCCTTCGCCAGGCCGATGGCCGCGCCGCCCATGCTGGCCATGGGCGCGGGCTCGCGGATGATTTCGAGGCCCTCGGCCTTGATCCGGTCGGACACGACCTTGGGGTCGGTGACGTAGAAGACCAGCTTGACCGGATTGTCCTTATAGTTGCGCGGGGAGCCGTCGGTGTAGTGCATCAGCACCACCGCCGTGCGGCCTTCAAAGGAGAGGACCACCTCTTCCATATAGTCCAGGCTGAAGGTCTGGGTCTGGGTCATACCGATGACCCGGCTGTAGAAGTCGGTGGATTTAGCGAGATCGCTGACGCCGATGCCGACCGCGCCGAGCAGGTCTGGTGAACGCATGGAATTGTCCTTTCGAGATGGAGGAGGGGCCTCACGCCGGGTCGGGCAGACCCAGGATGCGCTTGGCGATGATGTTTAGCTGCACTTCCTGCGAGCCGCCGGCGATGGTCCCGGCCTTGGAGTGGAACAGGTTGCGGACGGAGGCGATCTCCTCGGGCGTAAACGGCTCGCCCGCCCAGGCCAGACCGCGATAGCCCATGATCTCCGCGGTTAGTTCCGCGCCGTCGCGGCGAATGAAGGAGCCGACGTTCTTCAGGATAGAGGTGGTGGCGCGGGGCCCCTGGTTGCTGCGCGCCTCGGCGGACGAGCGGGCATGGGTCAGGCGCAGAGCCTTGGCCTCCATCTCGAACGCGATGATCCGGCGACGCAGGTCCGCATCGTCGATTCGGCCCGTCTCGTCGACGCCGACATACTGTTTGGCCAGGTCCGGCATCTGCACCTTGACCTCAGCCCGGGCGGCGCTGACCGCCGTCGAGAGGCCGGCGCGCTCGTGCTGCAGCAGCCGCTTGGCGATGGTCCAGCCGCCGTTCAGCGGGCCGACCAAATTCTCCTTCGGCACGCGCACGTCGGTGAAGAAGGTCTCGCAGAAGGGCGACGCGCCATTGATCAACAGGATCGGCCGCGTCTCGACACCGGGTGTCTTCATGTCGATCAGCACGAAGCTGATCCCGTCGTGCTTGCGGGCGGTGTCCGTGCGCACGAGGCAGAAGCACCAGTCGGCCAAGTTGGCGCCCGAGGTCCAGATCTTCTGGCCGTTGATCAGCCAGTGGTCGCCCTTGTCTTCGGCGCGAGTTGTGAGGCCCGCCAGGTCCGAGCCCGCGCCGGGTTCGGAAAAGCCTTGGCACCAGCGCAGCTCGCCGCGCGCCACCGATGGCAGGTGAAGCTTTTTCTGCGTCTCGTCGCCGTATTCCAAAAGCGTCGGGCCCAGCATCATCACGCCCATGCCGCCGATCGGGTTGGAGGCGCCGATCCGCACCATCTCTTCGCGCAGCACCTTGACCTGGCCGGGCGTCAGTCCGCCGCCGCCATAGGCTTTCGGCCAGTCGGGCACGCCCCAGCCGGTCTCGCCCATCCGCGCGCGCCAGACCTCGTCGTCGGCGGTCTGCTTGCGCGCCACCGCGCCGGCGAAGGGGGATGTGGCTGTGTGGGCCAGGCTGGGCGGGAAGTTGGCGGCCAGCCAGTCGCGGACCTCGCCGCGAAAGCTGTCCAGCTCGGCGCCGAAGTCGGCCATGCCCGCTCTCCCTGGATCTCGTTTATCTTTGTGTCCCAACCTTCGATCTTGCTGGTGTGATCGTCAACGGCCTTGCCAACGGCTCGCCAGTGGGAGGATGCTGCCGGAACAGAAAAAAAGGGAGGACGGCGATGAGCGACATCGCAACCGTGCTGAAAGGCGAATTCCGCCATCCGCGCAACATGCACCAGGGATCCGGCGGCTCGATCCACAATGACGCGACGGCGTCCAAGCTGGGCTTCAAAGGCGGCACCGTGCCGGGCTCGGTGCATATGGACCAGTTCGTCCCGCAGATCGTCAAGACCTATGGCGAAGCCTGGTTCGAACGCGGCGACATCTCCACCTATTTCACCCAGGCGACCGTCGATAACGAAGCCGTGCGCGTCGAACTGGCGCCGAGTCCCGAGCGGGCGCGGCTGACCATGTTCAACGAGCCGGGCGCGGTGATCCTCGAAGGCACCGCCAGCCTTGCTGGGCCCGATAAAGGCTCGGAGCTGCTCAAGCGGATGGAGATGCAGGAGCCGGTCAAACCCGGCCGGCTGCGCATCCTTGGCGACATCAAGGTCGGCGACGAGAACCGCGACCTGATCGTCCAGGTTCCGGTGGAAAGTCTGAAGCGGATGCTGGAAAATATCACCGAGACCATGCCGGCCTATGCGGACAACATCCTGCCCCCGTCGCAAGTGGTGCACCTGGCGCACCTGACCCGCCCCTCGGCCATGGCCAATCAGAAGCCGGCCGTGGGTCTGTTCGGCGCCCTGCAGGTGCAGCAGTTGCGTGGCCCGTTCCGCGCCGGCGTCGACTACCGCGCCCGCACCCGCATCCTCAAACTCACCGAAAGTCCGCGCACGGAGAACGTCTGGTACGACGTGACCTTCCAGGAGGCTTCGGGCGGCGACGATGTTGGCTCGATGCTCTACTGTTTGCGGTTCATGAAGGCGTCCTCGCCGCTGTGGGCGGAGCAGACGGCCTCCTAAGGCGTTGGAGACCGGGTGAAGCCCAGAACCGTCATCGTCAACGACCGGATGCAGCGGGATTTCAGCTACGAGGTGACCGCGCCCGAGGGCCGTGGCTTTGACCCCGAGTTCACGCCGGACCTCACGCCAAAGGAGATGCTCGACCTGGGCGTCTTTGGCGGGAAATACATGACCGACACGCGGGACGAGTTTCCGGCCGGCTGGTTCGAGCAGGCCAAGCTGGCGTCTCTGGGCCACGACAAGTCGCTGAACTATTTCGGCGTCGACGCCAGCCAGCCGCTGTCGGTCTGGCGCGCCAAGGGCTGGATATATGCCGACGATCCGCGCGGCTGGTTCCAATGGTATTGCCGCTACTACCTCGGTCGCCGCCTGCCCGACGAGGATCGCCGCCAGATCAAGCGGTGGAAGGCCATGCGCCGCCACATCCAGCAGATCCGCCGCAACTGCGAGCCCGGCGACATCTTCTGCCGACCGCGCCAGCGTCAGGCACTGCTGCATTGGGCCTACGACAGCCGCCTGATCTAGCGCGTCGCGAGTCGAGCGGCTTCGATGCCGGCCAGGATCAGGTCGATGCCGGCGAGGAATTGCTCGCGGTCGTCATGGTCGGGCAGCTGCGCGGCCACCTGACGCACGAATGGATATTCCGCGGGGTCGAGCTGCGTCCACCGCGCGGCGACGCCCCCTAGCACCGTTGATCGATCCGTTTCGTGAGGAGCGAGACGGGCGTTTGCAGCATTCTGTCCGGCGCAGCCGAGGATGTAGTTCACCAGCGCTGACGCGGCGTTGAATTGCTCACCCTCAACGACGCCTAAAGCTTGAACCTGCTGGCCCACGCTTTCGAAGATCTGCAGCATCGCCGACTGCCACGGCTCACGGGAGAGCCGGGCGCCGACCCAGGGGTGCTCGTCGATCGTATCGAACAGGCCAAGGGCGATGGCGCGGATCGCCTCGCCCGGCGCCACCTCGCCGACCACCTGCGTCATGACGCGGGCGATGACGTCATCGGTGGTCGCCGCGAGCAGGTCGTTCTTGTTGGCCACGTGCCAGTAGATCGCTCCGCTGCCCGTCGCCAGACGGGCCGACAGTGCGCGGAAGGTCAGGGCGTTCTCGCCGTCGGTGTCGAGAATTTCGATGGCGGCCTCGACGATCCGCGCCTTCGAGAGCGCATCCGCCCGCCGTTCGGTTCGCTGAGTCTTTGTGGCCATGAGCGTATCTTGACAGAACTGGAACGGCGTTCCAATGAGGTTTGATGGAACACCGTTCCAGTCAACATCTAAGGAATGTGATGTCGAACTCGGTCACGATCATCGGCGCAGGCCTCGGCGGCCTTACCCTCGCGCGCGTCCTCCATATCCACGGCGTCCCCGCGACGATTTACGAGGCGGAGCCTTCGGCGGGGACCCGCACGCAAGGCGGCCAACTCGACATCCACGAACAAGACGGACAAGCCGCGCTGGAAGCGGCCGGCCTCACCGACGCCTTCCGCGCGATCACCCACGAAGGCGGCGCGGCTTCCCGCGTGCTCGACCGGAATGGCGTTGTGCTGCTCGACGAGCCGGACGACAGCCGTCGTCCGGAGGTGCTTCGAGGCGATCTGCGGCGGATTCTTCTTGAATCCCTGCCGGCGGACACGGTCCAGTGGGGAAGGAAGCTTGCCGGCGTCGCGTCGCTTGGTGGCGGCCGTCATCAGCTGACCTTCGCCGACGGGTCGAGGGTGACCACCGGCCTCCTCGTCGGCGCCGACGGCGCATGGTCGAAGGTCCGGCCGCTGCTGTCGGCCGCCGAGCCTGAGTATGTCGGTACGACCTTCATCGAGACCTATCTGTACGATGCCGACGAACGACACCCGGCGGCGGCGAGGGCGGTGGGCGCTGGCGCGTTGTTCGCGGTCGCGCCGGGAAAGGGAATCTTCGCGCACCGGGAGGCGCGAGGCGTTCTCCACACCTACGTCGCGCTGAACCGTCCCGCGGAGTGGTTCGCCGGCATCGACTTCAGCGACGCTGCCGCCGCGGCGGCTCGGATCGCGGCAGAGTTCGAGGGATGGGCGCCGGCGCTAACTGCGCTGATCACCGACGGCGAGGCTGCGCCAATCCCTCGCCCGATCCACGCCTTGCCGGATAGCCACCGATGGGACCGCGCGCCCGGGGTGACGCTGCTCGGTGACGCCGCGCACCTGACGCCGCCCGCCGGCGAAGGCGCGAACCTGGCCATGTTCGACGGCGCCGAGCTTGGAAAGGCGATCGCGGCGCGCCCGGATGACATCGAAGCGGCGCTGGCCGCCTACGAAGCGGCGATGTTTCTTCGCAGTGAGGCGGCCGCCGCGGATGCGCACATGGTCCTGCAACTCTGCCTTGGCGACCGCGCACCGTTCGGGCTGATCGACTTCTTCACCGACGCCCATCGGGACACGGGTGGATGACCCTTCGATCCTCGTAAACTCGGCCGATCTTCACCGATTGCTTCTGAATGAGAAGGCGTGGCGGGCCATATAGTCAAAGTGGGGGTAAGGTTGCGGCGCTAATCCATATATTGAGTAATAGAGTCTGAGCGCTATCCAGACTCATCATTGCAAAGAGCTTTTTCGATCCCTACGAGTCCGCCCGCTTTAAGGTTAAGCTTGGCGGCGCGGGGGCCGGTCGGGATGATGGCGTATTTGAACGACCTGGCGCGCGCGCGCACCGCTAAGTTCAGGAGCGTCGCGCTGATCAACCCCTTGATCGGCGAGATCGCCGATGCCCTGCTTGGGGTGGGCGGCGCCGCCCACCGCGATGTAGTGATTGAGCTGGTTGCGCTGCGCCGGGGCGGCCACCCCGCGTCAGAAGGGCTGAAGCGAGACCTTCTGGACGCTTTCAATCTTCACTGTGAACGCGCCGAGGCAGAGGGTCGCAGGCCGCTGGTTCACCTGCCGTTTGGCGAGCAGACGCGGCGCTGGAGCCTGACGGTCGACGCCTTCGAATTTCTCACCACCGCGAAGGCGGCCGCGGTGCGGTGACGGAAAGACTTGAGCGCCGCCGTCCCTGGCCGCCAGTATCCTCGGCATGGCCGCATCGGCTTCCTGGCAGGTATGATCCTCGTCTGATGATGTTCTCGAGGCCGTAGTTGGTTCTTCAACCACTCTTTTACAGTCCAGCCTTAGATTAGCTGGGAACGTCGGACGTCCCCCGGGGCGTATGCAGCAAAATGCGGCAGATCGACTAACGCTCAATTTGGGTAGTTATGGTCGATCGCAGCGTCCGAAGCCTCGAACATCTTGAACAATCGGCCTCCACATCGCGGGTCCTGAATCTGCGAGCGATCGGTCATCGGTGGGGCCAGGACCTGGATTACAAGCAGCGCCCGTTCTTTCGCAGCGCCGCCCTGAACACCTCGATCATCGTCAAACACCGCTTGCGCCGTAACGAGCTGGATCAATTCTCCTCGCCCAGACGGGTGGCGACCAAGATTCTGGTGCCGCTTCAGTCCACGGACCTTCGATTGGGCGCGCGCTACATCTTCGTTGGCCAGCGCGGGTTCAAGGACGCGCTCGCCAACGCCTTCGGTATCGCCACCGGCGCTGAAAGTATCGACCTGCGCACCCTGGCTGTGCTGGATGAGAGCCCGACGCTGGACCCGTTTCTGCTGCGGGAGCTGCTCCTGCGCCGCGAACTGACGCCGGCGCGATGCTATTTCGAGTTATCGGACGCCGACGCCAAGCGGATGTCCCTGTTCGCGCAGCGTGAAATCGCTCCATTGATCAGGATGACCGGCGGCACCGGCGATCCGACCTCGCCGCACGCGATCCGATTCGCGCGGAAGATACTCTCCAATGCCGGCGACGCCGAGCTGGAACCCCTGCGCCAAACCCTGCAGCTCGACCATCACCAGTTTGAGGAGGGTATCTTCTCCTGGAAGGCCTTCCTCTATTACAAATGGAAGCTGGTGGACCTGTTGCCGAAGGTCCAGCCGGTGATGGTGGGTATCGAGACGATCAAGCCCCGGGGCGGGCGTATCGCCGAAAACCGCGCCTATCTCACCGCCGCCCGCGAAAGCTTGCGCTTGGGATTGGCCGATTGCGCGCGCCATGTACGGGGCACTTTGGAAATCTACGAGACGGCCTATCGCGCCCTGACGTCGGATGGTGATTCCATCGCCTTTCGCGACTTCCTGCTCAATGCGCCGAAGCTGTTCAACGAACTGGGCGATCGGCTAGGCGCCATCGACCATATGGTCAGCTTCTGGTCCTTCCGATTCCCAGATGGGCGGTTGCCCATCGTCAACTCGGACGAACTGGCCGACATCTTCGGCGATTTCGAAAGCGGTCTGGGCGCCGATCGCTCGACCGAGATCGCCCGCCTGCCGGGACCCGAAACGATCGGGCCCGTTCGCGAGGCCTTTGCGCTTTAGACTTCGGCCGACCCCCCATCGCAGGGAATTGTCGCGCCTGTCGTATAGGCGGAGGCGCGCGAGCCCAGGAAGATGGCGACGCCCGCGATATCTTCCGGCTGGCCGATCCGGCCGCGCGGATTGGCGTTGGCGATGGCGTCGCCCGCCCGGGCCAGGGTCGCCGCCATCATGTGGCTGGGGAAGGGGCCGGGCGCGATGGCGTTGACCAGGATGTGCTCGGAGGCCAACCGCTTGGCCAGGTGCCGCGTCAGCATGATGCAGCCGGCCTTGGATGTCGAATAGGCGTAGGTTTCCAACGCGGGCGGCTCGATCCCGTTGACCGAGGCGATGTTGATCACCCGCGCTGGGTTTTCCGCGCTGGCGGCGGCGCGCAGTTGCGGCAGCAGCTTCTGGGTCAGGAAGAAGATCGACTTGACGTTCAGGTCGACGGTCTTGTCCCAGCCGTCTTCGGGATAGTCGTCGATCGGCGCGCCCCAGGTGGCGCCGGCGTTGTTGATCAGGACGTCCAGCTTCGGCTCGCGCTCGGCCACCGCCGCGGCGAGGCCGACAATCCCGTCCATGTTCGACAGGTCGAAGGGCAGGGAGGTGCAGCTGCCATATTTGGACAGCTCATCGGCCAGGGCGTCGCAGACCGTGGCTTTGCGGGAGGAGATGTAGACGCGCGCGCCGTTCTCGACATAGCCGCGCGCGATCATCTCGCCGATGCCGCGGCTGCCGCCGGTGACGACGACGGACTTGCCTTCAACGCTGAACAGATTGCGCACGTGGACTCCCGGTGTTCGGACGATGGAAGAATCAGTTGGCGGCTAGGCGCTGAGGCGCCAGCGGGCATTCTCGAGCGCCGTTTCGATCGCGTCAGCGGCGGCGGCGACGCCATCTTCAAGACCAAGCTGGCGCGCCATCTGGGCGGTGCGATTTACATGAGCCGTGTTCAATACGTTCGCCAGCGCCTTGGCGGCGCGCGCGGGATTATAGGCGCTAGGCGCGACCATGCGGCCAAGGCCGAGCCGCTCCACCCGGGTGGCGTTGTCGGGCTGATCGCCGAAGTGGGGCACCACCAGCTGCGGCTTGCCCGCGCGCATGGCCTGGGCCGTGGTGCCGATGCCGCCGTGATGGACGATGGCGGCGGCGTGCGGGAACAGGGCCGAATGCGGTGCGTAGTCGGCGATGTGGACGTCCGGCGGAATGCCCTTGCCCGCCAGGGCCTGGGTATTGCCTGAGCCCACCAGCAGCACGGCGCGCCGGCCGACTCGGCGGGCGGCGGCGATGCTGACGTCGTAGAAGTCGCCAGGCTCCATCACCAGGGCCGAGCCCAGGGTGAAGACGATGGGCGGCGCGCCTCGGTCGATAAAGTCTCGCATGTCCGACGGCAGGCTGGTCGGCTCGCCATGCTGGCGATCGTAGAAACAGAAGCCGGTCAGGGTGCAGCGGTCGGGGAAATCCGGCTGCGCGGCGCCGAACAGCGATGAATAGAGAGCCAGCGATCCCAGGCTGGAAAACTGTCCGTCGAACAGCGGGTTGGCGCACCGGGGAAGGCCGAGTTCGACTCGCAGCTTCTGGAAGGTGCCGGTCCAGAGCACAGAGGCGGCCTTCACGAAACGCAGCAGAGCCAGATCCGACCGGGCGTTGGTCATCTCTCGCAACACCTTCAGCGCGGGCATGGCGCTGAGAATCGGCGGGTCATAGTCCGACATGAAGGTGAAGGGCGACAGCGCCGCCGAAATCCAGGGCAAGCCGCGCGTTTCAGCCGCCAGTCGGCCGGCGAAGGCCGAGGTGTGGGTGATGACCAGATCGGCGCCGACCGTGGACTCCATCATGTCGTCGAACGCCCGCTTAAGGAACGGCATGGCGATTCGGCGAACAGCGAACTCCAGACCGATGCTGCCCCGGGTGGCGCGCTGGACGATCTCGGGCGCCTCTAGCCCGAGTTCCTCCCGCAGGTCCTCGATACCGGGCCGCAGGGGGTGGAATTCGACCCCTTCGCCCTCAATCGTAGCCTGAAATTCACGTTGGGCGGCGATACAGGGCTCATAGCCCCGCGCCTTCAACTCAATTGCAATGGCGACAAAGGGGTTCAAGTCCCCCGCAGTCCCCGCCGTTGACAAAACGATCCTGGCAGCCATTCACAATCGTCGCGACTAAGGGTGGGTCAGCGCAAGATCGGCCGCGCCACAATCAATCCGGAGACCGAATATGATTGTGGCGAGGACGCCGAATGAAGCCGTATCGTTGACGAACACAGCGATTGCGCACCCCCCACAACAGCTTTACGCCGCCGCCACACCGATCGTCCTATTCGTCATGGCGACGATGGATGATAACTATAGCAGCGCTGATCAGCGTCAACACCCCCAAACCGCCAAGCGAGCCTGCTCATTCCCTCATCACCTGTCAAACCCGCGCGGTTGAATGCCTGAATCACCCTTTGTCAGCACTCATCGGCTGACCCTATTGCGCGCCTGGGCCATCCGTATTGCGCCCTTCGCGCTCATTGTCGTGGCCGCTTTTGTGCTGTGGCGGGCGATTCATGGCCTGTCTCCGGACCAGATTCTTGCGGCGATCGGCCGCTGGAGCGGGGCGAGAATCGCCACCGCGCTTGGGCTGGTCGTGTGCGGCTATGCCCTTTTGGCCGCCAATGAGCAGTTCGCGTTGCGATGGGCCGGCGCCCGCGTGCGGCTGCGGGATGGGATGCTGGCCTCCTTCATCACCTATGCCTTCGCCAATAATCTCGGGATGGGCGTTCTGATGGGCGGCGCCTTGAGGGCCGGCGTCTACACCCGTCATGACGTCGGGCTGACCCAGGTGGCGCAACTGACCTTTTATGGGCTGGTCACCTTTTCCATGGGCGCCGCCGCCCTGTGCGGCTTCAGCTTCCTCACCGCGCCAGGCGCGGCCTTCACCGCGCTGAACCTCAGCGTCGAGGCCGGGCGGGTTATGGGGGGACTGCTGGCCGCGGCGCCGTGCGTCTATATTCTGGCCTGCCTGCTGCTGCGGGGGTCGGTCACCCTGTTCGGACGCACCCTGCGGCTGCCGAGTCCCTTGCTGGCCCTGCTGCAGCTGGCGTTCGGAATCTGCGACGTGGCCGTCAATGGTGCAATTGTCTGGACCCTGCTGGGGTCGGCCGCGCCGCGATACGCCACCTTCCTGGGCGGCTATCTGGTGAGCGTGGTCGCGGGCCTGGTGTCCGGCGTCCCAGGGGGCGTTGGGGTGTTCGAGAGCGTGATGCTGACCCTGCTGCCGAGCGTCGACCGCGCCTCGATGACCGCGGCCCTTCTGGGGTATCGCCTGTTCTTCTATCTGGCGCCGCTGTCGGTCGCCGCCTTCGCCCTGTTCTGGCGGCGCAGCCACCCTGCGAAACGCTGATCCCGACGGTTCAGGCCTTCGGCCGCCGGACTCCCGCCGGCTCGAATCTGTCCGCGCGCTATTCTAAGGCGCGGTATTGGTTTTCTAAGGTCCGGTATTGGTTTCACAAATGCCACATTAGCGTGGAAACGAGGCGTCCGACCAAGCGATCGGCCGCCAGGGTATATTTGCGCTCCACCGGCATTCGCCAAATCCAAGCCTAATTATTTCAGATGGATAGGCAGTCCGTTTCTTATGGCAACTTATTTCAGTGAAGACTCTTCATTGCGGCCACGACATTTGGCGGCCGAATAATGGCCTTGACGTTTCCTAGCGGCAACCTGACGCCTAGCGAGAGCCGGAAAATTAAACCCGGCCAATAAGGGGCGTTTCGATCCGACGGCAGGTCGGACGGGCGTCTCACAGGGATGGAAACGGACGGGGCTTCGCGCCCGGTCATGTCTAGGTGCGAACCGGCATTACGTCGGTCATGGGGAAACATATGACGAAGAAACTTCTATTGCTGACGTGCGCCTTGGGCGCGATGGCCGGCGTTTGCGCGGCCGGATCGGCGTCCGCTCAGGCAACCACCCAGACGACATCGCATGGGGCGAGCGCGACGGAAGTCGGCGCGGTGATCGTGACCGCGGAAAAACGCCAGCAGAACCTCCAGAAGGTGCCGGTGGCGGTGACCGCCTTCACCACCAAGGAGCGCGATACGATCGGTATCGAGACGCTACAGGATATGACCAACTTCGCGCCGGGTCTGACCTACACCTCGACCACCGACCACCTCTATGTGCGTGGCGTGGGTCGTCAGAGCATCAACCTCGCCGCCGACGCTGGCGTCGCCTCCTATACCGACGGCTTCTACAATCCTGATCCGGTGCTGATCGTGCTGCCGCCGATGTTCATCGGCAACACCGAGGTGCTGCGTGGGCCGCAAGGCACGCTTCAGGGCCGGAACGGTATCGCCGGGGCGATGCTGGTGGACTCCAAGCGTCCGACCAGCACGCCCTACGCCGAAGGCCGTATCACCGTGGGCAACTACGGCCTCAACAACTACGAAGCGGCGATCTCCGGCCCGCTGACGGACGGTCTGAATTTCCGCATCGCGGCGTTCGATGAGAACCAGAACGACGGCTACTTCAAGAACGTGGCCGGCGGCCCCAGCGAAGGCGGCCTGATCCACACCTGGTACATTGAAGGGATGGTGACGGCGAAGCTCGGCGACAACACCGATTTCTTCGCCAAGGTCTTCACCTTCGGCAACAACAGCCGTGGCGGTCCCGGCGCCCGGGCGGGCTGGAACGCCAACCCCTATCAGACCAGCCTCGACGACTATTCCTCGCCGCTAGCCTATAATGCCGCGGCGGCCTACGGGCCTGGCGCTCTGAACGTCGTTCAGACCAATAACGCGATCACCGGCAATCCGGCGACGGCAAATCACTACGATTTCTCGGGTAACTTCCCGTTGCAGGTGAAGAACCACAACGACGGCGATATCAACTACGTCTTGACTCACCACTTCCCGACGATGGATTTAAAATACACCGGCGGGTATCAACAATATACCTACCAGACGATTCAGTCGTCGCAGTCCTTCACTCAGCAAACGGACGTACTGTCGTACCAGACGCCGGCCTTGCTCAATCCGACCTGCTCCGCGGCGGCGGCCGTGCAATGCCTGACCATCTACCCAAGCCAGGTCACCAACTACATTCAGTCGGATGCCTGGTACAGCCACGAGCTCACGCTGTCGTCGACCGGTAGCGGCCCCCTGCAGTGGATCGGCGGCCTCTACTATTATCACGAGCTGTTCAGCAACCCGATCATCACCAATATGCCGGGGCAGGCCCAGGTGGCCAACCCGCTGGATTTGTTGGCTCTTGAAGGTGGCGCCGTGGCCCCGGCCGCGGCCAATCCGGACCGGGATCTCTACAATACGAACTACCATATCCAGGACGAGAGCAAGGCCATCTTCGGCCAGGTCGATTACAAGCTAACCGATACGATCAAACTGACCGGCGGCCTTCGCTATACGTCCGACCACAAGTGGGGCGATGAGGAATACCGGCTGGTGACCTTTGGCGGCTCGGTCGGATCATTCTATGGCACCGCCCTGGCGCCCCTGGTCAATCCTGCTTTCGTTGGCCTCACGGGTTTCCCGACCGTTCCGGCGATCGACCTGACCTCCTTGCTTTGCGCGACCACAGGCAAAGGCCCTGGCGCCCTGTCCGCCTGCACCATGGGCCCGAACGGTATCGCGACCCGGAAGATCGGCGGCACCTCGGACGCGGTGACCGGCACCGCCGGGATCGAATGGACGCCGGACTCGTCGACGCTGGGTTACATCCGCTATAGCCGCGGCTATAAGGAGCTCGGCCTGAACGCCGGCAACCTGACTTACAACGCCCTGGTCAGTCCCGAGCATATGGACGACTACGAGCTCGGCTTGAAGAAGACCTTCGGCCGTAATCTCGTCATCGACGCCGACCTATACTACGAAAACTATCTGGATGCGCAGTTCCCGCTCGGACAACTCAACCCGATTTCTGGCCTGACCCAGACAGACTTCTTGAACATCCCGCAGGCGCGTTCCGATGGGATCGAGCTGGAGACGATCTGGACGCCCATCGACCACCTGCAACTCTTGCTGTCTTACGCCCTGGATGACAGCGCGTTTCAGACCCATCAGAAGTACGTGGATTCGACGA
>Ga0302314_10005148_pt1 | contig 23888 bp, 9 predicted proteins | sample III_Palsa_N2_3_FD_200533 | JGI IMG/M metagenome (GOLD analysis project Ga0302314, IMG submission 200533) | Peat permafrost microbial communities from Stordalen Mire near Abisko, Sweden - III_Palsa_N2_3 | ecosystem: Environmental > Terrestrial > Soil > Palsa > Peat permafrost | place: Sweden... | reverse complement strand
GCCGCCCCCTCGGCGCCGGGGGCCGCAGCGGCGCCCTCGGCGGTGGCGGCGGGGGCCGCGACCTCCTGGACGATCTCGGCCACGGGCTCGACACAGGCGACGACGGGCTGGCCCTTGTCGTCAAGGAAGGTGACGCCGTCGACCGGCTTCAGCTCGCCGACCTTGATCGTCTGGCCGACGTTCAGGGCGGCGACATCGATGTCGATCGCCTCGGGCAGGTCGCCCGGCAGGCAGCGGACCCGCAGGGCTTGGGTGGCGATCTCGAGCACGCCGTTCTGGTTCTTGACGCCAAAGGCCTCGCCGATGACCCGGATCGGCACCCGGATCTCAAACTTCTCGTCCGGCTTCACCTCGTGGAGGTCCACGTGGAGGTAGCGGTCGGTGATGGGATCGCGCTGGATCTCCTGGAGGAAGGACAGCGCCTTCTCGGCCTTGTCGTCCCGGTTCAGCTCAATCAGCAGCGAGCGGCCGGCCACGGACTTGAGCAGCCGGGTGAATTCCGGGACCTCGATCGAGAGCTTCTCGGGGTCGGAGTGCTTCCCGTAAAGGATGGCGGGAATGCGGTTTACCTTGCGCAGGCGGCGCGAGGCGCTGCGGCCGGTCTGGGCGCGCGTCGCGACTTTGAGGATGAGCGGAGTTTTCATGGTTTCGTTCCCCCTAGGCCACCGGGAATCGGCGGCTAGGCGTAGTTGAAAGGTTGATTAGAAAGCCCGCGGAAACGGAAATCAACCAAAACTTCAATGAGCCCACTGGACACCCGTGAATTCGAGGGCGTCGTCCGTGAATGTGACCACGTCGTCGATCTGCCCGTGGGACGGGACGACCTCCCGGCGCTTCATGATCGGGGGGATCCCATCCGCCACGATCACCCGGCCGCCGTGGCGTCCGCCGTCGACCGTCAAGCAGACGAGGTCGCGGGGCAGGATGACGACCGGGCTGTCGGAGTCATTGCGGATCACGACCTCCGCGCAGCCCAGCACGTTCTGGAACGTCTTGGGTTGGAAGCTGATGATGCTGCAGCCCTTGTAGACCAAGGATGCCATGGGCTTGGCCGGCTGGGCTTGGCGCGGCGCCGGAGCCGGCGGCTTGGGGGGCGGCACCGGGGGCTTCTCCGGCGGCAAGTTGGGGTTGAAAGGCTCCATGACCATCTCCGGCACCGCGGAGGCCGCCGCCGGCCCGGTGTCCACGGCGATAAACCCGGCGGGCAGGTTGTTCTTGGCCACCTTCAGGAGGCCCTCGTCCGCCCGGAGGACGACGCTTCCGCCCTCGTCATCCATCAGCTTCACGTGGTGGAGCACCCGGCCGTCCTTGAGGGTCAGGAGCTCAGCAGTCGGCGGCGGGGTCGGGTCAGCAGCCCGACCGGCCGGAAGGCCGGCCGACCCGGCGAGGAGCAGAAGCCAAAGGATCGCCGCGTGCTTCATCCTGCGGCGACCCTAGAACCCGGCCAAGCCGAAGCAAGCCGTTTGGATTTCGGGAAGCGTCCCAGGCTGAAATTCAGGTTTCGACCCAAGGCGGCCCCGGCGAATCGGCGCTGTCCGTTGGACGAGCCGCGCGGTCAAGCAGGAACGTAGGTCAACCTAATCACGTCTCCCACAATTGGATCCCAGGCCGCAAGCCGAAGCGGCGGCCGGGGGCCGGCGAAGTAGGGGTTGCCACGACCAAGCACGATGGGATGGAGGTAGATTCGGTATTCATCAATCAGACGAGGGTCGGTCAGGCTTCCAACCAAGTTCGGCCCGGCAACTTCAATCTCCCCCGCCAGCTGAGCCTTGAGCCCGCGCAGCACCGCCTCGATGTCATGCTCGACAAGGGTGGCGTTGGGCCCGACCGACTTTAACGAGCGCGACCCAACCCACTTCCGCTTGCTCCGCCACACCGCCGCGTACTCGTGTCCCTCCGCGCCCCAATCCGGCTGGTCCCCGTCCCAGTAACGCATGATCTCGTACATGCGGCGACCGTACACCATGCCCGTCAGGCCTCTCACCCGCTCGATGAAGTGACGAAAGAGCTCGGGACGGGGTGGCCCCATTTTCAGGTGGTCCACGTAGCCGTCCAGTGACTGGTTCATTTCGAAAACGAGCTTTGCCATGCTACAATATCTCCAGGTTCTTCAGAATTGCTCCAGCCGTCGCGGCATGGAAGTGCATTTGACCCCAACGGCGCATCGCATTGCCGGTGTGGCCAATACCAGAGGTCGGCTTTCCATCCAAGGCGGATATTTCGATCCAAATCACTGCCGAATTTTGGCTCGCCAGCCCCAGTCGACCGGGCCGACGCTCACCCCTCGATGAACCCGACCCTGATGGCCCTGGGCGTTGGCTCCCTCCTCGGGATGGTGGCCTCGGCTGCCGCCGCCCCCACCTGCTGGGTCTACTTCGGGACCCAGACCACCGATTCCCGCAGCGGCCTGTACCGCTCGCTGCTGAACCAGGACACCGGCGCGCTCTCGACCCCGGAGCGCGTGACTACCGCCTCCGACTCGGTGTTCATGGCCTGGGCGCCCGACCACCGCCATCTCTACTGCCTCGTGGAGGTGCCCCGTGCGGGCGGGCACCCGGGGGAGGCGATTGAAACCTATGCGGTCGACCCGCAGAACGGCGCCCTCTCCAAGGTGGGCGAGCAGGTATCGGACGGCTCGGAGGCCTGCCACATCAGCGTCGATCCCTCGGGCCGGTGCGTGCTGACCGCCAACTACGGCGACCACTATATAGAGGTATTTCCCATCCGTCCCGATGCCTCGGTCGGCCACCGCACCGCCAAGCTCATGTTTTCGGGCCGCGGCCCCAATGCCTCGCGTCAGGAGGCCGCCCATCCCCATTCGGTCAACGTCGATCCCACCGGGAAGTTCGCGGTCGTCTGCGACCTCGGGCAGGACAAGATCTTCGTCTACCGTCTGGATGCCGCCCACGCGACCCTGGCGCCCAACACTCCGCCCTTCACTGCGGTCGCGCCGGGCGCCGGCCCGCGGCACTTCGTATTTCACCCCGACGGCCGGCACGCCTTCGTGATCAACGAGCTGGCGGCCTCGATCACCGTGCTGGACTGGGATGGCGCGAAGGGGATCCTGACGCCCGGGATGACGCTGCCGATCCTCCGGGCCGACTACTCCGGACCCACCAACACGGCCGCCGAGGTGGTGGTGTCCAAGGACGGCAACTTCGTCTACGGCTCCAACCGCGGCGACGACAGCCTCGTCGTCAGCGCCTTCGACCGGGAAACCGGGCAGCTGACCTTCGTCCAGCGGATGACCGAAGGCGTCAAGGTTCCCCGCAACTACGCGATCGATCCCTCGGGCAAGTGGCTCGTCTGCGCCAACCTCCAGGCCGACACGGCCACCGTCTACGGGGTCGACCCGCAGACGGGTCGGCTGACCTATACCGGGAGCGTGCCGGTCCCCGAGTCGCTCTGCGTCCGGTTCCTCGCGCGGTAGCGGCCGCAGTCAGGGGTTGTCCTTCTCCGCCGACAGCTTGTCGTCATAGTCCTGGATCTGGTTCTCGAGCTCGACCCGGGCGCGCCCGACGAAGGGCTCGCGGGCGAGGAACTGGGCCCCGAGGCTGAACTTCTCATACCGGTCCAGGATCTCGCTTCCCAGCCGGAAGAGCTCGGCGTTCTTGTCGGCGAGGTCCTCCGCCCGGCGCTGGAAGGCGATCGCGGCCGCCGTCTCCTTGTCGCGCTGGGCGGCGGCCACCCGGGCGGCCTGCACGGCCTTCTCGGCGGCTTCCTTCCAGTCCGCGGCCGACTGCTGCAGCCGGGCCAGCTCGGCCTGCTGCTCGGCCAACTTGGCCTTCGTGGCGTCGCTGCCCTTGGCCGCGGCCGCCTGGTCCTCCGCCGCGCGCTTCGTCAATTGGGCCACCCGGTCGGCCAGGGCGCCGCGCTCCGCCGCGATGGCCGCCTGGGCGGCCTGCAGGCTCGCCAGCTGGGCCTGGGCGTCATTCAACTGCGCCGTCGTGGTCCGGAGGGATTCCCGCAGGCGGGCGTCGCCATCCGGCTGGTCGGCGCCGGACGCTATGACCGCGGCCGAGAGGAGGAGCGGCAAGAGGAGGAAGAGACGCATGGGCTTAGAACTTGGCGTTCAGGTCGAATTGAAGGAGGTCGTTCTTGTAAACCGGCCCCACGATGGCGGTGGCGCTGAACCACCGGGCCTCCAGCCAGACATTGCTGGAGAGGCCGAGCGCCACGGTGAAGGTCGGCCCCTTGAGGTTCGTGCCGGTCAGGGCCCCGCCAAAGTCGGCATCGTTGAAGCCATCCACCACCGCGTCGCTCTCGACGCTGCGGTAGCCGAGGCTGGCGTTCCAGTCCCCGAGCTTCCGGGTCACGGGGTCGCCGAACTGCAGCGTCGCCATCCAGCCGGTGTTCCCGCCGACATAGGCGGAGCCGCCATTGTTGACCGCCACGGCGGCGACCTGGGCGCGGTTGAAGGCGAGGTTGCGGACCCACTCGGCCGTCAGCGAGATCTGGAAGGGCTCGAAGTTGTCGAAGGTCAGCTTCTCGGTCAGGGCGAACTCCTTGAACCCGGAGGCGAGGCCGTAGTACTGGAACTGGTCGATCGTGCCCTCGTCGTTCAGCGGTCCCGGAGTGATGTCGCGCAGGGCCATGTAGGTGTTGCCGTTCTGGGCGAACGACGGCCGGCTGGCGTCGGTATCGCCCGCGTCCGTGCTGGTCAGCGGGGTGAACGGGGTCGAAAGCTGGCCCTGGATGTTGTGGAACTGGTACAGCGCCGCGGCCAGCTTGAACTGCACATCGTCGCTCACCTTGGCGTCGAAGCCGATCTGCCCCGCGAACAGCCACTTGTCGTAGCTCTGGAACTTGTCCGGGTCGTTGGTCGAGTAGTTCAGGTCGGTGTTGAACACCGGGAACGCCCCGACGACCAGGAAGGGCTTCAGGTCGTCCGCGACGGACGAGTTGAGGTGGGCGGCGACGGGGATCGAGGCCGCGAACCCGTCAAAGCCGATGTCGTTGGCCCAGATGAGGGGGGTGGAGAAAAAGAGGTTGTCAAAGCGGCCGGCATAGAAATCGAACGCCTTGCCGCCCTCCGCCGTGGTCTCGTACTTGATGTAGGCCCGGTCGATCCAGACCGCGTACTTGGAGAAGTCGCCGCCCTGGGCTCCGCCCGCGGCCCCGAAGGTCTGGTTCTCGGTCACCGGGTTGTTGTCGTTGCCGGTGGCGAGGCGCAGGCCGACGGTGAAGCCGTCCTGCAGGTCGACGATGGCGCCCAGCCGGGCGCGCAGTCGCTCCCGGTTGCGGTTCTGGTTCACGTCGTACTGCGGCGAGAACACGCTGCCGGCGGTGTCGAAGGGCGCGCCGGTGTTGATGGCGTTGAAGTCCGGGAAGGCGCCGGTGTCGTCGTTCCCGGAATGGTTGATGACCTCCTCGGCGCGGATCCGGATGTCCCCGTAGAGCGTGAACTTGGAAACCCACTCGGGCCCGGAGCTGGGCGAGCCCCAGTTCTCCTTGCGCGCCTCCGCGATCACTTCGTTCTTCACCTCGTCGCGGATCTGCCGCTTGACGACCTCGGGGACGTACGCCACCCGCACGACATCGTTGGGGTTGTCCGGCGGAGGAGCCACCTCGGCCGTGCCGTCGCCTGCCGCGGGAGCCTCCGCGGCCGACCGCGGCGGCGCCGCGCCGGCCGGCTGGTCGCTCACTTGGACCGGCGGATCGCCCGCCGCTGCGGCCTCGGCGGCCGAGACGTCCTCGACCGGCGCCGCCGTGGAGGCTCCGCCGGAAGCGTCCTCGCCCACCGGGTCCGCCTTGGCCATCCGCGAATCGGATCCCGGCGCCGGGGTATCGGCCGTGTCGGCCGGGTCCTCCGGCACCGTGGTCGACTTGCCCTGGCTGGTCGGCGCGTCCTCCGGCACGACGATCGCCCCGTCCGCGTTGCGGGTGATGGCCTGGGGATTGACGGGAGCCACCGGCGCCTCCGTCGGCACCGTCTCCGGCGGATCGCTGGCCATGGCCACGGGCGCCTCGGCGGCCGAGGCGGGGGCCTCCGCTCCGGCGGCGACCGGTTCAGCCGGCTCGGCCGGGGCCGCCGGCTCCGCCGCCACCACCGGCTCGGGAGCCGGAGCCGGGGGCGTTGCCGCGGCATTCGCGGCGGCCACCACATCGGCCGGAGTGGCGTCCACGGGGATCGGGGCGGGCGCCGGAGCTGCCGATGCGGCCCGCACAGGGGGTGGCGGCGCAGCAGCGGCGACGGGGGCCGGGGCCGGCGGTGCTGGCGCCGGCACGACCTCAGCAGGGGGCGGCACCAGGTCACTTTCGGTGCGCTCCGGAGGCGGCGCCGAGGCCACGGGTGCGGCCGCCGGGGCCGGAGCCTGGCCCAGGAGGAGCCGCACCGCCGCAGCCTGGTTCTGGGCGAGCTGGTTGGCGGTGGCCTGGGCCCGGCCCAGGGCGGTCAGGGCCCGCGCGGCGTCCGCGCGCGCCCGCGCCGCGGCCGCCTCCGCCTTGGCCACGGCGAGGTTCGCCTCGGCCTCCCGCACCTTGGCATCCGCGGCGTCGGCCTCCGCCTGGCTCACCAGGTCGGCGGCGTCCTGCTTGGTCAAGGCCCCGTGCTCGGCCAGGCGGTTGATCAGATTCACCATCGTGTTGGCCGGAACCTTGTCGGCCGGCGCCGGCGTGCCCGACGCGTCCTCCGCACGGGCGGCCACGGTACCGGTCAGGCACGCAAAGCAGGCGGCGGCCGCCAGCAGGGCGACGCGGGGGAGCTGGCGGACAACAGGGAAAGACGGCGGCATCGGCACGGGATAGGCGGCGAAGGTTCAGGTGCGGCGGCGGGCGACGATCCGCATCAGGATCGGCATCGGCATGTCGCCGGGCGGGGCCTCCTCAAGCTGCAGCCCGTTGAGGGCGTCGGTGATGGCCTGGTCGACGGACGAGCTGCCGGTGGAGCGCTCGAGGCGGATCTGGGTCACGCGGCCGGTGCTGTCGGCCCAGACCTTGATCCGGTCGGAGAATTCCGCCTGGCCGGTGACCTGGTTGTGGCTGAGCGCAGCCTGGATGGCGCGCTGCACCTGGGTGGCGTACCAGCCAAAGCGGGAATGGGAGCCGCCACCACCGCCTCCCCCTCCCCCGCCGCCCTTGCCGCCGCTGAGGCCGAAGGCGTCGCTGCCGGTGCCGGTGACGTTCGTGGTCACGGCCGGTGTCGCATCCTTGGGCGCCTCGGGCTTGTCTTCCGGGTGGTCCATGGGGGTCTGCTCGATCATCTTCTGGGCGACCTCCTTGGGCGGCTCCGGCGGCGGGGTCGGCGGCGGCGTGGGCAGCACCGGATGGATCATCACCACATCCGGGCGCCGGGCCGCCGGCCCGGTGTCGCCGGTCGAACGGTGCCCGACCACGAGGACGACCACGATCGCCACGATGGCCACAATGCCGATCGCGAAGCCGTATTTCTGGCCGGCGCCCCGCTCCTCGTAGTCGAAATCGTGGGCCATGGTCAGCTCCTCGCCTTGGTGGCAAGTCCCACCTGGGTGAGGTTCAGCCGGCCGAGGACGTCGAGGACGTCCATGACCGACTGGTAGTGGGTCTCGCTGTCGCCCTTGATCACGATCGGGAGGTCGGGATTCTCGGCCTTCAGCTGGGTCAGCCGCTGCTCGAGCTCCTGCAGCGTGACCGGCACGGTATCGAGGAAGATCCGGCCCTGGTTGTTCACCGTGATCGCCTTGGTCTTCGGCTTGGCGAGGCTCGGGGCCCGGCTGGCCTTCGGCAGGTTCACCTTCACGCCCTGCACCGAGGCGGTGGTCATGAGGATGAAGATGACGAGGAGCACGTACGCCAGGTCCAACATCGGGGTGATGTTGATGTCGTCGTAGGGCTTGTCCTCGGACTGGGCTTGCATGGCGGGGACTAGTCGTCGCCGTAGAACTCGGCGAGCCGGGTCACGAACTCGTCGATGAAGACCTGCATGTCGCTGGTCGTGGACTTGATCCGCCCCAGCAGGTAGTTGTAGCCGAAGAGCGCCGGGATCGCGACCGCCAGGCCGGCGACGGTCGCCGCCAACGCCGCCGCGATGCCGGGCGCGATGGCGTTCACGTTCACCTCGCCGGCCTGGGCGACGGCGGCAAACGTGATCATGACGCCAACCACTGTGCCAAGGAGGCCGAGGAAGGGTCCGCCGGAAATGGCGATCGTCAGCAGCACCATCTGGCTGCTGAGCCGCTGCGACTCGCGGACGAAGCCGCCGTCGAGGCTCGCCCGGATCGCCGCGATCGAGCGGGCCGAGATCGCGCGCTTGCCCTTGCCGTCCTGGTCGCCGTCCAGGCGATGCCGGATCTCCTCGATCCCGAGGTGGTAGATGTGGAAGAGCGGCGAGGAGCGCGGGGAGCCCTGGGGGGCCCGCGAGCCGGCGCGTTTGGGCCGGCCGGCCTTGACCGACTCCACTCCCACGGCGGCGGCCGCGGAGGAGATGCCGCCCGGCACGTCCGCCGGAGCGTCGGCGGCGGGATCGGGCTCATCGATCGCGGAAAGGTCGGAGGCGACCTTGCGCCACTGCCGGATGAACTCGGCGTTGCTCTTGCCGACGCGGTTCAGGTAAATCGCCTTCGAGATCATCACGAACCAGCTGATGATCGACATCAGGATCAGGATGCAGATGACCGCCCAGCCGTCGGGGGTCAGCGAACCCATGATGACTCCGAAATAGCCCTTCTTGAGGAAGCTGAACCAGCTGGCCGGCTGCTCGTCGTCCCCGACCGAGAGCACCTTGCCGCCCGCGTCCGGCCCCTGTTCGGCGGCCGCCAGCTTGAGGAAGCCGGCGGGACGGGCGACCCGCGAGATCTCGAGCTCGTCCATCTCGCCGGCAAACCCGGTCGCCGAGGCGACGGCCGAGCCGTCGCCGCCCAGCACTGCGCCGCTATTCAGCGACGGCAGGGCGCCGCTTGCAGCGCCGTAGACCGTTCCGTCCACATACAGGCTCACCTGGCCGCTTCCGGCGACCAGGGCCAGGTGATGCCAGCCGGGGGCGACGGCGGCGCCGGGGCTGGTCCGGATGGCGGCTCCCCGCGAGGTGAACGCGGCAAAGGGCGCGTTGTTGTCCGCCCCGAGGACGAAGAAGCTGCCGCCGTCGCGCCGGCTGAACAGGATCGAATTCGGCTGGGCCGCGCCGAACTTGACCCAGGCCGACCAGGTCATCGCGCCCCCTTCAGACCAGGCGAGGCTCGGGGACGCCGGGAGGTTGACCGCGGTCCGGCCGTCGAGCCGGAGGCCCGACCCGATCAGGGAGCCGTCGGCCGTCACCCCGGCGTTCTCGGCGTTGTTGCCCTGGCCGGAGAAATCGTAGGACGGCTGGCCCTTCTCGTTGAAATGGTAGACGAGGACGGTGTCCGCGTCATAGGTGCCCTTGGCATTCTCCGCCTTGACGGCCTTGGGCCCGGCGTTGCCATAGTACAGCCAGAACGAGGTCTTGGTGCCGGGCTTCAGGTCGGGGACATTGACCCACACGAACGCCTCGTTGAGCAGCGAGTCGAACTTCTCGATGTGGAAGGCGAGCAGGGTCTTGTCGTCGGCGGCCACGAACCGGAGGTCGGTGCCGTCGGGCTTCGCCAGGGCGAAGCGGAAGTCCCCGTCGTGCAGCCGGATCAGGATCGGGGCCGACCCGATGGGGTCGGCGATCACGGTTCCTGTGGCCGTGGTGTCGAGCGTGATCAGCTTGCGCACCGGCCAGTCGCCGTCCCACCAGGCGCGGGCGGGCGCGAGGCCAAGGAAGAGCACCGCCAGGGCGGCGCCGAGCCGGCGCCGCGCGTGGGAGGACCGGGAAGCCGGGGGCATGGGGGCGGACGGCATGGCGAGCTCCGTCAGAAATTGGCGCCGACCCGGAAGGTCATGCGGAGGTTGTGGGCCTCGGTGTAGGTACCGCTGGTCAGCGGATACCCGGCGTCGAAGGCTCCACTTAGGTAGCTGCCGAGCCCGAGGCGGCTGCCGACGCCGATGCTGGTCAGCCGAAAGCGGCTGGTCTGGCTCGGCAGCGGGTCGATCAGCGTCAGTTCGCCAGTGTCGCCAAACAGGTACACCCGCCAGTCGCGGGCGTTCTTCAGGCCCGTGATGGGCGGGCTCCGCAACTCGACGGTGCCGAAGACCCCGTCGTCGCCCACCTCCTCCGATTCGAGGTACCCGCGCACGGTCTGCTCCCCTCCCCCGCTGAACTCCTCGCTGCTGACCAGCGGCTGATTCGCGATCTGACCCTGGACCCGGCCGTAGATCTGCATCCCACCGGGAAGGTTGGCGGTGTGGTCGGCGGTGCCGCGCAGGTAGATGAAGCCGCCGTCGGCCCCGTAGCGGTTGAGGTCGAAGGTCGCCGGCCCGCTGCCCACCCCGCGGAAATTCATCGTGACCGCCGTGTTCAGGTTGGTGGTCGAATCCTTGTCGGAGAGACCCTTCCAGAAGGCGGTGTAGCCCAGGGAAACCGGCAGGTAGGTGATCGGAGTGACGATGGTGCCCGCCGCCTGCGCCGCCGTGTCCGCGGTCGCCGCGGTCGGCGTGGTGTCAATCGTCTGCTGGAAGTGCTTGTAGTCGAGGGCGAGGAAGACCGAGTGGGAGAAGTTCTGCCAGTCGGTGTTGGTGCTCCAGTCCTTGCCGTTCGGGAGCAGGTAGCTGATCCGCAGCTCGAAGATTTCCCCGGGGCCCGCCACGGTGGAGCCGCCCAGGGTGGAGATGTTGCTGTCCTGCTTCGTCGCTTGCAGGAGCAGGCTCAGGCCGTCGACGCCGGAGAACCGGGCCAGGTAATAGCCGGTGAAGACCTCGGAATCCTTGGGACGGACCGGGGCCAGCTCCATGCTGAGGCCGGCCCCCTGCCCCTCCTGCCAGAGGTTGTTGTCGCTCACCGCGGCGGTCACCCGGAGCGGAGTCGTGTTCGGGCTGCGGTAGTCGTTGAGTTCGATGCTGGCGTGGGTGGGCGAGGAATCCTTGACGTTGAGGTCGATGTCGTAGGTGCCGGGCGCGGCTCCGGGCTGGAGGACCGGCGTGACCGTGCGGTCCGGCAGCTGGTTCAGCGAAACCACGTCCTTGCTGACGGCGTCAAAGTTGAGGGTCGCTCCGTCGGCGAGCGAGGGCGCTTCCTCCTTGATGGCTGCCGGCGAAGAAAAACGCTCCCCCTTGACCCGGAGGTGACCGACCTTGCCCTCGTTCACCTGCAGGTCGATCACGCCGCCCCGCTGCAGCACCGGGGTGTACTGGACCGCGGCGGCGCCGAAGCCCTTGGCATGGTAGGCCTTTTCCAGGGCGCCGCAGGCGTCCTGGATGTCGTCACGCGTCCGGCCCGGACCCAGGAAGGGATAGACCGCAGTCTCGATTTCGAGCGGCGTCAGCACGTGCGCGCCATGGACCCTGAACTCGGAAATCATGAAGTGCGCAGGGAACGCCGCGTCGGCCGCCGCGAGTCGGGCCGGTGCCGGGCCGCAGAGCACCGCCGCCAGGAGCAGGAGGCCGGAAATGGAGAACTGGCGGACACTGTGCAATGCAAGGGAAAGGTAGGCGGACGATCCGGCGCGCCTCGTTGGGAACGAGGAGAATGCGCCGCTTCGGTCCGAAAAAGGAGCGGTTCAAAATCAGAAAACGGTCGGCATTTCCAGCTGACAAGTCCCCTTGTGCCGTGCGCACAAATGTAACAAAATCAGCTCGGGAAATCGTCGCCGCCGCCATACCCAACCACTTCCACATCAATGACCGAGGGAATTTCGGTACTGGTCGCCTGCGAGCTGCTTTGCTGCTGCGCGGCGACTTGGCTGGCGGTGCTCGAGGCCGCGGCCGTCGAGCTCGACGCCGAGGTGAGGCCGCCGATGTTCGGGGCGGCGACGACGGGCACCCCGGTGGTCGTTCCGCCCGCCTGGATGTTGTTCGCGTTCACCACATGCAGGGCGGAAATGTTGATGGAGCCCGAGGCACGGATGCCGGCGTCGCCGGCGTCGACCGTGCCGACCGGGGCGATCAGGTCGACCGAGCCGGCGGCGACGCCGGTCAGGGTCGCCAGGACACCGATGCCGCTGCCGGTCGCCAGGCCCGCGAGGTCATTCTCGACCGTGGCGCTCTGGGGATCGACCAGCACACGTGTTGGGGGCGCAGAGTGCACGGTCTTCGAGCCGCTGCCCGCGGCGATGTCGCCCAGCGAGGACCAGATCACCTCGTCGCCGCCAAAGAGCGTGAAGATGCGCGAGGTCCCGACCTCCACGCTGTCCTGCGCGAAGATGGAGATGTCGCCGCCCTGCTCGGTGATGACGCCCTGGTCGGGTCCCTGCGGGTCCGAGGGGCGGCCGACCGTCACGCCGCCGCCCGGCGTCAGCAGGTCGATGTTCCCGCCGTTCTTGGTTTCGACCAGGCGGGTGGCAAGCGTGATGTCCCCGCTAGCAGGATTCGAGGCCACGCCGGCCGTCGTCGCATAGCCCGGGAAGAGCGCCGCAATGGCGGCGTAGCCCGTGTTGTAGGTCCCGAAGCTCGGGCTGGTCACGTCGTTGTGGTCGCGGCCGGCGTCGCGCAGCACGAGGTTGAAGCCGTCCAGAGCGACGAGATCCTCCGTCTCCGCCGGCTCCGACGAGGGCGGCTGCAGGAGGGCGGACCAGATCTGTTCCGCCGTTTCCCCGGTCGAGATGGTGACGCCGAGCATCGATGCCACCTCCGGCAGGTAGCGGGCGGCATTGGACGGAGCCGTCGCCGGATCGAGGTACTGCGCGATGAAGGACGAGAAGTCCGCGGCGCTGTTGGACAACCCCGGAAGGCTGGAGCCCAGGCCGCCCAGCCCGGTGATCCCCGCGGCCATCACGATGTCGGCGCCCTGGAACGGCAGGCTGGGGTTGGCGGCGTTGCCGATGGTGGTCACGCCGACCGAGGTTCCGTCCGTCGGGGCGACGCCGGCCGTTTCGCCGAGGTTAATCGAGCCGCCCGCCAGGACTTCCAGCGTGCCCGGTCCGGCGACCTGGATGTCGCCCGCCGTCGGGTTGCCGCTTCGCGGGCCCGCCGCCACCGATCCGCCGGGGAGCAGGGCGTTGCCCGTCGCCTCGGCGAGCAGCCGTAGAGGCGAGCTGGGATCGTACGGCACGATGCTGCCGCCCGCGGCGATCGTCGTAATGTCTCCCGCCGCGTCGTTCTGGATGTAAAAGGCCGTATCGGTGATGTCCTGGCCCGCGAAGATCCGCGCCTGTTTGGGGGAGTAGAGGGTGATTCCCGAGATGCTGCCCGCGCCGGCATCGATGGTGAGCGGGTCCGGGTCGCCGCCATGCAGGATCGACGGATCGTGGAGCGTCTGCTGAGTTTGCAGGACCGCGTACGTGCCGGTCACCGATCCCGACTCCGCAAAGAGGGCGTTCAGCTGGTCGAGGGCCGTGACCGATGTCGCGGGCGAAGCCAATCCCGGGATCCGCGCGGGATCGGCGTCGGACAGGTCAATTGAGCTGGAGGCCCAGTCGACCGTCCCGTTGGCCGACCCAGCTATGACCACCTTGTTCGGCTGTATCCCGTTCACGGATCCTGACGCCTCCAGCGCCACTTGACCGTCGGCGGCCGGCAGGAGCGAGAATCCGCCGACCAGGTTGATGTCGCCGTTGAAGGCCGTGGCCGCGAGCGAGGAAGGCATGACCGCGGAGAGGGTGGTGAGCTGCGAGACTTGCGGAACGTTGAGGCTGAGCCAAGGCTGGGCGACCTCCGCGGTCGTCGGCAGGCCAGAATCGCCGGCGGAAATGAGCGCCAGCCAATCGGAGATCGAGCCTCCGCCGCCCACGCCGCCGTCGCCATCCGGACTGTCCCGCAGCGTCACCGAACCGGTGAGCGAAGTAACCACGACCGCATCAACGCCGTAGGTGGAGAAGAAATCGACCGACCCGCTGCTGGCGCTCTGCGGCAGGAGGAAGGGGTTGAGCACGGGCCCCAGCAGCACGCTGCCGCGCGCCTCGACGTCAAATCCGCCATCGCCCAGAAAAAGGGTGGTGGGCAGCCAGGCCAGCGGATTGGCCGCCTGCAGGGGGAACTGCTGGATCTGCTGCTGGTCGAGCGCACTCCGGGTCGCATTGGTGTGGATGCTTCCGAGCGCGCGCAGCGTGCCCTGGCCCCGCTCGACGTAATAGACCCCCCCGTCAATGTCGCCCCCGGCCGCGAGCCTGAGATCGCCGCCGCCGAGCTCCAGGGTAGCCTGGTCGGCCGCGAGGAGATCCGGCGAGGCGGTCCCCGTCACGGCCACGTCGGTCTGCTTGCCGGTACGCTCGTTGGTGGCGACCGCCGCATCCACGTTGCTGATGTTGCCCCCGGCTGCGAGGGACACATTCCCGCCGCCCAGCGTAGCGATTCCCTCGAAGTAGTTGCCGAAGTTGGTCCACCAGGCGGTCGAATCGACGCCCAGCAAGGAGGACGTGAAGTCCCCGGTGGCGGGGCTGAGGGCGCCCTGGCTCGCCAGCCAATTGAGGGGCAGCTCCTTGGAGGAATCCGGCAGGCCCTCGGCGTTCAGGTGCGCGATCGACCCCTGGGCCACGACGGTCACGTTGCCGCCTCCCGAGGGAAATTGGGCTGGATAGGCCGTGTCAACCGGCACGTCGAAATTGTCGAGCGGCGCGGTCAGGGTCCCGGCGGTGTAGACCGAGAAGAGGTTGTTCACGAGCTGCACGTCACCCCCGGCATAGAGCCCGATGCTGCCGGTCCCGGTCCGGATGGTCTGGTAATATTCCGACGGGTCGCTCTGCACGATCGTCGGCAGATCCGCGCTCCCGCTGCCCAGCTGGATCGAGCCGGCGGTGCCGGCCGTCGCTAGGGCATTTGCCGAGAGCGTCCGGGTAGTGTCCGCCGCCGTGAAGTCCGCCCCCGACACTAGACGGAAGGACCACGACTGATAGCCGGCGGGGAGCATCACCGCTGTCATCAGGGTGCTGTTGTCCGCGCCGTCAAAGCCGGCAAATTCATCGTTCAGGGAACCGAAGGTGCCGTTCACCGGGTCGACGCCGATGCTGACGTTGCCGCTCGCCCGCAGGATCAGGGCGCCGGGTTCAGTGTTGTTCGGGCCGAATCGGAACGGCATGGCCAGGCTCGCCCAGTTGGCGGCCAGCGCCGGGTCGCCCGACCCCGAATAGACGGCGCCCTGCGCAAAATCCCAGGTGGTGGTCAGGTCGAGGTCGCCGCCAGTGTTCACGATCTCCTCGGCCGGACGCACATGCACGAGCGGCGCCAGCGCGAAATTCCCCGCCGTCAACGAACCGATGATCGCGGCGGTGTTGCCGGCCACGGTCGAGGTCGTGCCATCGGGATTGTACACGATCCCCCCGGCAAACGCTGTCCCGTTGGCCTGTACGAGCGCCTGGGTGGTCGCATCGATGGTCGCCGCGCCGGGCGTCGAGGGGGTCAGATTGATGACGTTGAGCCCCTCGACGACAACCGATGATGCCCCGGTGATTGCGCCGGCGATCGGGTCGACGCGCACGTCGATCGGGTTGCCCATCGAATCAAATACCTGGGGCGCCACCAGCGTCAGGCTGCCGGTCGAGTAATAGGCGCCCAGTTCCGTGGTATTGACGGCGGCGAGGCCCAGCGTCGAGCCGCCCGCCGTGTAGGGCAGGCCAACCGGGATGGAGCCGCCGGAGCCGGCGGCGAACGATACGGTGCCGCCGCTCGTAAGGACGACCGAGCTGCCGGAGGCGAGCGAGGCGACATAGGGCTGCCGGGCAGTCGCGACAAAGGAGGTCGCGACGCCGCCCGGCCCGGTGATCGTTCCGCTCGAGGTGAAGGCAACCGTGTCATTGCCCGGGGTTCCGCTGGGGAAGTAGAGGTCGACCCCCGACGGGACCGTGATCGTGCCCGCAGGCGTCGCCGCCGCGCTTCCGCCCGGGTTGAGCTGGAGGACATGGGTGTTGGCGACCGAAAGGTCGATGGATGAATTGGCCGCGATATTGACGGACGGGCCGCCGTCGAAGAGTCCGGATACCGGGTCGCGGGCGTCGGTGGGAATCCCGGTGCCCGAGGAGGTGAAGGCCCCGGCCTGGAGCGTGACCGATCCACCCTGGCCAGCGTCGTTGAAGTTGACGCCGGCCACCGACAGCGACGAACCCCCGTCCAGGGTGACACTCCCGCCGGCATCGAGCTCGATGGTGCCCCCGGTCGGCCCGGAGGCGTTGATGCTGCCCGCTGAGGTGACCTCGATGTCGCCCTGGTCCGCCGAAAGGTCGAAGGTGCGGGCCACCACCGGTCCGTCCACCAGCACATTCCCGCTCCGCAGGCGGAACGACTGCGACTGGGAGAAACCGCCCAGCTGGAGCAGCGATTCCAGCGCGCTGAGCGAGGTGGTCGGGTTGTCGGAGGCGTCAGCCAGGGCCAGGGCATCCAGCGAGAAGGTGCCCCCCTGGCCGATGCCAGTGGTCGGGCCGGCGGCGAGCAGTGTCGGAACCAGGGTGCCGTTCGCATTTGGAGCCGGGAGGTCGGTGGCCGCCACGATGAAGCGGCCCGCCGGCGCGCTCACGGCCAGGCTGCCGGCGTTGCCGCCGGCGGCTTCGGCCGAAAGGTTGAGCGACCCGCCTGCCGCCACGATGATGTCGCCCAGGTCCGCCGACAGGGAGATCGTGCCGGCGTCGGAGTAACCCGGGACGCTGTTGAAGGTCTTCTCCGTGCCGCGCACATCCAGCGTGCCGCCCACCGTCACGTTGCCTGGGCCGCCGGTGACTCCGGTTGCCTCGATCGCAAGGCTGCCGCTCGGCAGCTCGATATCGTTGCCGACCTCGACGGTCGCACCCTTGAGGGCCAGGGTCGCGCCAACCCCCGGCGTCACGGCTGCCGCCGACCCGCCCGGGGTCGAAAGCACCAGGTCGCCGGAGGCGATGATCGCCTGCGAGGCTCCGTTGGCACCCACCATGAGCGGGGTCGACAGTGCGACATCGCCCCCAACCGCCACGCTTCCGGAGCCCTTGAAAAGCAGGTCATTCGTCGCGGTCAGGCTGACCGCGGAGAATTGGTCGATCGCAAGCGGGTCGGCCCCAAGGTTGATCACCTTCCCCTGCAGCTCGAGGGTCCCGGAGGCGACCGCTCCCGCCAACCGGCCGGGGGCCGCCCCGTCGGGTGAATTGTCGAGCGAAATGGTCTGGGCTAGAAACAGCACCGTCCCGCTGGAGCCGGCCATCACCCCGGTCCCGCCGCTCGCCGCCTGGAAGGCCCTGATCTCGGCCGCATGGAGCCCGAGGCTGCTAAACCCCGACGAGCCCACCGTCCCGGCCCCGTAGGTGTCGATGGAGCTGTAGCTGAGCAGCGAGAGCGCGGTCGCACTTGTCTGCAGGTCGGCGAGCGCGGTCGGCGTGAGGACGAATGTGTTCGGGACGGCGCTGGCCGGCACGGTCCCGTCCAGCAGCAGGCTGATCTGCCCGCTGCTCAGCGCCACCGCCCCGCTGAGCGCCACCGTTGGATCGATCAGGGTCTGGTTCGTCGAGTCGACGGTCACGCTGGCGCCCTTGAGGCTGGCATTGCTCCCGATCTCAAGCGAGGGGGCGGTCGAGCCGAGGACACTCGTGCGCGAGGTCGCCGCCGCGGGATCGCTGCTCACACGAACGAGGACACCATCCCCGGATGTGATCGCCACGGCCTTGCCGGCTCCGGTGGCCGTGAGGGTGCCGGCGGCGCCGAGGGACAGCGCCGTGCCGGCGGCCAGGTTGGACAGGGGCGTGCCGGCGGCGAAGGCGATGACCTTGCCGGTCGGCAAGGTGTAGGTGCCGGCGACACTCGCGGTGACCGCGTCACCGGTCGGGACTCCCTGGGGAAGGAGGATGGGGGCACCGCCCCGGCTGACATTCAGCTGCGCCGCGGAGCCTGCCGCGGAAACCGTTAGCGCCGGTTCGAGGGAGATGGGATCGCTTATCTGGAGGCTGGGGGCGCCGCCCACGAGCGTGCCGGCTGCTTCGATCTGCGCATTGGGGGCAACGATGATGCCCTGGTTGGCAACCAGGACGATGTCCGAGGCCTCGAGCGGTGAGCCGGCGTTGTCAACGGTCAGGTTCGGCGTCGCGACATTGAGCACCTCGCCGGTTGAATTCTCCGTGATGGATCCACCGATCACCAATGTGCCCGCATCCGCGCCGGTGAGTTCGGTTGCACTCAGGTAGAGCGTGCCCGTCCCCGCCGCACCGGAAGCCGCCTGGCCAGTGGTATTGATCACGATGTCCTCCTGACTGGAGATATCGACGGAACCTCCGCGACCTCCGGTCGCGGCCAGGGCGTCCACCGTCCCGAGCAAGGTCAGGGCGCTGCCGGCAGTGAGGACCAGCTGCCCGCCGTCGAGGGGCAGCAGGGGGGCCACCTGTCCACTGGCCGCGGCGTTCTGCGTGAAGAAGGTGTTGGCGGAGGTGTCCCCGTAGTCGGCGCGGGTGCGGACCACGGCCTCGGGCGTAACCTGGAACTCCCGGTAGAGCGGCCGGGACGGGTCGAAAGCGCTGTACGCATAACCGAGGGCGACCGTCGAGCCATCGGGCTGGACCGAGGCCGCGGCCGAGGGATACGCCGGCGTACTGACGGCAGTGATCAGGTAGGCGCCCGGGAGCAGGGCGTACCGGGCGGGGAGCAGGGTGTAGTTCTGGGGGCCGGCGCCGTTGCCCAGGTCAATGTGGATCTGCTCCCCGTCATCGGGGTAGAGAAGATTCTGGGCCAGGCTCACGCGGCCGACCGCGTTGGCGTTGAAAGCGGCGTCGGGCGCATAGTTTGCCGCGTAACTAGGGACCACTGCAAAGCTGGCGGACGCGGCCGAAAGGATGTCGTTCGTCCCGCCGGTGCCGGGGATGAACTGATAGGCGTACAAGTCGCCCCCACCCGAGACATTGATCGTCGCACCGGGGGCCACGTTGACGGTTGCGCCGGCCAGCGTGACGGCCTTGCTGGCCGGTCCGCTCGAGGTGATGTCTGCGCCGGTCGGGTCGATCCACGACGTGCCGTTCAGATTGATGCCATAGGGGATGGGCAACCCGGCTCCACTCGTCGTGCCCGCCGACGCGGCCGAGACCACCGTCATGCTTCCCGTGCCAATGTTCAGGGTCGTGGTTGGCTCGACCGCCGCTTCCGAGATCGCGTCGACCGGGGCCGTCCCGGTTCCATTCCAGCCCAGGTTGATGGTGCCGGCCGGGGCCTCGAGGACGCCGTTCTGGTTGATGTCCGTCGCATACACGCTGAGCGTGCCGCCGGCGCTGAGCGGAACCGGACGCGCCGCCGCCCCGTTCGGCAGATTGAAGGTCACCATCCCGGAAAGGGTCGTGCCGTTGGAAACCGAGTCGTAGGCATTGATGGCAAACGTCTCGCTGGTGACCGGGTAAACCGCGCCGGCGGTAAACGTGGCCTGGCCGGCGATGTCAAAAGTGCCGAAGCCGCGGACGTCGCCGGCCGTCGTGAATTGGGCGGTGGAGATATTCTGGAGTGTCAGGTTGCCCACGTCGATCAGGCCGGGGTTCCCGGCGCTGCCGGCGGTCACGAAGATGGCCCCTCCACCCGGCGTCGCCGGGTAGGCCACCCGCTGGGCATTGGTATCCTCGAGCGGATACGGGGTGTCTTCGGCCGGCGTCGGCGCGGTGTACGGCTGGCCGATCGAAACCTCCGAGCCGCTGAGGCTGACCAGCCCGGTCGCCGAGACAATGCCGCTGTCGCCCACGACCAGGCGGCCCTTGGCGGCGATCGACAGGTCGCCGAGGAAGTAGATCGTGCCATGGAGGACCAGGGAGTCGAAACCGCCCGCGGTAAAGCTGCTGGCGGCGAAATTTCCGAGCGCGAGGCCGGTCACCGGGTTGCCGGAGGAGTCAAGGACCGTGTTTCCAATCGCCGTTTCTCCCGTCGGATAAAACGGCGCGGGGATGGTCGGACCGGTGGCCGTCACCTGCAGCGTCGTGTACAGCGTACCCGAGTTCAGGCCCGTTACCGCCAGGGTTCCGCCGGTGGCCGTCGGACCTCCCGCCTGGCCGACGAGCGTGGCGTCGGGAAAGAGGGACTGCTTGCCAGTCAGGCTTATGCTCCCGCCATTGCTCGCGACGGCGGTCGGAAGGTAGGTCATGGCCATCCCGGAGGGCGCGCCGCCGCCACTCAGCGCCGGGGCCTCCTGCAGAAGGCCCCAGGTATCCGCGGTATCGCTCCAACCCGAGACGTTGATCTTGGCGCCCGGCGCCGAGGATCCCGCCGCATCCCCGACAACGGGGCCTTCGGCGACGATGTTGCCGGTGACGCTCACGTTGCCGCCGTTGAGGACCGTCCCGGTGTTGATGTACCCGGATTGGCCATAGACCCGGCCGTTGATGTCCGGTGCGAGAACGGTGGTGCCGGCGGCATCCAAATAGCTGTAGGGTCCGAGGTCGACTGTCGGGATGCCTTCCAGGCCCTCAAAAAGCGCTAGGGAGTTGCCACCGCCCGTAACCGTGATCGTGCCGCCCGGTGATATCACCGAGCCCAAGACCGCGACGGTGTTGCCGGTCAGGCTGATCCCGCCCCCGTTGGTCTGGGGATCGGTCTCGATTATCGCCCCATTAGCAAGCACCAAGTCGCCCCGCACGACGAGGCTGGCCAGGTTCGCCTTGCTTTCCGACGTGTCCGTTGCGCCGAGGGCGTTAAACGCCAGGCTTACCGGAGTGTTCAGGTAAGAGGGAGGCGCAAGAATGGAAGCTGCAAATCCGGTAGCCGTGGCTGTTATCTGCACTTGCTCCACCCGGGGTTCGACGAGGGTGGGCGCGGCGGTGGTTCCGGAGGCGATAAGGACGGCCGGGTAAAACAAGACGTTGCCTTTGGCGTCCACGAGATCATTGCCATTGGCGTCGGTTTCGGCGCGGCCAATGCCGGAAATGTCGAAATTGGCAAAGCCTCCGTCATTGAAGAAACTCTGGAACGTCCCGTCGGCGGCCAATGACGATGTGAGGACTAGCGTCCCCACCTGGGGAACAGCCGCGGGGTTGGTCCCGACCTGGACGAGCGGCGCCGTCAGCGAAAGTTTTCCGCCCGTCGCCCCGGAATATCCCTGGAGGGGAGCGGCGTCGGCTGCCGAGTAGATCTCGACATTCGGATCGAACTTCAGCGTTCCTCCCAGGATCGGATTGGTCGCCAACCCCGGGGCCGGATCCTCGCCGGCGTTCAGCGTGATGGAACCCGCATTTCCATAAATGACCGCGCCCTTGGCTCCGATCTGTCCACCGCCGTTCACCGCGATAACCGCACCCGGCTCGATCGTAAGGTTCGATGCCAGGAGTGAGATCGTCCCGCCCGCCGTGTTTAGGCCCTCCCTAGGGTTGAAGCGCGAGTCGACGATGAGGCCGGACGTGCTAACGAGGACGTCCGCCCCCACATCGACATTGCCGCGGTCTGGATCGTAGGCGGGCGCCTCAAACTGGGCGGCACCACTCAGAAAGAATGGCGAGTTCTCCCAAAAATCATTGCCTGTGATCGAGACGGTCCCTCCGGGAACATCGATACCGCCTTGGAGCGCCACGTTTCCGGCACTGAGTGTGATCGACCCGCCTGGCGCGGTCACGATGGCAACGTTGTTGGGGTCCAAGAGATTGGGTCCGACAGTGATGGACCCAAACTTGACGGTCTGGAGGCCCGTGAACGGGTCCACGGGTATCGTGAGCTTCCCGCTGGCCGTCACCTGGTAGTTGTCGGCGCTGTCATCGATGACCAGGTTGCCAAATCCGCCGTAGATCGTGGCACCGGGATCAGTGAGATTCGGTGAGAGAACGAGCCGAGGCGGCTGGTAGACGTTGGTGGTCGTGGTCGTCGTGGTGGTCGAACCTCCGCCGGCCGCCCCGGAGGGGCTGACGAAGAAGATGTCGGGCGGCGCCGGAGAATAAAAGTCGTACGTTCCCGAGCCAACGGCGTACTGCTGCTCAAAGGAGAGGGAAAGCGTGGCGTAAGCCGGCTGGTTGCCCAGCTTCCAGACGGTCGGGTCAATGCCTGCCGCAGTCACATTCCCGAGCGAGGCACTGCTGTACGCAGTGCTCAGCGGCTTCAGCTGGTTTGCTCCGGCGTACGTCTGGCCGAAGAGGGTCCCCCCCAGAGCCATCGCCGCCGCCGTGATCGACAAGGAGCCGCCGCCGCCGCCTTGGACATAGCCCGGGTCATAGGTCTCGATCGGGAGGGGGTTGCTGATCGTCGTGGAGGTGCCCCATTTCGAATTCGTGGTGGTCGAAGTGCCGGTATAGATGCCTGAATAGACGACATCCGGCGATGCCTGGGAGATGTCCACCACCTGGCCTTGGTAGAGCAGTTTTGTCGTCGCCACCATCCCGCCCTGGTAGTTGGTCCACCCCCCGGCCACATCAACCGAGGAGCCCGTGGCCAGTGAGACGGAACTGCCGGCATTTAGGGCCACGTTGCCGCCCGCCGTCGTCAATTCCCCGACCGTATGCGGGATCAGGCTGACGTAGCCGGAAGTGTCGGCAAGCGGAGTGCCGACCCACGGCGTGCCGTCGAAGACGCCGTTGTCGCGCACATCGACGTAGATGGTCTGGCCCCGCAGCGGGCCGTTCCGTTGGAGCGGCGAATCCGCCAACTGTGGCCCGAGCAGTTGCACGGCGACGATGTTCTCCTGTACCGAGGCGCTCACGTTCTCCGAGCCCGAAGCGTCGATCGCCGCGCCATCGGCCAAGGAGATCTGCCCGCTGTCAAAAATGAAGGTCTCGGCGCTGCCGTTGACAGGCGTGCCCGTCGGGTCGATGCCACCGCTCGTGAACTGCCAGCTGCCCGCGTCGAGCGTGACGTTGCCGCTGGGCGCAAGCAGGATCGCGCCCGTTCCGGCTGTTGAACCGTCGGAACCCTCCAGAGTAATGCTGGAGCCCTGCATGAGAACCGTCGAGGGGAGGCTGAGCGATGTCGCGGCCACCGTCGCCGAACTGCCAAGTTCCGGAAGGATTTGAGTCAGGCTTGCGCTGCCGAGCGTGACGGCGCCGGTCTTTTGCGGGAAGAAAGGTGCAGAGGAATTGCCGCCGCTGCTCACGCTGTCGTACGCGGCAAGCAGGTCGATCTGGCCGTTGTAGGACACCGAAGTCGAGCTATCGATGGCACCCATCTGGTTTACGGTTGCGCCGGCGACTGTCACATCGGCCCTTGGGGCCTCAATGAGGCCAGCCGCCGGTGCGGTCCCGCCCACGGAAAGCGCTGCGCCCGCCGCCGCGTTGGTCGCGGTGCCGGCGGTCAGGGTCTGATTCGGATCCTCGTCGCCGACCGAGCCAATGTAGACGTCGAGGCCCCGAAGCTTGGCGTCGCTGCTGCTGTGGGCGGCCACGCCCACCTGAAGTCCCGCGGCCAAAATGGTCTGTCCATCTGGCGTGGATATTGTCCCATCGTTGGTCACGTTGGGCGCGATAAGCGCCACGCGCCCACCGACGTTTGCCGAGGTTGAGGGGGCGGTGATGGTGGCTCCCGCCTCGACCACAACGTCGCCATAAGTCGCGCCGGTGTTCCCGCTACCGTCCGCCAGAAAAGGCGTCTGCGCCGGCGCAACCCCGGAGGTCGCGGCGGAGGGATCAAATTCAGGGGTGGGCCCTTTACTGCCCGACGCCAATGCTGTCGCCGAGAACAGGAACTGGTCGTCGGGATTGTCGAGCAGTCCACTCTGCACCAAGTTGGTGTTGAGCGGCAGCGAAGAGGCGACAAGGGCGTAGGCATTTACCTGCGAAGAGCCGCCAAAGATGATGCCATTGGCGTTCAGCACGTAGACCTGGCCGCCGGGGGTCGCCTGGCCGTTGGACTCCGGCCCCACGGTGGTGATGCTGCCAAGTATCTGTGATGGGCGCCCTGAAGGGTCGCGAATGTAGTTGAAGGCAATCCAGTCGCTCACTGAGGCGCCGCCCGCGCTCTGGTTGTATACCAGAGATGTATTCTTGCCGATGTCGAACGTCTGCCAGGCAAGGAACGCCTGTTGCTGCGATTGGGTGATCGTTACGGTATTTGGGGTGGAAACGGTCGCAACCGGCAGGCTGGCGCCCTGCCAC
>Ga0302314_10005147_pt1 | contig 23889 bp, 21 predicted proteins | sample III_Palsa_N2_3_FD_200533 | JGI IMG/M metagenome (GOLD analysis project Ga0302314, IMG submission 200533) | Peat permafrost microbial communities from Stordalen Mire near Abisko, Sweden - III_Palsa_N2_3 | ecosystem: Environmental > Terrestrial > Soil > Palsa > Peat permafrost | place: Sweden... | reverse complement strand
TACATCTCGATGGGATGGGCCTTGCCTTCCAGGACCAGCATCAGGGAGTCGAACCAGCTCTCCTCGATGTTCAGATACTCGTAGCTGGAATTGAGGACCATGCAGCGCACCGACAAGAGCCCTCCTAGCGGTCAGGATAGCGTGCAGGACCATCGTTGGAATTGTTCTTGCGAGCGACGCACACCATCATTGGTTGGGCGCGTCCGCCGACGCCGGACGCGGCTCAGCTCCCGGCCCACCCTCGGCTCACGCCTGGCTCAGCTTGCGGCCAGATCCTCGGTGACGATCGAACGGTAGCTCTCCCAGCGGCTGGGACTGATGGTCCCGGCCGCAAGGCCGGCGCGCACCGCGCACTCCGGCTCATGCAGGTGGGTGCAGTTGGTGAAGCGGCACAGCCCCTGGCAGGCGGCGAACTCCGGGTACTGCAGGGCGACCGCCTGCGCGCTCAGTCCGGTGATCGCGCACTCGCGCACACCGGGCGAGTCGACCAGCTGCCCACCGCCGGGCAGGCGGTAGGCCACGGCGCTGGTGGTGGTATGCCGGCCATGGCCGGCGAGGGCGACGCTGCCGGTGCGCGCCGCCAGGCTCGGGAACAGGGCATTGATCAGGGAGGACTTGCCGACCCCGCTCTGTCCGGCGAAGACGCAGGTCTTGCCCAGCAGGAACGCTCCCAGCGCCCTGACCCCGGCCTCCAGCGGGCCGCGGCTGGCGCAGGTCAGGTAGACCGGGATGCCGAGGCGGCGGTACAGGTCCCGGGCCAGGGTGGCATCCGCGAGGTCGCTCTTGTTGATGACCACCACCGCCGGGATGGCATTGGCGCCGGCGATCACCAGGTAGCGGTCGATCAGTCCCGGCTTGAATTCGGGAGCGCCGACCGAGGAGACGATGATCAGGCAGTCGAGGTTGGCGGCGAAGACGTGGATCAGCGAACGGTTGTGGCTGTCGGCGCGCTCGAGCTGGTTGCGGCGCGGCTCGATGCCGGTGATGACCCCGGTGTCGTCCTCGAGCGGACGGTCGCCCGGCAGGTAGTGCACCACGTCGCCGACGCATAGCGGGTTCTTCACTCCGCCGATCTGCTTCTTCAAGGCCTGGCGCACCGTGCAGGGCAGGTCGACCGCATCCTCACCCAGCACGCGGATCAGCGCTCCGGAGAAGCCGGTGACCACCCCGCGCAGCCCCGCGGCCGAGGCCGGGGAGCGGGCCACGCGGTTGAAGCGCGCCAGCAGCGATTCACCGGAATGCGACGAGCCGCTCTTGGTGGTCAGGCGGTCGAAGACTTCGCCATCCTCGTCCTGGCGCTCGAGCCCGGTGACGCGCGCCGGATTCTGGGTGTTGGCCCGGCGCAACCGGCCCAGGCCCTGGCGGTTGCCGTGTCCCTTGACGCCCTTGTACTTACCGTCCTGGCTGGGCATCGAGCCTCCCGCCGGGCATCATTTCGGGGCGGCGAGGGACTGCTTGAGTCCGTCCAGGGCGGTCAGCGCGCCCTTGTAGGTGCCGACCGCATCGCGGCCGAGCACGGCGGTGATGACCGCGGAGAACTCGTCGACGGTGAGCGTGTTCCAGCGCAGCAGCACGGTGCCGCTGGTGGACATGGTCAGCTCCAGCCCCTGGTCGGGCACGACGTCCTCGAAGTCCGGCGAATCCATGCCATGCAGGGTGCCGTCGAAGCGGATGGTGGGCGCGACCTTCAGGCGCTGCGAGATGGCTTTGATCATCGCCACCAGCTTGACCTCGATGTCGTGGTAGCCATCGAACTGCTGGGCGGCGTTGCCGTCCATGGCCGGCCGGTTGTTGGTCCACTGGTCGTCGAACTCGCCGAAGTTCCACTCGCACAGCGCCTTGGCGGCCTTCGCCACCAGCGGCGCCTGGTCCTTCTGGCGCTCCTCGTTCACCGCGCTCATCGCCGCTTCGATGGTCTGCTCGATGTCGGTGTTCAGGAAGGGCGGCGGCAGGGTGTCGCGCAGCTCCTTGAGGCGCGCCGAGTCCTTTGAGATCCGCGCGCTGCTGATCTTGGTCAGCAGGTCGGTGCGGAAGTTGGACTTCTCCTGGTCGATCGCGGCGCGCAGCTTGTCGAAGCTGTCCTTGACCTCCGGCTCGTGGCGGTCGTTGAAGGCGTCGAGGCGGCTGAGCGCGGTGTCGTAGTCGTGGTCGTCACTGAGCTTGCGCACGTCCTCGGCGAGCTGGTCGAACTCGCCCCTCACCTGCTCGCTGCGGTGGCGCGCGATGAGGTCGGCGATCTTGACGCGCAGGTCCTTGGCGTGGCTGAGGTTCTCCGCATCGAGGTCATGGCTGGGATCGTTGGTGATCCGTTCGAGCTCGGCGAGCATCTGCCGCGTGTCGGGATGGTCCTGCTGCAGCTCGTCATCCAGGGCCGAGAGCGCCTTGGCGTCGGCGTCGTGGCGCTGAAGCGCAAGATCGGCGGGCGACGCGACGGCCGGGGCCGGGGCCGGGGGCGCGACGCTCGGGCTCGCCGCTTCCGGGGGCGGCGCGTCGTCGCTGGGCCCCTTGTTGTTCATGCACGTCTTCAACAGGACCAGCGAGCAGGCCACCGCCGCGACGCCGATGCCGATGGCCAGACCACGGTTGAGCAGGCGCAGGTTGCGGTCTTTGCCGACCTTGTTCGAGCCCTCTCCCGGGGTCGTCATGTCGCCGCCAGGCGTGGTCCTGCCGCCCGTGGTCAGCGAGGCCGGGGTCGGCACGCTGGCCGCAGCCGGGCCGCCCTTGGCATAGCGGCGCAGGATCAGCGTCTCGCCGCCCGGCGCGCGCTCGTTGGTGCTCTCGCTGCCGACCGAGAGGCGGATGTCCTCAAGCACCTCGGCCGCGCTCTGCTGCCGGTCATCCGGCTTCTTGGCCATCATCTTCTCGATCAGCGCCACCACCTTCGGAGGGATGTCGGGATTGATCTCCGAGATCGGCGGCAGCGGATCCATGACATGCTGCTTGAGGACCTCGGTCGGGCTCGAGCCCGAGTACGGTGTCCGGCCGCTGAGCAGGTGGTAGGCGGTGGCGCCCAGCGAGTAGATGTCGACGCGCTGGTCGACCTTCTTGCCCAGGGCGGCCTCCGGGGCCATGTAGTGCGGGGTGCCCATGACCTTCTTCGACCCGGACTCGTCCTCGGCCTCGTCGAAGGTCTTGCTGATGCCCAGGTCAGCGAGTTTGACGATGTTGTTCGGCCCGACCATGATGTTGTCGGGCTTGATGTCCTGATGGATCAGGCGGTGGGCATGCGCGTACTCCAGCGCGCGGGCGGTCTGGCGGATGATCTCCATCGCGTCCGGGACCGGGAACTCGCCCTGGCTCTTGAGCACCTGCATGCAGGTCGGCCCGTCGACGAACTCCATCGAGAAGTAATGGATGTCGTTCTCGGTGCCGACGTCATGGACCTGGATGATGTTGGGATGGTTGAGCGAGCCGGCGGCGCGCGCCTCGCGGGTGAACTGCTCGACGAACTTGCGCTTCGAGGAGTACTTCGGCGAGAGGATCTTCAAGGCGACGATGCGCGCCATCGAGCGCTGGTTGGCCTTGTAGACGATGCCCATCCCGCCTTCGCCGATCTTCTCCAGGATCTCGTACTTGGAGAGCAGGTCCTTGAGCTCGAGGTCGCCCGACTCCTTGACCAGGAGGTACTCGGCCTTGCCGATGCGGATCACGTCCCCGAAGGCGAGGAGGCGCTCGGAGACCTTCTTGTTGTTGAGCAGGGTGCCATTGCGCGAGCCGAGATCGACCAGGCTGAAGAGGCGGCCATCGCGGCGCAGCTGGCAGTGGGCGCGGCTGGACATCTCGTCCTGGACCTGGACATCGCAGCTCGATTGCCGACCGAGGATCGTGACATCCTTGGTCAGTGGATACTCATGACCCGCATTATGGCCAGACTGGCAGACCAGCTTGGGCATGAATCTCCCGCTCGGCCTGAGCGTGGGGCAGCCGCTCGCGAAGCAACTGGTGAGATGACAAGAACTTGGGTTGCTGCTAGGGGTCAGTGATTCAGCCCCCGTCGGCCTCCAATGCCCCTGGTCAAGCGCCCTAAGTCCCAGACTATGCCGGACATGGGGCTCAGCCCGACCGCCGATCTTTTCATCCTGGTGGGCGAGCCCTCGGGCGATGCCTATGGGGCTGCGATCATCAGCGAGCTGCGTCGCCGCCATCCCGACCTGGTGTGCGCCGCGATGGGCGGTCCGGAGCTGCGCAATGCCGGCGCGGAGATCGAACAGGACATCGAGGGCCTGGCGGTGATGGGCCTGTTCCCGGTCCTGGCCCGGCTGCCGCAGTTCATCCGCCTTGGACTGCGCATGGCGCAGCTGATCCGGGCGCGCAAGCCCAAGATCGTCCTGACCATCGACTACCCGGGATTCAACCTGCGCCTGGCGCGCAGGCTTGCCGACCTGCGTGCGCACGGCACGCGCTTCGTCCATGTCGTCGCCCCGCAGGTCTGGGCATGGCGCCCGCGCCGCGCCAAGTCGATCGCGCACAGCGTGGACCGCCTGCTGTGCTTCTTCCCCTTCGAGCCGCCGCTCTTCGCCCGCTTCGGCTGCCAGGCCGACTTCGTCGGCCATCCGCTGCTCGACCTGATACCCGACCGTCCGCAGACCAGCGCCCTGGACCAGGAGCTCGGCCTGGAACCGACGCGGCGCGTACTGCTGCTCGCGCCCGGCAGCCGTGAGCGCGAGGTCGCGGGGCTCCTGCCGATCTTCCAGCGCGCCGCCGAGGCCTTCGTGCAGCGCCACCCCGAGGTCGCGGTCGTGGTCGCGCGGGTTTCGGACCTGCCGATGGACCTGTACCGGCGCAGCACCCACTATCCCCTGGTCGAGGGCCAGTACCGCGCCTGGTGCGCCCGCGCCCACCTCGGACTGATCGCCTCCGGCACCGCGACCCTGGAGGCGGCCGTGATCGGCCTGCCGCAGGTGATCTGCTACCGCATGGACCGCATCTCGGCGGCGATCGCCAAGCAGCTGATCCGCACGCGGCATGTCGGCCTGCCCAACCTGGTGATGGACCGCCGCATCTGCCCCGAGGTGCTGCAGGACCAGCTCACCCCGGAGCGCCTGGTCGCGCATCTCGACCGGCTCTGGGACGGTCCTGCGCGCGTCGCGATGCTCGGCCACCTCGCAGCCCTGCGCCAGCGGCTCGGCGCAGGTGGTGCCATCGGCCGCATGGCCGACATCGTCGAGGACGAGCTGGCGCTGGGCCGCAGGCGCGAGACCCGGGTCTACAGCCACGCCACCGAGCTGTAGCCGCCGTCCGCGCGCGGCGGTGCACCCGGTGTGCACGCCCTTTCGCCGTCCGCCACCCCGCCATACTGCGCCCCATGATCTCCATGACCGGGTTTGGACAGGGCTCCGCCAGCGACCAGGACGGCCAGCTGCAGGTCCAGCTCTCGGCGGTCAACAACCGCACCTGGACGCTGCACCTGCGCTCCGACCTGCACGACCTGGCGCTGGACGAGTCGGCGCGCCAGGAGCTCAGGCGCGAGCTGGTGCGCGGCTCGGTCACGGCGCACCTGATCTACGTGCCGGCGCGCTCCCTGGGGCTGGATCTCGAACAGCTGGAGAAGGCCTGGCGCGAGCTCGCCGAGCGGGCCCGCACCCTGGGCGCGCCGCCTCCGACCCTGGAGGCGGTCGCCCATCTGCTGCCCAGCCAGCGCAGCCAGGGCGCGAATCTCGCCAGCGCGCTGCTGCGCCCGGCCCTCGGCCAGGCGATCGCCGCCTTGCAGGCGATGCGCGCCCAGGAGGGTGCTGCCCTGCGGCGCGACTTCCTGGTCCATGCCGCAACCCTGCGCCAGCTGCGCCAGACCTGCGCCGAGCAGGCGGCGGCGCGCGCCGCGCTGTACCGCGCAAGCCTGGCCGAGCGGCTGCGCCAGGTCCTCGACGGCCAGGCCCTGGTCACGCCCGAGCTCCTGGTGCGCGAGCTCGCCCTGCACGCCGAGCGCATCGACGTCACCGAGGAGCTGGTGCGTCTCGGCGCCCATCTCGACGCGCTCGATGCGCTGCTGTCCGGGACCGACGAGGCGAATGGCCGCAAGCTCGAGTTCCTGCTGCAGGAGATCGGACGCGAGATCAACACCACCGCGGCCAAGGCCAACGACGCGGCGCTGACCGGCACCACGCTCCAGGCCAAGTATGTCATGGAGCAGATGAAGGAGCAGGCGGCCAACATCGCCTGAGGCCCCCGGGCTGCCGTGGCAATGCAGGCGTGGACGCGGGGTTGGCAGCCAGGCGATCGCCTCTAGGGTTCCTCGCACCTGGAGACCGCATGCTCAGACTCGCGCCCAACGACAAGCTGGTGATGATCGGCGACTCGATCACCGACTGCGAGCGCGCCCGTCCGGTCGGCGAGGGCCTGTTCGGGGCGATCGGCAAGGGCTACGTGGCCCAGGTCGACGCGCTTCTGACCGTCGCCTATCCGGCGCACTGCATCCGCGTGGTCAACATGGGTTCGAGCGGCCACACGGTGCGGGATCTCAAGGCCCGGTGGCAGACCGATGTCCTGGCGCTGAAGCCCGACTGGCTGTCGATCCTGATCGGCATCAACGACGTCTGGCGGCAGTTCGACCTGCCGCTGCAGCGCGAGACCCACGTCTCGCTCTCCGAGTACGAGGAGACCCTCGAGGGGCTCATCACCGCGACCAGGCCGACCGTGAAGGGGCTGGTCCTGATGACGCCATTCTTCATCGAAGCCGTCGCCCAGGATGCGATGCGTGCGCGCATGGACGCGTACGGCGCAGTGGTCAGGCGGCTCGGGGCCAAGCACCAGGCGGTCGTGGTCGACGTCCAGGCCGCGTTCCTGCGCGTCCTGGAGAGCCGGCACTCCGCCGCGCTGGCCTGGGACCGGGTCCACCCCAACCTCGGCGGCCACATGGTGATCGCCCGCGCCTTCCTCGACGGCGTCGGCTTCAGCTGGACGGGCGAGGGCTGAGCTGCGCCGGGGCTGTACGCAGCCCGCTGCACTGCACCTGATAATTCCCCACGGCCCGCCGCAGCCAGCGGGCACTTTTCCCCGCTCAGGCAGACGGTGGCGGCACCATGTGCGAGATGTGCTCGAGCACGTCCTGGGCGAGGTCTGAGACCATGTAGAACTGCAGACGGCCCTGCGTCCAGCCGCACAGCGCCACGCCCTCGCGGGTCTCCATGGTGCGCGGATGGTCGCCAGCGCGGTCGCTGGGATAGGTGATCAGGCTGATCAGGTGGCCGGCGTGGCGATAGACCAGCACGGCGACACGCTGGTGGTCGCAGTAGTCCAGGCGCGCTCCCAGCAGCACGCATTCCCTGCCCAGCACCCCGGTCCAGGGCGTGAAGGAGAGCCTGCGCGCGAACCAGGGCGCGATGGCGGCGGGGTCGGAGGAGGTCAGGTCGATGAGATGGCCGGGCAGTTGCGAGCGCAGGTGCAGCGTGGCGACGTCGCCCAGCTCCGCATCATCGCTCGCGTGGCTGCGAGTGGACTGCCAGAGCACGACCCCCAGCAGCAGCACGGCGGCGCAGGCCGCGAGCGCCGCCGTCCAGCGGCGGCGCCGGGAGCGCGTCCGGGCGTCGCGCAGCAGCTGCTGGGCGCGGCCCTGCAGGGTCGCGCTGGCGCGCGCCGGGAGCGCGGCGCGGATCGCCGCGCCCAGGTCGCGGTAGCGCGCCACCTGCGCCTGGCACGCCGGGCAGTGCGCCAGGTGCTGCTCGGCCATCTGCATCTCGGCCGCCTCCAGCTCGCCATCGAGGTAGGGGTGCAGCACGCTCAGGACGTCGTCGCAGGTCATGGTATGGGCTCCTTCGCCGCCTGGCTGAGCAGCACGCTGAGCCGTTCGCGCGCCCGCCCGAGACGCGACATGACCGTGCCGATCGGCGCCTGGATGATCTCACTGATGGCCTTGTAGGAGAGGTCCTCGACCTCGCGCAGCAGCAGGACCTCGCGCATCGGGATGGGCAGCCGGTCGAGCATGGTGCGCACCAGCTGGCGCTGCTCCTCGGCGATCAGGGTCTCGATCGGCGGGGAGAGATGGGGATCGGCGGCGTCGGCCAGGTCGTCGTCCATCAGCAGCTCCTTGGCTCCGGCGGCGCGCAGGCGGGAATAGGCGGTGTTGCGCACGATGCTCAGCAGCCAGCCGCGGGCATTGATGCCCTGGAAGGAGGCGATGAAGCGCAGGGCCTTCAGCAGCGCATCCTGGACGATGTCCTCAGCATCATGGTCATTGCGGCTCAGCAGCCGTGCCAGGGAGTACGCCCCATCGAGATGCGGCATGATCTCGCGCTCGAACCGCTCCAGGTCGCTGCGGTCCATCGGCTACATCAGGCTCGGCATCGCGATCACGTCTCCACGCTACCCCCCTGACGCATTAGAGGGAGCTTTTATTCCATGGCAGATCCAGGCATCTGCCGACGGATGGCGACCGACGCTGACGGAAGCCGGATCGACGGATCACCGGGATGCCGGGATGAAGCCCGTGGAATAAAACCGCCGCTGCCGCGGTCGTGGAGCATGAACCCCTCGTCCCCTGGGAGACCGCCAATGACCATCGAACGCCTGCTGTCACGCCGCGAGCTGATCCGCCTTGCCGGCATCGGCGGCCTGTCGGTCATCACCGGCATGGCGGCCGCACCGCTGCGCCTGAGCGCCGGCGACGCCGATCCCGGCCTTCCGCCCGTCCCTGGAGCGTTCTACTTCCTGCAGATGTCGGATACGCACATCGGCTTCACCGGCGCCAAGGTCAATCCCGACCCCGCCGGAACCCTGGCCAAGGCCGTCGTGGCGGTCAATGCCGTGGCGCATCCGCCCGAGTTCATCGTCTTCACCGGCGACCTCATCCACAAGACCGAGGATGCCGCGGTGCGCCGCGCGCGCATGCAGGCCTTCAAGGACATCATCGCCACGCTGGCGGTGAAGACGCTCTACTTCCTGCCCGGCGAGCATGATGCCGCTGCCGATCAGGGGGCGGTCTACCAGGAGTTCTTCGGACCGATGCACTACGTCTTCGACCTGCATGGCGTCCATTTCATCGTCCTGGACAATGTCAGCTCCTCCGACGCGACCATCGGCCCGGCGCAGCTCGCGTGGCTGAAGGCGGACCTGGCGCACGTGGCGCACGACACCCCCATCGTCGTGCTCACCCACCGGCCGCTCTTCGCCCTCTTTCCGAAGTGGGACTGGAACACCGTCGATGCCGCCAGCGCCATCGACCTGCTCATGCCCTTCAGCAGCGTCACGGTCTTCTACGGGCACATCCACCAGGTGCACCACTTCATGACCGGGCACATCGCGCACCACGCGGCGCATGGCCTGATGTACGCCCTGCCCGCGCCGGGTTCCGTGCCGGCGAAGGCGCCGATCCCCTGGGATCCCCGCAAGCCCTATGCCAATCTCGGCTTTCGCGAACTGACCGCGGACGTGCCGCGGAAGTCGATCAGCGCCAGCGAGTTCCCCGTGCCGCCCGGCTGACGGGCCGGGCCCTAGGCGCTCGCACTGGTCACGATGCGGCGGATCGTCGCGGCTTCGCCGGCATGGTAGGCGGTATGGTGCAGCATGTGCAGCAGCGTGCGTGCGGACGGTTCATCGAGGACCTTGCCGCCGAAATGCGCCTGCATGTTCGCGCCGGCCTTGGCCACGATGGCGATGATGTCCGGCCCCAGCAGGCGCACGATCACCCCCGACTCGCTGGTGAAGTTGTCGTCCCACCCGGAGATGCCCAGCAGCTGGCGGTAGATCGCATCCTCGTTCTCGGCGGTGAAGGGCTGGTAGACGCGTGCCGTCCAGTGCGTGATCGAGATCGCCACATGGGCCGCGACCTCGGCCAGGGAATGCCGCGGCATGCGCTGGTGCAGGGCCTCGGGCGGGCAGCTGGTGACCAGCTGCGTCACTCCGGTGAGCGTCTCCTGGATGCGGGAGAGGGGGTAATCGGCGTGCATGCGGTGCCTTCAGCGGCCTGGGTGGGATGCGGTCGGCGCGGGCCCACCGGACCGGTGGTCAGAACTCGACATGGCTGCGCTCCTCCATCAGCATGACCGACTCCTGGCGGAAGCGCGTCTTGTAGTCGCCGATGATGGCGTGGACCTTGGCCTGGTTGCCCGCCGTGTCGTCCATGGCGATCTCGACCACCATGGTCTCCTCCGCTATGATCGCGCCTTGGGCATTGCGCCATTGGCCATGGGCACGGTACTCGGTCAGGCCGTCGGGGAAGCGCGGCGTGACGCTCCCGGCCAGGAAGTGCGCGAAGGCTTCCTGCGAGACCGTCCCGTCCGGGGTCGACAGGCCGAAGTAGAGGCGCTCCACCAGCATGACGGAGCCCTGCCCACGCGCGCCGCAGCCGGCCAGGGACCAGGCGACGACAATCAGCAGCGGAAGGGCTCGTGGCCAGCATCGGGCCCGGGGAGATCGCATGCGGCGGGTGCGTCCTGGCCGGTGGTCTGATCCGGCTGGAATCGTTTAGACGCCGTCCCTGGGGAGTGTCAAGCGACGGCGGCGGGTGCAGGGTCCGCCCCGGCGTGCGCCCTGAGCCCATGGCGCTGGAGACGGCTGCACGGTGCGGACCGGCCTCAGAGGCGGTTGACGGCCAGGTCGCCCGCGCTGATCGACAGGCCGCTGGTGTTCCAGCTGCCGGGCATGACGCGGCAGGCGATCATGCCCGGCATGACGTTCTCGGCGCGCACCTTGACGATGTACTGATTGCCGCGGTAGACGATGAACTCCATGCCGGCCTGCGCCTTGGAGTCCCTGCCCGTGGTCAGCAGGACCAGATCCTGCTGGCCCTGCGCATTGTTGCGGGTGGCTCCGACCACGGCTGAGACATCCGGAAGCGCGACGGGTGTGCCGCCTGGCGTGACCGCCAGGGGGATCTGAGGGGTCAGCGGGGTCGGCGGGGTCGGCGGTGTCGGCGGCCGCAGCCGGGGCGACGGTTGGACCTGGAGCGGGGTCGCCCGCCCATGCAGCGTGACGGCCACGCCCAGCGTGGCGAGGAGGACCCCGCCGATCAGCAGGGACGTCAGGCCCGTGCCCATGCCCGCGGCTGCGACCGGCACCGTGGCGGTGAGGATGCGCTCCTGCAGCTCAGCCAGCAGTTGTGATGACGGCGCCTGGCGGGAGGCGCAGGCGCTGGAGAGGGCGGCGATGATCCCGGCCTGGGAGCGCAGACCGCAGCGCGCGCTGAGGATGGTGCGCAACCGCTCAAGACCCCGCTCGATCTGGCTGCGCACCGTCTTTTGCTTGCGGCCGAGGGCTGCGGCGATGTCGCTGATCGCCAGGTCGTCGCCGTGGCGCAGCAGGATCGGCAGGCGTTCGTGCTCCGCCAGGGCGCCCAGGGCGAGCCGCACCTCCTCATCCCAATGGCCTTGCACGGGATCAGGAGCGGGGCGATCGTGATGGGGACCGTCCTGTTCGCGGTGGCTGCGGCGACGCTCGGCGCGCGCCCGGCGCCGATAGGCATTGGCGACGATGGCGAGATACCAGCTGCGCACCGAGCCGGTCGCCGTGGGCCGGTACTGATGCGCGCTGGACATCAGCGCCAGGACGGCCTCCTGCAGGACATCATCCGCATCGCTCGTGGTGCCGCTCAGGCGCAGCGCCAGCCGGTAGGCCTGCTCGTGGTGGCGCTCGACCAGTCGTCCCAGGGCGGCCCGGTCGCCCTGGGAGCGGTAGGCCGTGAGCAGCTGCTCGTCCAGGCTGGAAGCCGGGGCGGGCGCGATGGGTTGCGTGCGTCCGGTGGTCATGGCAGGGGTCATGGCAGGCGTCCTCGGGTGTCCACCCAGGGAAGAGCCGCCGAGTGCCGATATGCCGCAGGAATCTGCGGCGGCTCAGGACGGCAGCGGCAGGTCGCCGAGGTGGTCGATGACCAGGTCGGCCTGGGCAGGTTCGGGATAGCCAGGGGTGCGCAACCAGCAGGTCCGCAGACCGCAGGCCGCGGCGCCGACGATATCGTTAGCAGGATGGTCTCCGACCATCAGCGCCGCCGCCGGCTCGCAGCCGAGGGCCGCGAGGAGGTGGTGGAAATAGGCCGCCGCCGGCTTGGCGCTGCCCACCTCCTGGGAGATGGCGATGACCTGGAAGCAGGCGGCGATGCGCACCGCGGCGAGCTTGGCGCGCTGCATCGCACTGCTGCCATTGGTGGCGAGGGCCAGGCGGTAGCGGGGCGCGAGGCGCTCCAGCAGCGCCGCCGCGCCCGGCAGCAGGCGCATGTGGCCCGGGAACTCCTGCTGGAAGCGGGTGCGGACCTGGTCGTCGGCGAGGCCGCTGTCGATCGCCACGCGCGCGAAGAAGGGGTCGCGCTTCCCGTAGCCGCTGGCATCGAGGACGAGCAGGTCGGGCAGGTGGCCGGGCTCCACGATGCCACGCAGCCAGCTGGCCAATGCCCCGTCGCGGTCGATCAGCGTGTTGTCGAGGTCGAAGATGACCGCGCGTATCCCGTCCATGGACAGACGCTAGGCGCGGCTGAGCAGGTACGAGCAGAACCAGCCGCGGCCGGCCCCGCCGCCGGCGGCTGATTGTACGGCGAGACGTGGCGCCAGGATCGGGCCTCCTCACCCCCGCAGCAGCTGCGGGACCGCACGTGGATGTACGCACATGACTGCCACCTTCCCATCCTTCTGCGTGACCGGTACGGTCGCCCTGGTCACCGGCGCCGCCCGCGGCCTGGGCCGCTCCATCGCCGTGGCCCTCGCCCACGCCGGGGCGGACATCGCCCTGGGGCTGCGCGAGCAGTCCTCGGCGGAGGACCTGGTGCAGGAGATCCGCGCGCTCGGCAGGCGCGTCCTGCCGCTGCAGCTGGAGGTCACCCGGCTCGAGCAGATCCAGCCGGCCGTCGACCGGATCATGTCCGACTTCGGCCGGCTCGACATCCTGGTCAACAATGCCGGGATCGGGCCGCCCAATGCCGCGGTCGCGGTCACCGAGGAGGATTTCGACCGCACCCTCGGCGTGAATCTCAAAGGCACCTTCTTCGTCAGCCAGGCGGTCGGGAAGGTCATGATCGCCCAGGGCTCCGGGCGCATCATCAACCTCTCATCGCAGGCCGGCTTCATCGCGCTGCCCGGAGAATCGGTGTACTGCATGACCAAGGCCGGGATCGCGCACCTGACCAAGTGCCTCGCGGTCGAATGGGCACCGCACAACATCCTGGTCAATGCGGTCGCGCCGACCTTCATCCGCACCCCGGGCACGGAGAAATGGCTCACCGACGCGGTCTTCGCCAAGGACCTGCTGTCGCGCATCCCGCTCGGCCGGGTCGGGGAGCCGATGGATGTCGCTGGCGCCGTGGTCTTCCTGGCCTCGCCCGCGGCCAGCATGATCACCGGCACGACGCTGATGATCGACGGCGGCTGGACGGCCCGCTGAGCGCCGGGCGCCCGGCCCGGCTCAGCGCAGGTTGCGGTAGGAGCGCACGGGCCTGATCATGCTCAGATCAAGCAGGCTGGTCAGGATCATCGAGGTGATCACCGAGCCGCCGAAGTAATAGAGCCCGATGGAGCTCGTGACCTCGACCAGGCCGTTGACCTTGATGATGACGATGAGCATGGCGATGACGAAGACGTCGAGCATCGACCACTTGCCCAGCAGCCGGATGGCATGCAGCAGGCGCCCGGCCGCCTCGGGACGCAGGCGGCCGAAGAGGAAGCGCAGGCAGACCGCATATTTCCACAACGGAAAGAGGATCGAGAAGCCGACAACGATCCCCATCAGCGCGACATCGCGGTTGACCCACAGCGCCTCGACGGTGGCGACGATCGAATAGATCTGGGTTGAATGGAACATCAGGAAGCCTTTGCGGACCGTCATGATCGGCAGGAAGAGGCCGAAGACGAACAAGGTGATGCTCGCCATCAGGCAGAGGATGGCCAGGGCGCGACGCAGATGTCCGAGGGCGATGGAGCGCGAGCGCATGGTCATGAGCACTCGTCAGGATCCGATCCGCACGCCTGATCGCAATGCCGAAGCCAGGAGATTCGCAAGATCTCAGCGACCATTCCGCGCGACGGTTTCCGCATCACACGGGCCGGCCGCTGATGGTGATCGTCGTCGCAGCGCGCGTGCCACCTCGCTCATGATCCCGCCATCCGACCTCGGTCGCATCGCCACCCGGATCGGTCCGGGCACGCGCAGCGCGGCCGACGGCGGGGGCAGTGGCGTCTGAGCCGAGGCAGGTGGTGCGTGGGCGATGTGCGTAGGAGTGCGTTGCATGTCGGACATCGTTCCGACCTTCTGCAACGATTGAACATCGTCTACCGCTGGCGCCACGCGGGAGTATACTGATGGAGCATGGCCTCAGACGGCAGACTGACATACTTCAATTCCATGATGTGGTCCGCTTTGCAAGCGCACATGGTCCGGTCTGCGCGCCGTAGCTTCCGATCCATGCGCGGCATCTCGATCATCACGGTGGCGGTTCTGGTGCAGGCGATCGGCTGGTCGTCGGAAGCGAGCAGCGTCCCCGATCCCTACGGACTCGGCGAGCAGCTGGCCCTGATCAGCTATCTCCAGGACCACCATGTCGCGCATGCCGAGCAGCTGTCGCTCGAGCAGCTGCGCGATGCCTACAGCTCCTGCCTGAAGAGCTCGGCGACCGCCGAGGCCGCGGATGGTTCCGACAGTCCGGCGGCGCAGGAATACCAGCGGCTTCAATACCGGGCCATCGTCATGAAGGCCTACAGCGTCGAGATCGAGCAGGACGCGACGTCCGAGCAGATCGCAGCCATCGAGGCCCGTGCCAAGCAGCAGGCCGAGGCGCAGGTCGCGGCCGTGACCACCGTGCCGGATGGCGACGCCGCCCCGGCCGAGCCCCAGGCCGCGCGGACCCTGCTCGCGCCCTCGATCGAGGCCGCGCTCCCGGAGCACGGTGCGGGAGAGGCCGCCTCGCTGGCCGGCCCGGTCCCGGACGTCGGCGCCGCCGCCGGCCAGGGCACCGATGTCGTGGCGGAGAAGTTCAGGACCATGCCGGATTTCTGGCAGCTCGACCCGCGTGGGCACTTCGCCGATGGCGGACTGATGTACTGCGGCCCGGTGGCGGTGTCCAACTCGCTGGCCTATCTCGCCCGCCATGGCTTCCCGGGGCTGCTCCCCAAGGGCGAGGACGAGCATCCGCAGATCGATCTGATCAACCTGCTGGCATCGCCCGACTACATCAACACCGACCCCACCAGGGGATCCGGGCCGTACAACATCCTGCGCGGCGTCGAGAAGTACGTCGATCAGCAGGGCTACCGCTGCGCGACCCTGGCCTATGAGGGCTGGCGCAAGGTCGGACCCTACGTCAAGGCCACGCGCCCGGATCTCGCCTGGATCAGGGACAGCATCCTCGATCCGCATGGCGTCGTCTGGCTGAACATCGGCTGGTTCACGCGTCTGGACGCGGGCCATTACAAGCGTTCCGGCGGCCACTTCCTGACCCTGGTCGGCTTCGACCCCAGCAACCCGCTGACCCTGCTCATCCATAATCCGGAGATGTACGGCCGCGGCGCGAAGGCCTCCGACCCGGCGCGCTTTGAACTGCGGTTGAAGCCGATGGAGGCCGGGACCTGCGAGTCTGAGGACGGCCAGGTGCAGAATGCCGACGGCCTGTATGAGGTCAGCGGGCCAAGCCTGTCGCTGGGCCATGACAAGGTGGCGATCCTCGAGGAGGCCATGGCCCTCGTGGTCGCCAAGCCCTGATCCGCATCGATCCTGCCGGGAGTGGGCAGCCCTGGGCACCGCCCGCATGATGCAGCGGCGCGACTCCGACGCGCTGCATCGGGGTGCAACCCCGGCGCAGCGCGCATCCAAGCCCCGCAGCGTCCCCCCGGCCTGCTCCCGGGCTAAGCCTTCACAGCGTCAGAAGGTGAGGTTCTTCTCGCAGCCGAAGCGGAACTCGTTGGCTTCCACCATCTTGGCCTGCAGCGTCTCGTCGCTGGGATTGGCCTCCACCAGCGTGCGGTACTGCGCCACGGCTGAGGAGAAGAAGCCCGCGGCCTGGCGGTAGAGCGTATTGCGCTCGTCGACCGGCGGCATGTCGTTGGCCTTGCTGTAGATCTGCATGCCATCATCAAAGGCCTTCTGCGCCGAGGCGACATCGGCATTGGCCGGCACCGGCTGCGCGACCGGTGCCGCGGGCTCCTCGGCAGGCGGCGCCTCCTGGGCGATCGCTGCGGCCTTGGCGGCATCGCCATCCTGCTTGGCGCGGTCGATGCGCGCCTGCAGGCGCGCCGCCTCGTCAGCCTTGCGCTTATCGGATTCCTGCGCCGCCAGCGCCAGGATGGACTTCATGTCGCCGTTGAAGTACAGCTCGGCCTTCTTGCCTTCATCGGTGTCGGAGTACTTCTGGCGGATGATCACCATGTAGAGCTGGGCCTGCTTGACGTTGTGGTTGTGCAGGTGGAAGAGCAGCGAGGAGGTGAGCCGGCCGGCAATGTCCTCGCGCACCGTGCGCACCAGCAGCGGATCGAGCTCGATGGCCTGGTCGAGCATCGCGGCAACGTGGTCGTCAAGACGGTTGCGGTAGGCGAACTTGGCGGCCTGGTACCAGCTCAGCCCGTCCTTGGACGAGGCGCTGTTGCTCAGGCTGGCCAGCTTGCGCTGGAACTCCGCCTCCTTCTGCGCGTGCACCGCCTTCTGGTCGACCAGGTGCGGGTCGATGAGCTGCTCGGGCAGCTCGCTTTTGATGAAGCTCTTGTTGCCCTTGATCATCGCCGGGACGTGGCCGGGCTGCGCATCGTTCATCTGCATGATGTAGGCGATCGGATTGTCGGTGACGACATCGCCATCGGGTCCGAGCGGCACGATCAGCATCGCGCGCTGGCCGCCGCCGCCGAGCTGCACCAGGCTGGGGTCGGTGTCGAAGTTGCGGGTCAGCTCATCGCGGTCGTTGAGCCGCTTGAAGAGGTCGTCGATGACCACGGTCTTCGAGCTGATGTCGTGCGCCCGGGCCATGGTCTCGGGCTTGACGTCCAGGGCGTAGATGCGTTCGGCGGCGCTGCGCGCCTGGTCCCAGTCGAGGGCGGTGAACGAGGCCTCGGCCTCGGCCAGGATGCGCTCGCCCGCGACCTGGTCCTTGTACTGGAGCTCATGCGGCTCGGCGACCACCGGGGCGGCGACCACCGGCACCGGGGCGGCCTCATGGGTCACGACCTCCGAGCTGGCCGGGTTCTCAGGCGGGGTCTTGGCGACCACCGTGGCCTGCACGCCGTTCGGCACGGTCGGCTCGGTGCCGTCGCTGCCGGGGCGGTGGCTCAGCCCAAAGGCGGCGCGCAGCTTGTCGCCATAGAGCACGAAGCCGACCGCCAGGGCCAGGACCACCAGGAAGATGAACAGCCAGCCCCCATTGAAGGTCCCACGGCGGCGTCTTGGTTCGGGGGCTGAGGGCATGACGATTCCTTGCTGGGCGCTGGACGTAGAATGCCCGTGGTTAACGGGCGACGGGAGAGGGGGTTCAGAGGTTCAGGACCCGGTGGAATTGTACCGCCGCAATCCGGCCCGCCACATGCAGACCGCCAGGGCCAGGGCCAGTGCGGCGACCACCGGGGTCAGCGCCGCATAGCGCAGCTGTCCCAGGTCGTTGCCGGTGAAGTAGCTGGCTGGATAGAACGCAACGAATGTAAAGGGGATGATGCAGGCCAGCAGCACCTTCAAGGCGGGGTGGTAGATGGAGTTCGGCCAGCGCCCCAGCTCCATCAGGTTGTAGACCGGTGGCACCATGCCGACCCGGTCCTCGAACCAGAAGCCGCTCGCGGCGAAGGCCATGAAGACCGCCACCACCAGCACGAAGGCCGAGACCATCAGCACCCCCAGCAGCGCCAGGTGCAGGAGCCCCCAGTGCGCGTCCGGGAGGTGGCCGGCGGCGACCACCATGACCGCGACCCCGAGCACCGCCCCGGAGAGGTCCTCGATGGCCAGGCGGTCGAAGCAGATCTGCAGGAAGGTCGGGTAGGGCCGCAGCAGCACGCGGTCGAGATTGCCCTGGATGATGTAGACGCTCGACAGCTGGTAGAGGTTGCCGCACAGGCAGTGGAACAGCGACACCGGCACGGTGCTGAAGCCGAGGATGAACACCAGCTGCCAGGAGGTCCAGTGCGCGATCGATCCGGTCTTGGAGAGGTAGACCCCGAGCATGGTGAAGGAGACCAGGGCGCGCATCACCTCATCCAGGGCCTGCAGCGCCAGGTCGCCACGATAGGCGAGCCGGCGCTTCAGCACGGTGATGAACAGGAGCCAGCCCAGGGAGAGCACGCGCATGGGCCCAGGATCGCGGCGCCGGCCGCGGCGCCAGTGCCGGCTGGGGCCGTGCTTTTCTCTCCCGGTCGCATCCGCAGCGGCTAGGATCATCCGCATGGTGCATCTGCTGATGATCCTCGTTTTGTTCAATCCGCTCGATCATGAGGTGGGAGAGAAGCTCACCGCCCAGCTGGCGCTGGCGCTCGGCGCCAACGGCCAGGTCCTCTCCGGCGCGGCCGCCGCCCAGCAGCTCGAGAAGCAGGGCATCAAGGAGAGCGATTTCCAGGTCTCGCCGGAGCTCGGCAAGCAGCTGACCAAGCAGCAGGGCGGCATCATCATCGTGCGCCTCGAGGGCCGCAAGAGCGGTGGCGACGACGAGGTCGAGAGCCAGGTCTGGTCGCATGGCCGCCTCGACGACCACGTCTCGATCGCCGGTAGCGGCCACGACGTGGTCGAGGGCACGGTGCGCGGGGTCCTGGAGATGATCGCGCCGGACCTGCCCGACCCCAATGAGGTCGACGCCTCGAGCGACGCCCACCTGCCGCAGCTGGCCAGCAACGAGCAGTGGCAGATGATCCTCGATCAGGTCGCGCCCTTCGGACCGCCCTCGCCTGGCAAGTCGGTGCGCGCGCTCTATTACGAGGTCATGGCCGACAGCCGCCTCGGGCGCGTCGCCGCCGCCGGGGAGGCGCTCAAACGCATGCAGGACCTGTATCCGTCCCAGCTGCTGACCGCGGCCGCGGCCAGCCTCATGCCGGCCGGCTCGGTCGACGCGTCGTCCTCGGTTCCGTCGGCCCCGTAGGCCCAGGGCCGGGCTGCGCTCAGGCCGGTGGGCGGCGCAGCATCCACAGCGCCGCCAGCCCGGCCAGGATGGCCGCGACCACGCGCAGGTGGCCGGGTGGCAAGAGCAGCGCGCCGATCAGGGCGGCGCTGATGATGATCGCCTGCACCGGACGGTGGTCCGGCGGGCGCACCAGGCTCGAGAGGTGGCTGGGCAGGGCTCCAAGCATCGACCACATCTCGCGCGCCTCCTGCAGCAGGTAGCGCAGCTTCAGCCACGGGGTCATGCGCTTCTGCAAAAGCGGCCTGGCCAGGCTGATCAGGCTCACCTCCGGCACCAGCTCCGCGCACAGGCCCTCGAGCATGGAGGTCGCGCGCGACAGCATGATGGTGTGCTGCGGGAAGATCACCCCGGGCGACTGCAGCAGGATCTCATTGACCGCCCAGCCGATCTCGGCGCGGCGCTGCGAACGCTTCTGGCTGCCGGGGGCGATCTCGATGATGCTCTCATAGAGGCGCTGGGCGAGGGTGTGGATCTGCTCGCGCGCGGTCGGCAGCACGAAGCCCAGGCGCAGCATGATCTCGATCATGCCGTCGATGTCGCGCGTCTGCACGCAGGCCAGGAAGCGGTGGTAGAGCTCGGCCTGCCGGCGCGACAGGCTGGCGGTCATGCCGAAGTCGATCATCCACAGCCGGCCCTGATCGTAGATGAAGTTGCCGCCATGCGGGTCGGCATGGTAGAAGCCCGCATCGAGCAGCATGCTGAGGTAGGCGTCGAGGATGCTGCGCGCGATCCAATGGCGCTGTTCCGGCGCCAGGGTCGCATAGTCCAGGCGCGCCAGGGTCGTGCCCCCGACATACTCCATGACCAGCACGCTGGCGCGGGTGTGATCCCAGACGATGCGCGGGGTGAGGATCTCGTGCCGGCGCAGCACCGGCCGCAGCCGGTCCATGCTGGTCGCCTCCTGCAGGTAGTCGAGTTCCGCGCGCGCGCTGGCGCCCAGCTCGCTGAGCAGGTCGCGGAACGGGAAGCCCGGCATCACCCAGCGCAGCAGGGTCATGGCCATGCGCACCAGGCGCAGATCGATGGCGATCAGGCGGGCGATGCCGAAATGCTGGACCTTCACCGCCACGATGCGGCCGTCGGGCAGGGTCGCGCGGTGCACCTGGCCGAAGGAGGCCGAGGCCAGCGGCTCCGGCTCGAAGGTGGTGAAGGGGGGCATCCCCTGGTAGGCCTCGTTGAGGGTGCGCGACACCTGGCTGAAGGGCTTGGGCGGCGCCTGGTCGCGCATGTCGGCGCAGGCGGTGATCCAGGCCGGCGTGAACAGATCCGGGCGGGTGGCGATGAACTGCCCGACCTTGATCAACAGCGCGCCATGCTGGCGCACGAAGCGGGTGAAGGTCAGCGCCGCCCAATGGTCCAGGCGCCGCCGCCAGGAACGGCACGGCAGGCCGATGCGTCCCAGTGCCGCGAGCGCCAGGTAGGGCACCGCGATGCGCGTCATCAGCCAGCATTCGCCCAGGGCGCGACCCCAGGCCGAATCCTGGGACGACTGCCGCGGCCGTGCGGCCGGCAGCGGCTTGCTATCCACGGCGGTCAGCGGTTCGGGTTCCAGGGTCGTGCTGTTCAGAAGCTGTCCGTGCGACCTGCGGCCTCGCCGGCGCTTGCGGCCGGCCCCGGCGCGGGCGCGGAGGCGGTGCCACGGGCCTGGGCATGCTCCTGGGCGCGGCGGTCGAGATGGTCGAGCGCGGCGATGCCGGCCGAGAACAGGTGGCGCACCGCGGCGCGCACGTGGCGCCGCACGTCATGCGGCAGCAGGTGGTCGGCGGCGGCGCCGGCGGCCTGGGAGAAATGGTCGTGGGCGTTGCGGATCTCGTCGGTGGCGCTCGGCGGCGGCACCTGGTCGAACGAAGCATTGGTCTGGTAGTCGCTAGTCATGATGATCCCCTGCTAGAAACCGTAGCAGGGGATCCTTGGCGACCTCAGCACTAGGTGCTGAGCACTCAACAAGCATAAACCAACCCCCTGGTGCCAGAGGGCGGCGACCGCTTAGCGGGCGAAGTACTCGATGACCTTGTTGATCTCGATCGGGAACGGCACCTGCTCGGGACCCGGAAGGGCCTCGACCGTGACGCTCAGGTTGTCGAGGTCGACCTTCAAGCCGGCCGGACGCTCGAGGATCGGCGCATTGACGGTGACGCGCAGGTCCTCGCGGTTGCGCGACTTCTCGCGCACGGCGAAGACCTGGCCGTTCTTGACCAGCTGGCCAGGGCTGGTGGCGCGGCGCTCGCCGAGGTTGACGTGCCCATGCACGATCAGCTGGCGCGCGGCCGGGATGGTGCGGGTCAGTCCCGAACGCCAGATCAGGTTGTCGAGGCGGGCCTCGAGCAGGCTGATCATGTTGCGGCCGGTGTCACCGGGCATGCGGTAGGCATGCTGGAAGATCAGGCGCAGGCCGCGCTCGGTCAGGCCGTAGTGGAAGCGCAGCTTCTGCTTCTCGCGCAGGCGCACGCCGAACTCGCTGCTCTTGGGAGCGCGCTTGCCGGTCGCCGCGGCAGCGTGGCCGGGAGGGTACGGACGGCGGGTCAGGGTGCGGGTAGTGAATCCGGGCAGTTCGACGCCGATACGGCGAATCACGCGAAGACGGGGGCCGGTCGTACGGGCCATGCGGGCTCCAGGGCCACTCATGTGGCTTTTTGAAAGGGCCAGACAGAGTGGTGGACACGATCCGATTGGCAAGTCTATTTCGCGCCGTCGCCGAATGACGACTAGCAGCCTAGCCCAGCCACCCGTCAGATGCCCCTCGGCGCCCCAGGCGCGCCGAGCGTCGCGCGGTGCGGTCGCACCGCCGCCAGGCACAGCACGATGCCGACCACTCCCAGCGGCACGAGCGCCACCAGCAGCGGCGCTGCCTCGAGCATGCGCACCACGGCGAAGCGCTGCAGCTGGTTGCCGAACTGGTCGATGATCAGGACCGTGGAGTTGTGCCCGGCGTGCACCAGCATCGCCGGATAGATCGATGCGGCGCGCACCGTCAGGACGGCCAGGACGATGCCCAGGAAGAATTGCGGCACGAAGCGTTCCGGATCGGCGTGCAGGGCGGCGAAGAGGAAGGACGAGACCAGGATGCCGCCCACCGGACCGATGCCGCGCCGCAGTCCGCTGAGCACGGTGCCGCGAAACAGCAGCTCCTCGCAGATCCCGGGCAGCACCGCCATGCTCGCCACCATCAGCGGCAGGCCGCCGAGGGCGCGCAGCTGCTCGGCGATCTCCTCGATCTTCGACTCCGACGACGGCTCGGCGCCGTGCATGAAGTGGCTTTGCACCAGCATCACCGCGATGCTCAGGGCGACGGCGCACGGGATCAGCACGACCGCGAGGCCGAGGCTGCGTCCCGAGCAGCGCTGCAGCGACAACGTCAGACGCGGGTCGTAGGCGCCCAGGAAGCAGTGCAGCAGCGCCGGTCCCGCCGCGAAGGCGATCAGCGGGATGCAGACCAGCGCCACCGCGTTGACCGCCGCATAGCCGGAGAGCATGGTGAAGCCGCCGGCGGCGATGGCGAAGACGCCGATCGCCTCGAGCCCGCCCGGCACGGCCGGCCCCACGCCCCAGCGGCGGAAACGCCCCCAGCCGGCGCGCACCAGCCCCGGATAGCGGAAGCGCTCGTCCTCGAGCAGGCGCGTCGACCAGCCGATCACCACCCAGGCCAGGGACATGCTCGCCACCCAGGTCACGGCCAGGTCGATCCAGGGCAGATGGTCGCCCTGCATGCTCTCCTTGAGGGTCAGGACCGGGCCGACGATCGGCAGCAGATCGAGGACCAGGCCCGGCCGGGTGCTCGGGATCAGCCCGACCATCGCCGCCATCAGCACCACCAGCGTGAAGGGGGTGAGGTAGTTCTGCGCCTCCTTGCTGGTCGAGGCCAGTCCGGTCACGGCCAGGGCCACCGCGGCCAGGGTGATGATCAAGGGCAGCATCACCAACCCGCACAGCAGCAGCGTGCCCAGGCCGACCGCATACAGCCCGCCGAGATCGCCGCCGAGGTGGTTGATCTGGTGTCCGGCGATGGCCAGCGAGACGCCCAGGGAGGTCATGTGCAGGGCCACCGAGATGGCGGCCGCGGTGCAGGCCACCAGCAGCTTGCCCAGGAACAGGTCGCGGCGCGTCACCGGCCAGGACAGCAGGGTCTCGAGCGTGCCGCGCTCGCGCTCGCCGCAGATCAGGTCGAGGGCCGGGAAGAAGGCGCCGCTGGCCGAGAGCACGACCAGCAAGAGGGGCAAAAGCCCGCCGAGGCGGGTGCGCAGCGTCGCGGCGATCGAGGCGATCGGCAGCGAGGTGACCTGCAGCGGATGCAGGGTCGATTCCGGCAGATGCGCGACGCGCAGCCGGCTGACCACCAGCGCCGTGCGGTAGTCATCGAGCACCTCGTTGATGATCCCGTCGACCGCATCCCAGCGCCGGCTCGCCTCGTCCTGGATGACGCAGTAGTGCTGCTGGCCGTCACGGTCGGGCATGCGCACCAGCGCGGCGATCGCGCCCTGGCGGCGCAGCATGGCGAGCATCCGGTTGCACGCGTCCCGCCATTGCCCTTCCAGCTGCTCCTCGCCGCCGTGCGCGCCGCCAGCGGGGGCGTCGTCGCCATCGCTGTGATGCAGGGTCTCGAGGCTCTGGTGCAGCCGCAGGAGCAGTGCGGCCTGCTCGCGCAGCGTCGCGGCCAGGAGGGGATCGTCAGCGGCACTGATGATGCGCACCGCGTCGAGCCGGCCCTCCTCGAAGGGGCTCGCGGCCGGCGGGGAGGCGGCGTGGCCGCCGGGAGCCCGGAGCGGGCCGGCCGGCGCGGCGCTGAGGCGGTCGGCGATCGCCTCCGGCACGTCGACCAGGATGACCCCGGGGGCCTCGGTCTTCTGCTTGTTGGTCAGCTGCACGACCTGGACGAAGAACAGCAAGAGCAGCGGATAAAGCAG
>Ga0302314_10005145_pt1 | contig 23896 bp, 23 predicted proteins | sample III_Palsa_N2_3_FD_200533 | JGI IMG/M metagenome (GOLD analysis project Ga0302314, IMG submission 200533) | Peat permafrost microbial communities from Stordalen Mire near Abisko, Sweden - III_Palsa_N2_3 | ecosystem: Environmental > Terrestrial > Soil > Palsa > Peat permafrost | place: Sweden... | reverse complement strand
CGCGGTTTCTGCGGTGCGGGAGACATGGCGGCTTTCACTGGAGTGGGTGAGGAGACATCCGGCCACATGGGCCGACCGTTAAGTCTACCAAAGCGTCAGGGGTGCCCGGGACGCCATTGGCCCGGGGACGGTGAGGGACAGGGACGGGACGGGGCGGATCAGCGCCCGTAGCCCTCCTGCTGGAACTGACGCACGTCGATCAGGCCGGTGTCGAAGTAGGAGGTGTCCTCGGGGACCGCGCCGTACTGCACCACCTCGACCTGTCCCGGCCTGGCCCCGGACTGGGCCGGGACCTGCTGGTTGTAGCCGGTCTCGTAGCCGTACTGCGGCTGAGCGTCGACATGGAACTCGCCGGTGCCGTAGCCCTGCGCGGCGCCTGCGTCGTAGGCGGCGGGCTGCTCGTAGCCGTACTGGGGCACTTCACCCGTGTCGTAGTGCTGGTACTCGTCCACGGGGTAGCCCTGGGGCTGCTGCTGCGCCTCCTGGTGGTGCAGGTGCTGCTCGTAGGGACGGTCCGCCTCGTTGAAGGCGACGGCGGTGAAGTCCTGGGTCTCGTAGGCGTCGAAACGGTTGTCGTGGGTTTCGAAGCGGGGGTCCTGGGGCTGGTGCTCGAAGCGGACGTCCTGGCCCTGGTCCAACTGCTGGCCATAGGCGTCGACCTGGTAGCCGCCGTCCGGCTCGCCCTGATACCCATCTCCCTGATATCCGGAGTCCTGCTCGCCCTGGTATCCGGCATCGCGCTGGTACGGCTCGTCCCGGTAGCCGTCGGCGGCGTAGCCGTCCTCGGCGAACTGGGGCCGCTCGAACTCGCCGGTGGACGGCTCGGAGCTGAAGCTGCGCGAGCGCTTGCGCTCCTCGGCCGCCGCGTCCTGCTCGTCCACGTGCCGGCCGAGTTCCTCCATGGGGGCGTGGGTGCCCTTCATCTTGTCCCGGCCCCGGCCCACCGCCTGCAGGGTCTTGGTGAGCACGACCTCGAAGTTGGCGAGCTTCTGGTCCACGTAGTCGTCGGCGTCGGTACGGATCTGCTCGGCCTCCCGCCGGGCCTCGGCCATGATCCGCTCGGCCGCGCCGCGCGCCTCCCGGGAGACGTCGGTGTTGCCGATGATGGACTCGCGCTCGCTGCGGGTGCGCTCCAGCAGGCGGTCGGCCTCCCGGCGCCCCTCGGCGACGACCGACTCGCGGTCGGCCAGCACGCGCTTGGCCCGGTCCATCTCCTCGGGCACGCCTTTTCTGAGCTCGTCGAGCAAATCGAGCACCTGCGAGCGGTTGATGACGCAGGAAGCCGACATCGGCATCGCTCGAGCGCTCTCGACAATCTCGATCAACTCATCGATCTTGACGTTGACGTCCACCGGATTTAACTCCCCTTGCAGAGACAACGGATCCGGTCAAGCTCCGGACCACAATGGACCACGGTACCCCGGATGGATTAGTCACGGGGGCCACAAGGTCGCATTGTCCGATTTAGACATGAAATGCCCTTGGGCTGTCTGGGGGATACGTCTGAAACGTCCCATCCGGTACCGACACGGACGGCGGACGGGACGCGGATACGGGACGTGTGCGCCGGGTGTGACACGTGACAGGCCGCCAGGGCGCGGGCCCTGGCGGCGGGCCGGCCGGTCAGCGCTGGCGCAGCCGTTCGACCAGACGGTCGAGCACGGTGTCCGGGACCAGGCCCGAGACGTCCCCGCCGAGCGCGCAGACCTCTTTGATCAGGGAGGACGACAGGAAGCTGTAGAGCGGATTGGTCGCCACGAACAGGGTCTCGACTTCGGCCAGCCGGTGGTTCATCTGCGCCATCTGGAGTTCGTAGTCGAAGTCGCTCACCGCACGCAAGCCCTTGACCACTCCCCGGATACCGTGGGCGGTACAGAAGTCCACCAGCAGCCCGTCGATCACCTCCACCCGGACGTTGGGCAGATGCGCGGTGACCTCGCGGATCATGTCGATCCGCTCGCCATAGAGGAACAGCCCGTTCTTGCCCGCGTTCCTGCCCACCGCGACCACGACCTCGTCGAAGAGCAGCGACATCCGCCCGATGATGTCGAGGTGTCCGTTGGTCAACGGGTCGAAAGAACCCGGGCAGACCACCCGCCGGATGGTCTTCGCGTCAGCCGGGGTCTTGCCGATCTCAGTGTTCACTGCGGTTCCTTGTCGCTTCTCGTGCCGTACCAGAGGGTGCCCTCACCGTACGCGCGCGCACGCAAACGTTCGAATCCGGGCGGCCATTCCCATTCCGGGTCCCGGGTCGCCCTTTCCACGCAGACGAGCGCGTCGTCGGCGAGCCAGCCGCCGGCCAGGAAGGCCTGCAGCAGGGCCAGCAGAGGGCCGGTCTCGAAGTCGTAGGGCGGGTCGAGGAAGAGGACGTCGTAGGGTGGGTCGGTGCAAGGCGCGGCGGCCACCTGCTCGGCCCGGTCGGCCAGCAGCCGGGCGCCGGGCAGGTTCAGGGTCCGCAGATTCTGCGTGATCGCCACGGCGGCCTTGCGGTCGGCCTCGACCAGCAGCGCCGCCGAGGCGCCGCGGGAGAGCGCCTCGAAGCCGATCGCGCCGGAGCCGGCGAAGGGGTCCAGCAGCCGCAGCCCGGACAGGTCCGGGCTGCCGTACCAGGAGCCGAGCGAGGAGAACAGTCCCTCCCTGGCCCGGTCCGAGGTGGGCCGGGTGGTCTGCCCCTCCGGCACCGCCAGCCGTCGGCCGCGCGCGCTGCCCGCGATGATCCGAGTCATGGGTCAGGTCTTCTCCAGGTAGGCGGCCCGCTCCGAGGAGGCCAGCGCGTCGACCATGGCGGCCAGCCCCGGCTCCCCGGTCAGCTCCGGGTCGCGTTCGATCAGGTCCTGGGCGGCCGTCTTGGCCAGGCCCAGCAGGTCCTCGTCCTTTATCACCGACAGCAGCTTGAGCGAGGAGCCGCGGCCGGACTGCACCGCTCCGAGCACGTCGCCCTCCCGGCGCTGTTCCAGGTCGATCCGGGCCAGCTCGAATCCGTCCGAGGTGGCGGCGACCGCGTCCAGCCGCTCCCGGGCCGGGGCGCCGGCCGGGGTCTCGGTGACCAGGAGGCACAATCCCGGGGCGCTGCCCCGGCCGACCCGGCCGCGCAGCTGGTGCAACTGGGAGACGCCGAACCGGTCCGCGTCCAGGATCGCCATCACGGTGGCGTTGGGCACGTTGACCCCGACCTCGATCACGGTGGTGGCGACCAGGACGTCGATCCGCCCGGCGGCGAACCCGGTCATCACGGCGTCCTTCTCCGCGGCCGGGAGGCGGCCGTGCAGGACCCCGATGCGAAGTCCGGCCAGCGGGCCCTCTTCGAGGTCTCGGGCGACGTCTACGACGGCGAGTGGGGGTCGGCGGGCCGTTTCCGGACGGTCGTCCAAACGGGCGTCCAGGGAGTCGTCCAAACGGGCGTCCGACTGGTCGGCGCCGGCTGGTGCCTTCGACTCGTCGGGTTCCTCCGCGCCGTCGGAGTCGTCAGGGTCGTCGCCGCCGATCCGCGGGCAGACCAGATACGCCTGGTGCCCCGCGGCGACCTCCTCGCGGATCCGGGCCCAGGTGCGGGTCAGGAAATTCGGCTTCTCCAGGACCGGGACGAGGAAGGTGGAGATCGGCGAACGCCCCTTGGGCAGCTCGGCCAGGATGGAGGTTTCCAGGTCGCCGAAGACCGTCATCGCGACCGTGCGCGGGATCGGGGTGGCGGTCATCACCAGCAGGTGCGGGGGCTTGTCGGACTTGGCCCGGAGCGCGTCGCGCTGTTCGACGCCGAAGCGGTGCTGCTCATCGACCACGACCAGACCGAGGTCGAAGAACTTGACCGCGTCCTGGATCACCGCGTGAGTGCCGATCACGATTCCGGCGGCGCCGCTGGCCGCGTCGAGTAGGTTGGCCCGGCGCTCCGCGGTGTTCTGCGAACCGGTCAGCAAGGCGACCTTCGTACCGCGCTCGTCGCCGTCGATCTGGCCGGGCCGGGCCAGCGGGCCGAGCATGTCGACGATCGAGCGGTAGTGCTGCTGCGCCAGGACCTCGGTAGGGGCGAGCAGCGCCGCCTGGCCGTCGGAGTCGACGACGGTGAGCATGGCGCGGAGTGCGACCACGGTTTTGCCCGAGCCGACCTCGCCCTGGAGCAGCCGGTGCATCGGGTGGCTGCGAGCGAGGTCGGCCTCGATTGTTTCGCAAACCTCATGCTGACCTGCCGTCAGCTGGAACGGCAGCCGGGCGTCGAAATCGGCGAGCAGCTTGTCGGCGACCACAGGCCGGGCCACCGCAGGCATCTGCTCGGCGGCGCGGCGGCGGCGGGCCAGCGCGCACTGGAGCGGCAGTGCCTCGTCCCATTTGAGCCGGTTGCGCGCCACGGTGATCTGGGCCCAGTTCTCCGGCCGGTGGATCTGTTCGAGGGCGGTGCGCAGATCTACCAGGCCGTGCTCCTCGCGGATCGCCCGCGGCAGCGGGTCGGGCAACTCGTCCGCACTCAGGCCGTCGAGCAGGACGGCCACGCAGCGGGCCAGCTTCAACGTGGACAGCTGCCTGGTGGCCGGGTAGATCGGGATCAGTTTGCCGACCTGCTGGCGGGCCGCCTCGTCGATGTCCTCGTCCTCGTCGAGCAGCTCGTATTCCGGCTGGGTCAGCTGGCGTTTGCCGTGAAACTCGCTCACCTTGCCGAAGAAGAGGCCCAACCGCCCCGGGCGCAGCTCGCGTTTGCGATTGGGCGCGGCGTTGAAGAAGGTCAGCAGCAGGTTGGAACGGCCGTCGGTGACCTCGACCTCGGTCCGGGAGCCGCGCCCGGTGGGTGAGAAGCGCGCGGTCACCTTGGCGATCTCGGCCATCACGGTGACCTCTTCGCCCATCTTGAGCTGCGCCAGCTCGGTGAGCTGGCCACGCTCGTCGTAGCGGCGCGGGTAGTGGCCGATGAGGTCGCCCACCGTCTCCAATCCCAGACCCCGGCTGAGCACCTTGGCCGCGCGGGGGTCGAACATCGTCTTGAGCGGCCGCGAAAGGAACGGCGACGTGGCTTCGGACACCTGACTACTCCACCCCGATCAGCAGGGGCCAGCCGTTCTGGCCCCCGGTGTAGGCCACCACGTCCATCTCCGGGCGCTGACTCTGTACCCGGGAGGTGACCGCGTCGACCAGAGCGTCCGCGTCCACGCCGGGCACCAGTCCGGTGACCAGCGTCACCATCTCACCTCCCGCCGACACCATGCGATCGACCAGCGCCAACGCGGCGCCGACGGCCGAGTCCGCGATCAGCACGACGTCGCCGTCGATCAGGCCGAGCACGTCCCCGGCGCGGCAGACACCGGCCATGGTCCACATGTCATCGGCGGCGATCTGCAGGGCGCCGTGCCGGGTCGCGCCGGCGGCAGCGGACATCGCCACCACGTCCGTGTCGAAGCGCCGTCCGGGTTCGTGCACGGCCAGGGCCGCGATGCCCTGGACGACGGACTTGCTCGGCACGACCGCGACTCGTATCCCGGCGGTGTTGGCCCCGTCGGCGTTGCGGTGGATCTGCTCGGCGGCGGCGGACGCGGCGGCCAGCCCCTGCTCGTCGTTGACCAGCACGACGACCTCGTTCACGCCCGCGTCCAGGATCGCCGTGATCAGCTGGAGGCTGGTCGGCGGGCGGCCCGGCAGGCAGGCCAGCGGGGTCGCGCCGGCCTGGGCGAAGAGCTCGGCGATGCCCGGCCCGGCCGCCGCGGCCAGCACCACCCGGCCCGGCGCGCGGTGTTCGAGGGTTTCGATCCGCAGGTCGTAGGGGCGGCCGTGCCGGATCGTGGCCTCGATCACCGGGCCGGGACGACGCACATGGACGTGCACGCGGTAGCGGCCGTCGCCGCCGGCGATCACCAGCGAGTCGCCGCCGCCGTCGGCGCACAGTTGCTCGATCTCGGCCCGCAGCGTCGGCATCGTCTCGGCCGACAGGTCGATCAGGTAGACCACTTCGAACTGGTCGGTGGCGAAGGGGTTGGTGTGCCGCGGCTCGGCCCGGCTCGCGGTTATCTCCGGCGGCGTGGCGGAGGTGCCGGAGATGGCGCCGGAGGCAGAGGCGGATGCGGAGACTGAGAGGTATGCGGCCGGGCGCAGCGGCAGGCGCTGGGCGGCGGCCACCCGACTGGGGTCGAACCCGCCGAGCAGCGCGGCCAGGACGTCGAGCATGATGCACAGGCCCCGCCCGCCGGCGTCGACCACTCCGGCCGTGCGCAGCACTGCCAGCTGCTGCGGGGTGCGCTCCAGCGCCACGGTGGCGGCGGTCGCGGCCGCGTCGGCGAGCGCGGTGAAGGAGGGTTCTGCCCCTGGCCCGGCGACCCTGGTGGCTTCTTCCACGACCATCGCGGCCGCGTCGGCGGCGGCGCGGGCCACCGACAGCATCGTGCCCTCGACCGGGGCGGAGACCGCCTGCCAGGCGGATTCGGCGGCGTCGGCGAGCGCGGCGGCGACCGTGCGCGGGCCGACCTGCTGTCCGTCCCGGACCGCCGCGGTGACTTCATCGGCCAGGCCGCGCAGCAGCTGACTGAGGATCACCCCGGAGTTGCCGTGCGCCCCGGTCATCGCCCCGGTCGCGAGGGCGCTGAGCGCAGCGGCCGCGTCCTGCGCGCCCTGCCCGAGCGCGTCCACGCCGGGCCGGTGCTCGACCGACAGCTCCAGCACCTCCACGGCCTCGACGGCGCTCTCGAAGGTCAGGAAGAGGTTCGTGCCGGTGTCCCCGTCCGGGACCGGGAAGACGTTGAGCGCGTCGATCTCCTCCCGGGCCCGCCCGAGCGCGTCCAGGCAGGCCCGAGCCCACAGCCGTACCGCAAGGCCATCGAGCGTCTCAAGCACGGTTGGAGTGCCCTTCCCAGTTTTGTGGGCCTCGGCGGGGGCGGGGTGCCGGTGACGCCTTGAGGCACGGCGCCGACTGCGTCCGTGGGACGCCTGCGGTGGCCGTGCGGTTGCAAGGCGGTACCCCATCTCCGCTGAAGCTCTGAGCCCAGCCTATGAGTTCTTGTCCGGATGAGCATATGCACCGCGGCCGGGCCTTTGGGCGACTGCGGATCGATTGGGTCTTGGCGTGGCTGTCGGAGTTAATCTTTCGAGGTTCTCCAGCCTACGTCTACCCGAGAAAGCCGCATCCGGCCGGCCCGAAGTGCTCCCAGCCTTGCGCGCCGGGCCAGGGGGATCCGGCGACGGTGACTTCGGGGGTGGGGGTGGGGATGGCGGCGGGGTGGACCCGGCCGATCGGCTGCCATCCCGGTGGCAGTGGTTGGTCTGCGGGGAAGCAAGCAGCCAGCGCGTGGTCCTCGCCGCCGGTCAGGAACCAGGCCAGCGGATCGAGCCCCAAGTATTTGGCCAGGTCTCGCAGTGGCTCGGCGATCGGAAACAAAGCTGGATCGAGGTCGATGGTGACTCCCCCGCTCGCCACAGCGATGTGCCGCAGGTCCGCGAGGAGGCCGTCGCTGACGTCCAGCATCGCGGTCGCGCCCGCCAGCGCCGCGGCCGGACCGGCGGCGTAGGGCGGTTCGGGGCTGCGGTGCCGGGCCAATGCCTTGGCATGGCATTGCGCTAATTCGGGAGGCACCGCGTCCTGTGCGTCCCGTGCATCCCGTACGTCCCTCCGATGGAGCAATGCGAGCCCTGCTGCGGACCAGCCGAGTTCCCCGGCGATCGCCACGTGGTCCCCCGGACGGGCGCCGGAGCGGGTGACCGGATCGCGGCCGGCGAGGTCGCCGAGGACGGTCACCGCGATGACGATCTGCTCGCCGCCGGTCGTGTCCCCGCCGGCGACTGACGCGTCCACCAGCGCGGATTCATCGGCCATGCCGTCTGCCAGGGCCACTGCCCAGCTCACTTCGAGGTCGCCCGGCAGGCTCAGCCCGACTAACAGTGCGGTAGGTTGCGCGCCCATTGCCGCGATGTCGGCAAGATTCTGCGCCGCCGCTTTACGGCCGACTTGGTAGCCGCTGGACCAATCACGGCGGAAATGTCGGCCTTCGACGAGCAGGTCGGTCGAGGCGACCACCCGGCGGTCCGGCGCGGCCACCACGGCGGCGTCGTCACCCGGCCCGAGCAGCACGGACGGCCCCTGCGCGGCGGGCCTGGCGACCTGCTGGATCAGCCCGAACTCGCCAATCTGGTCCAGGGTTCGAACCGATTGCGCGAACTCGTTTTCACTCACCCGATTAGGGTAAGGCACTCTCCCGATGGAATCTCCCGGTATCCACTTGCGCCGGATAGGTATCCAGCAGGTAACGTTTCGTCATTACATAGCTCTAAATGACTACTCCCCCATAGCCCACATGGGCTGGGAAGGACCGCTGTGGTTTACGCCTACATCCTCGTCCAGACCGAAGTCGGAAGGGCCGCGACAGTGGCTCAACAGATTACGGCCATCGACGGGGTCACGACCGCTGAAGATGTCACCGGCCCTTATGACGTGATCGTCCGCACCGAGGCGGAGACAATGGACGACCTCGGCCGACTGGTGGTGGCCAAAATCCAGACGATCGAGGGCATCACCCGCACCTTGACCTGCCCCGTGGTCCGGCTCAGCTGAGCGGTGCCATAAAGTCCTGCCATGAGGAGAGCGGGACGGATCGCCGGCATCGTCGGCGCGGTCGGCGTAGCGGCACTGGCCGGCGCCGCGGTCTGGGCGCTGTTCGACAGCAGCAGCGCGGTCGCGGTGGCCGTACCGGGGCCGGTGTCCAGCACGACGGCCGCTGAATGCGCCAAACTGGTGAAGGATCTTCCACAAACCCTGCTCGGGCAGAACCGGGCCGGCACCACCCCTGCCTCGCCCCTGACAGCGGCATGGCAGTCTGACGACTCGAACAGTCCGCCGATCATCCTGCGTTGCGGGGTGACCGAGCCGACCATCCTGATCTCCGGATCCAAGAACTACGACCCTACGAGCGAAGAGGGTTATATCAACGGGATCGCCTGGCTGATGGAGCCGACAGCGGGCGGTTACCGATTCACCGCGGCCCAGCGAGCCGCTTACATAGAAGTCGATGTACCGTCGGCTTACGGGACCGAGACCATGGCCTTACCGGGTCTTGCCTCGGCGATCATCAAAGCCGTGCCTCAACAGGACGGCACTGCGGGCCCCGACCCCGACCCGTGTGAATACGGGTGCGGGTGAGGGGTGCCGGATCGGGCTTCGCCGGCCCGGGCAATGTCGGCCCGGGCCAGATCGCGTGACGCGGCGCGAGGTCAGGAACTGCCCGGGATGACGAGCGGCCCTAGCAATTGGACATCCCCAGCCAGAATTCGGCGCTGCAAAGACGACAACTGCACGCCGGGCCGGATGCCGAGTTCGTCCCCCAGGAGGCGGTGAACTCTGCGATAGGTGTCGAGAGCCTCCGCCTGGCGGCCCGCCCGGAAGAGCGCGACCATCAACAGTTCCCAGAGCCGCTCACGCAGCGGGTGCGCCGTCACCAGACCGAGCAGTTCGCTGATCATCGCCCGGTGCCGGCCCAGGGCCAGCTCCGCCTCGAATTTGAGCTCCAGCGCGTCGATGCGCTGCTCTTCCAGCTTCTGCCGGATGTCCATGCACAGGTTGTCGCAAGGAATGTCCTCCAGCGCCTGGCCGCGCCACAGCGCGAACGCCTCGTTCAGCACCTGCACCGCCCGCCCGGCCTGACCGGCGCCGAGTGCCTCCGCCGCGACCGCGCGGAGCCGGCCGAATCGGTGCAGGTCGAGCTCTTCCTCGTCGACGTCGATCAGGTAACCCCCGTTCCTCGTGACGATCCGCGCGCCGGCCGAGCCCGTGTTCTGCCGTAGTCGCAGGATGTAGTTGCGCAAGGTCACGTCGGCGCTCTGCGGCGGGATCCCGTCCCAGAGGACGTCGGCCAGTCTCTCCTTCAACACCGTCTGTCCCGCGCGCAGCAGCAACGCGGTGAGAAGTACCCGCTGCTTTGCCGAATCCACGGTGTAAATCCTGGTGCCGTCGTCGATGAGCAGCGATCCGAGCAATCTGAAATCCATGAACCTGCAAATCCCCTCGTCTCAGCGGTACGCCCCATGGACGCTCCCCGTCCGTCGAGGCCTTTCTAGTCGCGCACAAGAGCGGGCGAAAGGGTCTGACACACCCGGGCAATCAATACTGTGCAATTCGCGCAAGACCGCCTGACCAGGTCAGCGGCGCCGAGCTACATCGGCGCGACCGAGCCGCGACCGCTGTCGCAGATCGTGGTCGAAGTCCCACCAGAGTTCAGGGGACCGAAAGTCAATACACACACGATGGATTGGATTCACGCAATGCGTATCAAGCATCTGTCCCAGGTCGCGGCGACCCTCGCGGTTGCCGGATCGTCCCTGTTCCTGGCTTCCGGCTCGGCCTTCGCCGCGTCGAACCCGTACACGCCGCAGGAGATCTGCGGTTCGGGCTACGTCGTGGTCTCCCAGTTCAAACTGGCCAACGGCGGGGCCGAGGCGTACCTGCTCTACAGCAACTCGACCGGGCTCAACTGCGCTACCACCGTCAAGCTCACGGACATCGGAACCTCGACCTACACCGGCGTCCAGCTGATCGAGGACGGAGGCGCGGACAACGGCCAGGCACAGGGTGGGGACTTCAAGTACTACGCGGGGCCGGTGTACATCTCCGCTCCCGGTGTCTGCGTCAGCTACGCCGGATCCGACGCCGCCAACGTCTGGCAGTGGGATGGCCCCACGGCCTGTGGCTGAACGCCGGGCGCAGCCGACTGCGAATCAGTGTCAGCTGATTCAGTTTGATTGAGGGTACTGGCAGGCGACGGCTTCCCCGGCGGCGAGCTGGCTCGGGCTGAGATCGGCCGGCCGGGTGGCGCCGGAGCCTGCCAGTACCACCTGTTCGGCGTCCACCACGGACGTGGGCGCCTCGCCGGCGAGACAGGCGACTGCGATGACCGGCACCGCCGCTGCCGCCTGGGGTTCGCCGACCTTGCCGAACGGCCAGGAGACGATGAAGTCCCGGGACATCGTGGTGTCGGTCGGGCCGCCGACCTGGAACCAGGCCGGCTCCGTGCCGCTCGCCCCGGCCGGGACGAAGTAGGCGGCGTATCCGATGATCGGGGCGTCGGTGACGTCGGCGCTGACGGTCACCGTGCCCGGAGCCGGATCGCCGACCGCGACCTTGAGCCGGACCGACCTCGGGTACGGCACCGAACCCGGGCATGGGGACGGCGTCATGGCCGGCGGCGGGTTCCCGTGGATGAACGCGGACGGGACCAGGCCGCCGCCCTCGATCTCGAACCAGCGTTCGTCCGGCAGGCCGAGCACGGTCGAATAGCCGCGGATACTCGGATCCCCGGCGATCTCGCCGAGGCAGTACCCGGAGAACTGCAGCATGCAGCCCGGCCTGAGCGACCCGAGTTGGCGGGACTGGGTGTCGGCGGCCGCCTGGACCGTGACAGGCACGTAGCCCACCCGGGTGTTCCCGGAGAACGCCCCGGTCTGGGAGAACGTCGGACACCAGTTCGTCGCGAAGGCCACCGGTGTTGCCTGGTGCGGTGCTTGTCGCGCTGCGGGACCCGGGCCGGGCCAGGTGAGGTATCCGACGGCCAGCGCGAGGACGGCGAGGCCTGCGCCCACGACGCCGAGTCTTCGCCGAGTCCACCGACGCCCGGGCCCGGGCTCCGCGGAAGAGGTCTCGAATGATGGTGGTGAAGGCGGCGAGGCCGCACTGTCGGCGTCCTGGTCCTCAACGTCCGAATGCGGCTGCGCCGACAGGTGCCGATTGACTTCATACCAGCGCTTCTCCCAGATCGCGCTGTCCCCGCCGCAGGCCCCCACGTAGGCGAGCGTCACGTCGAGACTCGGCAGGCGCACTCCTCCGGCCGCCTCGCCCAGAGCCGTCGCGCCGAATCCCGCAGTGCGCGACAGCGCCCGGTAGGTCGGGTTGCCGACGCTCTCTCTCAGTACTCGCAGATCGTGGGCGAACGCCTGGAGCGGGCCGCTGTCCGGATCTACCGGTCGCGCCTTGCGGGCCATGCCTGTACCTCACTTCGGGGCAGGATGAGTCGGGTCGTATCAGGCCATGGATGCGGCCTTCGCGGCTGGACCGGGCTCCCTCGTCCGCGCAGCCGGAATCCTAGCCGGAATCCACCGGCCAGGATGGGGCGCAGGGTTCGGATTCGGGCCTAGCGGAAAACCACAGTCCGATCGCCGTTGAGCAGAACCCGATGCTCGCTGTGCCACTTGACCGCGCGAGCCAGAACCTGGCACTCCACATCGCGCCCGACGGCGACCAACTGCGCGGGACCGAGCGAATGCTCGACCCGGGCGACGTCTTGTTCGATGATCGGGCCCTCATCCAGATTCGGCGTCACGTAGTGAGCGGTGGCGCCGATCAGCTTCACGCCGCGCACATGCGCCTGGTGATACGGCATCGCGCCGCGGAAGCTCGGTAGGAACGAATGATGGATGTTGATGACGTTTCCCGCGAGCCGCTCGCACAGGTCCGCCGAGAGGATCTGCATGTATCGGGCGAGCACCACGAGTTCGATGTCGTAGCCGCTGACCAGCTCCAGGAGCTGCTCCTCCTGAGCCTTCTTGTCATCTGGATCCATCGGCAGATGATGGAACGGGATGCTGTAGGACCGCGCCAGGCCGGAGAAGTCCGGGTGGTTCGAGACGATCGCCGGGATCTCGATCGGCAGTGTCCCGGTCCGGTGCCGGAACAGCAGGTCGTTGAGGCAATGACCGGCCTTGCTGACCAGAATCAGAGTACGCATCCGCACGCTCGTGTCGTGGACTTTCCAGGCCATCTTGAACGATGACCCGGTGTCCTCGAACAACTGCTTGAACGCTTCCAGCGTCAGATCCGCGCCGACTGCCGAGAAGTGCACGCGCATGAAGAACGATCCGGAGTCGCGGTCGCAGAACTGTTGCGAGTCCTCGATGTTGCACTCGGCGTCCAGCAGGATCTTCGTGACGGCGTGCACGATCCCCGGACGGTCCGGACATGCCAGCGTCAGTACGAACTCCGACATCATTCCCTCAGGTTCTCGTGTGGATCCGGCGGCGAGGTGCGCACGGCGGCGCCTACCGCAGTCCGGGCGGGCGGGCCAGGGCCTCGGCGATGAGGTGGTCGACCAGTTCGGCGTAGGGGATGCCGGTGGCGGCCCACATCTGCGGGTACATCGACGTCGGGGTGAAGCCGGGCATGGTGTTGATCTCGTTGACGACGAAGTCGCCGCCGTCGGCGAGGAAGAAGTCGACCCGGGCCAGGCCTTCGCACTCCAGCGCCTCGAAGGCGGCGATCGCGAGCTGCCGGAGCGTGGCCAGTTGCGCGTCGTCGAGGACGGCGGGGAGCTCGATGTCGGCGGATCCGTCGAGGTACTTCGCCTGCATGTCGTAGAACTCGTGCTCGCCGCGCACCTTGATCTCGGCCGGCAGCGATGCGGTCGGCGCGGCGCCGCCGATTCCGGCGAGGACGCCGATCTCGATCTCCCGGCCGTGGATCATCGCCTCGACGATGACCTTGGGGTCGTTCTCCTGCGCCAGGGTGATCGCCTCGGCCAGCTGGTCCAGGTCGCTGACCTTGGAGATGCCCATGGACGAGCCCGCGCGGGCCGGTTTGACGAACACCGGCAGGCCCAGTCCGGCCACGGCCGCGCGGACCTTCTCCGGGTCGCGCTGCCATTCGCCGCGCCGGATGGTGATGTAGGGGCCGACCGGCAGTCCGGCCGAGACGAGCAGGCGCTTCATGAACTCCTTGTCCATGGACACCGCCGAGGAGAGCACGCCCGATCCGACGTAGGGCACCCCGGCCAGTTCGAGCAGGCCCTGGATGGTGCCGTCCTCGCCGTACGGACCGTGCAGCAGCGGCAGGACCACGTCCACCTCGCCCAGCGTCTTGGGCACCGCGCCGGGCTCGTGCACGGTCAGCTCACGGGCGGTCGGGTCGCCGGCCATGGTGACCAGCGCGCCGCTGGTCTCGTCGATCCGCGCGGGCAGCCGGCCGCTGACGATGGCCAGCTGGCGGGTCTCCTGAGGGGACATCAGGACCCAGCGGCCGTCGGTGGAGATGCCGATCGGCAGCACGTCGTAGCGCTCGGGATCGAGCACCTCCAGCAGGCTGCTCGCGCTCACGCAGGAGATCGCGTGTTCCGAGGAACGTCCGCCGAAGACTACTGCGACGCGGGTACGGCGTGGGGCTGACGGCGGGGGGGACGTGGCTTCGCTCATAGTTCAGTGACTCTACCTTGTGCGGGTGCGCTGGGTTGTTAATAAAGATCTTCGGACTTCGCGGCGCGGGACATCAGTTCGGCGAGCATTTCGCGCGGCGCGCGGCCGCCGTGCACCACCGCGACCATCACCTCGACGATCGGCATCTCCACCCCGTGCCGTCTGGCCAGCTCCAGGATCGAGGCGCAGGATTTCACCCCTTCAGTGGTCTGGCGCACCTCCGCCTGCGCCTCGGCGACGGTGCGGCCGGCCCCGAGCAGTCCGCCGAAGCGGTGGTTGCGCGACAGCGGGGAGGCGCAGGTGGCCACGAGGTCGCCCAGGCCGGCCAGTCCGGCGAAGGTGTAGGGGTCGGCGCCCAGCGCGACGCCGAGCCGCGCGGTCTCGGCCAGGCCCCGGGTGACCAGGGTCGCCTTGGTGTTGTCGCCCAGGCCCATCCCGTCGACGATGCCGGCGGCCAGGCCGATCACGTTCTTGACCGCGCCGCCGAGTTCGCAGCCGACCACGTCGGTGTTGGTGTACGGCCGGAAGGAGCGGCTGTGGCAGGCCTGTTGCAGGCGCTCCGCGACCGCCTTGTCCGCGCAGGCGACGACGGCGGCGGCAGGGTAGCGAGCAGCGATCTCGTGGGCCAGGTTCGGGCCGGAGACGACCGCGATGCGGTCCGGGCCGGCCCCGGTGACCTCGGCGATGACCTCGGTCATCCGCTTGCAGGTGCCCAGCTCGACGCCCTTCATCAGGGAGACGAAGATGGCGTCGGGCGGGGCCAGTGGGGCCCACTCGGCGAGGTTCTCGCGCAGGTGCTGGGACGGCATGGCGAGGAACACGAAGTCGGCTCCGGCCATGGCCTCGGCCGGGTCGGCGGTGGCCCGGATGCTGTCGGGGAGGGTGATGCCGGGCAGGTAGTCGGGGTTCTCGTGGCGCGAGTTGATCGCCTCGGCAAGCTCGGGGCGGCGGGCGTAGAGGGCCACGTCGGTGCCGGTGTCGGCGAGGACGAGGCCGAACGCGGTGCCCCAGTTGCCGGCGGTGAAGACCGCGGCGCGGGTCACGAGCGGTCCGCCTCGGTGCCGGACTCGGTGGTGGATTCGACAACGGGGGATTCGACAGCGGGTGCGTCGGCCGAGGCCTGAACCCGGGGCTTCGCGTCGGGAACGAACCGCACGGCGGGGGGCTGCTCGCCGCGGATCTCGCCGAGCATCTCGGTGATCCGGTCCATCATCAGGTCGGTGGCCTTCTCCAGGGCGTCCTTGGTGGAGGCCGGGCCGACCAGGGCCTTGAGGTCCATCGGCTCGCCGGCGGTGATCCGCAGCGTCTTACGGGGGAAGAACTTGGGCTTCTTCATCTCCTTGCCCCACACCTCCTGCGCGCCCCACTGGGCGATCGGCAGCACGGGTGCGCCGGTGCGCATGGCGATGCGGGCCGCGCCGGTCTTGCCGGCCATCGGCCACATGCCCGGGTCCAGGGTGCGGGTCCCCTCGGGGTAGACCACGATCACCTCGCCGCGCTCCACCGCGGCCACCGCGTCGCGGAAGGCCAGGGCGGCGTCCCGGGACTCGCGGTAGACCGGGATCTGCCCGGCGGCCTTGAACAGCCTGCCCAGGGTCGGCTGCTTGAACACCCCGGCCTTGGCCAGGAAGCGCGGGGTGCGGTGCCCGCCGGCCACCAGGAAGTGGCCGATGGAGAGCGGGTCGAAGTAGGAGCAGTGGTTGACCACCACGACCACTCCGCCGTCCTGCGGCACGTTTTCGAGGCCGCGCCACTGCCGCTTGCAGAGAATCACCATGGTGGGGCGCACGATGGCGGCGATGAAGCTAAAAGCGGGTCCGGGTTTCGGGCGGGCCACTGGTGGTCCTTCCAATCGTTACTGGGCTGTTTCCAACGGCGAAGCGACAAGCTGGACCAGTCTCCCCCGTCCGGCGTCCCAATGCCAAGACCGCGCGCCCGAGGCCCCCGGGCGGCCGGTCGGCCGGTCCGGGTGACAGGATCATCGTGTGTGGTCTGTCGTCATTCCGGTCAAACGGCTCCCCGAAGCCAAATCGCGCCTCGCGCCGCTTCCGGCCGAGCAGCGCGGTGCGCTGGCGCTCGCCTTCGCCGCGGACGTGCTCACGGCGGCCCTGGCGGCCCCGCAGGTGCACGCGGTGTACGTGGTGACCGACGACTTCCGGGTGAGCCGTCAGCTGGCCGCGTTGGGCGGGCGGATCGTCCCGGACCCCGGCACGGGCCTGAACGGGGCCTACGCGGCCGGATTGGCCCGGTCCCGGGCGGATCTGCCCGGACACCGCGTGCTGGCGATGAATGCCGATCTCCCGGCCCTGCGCACGGCCGAGCTCGGCGCCTTCCTGGACAGCGTCGGACCGGGCCGGGCAGTGGTGCCCGATGTGCAGGGCACCGGCTCGACCATGCTGGCGGCGGACCCCGCCGGGGAGCTGCTGCCGCTGTTCGGGGCGGATTCGCGTCGGCGGCACGAGGATTCTGGCGCGCTGGTCCGGACGGACGTCGGGGACTCGCTGCGTCAGGACGTGGACACGGCGGCGGATCTCGCGGCGGCGCTGCGGCTCGGGGTCGGCGGGTACACCGCGAACGCGATCTCGGCCTCGGCTTTGGCCTACGCTGATCTCATGCAGGCAACCGTGCGTACTTTTGATCCGGCCACCCGCAGCGGCACCGTGCTGCTCGACGACGGCACCGAGGTGGCCTACGCCGCCGCGGCCTTCGACGCGGGCGCGTTGCGGCTGGCCAGAGTCGGGCAGCGGGTCGCGCTGCGAGTGGACGACCGCGGCCGGATCACGGCGTTGACGCTGGCCACGTTCCCGCTGCCGGAGTAAGCCGGAGTAACCCGGAGCGGTCAGCAGGTGGATGGTAGGGCCAGCCATACCATCGAAAGACCAGCTCACCGGCTGGGGCGGCGCGGGCCCGCGCGGCAGACTCGACGGCATCAGCCCAGCGCCCCGATAGACGGAGTCGAACATGTCGTCCCCTGTGGAAACCAGACCGGTGCCGTTCTGGCGCGCTCCGTTCTCCGGGCGGACCTGGGCCGAGACCCTCTACGCGCTGCTCGGGCTGCCCCTGTGCATCGTCGGCTTCACCTGGACGGTGACCTCCCTCGCAATCGGCCTCAGCATGACCATCACCGTCATCGGGGTATGGGTCCTGGTCGCCGCGCTGATCACCGCGCGGTGGTCCGGAGTGGTGGATCGCAGCCTGCTCAACTCCCTGCTCCGCGAGCGGATCGAGGCGCCGCGGGCCAGGCCTCGGCGGCCCGGCACGATGGGCTGGCTGGAGGCTCAGCTGGGCGATCCGGTGGCCTGGCGGGCGATCGCCTACCAGGTGCTCCGCTTTCCGCTGGCACTGGTCACGTTCGTGGTCACGGTGACGTTCTGGACCCTGCCGCTCGGCGCGGTCACCTATCCACTGTGGCGAGGTTTTCTGCCGGCCCAGCGCGGTTCGGACGGGCTGATGCACCGCGGGGACGCGTTCGCGTACTCCTCCGGTCACGAGTACTTCATCGACACCAGGTCGCGGATACTGGCCCAGGCCGCGGTCGGGTTCGTGTTCATCTGGCTCAGTCCGTGGATCGTGCGCGGCTTCGTGGCCCTGCATCGCAAGCTCGGCCGCGCCCTGCTCGGCCCGGTCTCCATCTCCCAGCGGGTCCGGGACCTGGAGGCCAGCCGGACGCAGGCGGTGGTCTCCTCCAACGAGCAGTTGCGCAAGATCGAGCGCGACCTGCACGACGGCACCCAGGCGCGGCTGGTCGCCCTGGCGATGCACCTGGGGCAGGCGAAGGAGGATCTCGACAGCGACGACCCGGCTGCGGCCGAGCGGGCCAAGATCCTGATCGCCGGGGCGCACGAGCAGACCAAGGAGACCCTGACCGAGCTGCGCGACCTGGCCCGCGGGATCCATCCGCCGATCCTGGACGACGGGCTGGAATCGGCGCTCACCTCGCTCGGCGCGCGCTCCCCGATCCGGGTCGGCCTCGACATAGACCTGCCCCGGCGGCCCTCCCCCAGCACCGAGACCATCGCTTACTTCGCGATCGCGGAGCTGTTAACCAACACGATCAAGCACAGCCAGGCGCGGGAGATCACGGTCGATCTGCGGGTGACCGGGAAACTTCTGACCTTCCGGGTGGCCGACAACGGCCGCGGCGGGGCCGTGCTCGGCGGCGGCAGCGGACTGGCCGGGGTCACCGCGCGCCTGGGCACAGTGGACGGCCGGCTGCTGATCGACAGCCCGCTGGGCGGCCCGACCACGATCACCGGCGTCCTGCCGATGGACGCCTGATATGTTCGAACACTTGCACGCTGGGACGACCCGGGAGAACACAGTATGCGCATTGTCATCGCCGAGGACTCCGCGATCCTCCGGGACGGCCTGACCCAGCTTCTGAACCTGCGCGGGCACGAGGTGGCCGCGGCGGTGGCGGACGGTGCGGCGCTCCTCAATGCGGTCGCCGAGCAGCGCCCGGACGTGGTGGTGGCTGATATCAGGATGCCGCCGAGCTTCACCGACGAGGGCATCCAGGCCGCCCGTACGCTCCGCGCGGCGTATCCTGACCTGGGTATTCTGGTGTTCTCCCAGTATGTGGAGGCGCGTTACGCGGCCACTCTGCTGGAGAACGGCGCGCGCGGAATCGGCTATCTGCTCAAGGACCGGGTGGCCGACGTCTCAGAATTCGTCGAGGCGCTCGCCCGGGTCGCCGCCGGCGGGACCGCGCTCGATCCGGAGATCGTGGCCGCGCTGCTCAACAGCACCCGAGGCGACGGCCTGGCCGGCCTGACCCCGCGCGAGCGGGAAGTGCTGGGCCTGATGGCCCAGGGGCGCTCCAACGCGGCGATCGGCCGGGCCCTGACCGTCTCCGACGGCGCGGTGGAGAAGCACATCGGGAACGTCTTCGCCAAGCTCGGCCTGGAGACCGGAGCGGACGAGCACCGCCGGGTGGTCGCGGTGCTGAGGTACCTGGACGCGATCAAATAATGAAGAAGGCACGTTCCCGGGATCGGGAACGTGCCTTGGTCACAGCAATTGACGCCTGCCTGCCCGCCGAGTGACCGGCGGGCGGGCGCCTCTAGCGGCGCTTGGCCGAAGCGGACTTGGCGACGGCCTTCTTGGCCACGGTCTTCTTGGCCGCGGTCTTGGTGGCGGGCGCCTTGGCGGCGCTCTTCTTGGCCACCGGTCGGGCGGTGGCGGTGGCCTTCTTGGCCGGGGCCGACTTCTTGGCCGGAGCGGCCTTCTTGCCCACCGTGGCGGCCTTCTTGACCGCAGTGGTCTTCTTCGCCACGACGGCCTTCTTGACCGGGGTGGCGGCCTTCTTGGCGGGAGCGGCCTTCTTCGCCATCACGGCGACCTTCTTGGCCGGGGCGGCCTTCTTCGCCATCATGGAGGTGGCCTTCTTGGCCGGAGCGGCCTTCTTGGCCATCGGGGCCGCCTTCTTGGCGACGGCCTTCTTGGTCGCGGCCTTCTTGCCCTTGCGCCCGTTGACCTCGTCCTTGAAGGCCTGGCCGGCCCGGAACTTGGGCACCGTGGCGGCCGCGACCTTGACCTGCTCGCCGGTGCGCGGGTTGCGCGCGGTCCGGGCCGGGCGGGCCACCTGCTCGAAGGTGCCGAAGCCGGTCAGGGAGACCTTGTCCCCGTCGATGACCGCGCTGGTGATACCGGCCAGAACGCCGTCGACGGCGTCCCCGGCGGCCCGGCGGGAGATATCGAGTTTCGCGGCGACTACATCAATCAGCTGTGCCTTGTTCATTGTGCGCCCCTTGTGGGTTGTTGGTACAGCGCACGCGAGGCGCTGCACAGTAGCTGAAACCTATGCTTCGTCGACCAATTGGACAGATTGGTCGTCAGTTGACATTTCCGCAACATAGGCCCCGCAATCGGCTGAATCAACAACCAAGCACCCGAATCACCCTTGTGTCGCAATATTTTCGATATTAGGAGTGGCTTTGGGCAACTTTTCGCAGTCTTGCTAAAGTCCCCGGCGCTTACTGTCGACGACGGCCAGAAAACGCTCGACGCGAGCCAGCGCATCGTTGTGATCGTGCCGCGAAGAGGCCGTGATCACGAGTAGTTTCCGAACGAAATCGGCCCGGTCGGGCAGGTCCAAGTCCATCCCGCGCAGGACTTCGTGCGCTTCCTTCAGCAATTCCGCCAGCCGGGCATAGCCGGCGAGCTCCCGCAGCTCCTCCGGATCGAACAGGTCATGCTGCTCCGGCTCCCCCGCGGCAGCCTGATCGTGTTCTTGCACGGAACCATTGTCTCTCAAAAGCTGTGGGCCGGATCACACCCGGTGAGGTATGGTCCGGCCCGTTGACGGGGCGGTGGATTCGCCGGTTACCCGGTCAGACCTTCACCGGCAGGGTGAGCGGTTTGAACGACGGGCGGCCCGCTTCGAAGGCATCGATGTCGGCGGTGTGCCGCAGGGTCAGGCCGATGTCGTCCAGGCCCTCCATCAGGCGCCAGCGGGTGTAGTCGTCGAGCTCGAATCCAGTGGTCAGATCCGCGCAGCGGACCTCGCGCGCGGCCAGGTCCACGGTCACCTCGACCGTCGGATCGGCTTCGGTCAGGGCCCACAGAGCCTCGATCGTCTCGGCCGGCAGGACCACCGTGAGCAGTCCGCCCTTGAGCGAATTGCCGCGGAAGATGTCGGCGAAACGGGGGGACAGCACGGCCTTGAACCCGTAGTTCTGCAGGGCCCAGACCGCGTGTTCGCGCGAGGATCCGGTGCCGAAATCCGGTCCGGCGATCAGCACCGAGGCGCCCTGGCGCTCCGGCTTGTTGAGCACGAACTCCGGATCCCCGCGCCAGGCGGCGAACAGGCCGTCCTCGAAACCGTTGCGGGTCACCCGCTTGAGATACACCGCCGGAATGATCTGGTCGGTGTCCACGTTCGAACGGCGCAGCGGGACCGCGGTGCCGGTGTGGCTGACGAACTTCTCCATGGGATCAGGCCTCCGTGCTCGTGGCTGATGCGGAAACGGATGCGGAAACGCCTACCGGGCTCAAGTCGGCCGGCGCGGACAGGTGACCGGTCACCGCGGTCGCCGCGGCGACCAGCGGGGAGACCAGGTGGGTGCGTCCGCCCTTGCCTTGCCGGCCCTCGAAATTCCGGTTCGAGGTCGAGGCCGAGCGCTCGCCGGGGGCGAGCTGGTCCGGGTTCATGCCCAGACACATCGAGCAGCCGGCGAACCGCCATTCGGCGCCAGCCGCCGTGAAGACCTCGTCCAGCCCCTCGGCCTCGGCTTCCAGCCGGACCCGGGCCGAGCCCGGGACGACCAGCATCCGGACGCCCTCGGCCACCTTGCGGCCCTTGATCACCTCGGCGGCCGCGCGCAGGTCCTCCAGGCGGCCGTTGGTGCAGGAGCCGACGAAGACGGTGTCCACCTTGATGTCGCGCAGCGGCGTGCCGGCGGTCAGGCCCATGTAGGTCAGCGCCCGCTCGGCGGCGGCGCGCTCGTCCGGGTTCGCGTAGTCGGCCGGATCGGGCACGCTGGCGCCCAGGGCGGCGCCCTGGCCGGGGTTGGTGCCCCAGGTGACGAACGGGGTCAGCGCGGCCGCGTCGATGGCCACCTCGGCGTCGAAGACGGCGTCCTCGTCGGTGCGCAGGGTGGCCCAGTAGGTCACCGCGGCCTCCCAGTCCGCGCCCTGCGGGGCGTGCGGGCGGTCCTTGAGGTAGCCGAAGGTGGTGTCGTCCGGCGCGATCATCCCGGCGCGGGCCCCGGCCTCGATGGACATGTTGCAGACCGTCATCCGGCCCTCCATCGACAGCTCGCGGATCGCCTCGCCGCGGTACTCGATCACGTAGCCCTGGCCGCCGCCGGTGCCGATCTGCGCGATCACGGCCAGGACCAGGTCCTTGGCGGTGACGCCGGGCTGCAGCGAGCCGGAGACGTTGACCGACATGGTCTTGAACGGGCGCAGCGGCAGCGTCTGGGTGGCCAGCACGTGCTCCACCTCGCTGGTGCCGATCCCGAAGGCCAGCGCGCCGAACGCGCCGTGGGTGGAGGTGTGCGAGTCGCCGCAGACGATGGTCAGGCCCGGATGGGTCAGCCCGAGCTGCGGTCCGATCACGTGCACCACGCCCTGGTCGGCGTCGCCGAGCGAGTGCAGCCGGACGCCGAACTCGGCGCAGTTGCGCCGCAGGGTCTCGATCTGGGTGCGCGAGACCGGGTCGGCGATGGGCTGGTCGATCGCCAGGGTGGGGGTGTTGTGGTCCTCGGTCGCGATGGTCAGGTCGGGGCGGCGCAGCGGCCGGCCGGCCAGGCGCAGCCCGTCGAAGGCCTGGGCGCTGGTGACCTCGTGCAGGAAGTGCAGGTCGATGTAGAGCAGATCGGGCTCACCGGGCGACTGGCGGACCAGGTGGGCGTCCCAGACCTTCTGGGCCAGGGTGCGCGCCGCGGCGGTCGGGGTGGGCGTGTTGCGGCCCGGCTCGGTGAAGTCCGGCTCCGCCGGACCTGCTGGATTCGATGTCATCAGCCGTTCTCCTTCGATGCCGAGCCCGCCCTTGGGCATCGGCTTTGACGTGACGAGCTCGTCCCGGTCCGCTTCGTGTAGTCCCGGGATGCGAAGAGCTGGTTCCTCCGGTGCCCCCGAGCCTGACACCGTCTCACCGATGAATGCATTTGTGTCTCGCCGATTGAGATGGCAGTATCGTCGTATGGACACTGCATCCAGCGGCGTCGGCGTCCTCGACAAGGCCGCCCACGTCCTCTCCGCCCTTGAGGCCGGCCCGGCCACCCTGGCCGCCCTGGTCTCGGCAACCGGGCTGGCCAGGCCCACCGCGCACCGCCTGGCGGTCGCCCTGGAGCACCACCGCCTCGTCTCCCGCGACATGCAGGGCCGGTTCATCCTCGGCCCGCGCCTGTCGGAGCTGGCGGTGGCGGCCGGCGAGGACCGGCTGCTGGCCGCGGCCGGCCCGGTGCTGACCAACCTGCGCGACCTGACCGGCGAATCGGCCCAGCTCTACCGCCGCCAGGGGGACATGCGCGTGTGCGTGGCCGCCGCCGAGCGGCTCTCGGGCCTGCGCGACACCGTCCCGGTCGGCACCGCCCTGCCCATGGCGGCCGGCTCCGGCGCGCAGATCCTGCTGGCCTGGGAGGAGCCCGACCGGATGCACCGGGGCCTGCAGGGCGCCCGCTACACGGCCACCACCCTGGCCGGGGTGCGCCGGCGCGGCTGGGCCCAGTCGGTGGCCGAGCGCGAGATGGGTGTCGCCTCGGTCTCCGCGCCGGTGCGCGGCCCGAACAACCGGGTGATCGCCGCCGTCTCGGTCTCCGGACCGATCGAGCGGCTCTCCCGCCAGCCCGGCCGGCTGCACGGCGAGGCCGTGGTCGAGGCGGCGCAGCGACTGGCCGAGGCGGTCAAGCGCGGCGGCTGAACGCCGAACCCGGATACACAACACAGGCATACTTGTACCGGCACCGTTACGGCTCCAACACGTTCAGCCCAGTACGCTGCGAACACGCGCCTCGGGTGGCGCGTGCGCATGACAGCGAACTGGAGCGGGCCACGTGAGCGGACAGGTTTCCCAACTTTCTCGACGGCGTTTTATGGGGCGTTTTCTGAGCGGTACGGCGGTGGGTGCGGGGGCGCTGCTCACCGCGAGTGCGTGTTCGACGAACCGTTCCACCAAGGGGGCCCAGGCCCCGCACCCGGCCGTCCCGGCGGGCGCCCAGGCCGGTTCCAGCGCCACCCCGGGCAGTTCCGCGGTGGACGCCGACCTGCTGGCCCAGCGCTACGGCCTCAAGCCCTTCGCCGCTCCGCCCATCCCACC